>Ga0207873_1003170_pt1 | contig 12421 bp, 21 predicted proteins | sample BGWIniCompost_FD_187373 | JGI IMG/M metagenome (GOLD analysis project Ga0207873, IMG submission 187373) | Cellulose adapted compost microbial communities from Newby Island Compost Facility, Milpitas, CA, USA - BGW Initial Compost (SPAdes)... ... | reverse complement strand
CTTTTCAGCCGGTCGGCGGCGATATCATCCTTGCCCTGATCGGTTTGGAGTATCTGGCGGTCGTCGACCAGTTCGCCCGCACCAACCCGTCCAGTTGGGGTTCCACCCCGTCCGGGTATGCGTGGACCACCTCCGGCCCGTCCACGACGTTCTCCACTGACGGCAGCGGGATCATGACCATCGGCGCGGCACCGGCGGAGGCCCATGCCATGCTGGACTCGGCCCTGCAGTGGAGCGACGCGGAGGTGCGGTTCACGTTCCTGCCGGTGGTGGACGAGGTCACCGGCGACGGCGGCATCGCGTTCGGTGCGGTGATGCGGGTCGACGGTTCCGGCGACGGCTACTACCTGCGCTGCGCCATCAGCGCCAGCCACCAGCTCAGGCTCAACTTCTTCGACCTCGACACGGGCGCCAGTCTCGGCTCCACCACAGTCGGCACGTGGGACGGCAGCCGCGCCATCCGGTACGCCGCGGCGTGTGTCGGTACCACGTTGAAGGCGAAGGTGTGGCACGACGGCGACGCCGAACCGGACTGGCAGTTTTCGCTGACCGACTCCACCTACAGCACCGGCGCGGTCTGGCTGCGAGGGCAGCGGCTGGTCGGCAACACCAACGACAACCTGGAGCTTCGGTTTGACGACTTCCAGGTGGCTCGTAGCGACAGCCCGATTAGCGCTGACACCTTCACTCAGTCGGGTGTCACTTTCGGCACCGTCACCGTCCACACTGCACACGATTCGCCCGACTTCCACTTCCGTGTTCTGTCTGCGCCGGTGGCTGCGGGTAGCACGACGGCCACGATTACCTACAGCCATACGAATGCCGCCAATAACAGCGGCTCTGGCATCATCCTGCGCCTCAACGAGTACAACTTGACCAGCGGCGAGGTGAAGCGGCGGACTCCGCAGCCGTGGTCGGTGCCGAGGGGGACTTCGACAAATATCGCTTTGCCGATGATGTCGACGTTTGATGATGGCAATAACCTGCACATTGCCTTCATCGGGATTAAGCCATTCGATGCCGAGATCGTACCGCCCGAGGGTTGGCGGCTGCTAGCCGAGATCACCAACGGTACCACGGGCTCCGGTGTCGACACAGGCTCGGTCAAGGTCGTGGCCTATTACAAATTTGGTACACTCCTTGACCAGACTTCCCACGGTATTCCGATCGCTCAGGGCATCGTCTACGAATGGCTAGCCTCTAGCTCATCGGTATGGATAGGCTGGATTGAAACCTATTCGAAGTACTCGGCCCGTCCGTGGGCGTTGCCGCTCGCAGTGGTTGGTACCGACAGCAGCCATGGGGCGAACTACTCGGCCACGGCCACAGCGACGCTGGCCGCGACAGCGCCGGACGCTCTGCTAGCCTTCACCTTCGTGAATACTGACGAAGGGACCCGAAGCTCCATCGGCCTCTCGCTGCCGGGGGCGACGCTAGGGACCTTGCTGACGTTCTTACATTGGGGCACGGGACTTGGTGATGATGCTGCGGCTATCCTCAACTTTGCTCAAGTAATTTCGGGTACGGGCAGCGGTAGTCCCCAGCTAACATTCACGAACGCCTCCAGCTCTAGCGGCGCCACGATATTCGTGTGTCTCCGTCAGAATCCCGAGGTGACCGCTACCGTCTCGGCGCCGCCGAGCGGCTTCTCGCTGGACGAGGGTCGGTACATTATCAACCTGACCAACATCTATCCCTATCTCGATGCGCTGTCCATTGTCAGGATCTCAGATACGAATAACTACCGTCCCGAGTTCGTGGTCAGTGCCGAGGTGGTCGAGACGCCAATGGAATTCTACGATTACGAGTTCCATTATGCGGCTACCGACTCCAACGATATCGAGTCGTTCCACTACCAGATTGATTTCTACATTGGCACCAACAAGGTTGGTGAGGTACTGACCAGTAGTGTCACGCCTCACACCGATCGGCTGGCTGATCCGAATTACACGACGGCCGGCCAGCATCCAGGGACATACATCAAGAACCCACGAGCTGAACTGTGTATGCCCGTCACGATCGGCAGTTTTGATTCGTATCGCCGGGAGGGGCGCATCCTCGGCGAGCACCATATCCTGGGCAACCCGTACCCCGTGGTTGTTACGGATCTGATGTCGTCGATGCGCGGTCGCTTCTCGATCCTGGTGTACGCTGACGCCAACTGGATCGGCACTTACGGTGTCGTCCGTTATCTTGACGAACTACGCGAACTGTTCGATGTTGGCCAGCCACTCTATTTCCAGACGATCTGGCCATGGATGTCTGGTATTCCAGATTTTCACTTCGTGGTTCGCAGCTATGAAGTCAATCGTCGTTCTCGGGTCGTCCATATGAATGACGATGACGATCGGTCGCCTATCTTCGAGGTTACCGTGGAGTTTGTAGAGACGGCGCCACCAGGCGAGGAGTCGATTCTGACGCCGATCACGTGGGCCTCGTTGGCTCAGAACTACAACCTCTGGAAGCATATGACCGCAGCCAATGTCACATGGTTGGATGTTTTGAACGATGGATAAGGAGGGATCGGAGTGTACCCTGTATCTGACCGATTCCTCCTTTACACGAACAGGAGTGGCCGCCGTGCCGTAGTCGCAGACATCTACTACAGCGGCGGCCTCATCCTGGCCGACGCTCCGGTTGTTGACGGAGAGGTCTCGCTGGATCGTCGCAATAGCATCCGAGCCAGCGGCTCGCTGCGACTCGCCTCCGACCTCATCGACTGGACGACGCTCGACCCGTGGGGTACGGAGATCCATCTCCGCATGGGTGTTGGTTATCCGAGTGGCGAGACCGAGTACGCTCCTCTTGGCTGGTTCCGCATCGAAGACTACCGGTACTCAGAGGGTGTTGCGGTCGCTCCGCAGATCCGCTTCTTTGACCGAGCGAAGCTACTCGAAGAGGCCCAGGCCACCGACCAGGACTTCTCGGGGATGCTAGCGAGTGATGCCATAGAGGCGATTCTCGACTTTGCCATTCCTGATTGGGATGGTGTTATGCACCTCAATTTCGAGGACTATCGTCTGCCGGGCGGTACGGTCGCTTCGGCCTCGCTGCTGTCTCTCTTGGAAGAGATCGCAGCCCGTGAAGGGGCTGATATCTGGTTCGACCGGAATGGCGAGTTCCATATGGAAGTTATTCCTGAGATTCAGCCAACCACGAGAATCAGCGATGCCGTCTATGACTTCTCGGTCGGGATCAACCTCATCTCGGCCGAGCGGGTCCTGACCCGTGTCGGCGCTTACAACGCAGTGTACGTCGTCGGTACCACTGACGGCACCGGTGCCCCGGTCCGTGGCTTCGCGGTCGACAACAAGGCCGGTTCGCTGTCCAACTATGGCGGTCCATATGGCCGTCGTATCCAACGGCTCAACGTTCCGGGCATCACGACGCCCGAAGCCGCGCAGGCGGCGGCAGAGGCTTTGCTGGAGAAGCGTATCGGCCTGATGAAGAACACGTCCTTCACGGCTCTGCTAAACCCAGCTCTCGATCCGGGCGATATCGTCACACTCTTCTACTTCGACAACACAGTGGAGCTTCACCAGATGAATAGTATGCGCTTCGATCTCTTGTCGTGGAGCATGACCTGTGGCACAAGCAGTATTCAAGTATTGGAGTAATCATGGATTGTGAAGCGGAGCTGGCTAAGACTATCCAGCAGTTCGTTGAGAAACAGATTCGGTCCCAGGCTCCATACTTCACGACTGGTGTCTTTCTGGGGGCCGAGACCGAGGACAGCAACCTTTCTCAAGTCTCGGTCTCCGGGAACATTGTTCGGTTTGTCCCTAAGTTGAGCAACGTTACTCTCAGTCCAGGCGACACTGTTCTGATGGTACGAGCACCAGGCATCCCACTGATTATCATTGGTGTCATGGTCGGCAACATTACCGTAGCGGAGGTCTGATGGTTTCAAATAGCCCTGTCAATGGATGGCCCATCTACGACAGCGATGACGAACTATCGATCGACGCCGCAGTGGGGGAGCTGGCTGAAGCCGTTGATGATGTCCTGATCCCAGCCAATACGACGATCTTTCGGGCCGGCGCCGTCCCGTTGAACGCCGGCCGGGTGTATTACGCCACCGATCGTAAGATCCTCGAAGTCTACGACGGAGCGATCTGGCGAGACGCTGAGCGGACTACGGTCCGCCAACTGAGTGATCTGTTCACCAGCAATACCACGGTCCGCGACGTTCCGGGCGTCGCTTACCAGGTGTTCGCGGGTGGCACATACTTTTTCGATGCTCAGGTCAACTTCCTGACGCCCAACGGCGCGATCTTCTCTTGGTCACTACCATCGGGCACGACTGGTCGGTGGGTTTGTCCCCACGAGACCAACATCACGGTCAACCTCACCTCCGATCTTACCATCAACGAATCCAGCAGGACATTAGCTCGGATTATCGGTTTCATGAGAGTGACAAACACTGGCATCGCTCAGTTTAGGGTCCGTAAAGGTGCTGGTTCCGGGTCACTGACGCTCTACTCTTTCGGCACTTCCGTCCAGTTCTTCCGGATCGATTAAGGAGGCGGGGGTAAATGCCTCGGTATACTAACATCAACCAGCTTCCGGTGCCGCGCAGCAACGAGCCACCCAATGTTCAGACCGCTACTCATCCGCTCATTATGGCGGCCGAGCGGCGGATGTTCCTTCGTACGAATACGTACGCTCAAATGCTAGAGCGGCGACCGACACCGACCGAAGGCGAAATCAGCTGTGTCCTCGACCAGCACCTTACGTTCCTGACCTTCGTAGATGGCCAGTGGCGTTCTACGATGTCAAACTGGTACTTCCCCTCGACCCTCGTGTCTAACGTCACCGGCACCGACTTTGTCACGATTGCGCAGCTGCGCCTCATTCCCAATTCGATCTACCGATTCGATGGGGTTATCGAATTCTTTTCGCCCGATGATAGTGTGCAATTCCGCCTCGGCGGCGACGCCCTGCGGATTGAGGCCAACGTTGGTGGCAACCTGGTCTCCAGCACCACGACCACCTATACCTTTGGTCCTGAAGAGTTTCATCAGGACGCCATATTCTTCACCGGCGCTATCCGTACTTCGCCCAACGACTCGGACATCGATACGATGTTCGAAATTGAGGCTCGCAAAACTGCCGATACTGGAGACGATTTGGAAATCGATTTCCTTCAGTTCAAATTCTATCGTATTGGTGCCTGGAGTGGTGTCTAATGTCGACTACCTCACCTAGCCATGGCTTTTATATGCCTCAACTATCTGATGTGAATCCTCGAGTTGAGGATATGAATCAATGGGCACTCGAAGCAGACACCTTCGTCGTTCCTCGCTTCGCTACCCGATCAGAGCGCGACAGTGCGTACGCCGGCATCGACACCGGGCCGCTCCTCTGCTACGTGGAGGAGACCGGCGAATGGTACAAGACTGGCCGGCTTGGGACCAGCGGTTTCTGGCTGAGCTGGATTCCTCGAAAATATGTTTTGCGCAACGACCTCAGCATCACCCAGGACTATGACGCCAACGGTTGGGTCACCGCGTTCACCTTCCTAGCCGAGGCCGGTTCCATCTACGATCTTCGCGGTTCCATTCTGTTTACTGTCCCGGGTGAAAAACTCGTGATGCGCATCGTGCCCCAGAGCGGCGGGACGTATATCGGCGTTGGCCACATCTCCTACGACGATATCGGTGAGTGGAGTATCAGCCATGTTGAGGTAACGGCTGGCTCCAACGATCAAAGGATGGAGTTCTTCAAGAATGTCTATTTCTGGAGCGACGACAACGTTGACACAACGGCAGTCCTCCAGTTTTCGAAGATAGGTGGCGGCAACGGTACGGTCCATGCTTGGGGTACGTATATTGAAGTATGGAAGACCGGGTAGGAGGGAAAATGAATGAAATGGATGGTGTTCGCGCGGGACCTGATGTCGATTCTCGTTGGCACCTTTGGCTTGATCCATTCCCAACTAACGGGCAACGTTTACCCCGAGCTTCTGGCCATTTACACGACGCTGCTCGGGTCGCCCGTGATTCTGCGCCTCCTGGAGAAGCTGGAGAAGAGAAACGACAACGGCAAGAGCGATGGACCAACCGCATCGTCGTCGCGGTAGGAAGCTGTGGGTTTCTCTATGGACTGATCATGACGATCTATGGTATTCTGGGAGGTTGATCCAAATGAAGATCAAGATTGGGAAGAAGTGGGGAGCCGCCGTTGCCGCCGCGCTGGGCGCTGCCTCAGTGGCCATTACTGACGGAATCCTAGATTCACCGGATATAGTGACGATCCTCCTGGCCCTTGTGTCCGCTGTCGCGGCCGGCTATGCTGGTAAGCAAGCATGGCAGGCCAATCCGGAGCAGGGGGAAGACTCGGAGGAAGCCTGACATGCCCGAACCGTAGGGGCGGTTCACCGTAGAAAGGGGGAGGGAGCAGCAATGCTCCCTCCCCCGCTATTTTTGTTTGTGCTACTTCTACTTCTTGTTCCCCTCACGGGAGCCGCCCGGGTCGCGGCGGTTGTCCGTGCTGCCGGAGCGGTTGCCCTCGTTCTTGATCGAGCCCTTCCAGTCCCGCTCGTTCCGGTCGTTGCTGGACGGCTGACGATCGTTCTTGCCCATCACTACCTCCTTGTGCTATCCTTTAGGGACGGAGGGACCTGCCGGGTTGCCAGCGGCAGGTCCCTCGCTCTATGTCGCGGGCTTCAGCTTCGCCTTGAGGCGCTGACAACCTAGCTCCTGTCTGGGTAATACAAGTTGCCACACAGGGCACACCTCAACCGGCCCCCCTCGGGACGATGCTCGGTCGATAGGCATCGCGGACACCTCACCTCCGGTGTGCCCTTCGAACTAGGTGCCGCGTTCGGAGCCACAGCCATTCGCCGCTCCTTCCCCGCTTCGCGGTGTGGAGGCCATACTTGTCCAAGTCGTACTCTTCAGAATGGTACCATCTGCCACGAACCTTGTAAATACGTCGGTTACAGAGAACACAGCGAGGTTGCGGGAGCGACAACACCACGACACACGTTCCGAAGAAGATGAATCCTGTGACAGTCAGGAAGGTCTGCCAGAAGCCATTCACCCTAGTTCCTTTCGTGCATAAAAGGAGGGGGAACGGACCCCCCTCGCATATCCGTTCCCCCTCCCGTGGCGGGACAAGAGCAAAGCCGTGACCGAAAAGCTCCGGCCCCACCTCTCCAGTTACGCCGGATAGATGGCACCCACCATCTCTTCCGCTGAGCGGTGAGCTTCCACCCAGCGGGTTCGCGTTTCTGGAGTCACCTGGAGGATCACCCAGAGTCCGCCAGTCGTAAAGATCGACATCGACCCCGTGATGATGTCCCTAAAATGGATCTTCACCGGTACCGCCGCGTCCTCGGTCACGAAGGCCCAACGGTCATCTTGTGTCTTGATGAAGTAGTTGAATCGGCGCTGATCGGCTGCGTAGCCGCCAATGATGCTTCCAGGAAGGAAGTCATCGTTCTTTGCGCTGTCGGGTAGAGGTCGCACTGATCCTCCGGATCGCGTCGAACTTGCGCTTCACCGTTATGGGGTCTACCCCATTCTTCAGATCCTCGTGCAATTGCCGGCAATAATCAGCAACCGCCTCTTCCCAGGGTTCATCCAGGAAGGCTAGGATCTCACGCGACAGCGCTCTCGCGCGTTTGTGGGCGGTCATTGTTGCTCCGGTTCTGGTGAATCGACCAGAGCTTGCGAGCGCTGTCGACATCTTCCCGATCTCCCAGATATTGGTCGGCCGGTAGACATCTGCATCGTACCCGCAGCGCCTCTCCGTATGGAAGGCCCATCGCAGATGCCACCTCTCTGGGTGAGGGAGAGAGCATAAGGTCGCATGCCCCAGTCTGCAACGGCGGCAAATAGAAGTCCATCACTTGTTGTGTCCATGACCGGATCATGTGACCTTAGTCTCCTCCCCTAGGCGTCTCCAACCCGGCACACACGCGGCCGTTCTTCCGTTCGCGTTCGCACTGGTCGGCATCCACACAACGACCATCCACAATCTTGTTACCGCAGCAGCGGCACGCATTCTTCGGCCACGGCAGCCCGTAGTGCGCGGCCAACTCGGCCGGATCATCGATCAGCGGCATCTCACGTTCCTCCCCTACGGGCTACGATGGCCAGAGCCTCCTCTTGAAGGAGGAGGCCACGGTTCGCCGCTTCCTTCTTGACGCCCTCTAGCCACTCAGTGTACAGCTTGCACATCTGATCGTTGGTTCTGGCCTGCCAGTACTCCAGTTCACCAACATACTCGATGTACGCTGTACGTAGCTCTTCGTCGGTGTACTCTCCCCACAGTGGGACACACATCCCGCGCTCCTAGGTGATGACCTTGTTGATCTCGTCGTACAGCAGTAGGAGCAGCTTATCAGTGTCGGTCCCGTATGTCAAGATCCTATGACGTTTGGCCTCATCAATCTCTATCGTCTTGACCCATTCGATGATCTTCTTTATCCCCTGCTCCTGTTCATCAGTCAGCAGCTCGGTAGAAGTTGAGGACATCCGCCATCCTTTCAATGGCTCGTTGGAGGCGCTTTCGCTCAGTTTGGTTAAGCCGTACGCCCTCACGATATGCTTTCTCCACAATTCGTCGATCTCCGGACGACAGTGCTTCCAGCGCGTACTCGATATCGAGCTTGACGGCCACTCGTTCCTCGAAGTCACTGTCAGGACTCCCTACGTCGCGTCCCCCCACGGGCTGAAGGTCTGTGCGAACAGGCTGGGCGATAAGATCGATGCTATAGTATGCGCGAGTCAGTTTCTTGACATCAGCCACTCGGTAAGTGTACTGAGCGCTGAGGTGGAGGGTCTGCCGGCGATACTCCCACGCCGAGCGCAACCCCGCTCGCAGCAGTCGCAGGAAAGCATACTCGTCAGGAAACTCTGGACACTCTGCATACACATAGACCCAGAGATCCTGATATAGATCCTCGGCGGCGACCTCATAGAATTCCTTGCTGACCGTCGATGCTGCCTTGGCTACCAGATCTTTCCAGTTGTAGTATTTCTCATCCTTCACTGTCAGAGTCAATACGAATCACCTCAAAGTCCACGTCCTCCCAATCCGGGGTGCCAATACAACTCCAATCGATTTCATTCTTGGCGATGTAGTAGGCCTCCTCTTCGCTCTCGGCCTCCACATCGTATTCATAGACCTTGGTGAAGGTCGCTACCAATCTAAATTGCTTTGACAACCGCTCCAATCTCCCTCTTCGTTGACTGCGACCATCGGCCACATGCCCCACACACGTAGCGCCGGAACCGCCCGGTCGCGGTGTACCTAAACCCTCGCTTGATCAGCACCGTGTCACCGCAGTGCGGGCACGACTCCAGCGGGTCACCGTCGCTGACCAAGGTCTGGTTAATCTCGGCCGGCCCCCAGGTATCAAGCTCGTAGTACAGCTTCTCCAGCAGGAGAACATCATGGCAATTATATTCCTCAATGAGGCGCTGGGCATCTCGGTCACCGGCTTGGACATCGACCCACATCTCGTGGCCCTTGTGCGGCAGCTTCCGACCGAGACCTTTCTGCTGGACGATGAAGTCCAGCTTATTCGATGGGAATAGGAAGTTTCGCTTGATTACCTTGAGCAGATCCACCGAGACGAATGGTGCGTATCTCGGCATTCCCATCAACCAAAACTCCCGATTGAGGGTCTTGATATCGAAGTGGTCTCCATTATAGGAGACCACTACATCTGCATTGTCCAATAGGTCCCAGGCCGCTCGTAGCATCACCTCCCGTGGATCTTGGTCCCAACGCGACGGAGCGTCCCACTCGCTCCAGAACTTAACATCGTCCTCGTCCGCCCACTTAGCGGCGAAGCACAAGACCCGAGTCATGCGCCGAACCTGAGAGATGGAGATATTCTCGTTATAGAATCTCCAGACATCAGCCAGATTCGGCGCCGTCTCGATGTCGATGAACAGTGTCTTCACTCGCTAAGATCACCCCACGCACACTCCCAGCCACACGCCGCATACCCAGCGACATCGGCCCATGAATCGAACTTGTATGGGTCCCAGGTGATTCGAGACAACTTGAGCGCGATCATGATCATGGCCACCTGGTGGGGCTTGATGTCATGAACCTCGTCTTTGCTGTCCACCCACTGGAAACCGAGGACATTCAGCAAATCGGCGATCCGCTCAAAGTCCTGCGTCGGCGGACCGTACTGATTGGTCCTGTCTTGCATCACCAATTGCTCGGCCGTGCTGAGCAGGTACTCACGAGGAGAGATCGTACTCACCGTCTCAGTCGTCATCGGATTCCTCCTCCCCGGCAGGATTGACAAGTTCCTCGTCGTCGTCGTGTCCGAACTCGGCAATGATGATGTTAGATGTATTATTACTGGCCACAATCGAAAGGTCAGCGATCGCGTTGGCGATCTCAAAGGCTCGCTGCGACTGCTCGGCGAAGAACGTAGCGATCTTCGTAAAATCGTTGGCCTGCTGTCGCAGCACCGAGACGACCTTTTGATTGAGGTCAAACAGATGAGCTATCTTCTTGTTGATCTCGTCCCGGAGAGGAGCCGGGTCTACGAGTCCATCGCTCACATAAGACTCCTATCTCAGCCATCTCTTCCACCGTCCACTCAGGATTGGGGAAGTCCAGTATGTGATACAGATGAGCCACCAGGCCGCATCGGAGGCACGCCCAATCGGTGGGGTGACCAGGCACCGAAACCGCCCCCCAGCGATGGGTGGCACAAATTGAGTTAGCCATTAGACCATCCTATTTCCTCCAGGAGCGCGTCTCGACCGTGAGACAAGTAGAACTGGTTGACATCACTGTCCTCCAGTACTATTCTACCACCTTCTTCGACAGTTGCCAATATCTCTTTGGCTAGATTCCTGCCGGCGTTCTTCCCCTTCTCGGACCTTCCTTTGCCATCGACGAGGACAATCACTTCGCGACCTCGGAGCGCCCGGCCCATCCATGGGTCCCAGGTGTTGGCGCCGCCGAGCCCGACGGCCGGGACGCCGAGTTGCCACAGCGTGATCGTGTCCAGTTCGCCTTCGCAGATATAGATCCGAGGATGCAACTCCGTCAATGTCTGAGGGTTAAAAAAACGCTTCGCGTAAAACCCATGGCTTGAGATGTACCGGAGCCCCTCGTCGTCGAGAGCCCGGAACTTGAAGCCGACCACCGAGCGACCGACGATATAGGGGATCGCCAGCCGTCCGGCGAACTCGTCCCACGGGGGGCGGATGCCATCAGCGACGAAACCAAGACGGAAATAGTTCACTGCCTCTTTCGTAATCCCGCGTGACGATAGATAGTCCATCGCCAGATCGACGCTCTTGTGGAACTGCATCATAGCGATGTCCAGTGATCTCTTCATATCGTTGCTGGGCACTAGCGGCATCGAGGTGTAGCACCTCCCTCAGAAGTTTATAGAGCTTGCCTTTGACGCCGCACGCATGACAGATGAATCCACCATCCTCGGTGTACGCCGCCGATGGCCGGCGCTCTTCATGGAATGGACAGAGGGTGGCTGTCCACATTTACAGCTTCCTCCGAGTGATCCATAGGAACACGATCGCAGCCAGGACGCTGAAGGCGATGAAGCTGTAGCCGAGCAGGTCACGCGGCGTCGTCATCGGTGGCTGTCAACTCAGCGATGAACTTTCCGAACGGACCGTAGTACTCGGCCGTCTGAGTTTTGCCATTGCCGTCCCGGTAGGTGAACCGGACCCGAGTCTCCTCCTCGTAGCAGGTATCGCAGTAACCGGTGCTCCAAAGATATTCCTCGTAGGTCAGTACCTCTACACAGTCGTAGCCCCGACCGCGAAGGTACTTGGTCATTGCTCCATAGAGGATTTCACGAATAGACATTTATCGATTTCGACGCCTCCGTTTCCTTTTCGGCCTGCCAGGCGCTTGAACATAACCTACAACTTGGACGGCAGGTGGATCTCGTAGGTAGTCTGCCAGGTTTCTGGCGATACGATAATCCTTGAGCCGTCCAATAATGTTACGGTTGCAATATCGACAGACAACTCCTCGGACATGCGCGCCATGTTCGTGGTCAATAACAAAAGTCTCTCCAGGGCGAGGGTGTCGGCCACAGATCGGACACCGACCACCCTGATAATCCAGGATTTGGTCATATTGTTCGAGCGATATTCCGTAGACTCGCTTGACCCACTGCTCACGGGCGCTCCGCTTCTTGCACTTGGAAGAACAGTATTTCTTCTGTTTACCTACGAGGAGGGTGCCGCAGACAACACATTCGCTTCGGTCCATTCCTTCCTCGGGTGATATTAGCCATTCTTAGACTCTCTCCAGATCTTGATGGTCAGCCAAATGAACATTCCGAGTAGGAACAAGAGACTCAGAACCAGGATGCCACCAAGGATCAGCAGCGGGAAGAACACCAGCCACCAGGAGATGGTGAGTCCGCCCCACACCTTACCGGCGAACAAGGCCAGGAAGA
>Ga0207873_1003169_pt1 | contig 12421 bp, 9 predicted proteins | sample BGWIniCompost_FD_187373 | JGI IMG/M metagenome (GOLD analysis project Ga0207873, IMG submission 187373) | Cellulose adapted compost microbial communities from Newby Island Compost Facility, Milpitas, CA, USA - BGW Initial Compost (SPAdes)... ... | reverse complement strand
CGACAAAGTCCTTGAGAAGATGAAGCACCTCGACACCCCCGGAGCCGCCTGATGCTCCGCGCCACCCTCAAAAGCCTGCTCTCCCGCAAACTCCGCCTCGTCCTATCTGGATTGGCGGTGGTCCTGGGGGTGATGGCGGTTTCCGCGTCTCTGGTGCTGACCAACACCCTGAACGCCTCTTTCACAGAGGTATTCGCCACTGCCAACCAGGACATCGATGTGCAAGTCAGTGGGCCGCTGACCGTCTCCGGTGATGAGGAAGTCTCCGCGCCAGTACCGGCGGACCTGATCGATGAACTGAGCGCCATCGACGGTGTGGCCTCGGCCCACGGCGTCATTGAGGTTCCGGGAGGGGCGCGCCCGGTCGGCTCCGACGGCAAGGTCATTCCCTCTCAGGGTCCGCCCCGGATGGGCGTGAGCTGGAACGACGCGGATAGCCTCATTGAGCTGCGGGAAGGCTCACCACCCAGGGCGGACGATGAGGTCGCCATCAACGCCCTTCTGGCTGAGGAAGGTGACTTCAGCGTTGGCGATCAGATTGGAGTCATCACCTTAGAGCCCTTTCGTACCTTCACCATCAGCGGGATCTTCGGGTACCGCGGCGGCCGAGACTCCCTCGGTGGGGAGTTCGTGGTGGCTTTCACCGAGCGGACGGCACAGCTACTGCTGCTAGGACAGTCCGATGTCTACAGCGCGGTCAACCTGGTCGCTGCCGACGGGGTGTCCCCCATTGAGTTGCGGGACCGGGTACGCGCCGTCTTGGAGGACGCCCACGGTCCGGACAGGTATGTGGTACGCACCGGCGAGGAAGTAGCCGAGGCACAGGCCGCCGACGTGCAGGAGTTCCTGAGGCTGTTCCGGAACATGCTGCTGGGCTTCGCCGCCATCACGTTGTTCGTCGGGGTCTTCCTGATCCTCAACACCTTCTCGATCCTGGTGGCCCAGCGGACCCGGGAACTGGCTCTGCTGCGCTCCCTGGGGGCAAAACGCAGCCAGATCATCCGCTCAGTGCTGCTGGAAGCGATCGTGGTCGGCGCCCTCGCCTCCACCCTGGGCCTGCTCGCCGGCATCGGTCTGGCGGCCGGGCTGCGTCAGTTGTTCGACAGCCTGATCCCGCTGCCTGGTCCCATCGTCACCATTCCCGTCTCTGCGGTCATCGCCGCGTACATCGTGGGCATCCTGGTCACCATCGTGGCCGCGTTGCTCCCCGCCCTCCGGGCCTCGCGCGTCGCCCCGATCGTGGCGATGCGGCAGGCGGCGACGCCCGACCGACCGTTGACCCGGCTGACGATCGCGGGCGTCGTGGTCACGGCGCTGGCAGTGGCGGTTATCGGACTCGCGCTGTACGGAGACCTGGAAAACGATACGACGGTCGCGCTACTGGCAGGGGTGCTTCTGGCGTTCGTCGGAGTCGCGATGCTCACCCCGTTGGTGGCTCGGCCAGCGGTGTCGCTGCTGGGACGCTTGGTGTCCTGGAACACCCCGGCGAAGCTGGGACGCCGTAACTCCGGGCGTAACCCGCGCCGGACCGCCATCACGGCCGCCACACTGATGATCGGCATGGCCCTCGTCACCGGGGTTAGTGTGATCGCCAGTTCGCTCAGCGCCAGCCTGGAACGGCTGATCAAAGTCGATATCTCGGCGGATTTGATCATCAGGGGCGAGGAAGGGCTCGATTCCCTGCCCACCTACGACCCGGCCGTGATCGACCAGATCACCGCTCTGCCGGACGTGACGACGGCGGTGGCGCTCTACGGCGACTACGCCCAGGAGACCAGCACCGGCACCAATCTGTTCTTCGCCGCGACCGATATGGAGGCCTACGCTCAGATCTTTGAGCTTCCCGTGGTCAGCGGTGAGGTCCGCTCTCCACAGTCCGGCGAGATCATCATCCCCGATGTGTTCGCCACCCAACGGCGCCTGGAGGTGGGCTCGACGCTCGAGGTGTCCACGGCCCGGGGCGGAGTACGCCAGTTTGAGGTGATCGGGATCTACGAGGCGAGCATGCTGGTCGCCGACCTGTACATCTCGGTGGAGGAGGCGACCGAGTCCTTCCGCACCTCGATGCCCTACATGGGGTTCGTGGTGCTGCGTGACGGCGCGGATGTCGAGGCCGCCGAGGAGGCGGTAGCGGCGCTGCTGGCCGACTCCCCTGAGGTATCGGTGGTCAACCAAAACGCCTTCGCCGACCAACAGACCCGGCAGGTGGATCAGATGCTCAACATGCTCTACCTGCTGCTGACCCTGGCGTTGGTGATCGCGATTCTGGGCATCATCAACACCCTGCTGTTGGCGGTGTTGGAACGCACCCGAGAGCTGGGCATGTTGCGGGCGATCGGCCTGGGTCGGCTGCAGACGGTCCAGATGATCACCGTCGAGTCGGTGGTGATCACGGTGTTCGGCGCGATATTGGGGATCGCGGTCGGTACCGGTCTGGGGGTGGCCGTGGTGCGGGCCCTCAAGGAGCAAGGCTTCCAGGTGCTGTCCCTGCCCTGGGCGCGGCTAGGCGTGTTCCTGGGGGTCGCGGTGGTGGCCGGCCTGTTCGCCGCGGTGATCCCTGCGATTCGGGCCGCGCGGACCAACGTTCTGCAGGCGATCGCGTACGAGTGACACCCGTCGCCGAGCCGGCTGCCCGGGTCCCGCCCGGACGGCGGTGCGGGGCCTTGAGCGGAAGACCGAACGGGTCGGGCATGGTGGGCACCCGGCCCGTTCCCTTTACCACCCGCTTACTGCCCGTTGCCTCCCGTTTCGTCATGTGGATGACGCATCATCCACTTCGGTACGCTGGGGTGATGGCTGCTCCTCGCTGGTTAAACGAGCGCGAACAGCGCGCCTGGCGTGGTTTCCTGCGGGTCCAGGCTCACCTGATGCCGGCGTTGGGACGGCGTCTGCAGGCTCACGCGGGCCTGTCGCTCGCCGACTACCACGTTCTCGTCGCCCTCACCGACGCTCCTGAGGGCCGGCTGCGGGTCCTGGATCTAGCCCGCGCCGCCGACTGGGAGCAAAGCCGCCTGTCCCACCACCTGACCCGCATGGCCAGGCGTGGCTTGATCGAACGAACCGAATGTCCCGAAGACGGACGTGGCGCCTTCATCGTCCTCACCCCGGCCGGCCGTCAGGCCGTCGAAGCGGCCGCCCCGCGCCATGTCGAGGACGTCCGCACCCTGGTGTTTGACCAGCTCACCCCCGAACAAGTCGACGCCCTGACGGAGGTATCGGACCGGATCCTGCAGGCGCTGGAGCAGCGCTGACGCGACGACCGGCCGGAGCCGTGACACCGTCACGGGGTTACGGGTATTCGGAGATCATCACCGCGGCCGTATTGGGCTCCAGCGCCTTGAACACATGCGGCTGGTCACCGGGGTAGGCGATGTAGTCACCGGGATGAAGCTCAATGGGATCATCGGCGACCCCGACCAAGGCGCGTCCGGTGCTGAGCACGACGTGTTCGATGACCCCGGGGAGGTGGGGGTCAGATTCCCGAGGGGTGCCGGGCTGGGCCGTGATCAGGTAGATGTCGCGACGCGCATTCGGCGGACAGGAGGCCAGCAGGGTGGCGACGTAGTCGGCGCGTTCGGAAGCGACGGCCGGCCCTTCACCGGCACGGATTACCTGCACCTTGGGGCGCGCCGGCTCAACGAGTCGCGTAAAAGGCACATCCAGCGCCACACACAACGCCCACAGCGTCTCCACGCTCGGGTTGCCGGTGCCGGCCTCCAGTTGTGACAGCGTGGATTTGGCGATGCCCGCCCGACGGGCCAGCTCCGCCAGGGACAACCCGGCCCGCTTGCGTTCTCGTTGCAAGGAGGCAGCGATGACCTCGAGCGGGGCCCTACTGCCTTGCGCCATGCGTTCGCTCCAGAAGTCCAGTCGTTCGGTTGACAAACACTTCCGCTTGTGTTCAGCATAACAATCCATGCGTTCGATATGGCGAACAATGGACCGGCGGCTGGTACGCGATATCGCGCTGGTCTGTCTCGCCGACGGCTTCGTCGGGGTCTCTTTCGGCGCCATCACGGTGAGTGAAGATCTGCCGATATGGCTGCCGATCCTGCTGTCGGTGGTGGTGTTCGCAGGTGCCTCACAGTTCGTGTTCGTCGGCCTGGTCACCTCTGGTGGTAATCCGATCGCCGCCATGGCGGCCGGCCTGCTGGTCAACGCCCGACATCTGCCGATGGGGTTCGCGATCGGTGACCTGTTCGGTCGCAGCTGGCTACGCCGAATCCTCGGCAGCCACCTACTGATCGACGAAAGCGTGGCCTTCGCACTGGCGCAGCGCGACCCGATGCAACGCCGCGCGGCGTTCTGGGGCTGCGGGATCGGGTTATTTGTGTCCTGGAACCTCGGGGTTTTCCTCGGTGCCGTCGGTGGCACCGCGATCACCGACACCGACACGCTCGGGCTGGACGCGGCCTTCCCCGCGGTGCTGCTGGCGCTGGCGCTCCCCGCGCTCCGTGATACCGCCACCCGCTGGGCCGCCCTGACCGGCGCCGTGATCGCGGTGGCCGCCGCTCCGTTCCTCCCGGCCGGGCTACCGGTTCTGCTGGCCCTGGCCGGCGTCGCGGTCACCTTCATTGGCCGTTCCCCGGCGGATCGGACGCCGCCGCGGTCCACACCGTCCCACGAATCTGTCAGCCCCGAATCGGGAGTCGCGTCGTGACAACCCTCATCCTGGCCACGCTCATTCTCGGCGTGGGGACATTTGCCTTCCGTTTCGCCGGGCCCGTGCTGCGTACCCGCGCCGACCTGCCTCCCCGCTTAGAGAAGCTGATGGGCGTGGCGGTGGTCGTCCTGTTCGCCGCGCTGGTGGCCACCAGTACCTTGCTGGATGGCCGCGACTTCGTCGGCTTCGCCCGCCCCGCCGGGGTCGTGGTGGGCGGGGTGTTGGCCTGGCGGAAAGCCCCCTTCGTCATCGTCGTGCTCGCCGCTGCGGGAACGGCGGCTGGGTTGCGCCTGCTCGGCGTGCCTTGATACGCCTCGTGACCTCTTGCGCATACCAACCGGGGTGGGCCGCGACGGTTCTTTCATCCGTCGCGGCCCACCGCACCTGATCCAGTTCTCGTCCAACGACAGGGAGCCAGAGCCGCTCCTGCGCCTGTGACGCGTGTCAGTTCACCGAGCCTCAGTTCACCAAGCCCGCGCGGCGCAGCGCGTCAGCCATCGCGCTGTTGATCGGCGCGTTCCGGGAGGCCCCGCGATCCTGGCGCTGTCCGGTCCGCCTGTCACCACGGCGCTCCCCCTGACGCCCGTCGCCGCGTCCAGAGGTACGCCCGGTGCTGTAGGAGTCCACGTCATCGTCCAGCCGCAGCGTCAGCGAGATGCGCTTGCGCGCCAGGTCGACGTCGAGCACCTTCACACGCACGATGTCACCGGGCTTGACCACGTCCCGCGGGTCCTTGACGAAGGATTTCGACATCGCCGACACATGCACCAGGCCGTCCTGGTGCACACCGATATCGACGAAGGCCCCGAACGCCGCGACGTTGGTCACCACCCCCTCCAGAATCATGCCCGCCTTCAGGTCCTCCAGGGTGTCCACCCCTTCGGCGAAAGCGGCGGTCCGGAAGGCCGGTCGGGGGTCACGGCCCGGCTTCTCCAACTCGGCGAGGATGTCGGTGACGGTCGGCAAACCGAACGTGCCGTCGACGAAATCCGCCGGCCGCAGCCGACGCAGCACTTTCGTGTTACCGATCAGCTCCCGCAGTTCGGTGCCGGTCGCGGCCAGGATCCGCCGCACCACCGGGTACGCCTCGGGGTGGACACTGGAGGCGTCCAGGGGGTCATCCCCGTCACGAATCCGCAGGAACCCGGCGCACTGTTCGAACGCCTTCGGCCCCAGCCGCGGCACCCGCTTGAGCTCTTCGCGGGACCGGAAGGGCCCGTTGGCGTTCCGGTACGCGACGATGTTCTCCGCCAGTCCGGCCCCGATACCCGACACCCGGGTCAGCAACGGCACCGAGGCGGTGTTGACGTCGACACCGACCCCGTTGACGCAGTCCTCCACCACCGCGTCCAGGGAACGCGACAGCTTCAGCTCGGACACGTCATGCTGGTACTGACCCACCCCGATCGACTTAGGGTCGATCTTGACCAGCTCGGCCAGCGGATCTTGGAGTCGACGCGCGATCGACACCGCGCCGCGCAGGGACACATCCAGCTCGGGCAGTTCCCGCGCGGCGTACTCGGAGGCGGAGTACACCGACGCTCCCGCCTCTGAGACCACGACCTTGGTGAGTTTGAGCTCTGGGTACCGTGCGATGAGGTCACCGACGAGTTTGTCGGTCTCCCGGGAGGCGGTGCCGTTGCCGATCGCGACCAGCTCGACCTTGTGCGCGGCGGCCAGGCGGGCCAGCACCGCGATCGACTCGTCCCACCGCTGATGCGGCTGGTGGGGGTAGATGGTCGCGGTCGTCATCACCTTGCCGGTCCCGTCGACCACCGCCACCTTCACCCCGGTGCGGTACCCCGGGTCCAAGCCCATGGTGGGACGGGCACCGGCCGGCGCCGCCAGCAGCAGATCCCGCAGGTTAGCGGCGAAGACGCGGACCGCCTCATCCTCGGCCGCCTGCCACAGCCGGTTCCGCAGGTCAATGCTCAGGTGCACCATGATCCGGGTCCGCCAGGCCCACCGCACCGTGTCCAATAGCCAACGGTCCGCTGCCCGGCCCTGATCGGCGATACTGAAGTGTCGCGCGATGCGTACCTCGTACTCGCTGGGCCCGGTCTCGGCACGCCCCGCCCCGGAGCCGTCCGCCTCCGAGGTGTCAGGGGCGGGTTCAGGATCGATAGTCAGGTCGAGTACCTCTTCCTTCTCACCCCGGAACATCGCCAGGATCCGGTGCGATGGCAGGGAGGTGAGAGGCTCATCGAACTCGAAGTAGTCGGCGAACTTGGCACCGTCGATCTGCTTGCCCTCGCGGACCCGGGATACCAGCCGCCCACGGTTCCACATCCGCTCCCGCAGCTCACCGATGAGGTCGGCATCCTCGGCGAACCGCTCCACCAGGATCGCGCGCGCCCCTTCCAAAGCGGCCGCGGCGTCGGCCACCCCCTTATCGGGGTTGATGAAGGCCGCCGCTTCGGTCTGGGGATCACGGGTCGGGTCGGACAGCAGGGCGTCGGCCAGCGGCTCCAGGCCCGCCTCCCGGGCGATCTGGGCCTTGGTCCGCCGCTTGGGCTTGTACGGCAGGTAGATATCCTCCAGCCGCGCCTTGGTCTCCGCCTCCATGATCCGGGCCTCCAGCTCGGCGTCGAGCTTGCCCTGGGCCCGAATCGATTCCAGGATCGCGGTGCGTCGCTCCTCTAGTTCCCGCAGGTAGCGCAACCGCTCCTCAAGCACGCGCAACTGCGTGTCGTTGAGCGCGCCCGTCGCCTCCTTGCGGTAGCGGGCGATGAAGGGCACGGTGGCGCCTCCATCGAGCAACTCGACCGCGGCGTTGACCTGTCCCTCGCGTACCCCGAGTTCGCCGGCGATCCGCCGAATGATCGACGCGTGCCGCGCCGGGTCGAGCTTGGAATCCGCGGGCGTAGTTGTCGGGGCGGTTACCGACCCCTGCGTAGACGTCGTCACAGGTGCATTCTCCATGTCCAGTTGTGTCCCCCGTGCACGGGCCGCTCCGCCCGGAGCGCGGTACGCCGGACCGGCCCTGCCGGGAAGACGGACGCGCCCCATGGCGGATCATGGCGGGCCTCCCTCGCCGCGCCTGTCTAGAATCGCCGAGATTATGACTTTTATCCCTATAGGTGATCAAGTAGGCGGTCCGGGTCGTGCACCACGCGCGACGACGTCTCGGCATCGGGATTTTCTCCAGAGCGCCTGTGCCGAATCTGATGCGGGGTCCACCCGCGGCGCCACGGCGCGACGCGGTAAAACGGCCTTGAAAAGAAGGCCGCACCCGCCAGACCTGCTATTCCCTATCCCTGCGCTCTCGTTCCGGCCCTGAACCCAGGGATATCACCTACGCACGCCGACGACATTTCACATCAATCCGGATCGCGCCGCGCGGAATACCGCCCACTGGTCGCCGTCAGGCTCGGGCTGGACGGATCCCGGCGCCCTCACCGCGGGCTAGGCTGGCGACGCGACGACCCGCAGGAGCGAGCATGACATCACGGCCGGCTGTCTCGGCGCACCAAGGCGGTAAGGAGCGGCACCGCCCCGCCACGCTCGAGGCGTACGCCGACGCGGTCACCCTCGGCGCCGAATATGTCGAGATCGACGTCCGCAGACTCAAAGACGGCACCCTGGTCTGTCATCACGCGGCGCGCGTCGGTGGTACCGGTCCACTGCTGTCTCAGCTGTCCTATCGGCAGCTGTGCGACGCTGTCGGATATCAGGTACCGACACTCCCCATGGCGTTGGATGTGATCGCGGGCCGCTCCCTCGCCCACCTGGATCTCAAAGAGCATGGGTATGAGGAGCAGGCGGTCCGACTCGCGGTCCAGACACTGGGCGAGGACGGCGTGGTGGTGACCACAGTGGAGGATGATGCCGTCCGGGCTATCGGCCAGCGATTCCCTGGAGTACGTACGGCACTGTCATTGGGGCGCGGCAACGACGAGATCACCCAGACCGTCCAGTGGTGGGCCCGCCCGCTGCGGCTTGTCCAGACCCGCCACAGTGAACTGTTTCCCCTGCGCCGGATCCGCGCCTGTGGTGCCCGCTGGGTCGCGGTCCACAAGGTACTGGCCCTGTGTGGGGTCCTGGCTCAGTGTGCGCGCCACGGTATCGGCGCGATGGTGTGGACCGTCGACGAGGATTCGCTGATCGATCGATTCTTACAAGATCCCCGGATCGACGTGCTCGTCACTAACCGTCCGGCCTACACCCTTCAGCGCCGCGACACGCTCCGCACGCCCCGTCGTCCGGCGTCGTGACCACCCCGCGTCGTTGGCTCCGTCGGACCCGGGCTGGACGGTGATCGTGCCTCGTCCGGGGATTGCGCACCGTCACGCGACGCGTGACCCATCGCGTCGAGCCGACCGGAATCGCGCGGGGTGGTCTGAGCCGCACATCAGACCAGTTCGACCTGGAGGGTGGTGGCGAGCTTGTTGATGAACTCCTCCTCAGCCGGGCTGATACGCGTACCTCCCAGCCCGAACACGCCACCGCTGCGGACGGCGGCGCACACATCCTGAGCGATGGTGACCAACCACTCCCGATACTCCGCCGCTTCCTCAGGAGTCGCCTTGGCGGCGAGGATGTGGACGGCCTTGCGGCACTGCTCAAGCGTCATCGCAATGCCGGCCTGTCGATTGGTGAACTCATGGGCGATCGGCAGCAGGTTGCCTTGCTCATCCCGGTCACCGTCGAAGTCGGCGACCACAAACCGAACCAGCTCGGTACGCGCCCGGGCGCCGGAGAGGATTCCGCGGAGCCCGGCGATCCCCTCTCGGATCGTCTCCTGAGGATCGTCCTTTTCGGCGGAGATCGCTGCTACCGTGATCAGTTGAGGAAGCCCCGCCAGGATCTCCCACTCCTCGGCCGTGTACTGGGTCTGCCGAGCCATCGGTACGCCTCCATCCACCGTGGACTTACACCGTGAACCCCGCCGGCTTCGTTGTCGACTCTCCCGCCGCGGTCGACATCCGGTCGTAACCGTATGAGACGGTCAGGTCACGATCAGCATACGCGATCAGTTCAATGCGGCAAGCGTGACGGTGACTGCTTTCCGCTCCCCTTGCGAAGACCCAGGCAATCGCCTATGAAGGTCCAGGTAATCGCCTGCGAAATCCCCTGACCCTCACTTCAAAAGGCGGCGGATACGGCAAGGGGAGAGCACAAATTCTAACGAAAACTGAGGCGGAAAGCGCTTGCCAACAGCTCTCCGAGGCACATAACCTAACCCCGAGCCTTCGGACCGCGTTGAGCGTTACGCAGAGCCGCGTTAGCAGCCCGCCCACAGTCGCGTGAGGCGGCTCTGAAGCGAACTCACCACATCCTTTTAGTCTCCGACAGTCGTGACGGGCCCACGACGCTCGTCGTGGCCGGATCCGCGGTCGACGCTGCCCACTCGTCCGCCCGGTCATCTCCGCTTTCTCCAGGAGTTCACCATGACCAGGCTGAGCCTCCTTTTCTCACGGCGTCCTCGACGCCGACCATCCTCGACCCGCCGTTCCCCGCAGCGGTCAACAATGCTGGCGTTCGGCGGCGCCGCGCTCCTCGCCTTCACCCCGGCCGCCGTCGCGGTCACGGCCCAGGCGGCCGCATCCGGCTGCCAGGTCGACTACTCGGTCACCAACCAATGGCCGGGCGGCTTCGGCGCCAATGTGACCATCACCAATCTCGGGGATCCGATCGACGGTTGGACGCTCACGTGGTCATTCGCCGCCGGCCAGCAGGTGGTCCACGCCTGGAACGCCACCGTCACCCAGAACGGCGCTGAGGTGACCGCGACCAACGTCGACTACAACCGTCACCTGCCCACAGGGGGCAACACCTCATTCGGATTCAACGGCAGCTGGAATAACAACTCCAACCCGGCTCCGACGAGGTTCACCCTTAACGGCACCGTCTGTACGGGCGCGATCGAGCCGACGACCGGCTCCCCCTCACCCGGGCCCACCACCCCGTCCCCGGGGCCGACCACTCCGTCTCCAGGGCCGAGCACCCCACCGCCGACCGGTGCGCTGCAGATGGAGGATCTCAACCGCGGGCTGATCAGTATCCGCTCCGGTAATGGCAATTTCCTCAGCTGGCGTCTCTTGGGCACCGACCCGGTCGGGGTGGCGTTCAACGTTTACCGTAACGGGAGCCGGGTCAACTCGTCCCCCATCACCAACTCCACCAACTACTACGACAGCGGCGCCCCCGCAGACGCCTCTTACACCGTCCGCGCGGTGGTCAATGGCGTGGAGCAGGGCAACTCCGAGCCGGCGCTGCGGTTCGAGAGCGGTGGTTATCTGACGGTCCCCCTGCAGGTACCGCCCGGTGGTTCGACTCCCTCAGGCTCCTACACCTACTCCGCCGGCGATGCCAGCGTCGGCGATCTCGACGGCGACGGCCAGTACGAGATCGTGCTGAAGTGGGACCCCTCCAACGCCCGGGACAACTCCCAGTCCGGGTACACCGGCAACACCCTCATCGACGCCTACCGGCTTGACGGTACCCGGCTGTGGCGGATCGACCTGGGCCGCAACATCCGTTCCGGTGCGCACTACACCCAATTCCAGGTGTACGACTACGACGGTGACGGTCGCGCCGAGGTGGCGATGAAGACCGCCGACGGCACCATCGACGGCACCGGTCGCGTCATCGGTAACGCGTCGGCCGACTACCGCAACTCCAGCGGCTACATCCTGTCCGGCCCGGAGTACCTGACCGTATTCGACGGTCTCACCGGCGCCGCTTTGTCCACCGTGGAGTATGTACCGCCCCGAGGTAACGTCACCGACTGGGGCGACAACTACGGCAACCGGGTTGACCGTTTCCTGGCCGGAACCGCCTACCTGGACGGGCAGCGTCCCAGCCTGATCATGGCCCGGGGGTACTACACCCGCAGCGTCATCGTGGCGTGGGACTTCCGGAACGGCACCCTGACCCGCCGCTGGGTTTTCGACAGCAACTCCGCCGGCAGCCAGTGGACCGGACAAGGCACCCACAGCCTGTCCATCGCCGACGTCGACGCCGATGGCCGGCAGGAGATCATCTACGGCGCGATGACCATCGACGACAACGGCGTGGGCATGTACAGCACCCGTTACGGCCACGGAGATGCCCTGCACGTCGGTGACTTCGCGCCCTCCCGCCCAGGCCTGGAGGTGTTCCTGCCGCACGAGGCCTCCGGCCAACCCGCCGCTGACCTGCACGACGCGCGTACCGGCGCCGTCCTGTGGCGGGGCGGTACCAACAGCGGCGAGGGCCCGGGGCGTGGCGTGGCGGGTGACATCTACGCCGGCAACCCAGGGGCGGAGATGTGGTACTCCGGCTCCAGCCTGTTGAGCACCTCCGGTAGCACCGTCGGGCGGGCTCCCAGCTCCTGCAACTTCCTGGTGTGGTGGGACGCCGACCCGGTGCGGGAACTGCTCGACGGCAATCACATCGACAAGTACGGCACCAGCGGTGACACCCGACTGTTGACCGGCAGCGGAGTCACCTCGATCAACGACACCAAGGCCACGCCGAACCTATCCGGAGACATCCTCGGTGACTGGCGTGAGGAGGTCATCTGGCGTACCTCCGACAGTTCGGCGCTGCGGATCTACAGCACGACCATGCTGACCGACATGCGGCTGTACACCCTGGTGCATGACGCGCAGTACCGGGTGGCGCTCGCCTGGCAGAACACCGCCTACAACCAGCCGCCCCACCCCAGCTACTTCATCGGTGCGGGCATGGCGGAGCCGCCTCGACCCAACATCTACGTCCGTTGATCCTGACGGTCCGGCGCCGGTGGGTTCCGCGGCATGCGGCCTCACCGGC
>Ga0207873_1003168_pt1 | contig 12422 bp, 8 predicted proteins | sample BGWIniCompost_FD_187373 | JGI IMG/M metagenome (GOLD analysis project Ga0207873, IMG submission 187373) | Cellulose adapted compost microbial communities from Newby Island Compost Facility, Milpitas, CA, USA - BGW Initial Compost (SPAdes)... ... | reverse complement strand
CGGCGGCCTGCTCTCGGCGGCGGCCGGCTTCATCGGCATGAACGTGTCGGTGCGGGCCAATGTAAGAACTGCCCAAGCCGCGAGCGTCGGACTGAATCCGGCGCTCACGGTCGCCTTCCGCGGCGGCGCGATCACGGGAATGCTGGTTGTCGGCCTTGGCTTGTTGGGAGTCGCAGGCTACTTCGCGCTCATGCGCGGACCGGTCGGCGACGAGCAAGCGCTGCACGCGCTCGTCGGCCTCGCATTCGGCGGCTCGCTCATCTCGATCTTCGCGCGGTTGGGCGGCGGCATCTTCACGAAGGGCGCGGATGTGGGCGCCGACCTCGTCGGCAAGGTCGAAGCGGGCATTCCCGAAGACGATCCGCGCAACCCCGCGGTGATCGCCGACAACGTCGGCGACAACGTCGGTGACTGCGCCGGCATGGCCGCGGACTTGTTCGAGACCTACGCTGTCACGGTCGTCGCGACGATGGTGCTCGGCGGTCTCATGTTCCAGGCGCCCGACGGAACGCTCGAGATCAACTACGTTCTGTATCCGCTCGTGCTCGGCGCGGTGTCGATCGTGGCGTCGATTCTCGGCACGTTCTTCGTGAAGGCGTCCGAAGGCGGCAAGATCATGAGCGCGCTGTATCGCGGCACGGCGGTATCGGGCGTGCTCGCGCTGAGCGCGTTCTGGTTCGTCACGAAGCCGCTGATGGGCGAGGCTTCGGGCGCGCTGTTCGGCTGCGCTGCGATCGGCCTCGCGCTCACTGCGGCGCTCATCTGGATCACCGAGTACTACACGGCGACCGAGTTCAGCCCGGTGCGTCGCGTGGCCGAAGCCTCGCAGACCGGTCATGCGACGAACGTCATCGCAGGCTTGGCGATTTCCATGCGCTCGACGGCGTGGCCCGTGCTCGCCGTGTGTGCCGCGATCTGGGGATCGTATGAGCTAGCGGAGCTGTACGGTGTGGCGATCGCCGCGACCGCGATGCTGTCGATGACCGGCATGATCGTCGCGCTCGATGCCTACGGTCCGATCACGGACAACGGTGGCGGCATCGCGCAAATGGCGGGACTGCCGCAGAACGTGCGCACGATCACCGATGCGCTCGACGCCGTCGGCAATACGACCAAGGCCGTCACGAAGGGCTACGCGATCGGTTCGGCCGGTCTCGCGGCGCTCGTGCTGTTCGCCGACTACACGCACAACCTCGAAACGCACCTTGGCGAAACCGGCCGCGCGATGGCCGAGTTCTCGCTCTCCGATCCGGCCGTCATCATCGGCTTGTTCATCGGCGGTTTGATTCCCTATCTGTTCGGCGCGATGGCGATGGAAGCGGTGGGCCGCGCAGCCGGCTCCGTCGTGATCGAAGTGCGCCGCCAGTTCCGCGAGATCAAGGGCATCATGGAAGGCACGGGTAAGCCCGATTACTCGCGCGCGGTCGACCTGCTCACGCGCGCCGCGATCAAGGAAATGGTCGTGCCCTCGCTGTTGCCGATCCTCGTCCCGGTCATCGTCGCGTTCGGCATGAACTATCTGATGGGCGATGGCGCCGGCGTGCGTGCCCTCGGCGGCCTCTTGATCGGCACGATCGTGACGGGCCTGTTCGTCGCAATCTCGATGTGCACCGGCGGCGGCGCGTGGGACAACGCCAAGAAGTACGTCGAAGAAGGCAACTTCGGCGGCAAGGGCTCCGAAACCCACAAAGCCGCCGTCACCGGCGACACCGTCGGCGACCCCTACAAGGACACGGCGGGACCCGCGATCAATCCGCTGATCAAGATCATCAATATCGTGGCGCTGTTGTTGGTGCCGCTTCTGTAGCCGGCCAACTGGCCAACTGGCCAACTGGCTAACTGGCCAGTTGGCCAGAAGGTCGCGGCAACTACCGCCGCGCCCTGTCACTCTTCTCACACAAGCTTCCGACCGGCCGTGTACGCGGCTATCGCACGGCTTTAGTTCTTCTCTGGCCAGATAGCCAGTTGGCCGGAAGGTCGTACCGCATGCTGTGCGCGACCTCGTTCCGTCTCCCACTCGATAACTGATCGGCCAGTCGCGGGAAGCGGCTGCTGCGCTGTTCTTCTTCTAGCCATCTAGCCAGATGGCCAGATGGCCAGTTGGCCGCACGAATCGCTATGCGATTCGTGCTACGACCCTCGCCAACGGCTGCGGCCGTCCCAAGTGATATCCCTGGACGAAGTCCACGCCCATACGTTTGGCGGCTTCGAGCGAGCCGCTGTCTTCCACCTGTTCGGCGACGACTTGGAACTTGAGGGTGCGAGCGAGCTTGATCATCGCGGCCACCATCGCCTGGTTCACTGAGTCGTCGGCGAGGTCGCGGATGAAGGAGCCGTCGATCTTCAGATAATCGAGCGACAGGTTCTTGAGATTGCCGAACGAGGACAGCCCGCGGCCGAAGTCGTCGAGGGCGAACTCGCAGCCCATGCCGTGCAGCACGCCGATGAAACGCTGGGCGTGCTCGATGTTCGTGATCACGGAATTCTCGGTGACTTCGAAGCACAGCTGATCGGGCGCAACGCCGGTGCGATCCAGGATGTCGACGACGAACTCGAGGAATTGCGGATCGCCGAGCGTCTGACCGGACAGGTTGATCGCGAGGCTGCGACGTTCCGGCAAGCGAATGCCGCCGCGGCCCAATGCCGTGAGCGCCGTCTGCACGACCCAGCGATCCACGTCCGCCATGAGTCGATAACGCTCGGCCGCGCGCAAGAACTCGACCGGCGAGATCCCGCCCGGCACGGCTTCGTCCTGCAAGCGCAACAGGACTTCGAGCGCAGGCCCGCTTGCGGCTGTTGCCGCCGTCGCGACGATCGGCTGCGCCATGAGCTCGAAGCGATTCTCCTTGAGGGCCGATTGCAGGCGCTGCAGCCACTGGATCTCGCCGCGATGGCGCGCAACGGCTTCGTCGCGCGCCGAGTACACGTGCACGTGGTTACCGCGCTTCTTCGCGACGTAGCAGGCCGAGTCCGCCGCGCTGAGCAGCTCTTCGGGCGCCCCGCTCTCGCGCGAGATCTCCACGAGTCCCACGCTCACGCCGATGTTGAAGATCTTGTCCTTCCAGACGAAGCGGTAATCGGTGATCTTGCGCACCACGTCGTCGGCGATCTGGCGCGCTTTCTCGAGCGGACAGCCGACGAGCAGCAATCCGAATTCGTCGCCGCCGAGGCGCCCGACCGTATCCGAGTCGCGCACCGCTTCTTTGATGAGCGCGGCGACCTCGCGCAGCATGTTGTCGCCGGCCATGTGACCGCAGCTGTCGTTGACCGCCTTGAAGCGGTCCAGATCCAGATAACACAGCACGTGCCGCGCCGTATTCGCGTGCGCCGTCTCGAGCGCCTCTTCGAGCCTGCGCTCGAACTCGCGCCGATTGACCAAGCCGGTCAGGGCGTCGTGGCTCGCCTGGTAGGACATCTGCCGGGTCAAGCCGCGCAGCTCGCTCACATCGCGCACCACGATGACGGTGCCGATCAGATCGTTCTTCTGCCCCTTCAAAGGCGTGACCGTCAGCTCGACGGAACGCTCGTGACCGCCTCCGTGCGAGATCATCAAGCCGCGACGTCCCACCGTGACGCGCGACTGCGTCGCCAGGCAATGACGCACCGGATCGCCGAGCGAGCGGCGGTCGTTTTCGTCGACGAGGCTGATGATGTCGGTGATCGTCTTACCGACCGCGTCGATCGCGTGTACGCCGATCAGCTGCTCGGCCGCCTGGTTCAAGTAGTCGATGCGGCCGCTGACGTCCGTCGTCACGACGCCCTCGCCGAGCGAATCGAGCGTTTCCCAGGCCGTCGAGCGCCCGCGCGATGCGGATTTGACCGGGCTCACGGCCGGGCCCATTTCTACCAGTGTGAGTAGGAGCGCCGGACCGCCTTGGTAGTCGATCTTGACGGCGGAAAGCTCCAATCGGGGTACCTGATCGCCCTGCGGTTGCAGCTCCAGCTCGAGGCGTTCCAGACCCGGCACACCGAGGAGCGTGCGGCGCAAGTGCGCGCTGACCAGTTCCGTGTAGTCGGCATGCACGAGGTCGGCCATCGACTTGCCGATCATCCGCTGCGGATCGCGCTCGCCGGCGAGCGCCGCGAAGTGCGCATTCGCGAACACGATGGTGTCGCGGTAGACGGCGACCGCCTCGTTCAAGCCGCCGAGCAATCCGATCAGCGAGCGTTCGCGCTCGCTGATCATCAGATCCTTCATCGCGATCTGCTCGAGCAGGCGATTGGCGTTGTCGGCGAATGAAGCGGCCGACTTTGCGGCACGCACGCGTTCGGCGTAACGACCGCCGCGCACGATCGTTTCGAACTGCCCGGCGGCGCGCACGAGTGCGCCTGCCCTCCGCAGGCGCCAGGCAAGAAACGCGATGACGCCTAGCAGCACGAGCACCGTGACCGCCAGGACGATGGTTAGGGTCCCTACAGGGGCGCTCACATCGAACCGCCGAGTTTTTCCTTCATCCCCTTGTGTCGCGCCACCGTTACCGGACAGGCGCGCGCCTGGCAGCGTCGTTCATCGTGAGCGCATCTTCGAGAAGCTCGAATCCGCGAGACGAATTTTCGCGCAGGCTCAGTTGTCGTGCGGACAGCATATAGAAGGCTGAAGATTCTGCCGCAATGATTGACCATAATGGTAAGCGCGAGCGATGCAGCGAAGTGACTGAAAGTGAAGTCCGGGAAACCGGGAGCTGACCGTTTTGTCTACAGGAGATGCGCCCGGTGCGCGCTTGTCGATGTTTGGCAAAGTTCGTACCCTTGCGCCCGCCGCGGCCGCTGAAAACTGTCAATGAATCCGACGCCGACCGCCTCGGGGACCGTCGTCGGGCGCAGGACGCGTCGCGATCGCCGGCCCTCCGTAATTCGACTCTGATCCCGCGACGAGGAGCAAGCATCCAATGATGAACATCGAAGCCGTGCGCGAACAAATGGTCGAGCAGCAGGTGCGTGCGGGCGAGGTTCTGGATGAGCGCGTGCTCGACGTGATGCGCGCGATTCCGCGGGAAGTCTTCACACCCGAAGCGTACCGCCACGTCGCGCACGTCGATGCTCCGATCCCGCTGCCCCACGGCCAGACGATGCTGCCGCCGATCATTCACGGAAGGATTCTGCAGGCGCTCGCTCCCCAGGGCGACGAAGTCGCGCTGCTCGTCGGGAGCGGTACGGGGTATCTGGCAGCCTGCCTGGGTCGACTGGCCGCCCGCGTAAGAGCGCTGGAGATCTTCCCGGATCTCGCCGATCAGTCGCGCAGCAATCTGGTGAAGGTCGCGGTCAACAATGTCGGTGTCGAAACCGCCGATGGCATGCAATTGGACGAGCAAGGCGCGTACCATGCGATTGCTGTGACCGGCTCGTTACCGCTGTACGATGAGCGCTTCCAGCGTGCGTTGCGCATCGGCGGCCGTCTGTTCGTCGTCGTCGGCCAGGCGCCGATCATGGAGGCATGGCGGGTCACGCGCCTGGGCGAGCGCGAATGGCATCGGGAGAGCTTGTTCGAAACCGTCATCGATCCCCTGATCAATGCGCCCCGGCCACCCGCGTTCGTGTTCTGACCGACTGACAGGACACGTTCGTCGTTAGGGCCATCCGTCAATAGAGCCATCCGTCAATAGAGATAGAGGAGCCGGACCTCCGACGCACGTAACCAGCCGCCCGGAACCGGTGTCTTTGATCCGGCCTCCTACCGTTACTCAACTCGACCCCTGAACAGCCATGGCCATCCCCGAGATCACTCCGACCGAGTTCGTCGCGCGCCGCGGCCGCGGCGAGAACCTGACCTTGCTGGACGTGCGGGAAGCCTGGGAGCTTGGCGTTGCCAGCGTTCCCGACGTCGTCCACATCCCGATGGGCGAGATCGCCGCTCGGATCGGCGAGCTCGACGCCTCGAAGGAAACAGTCGTGCTGTGCCGTTCGGGACGACGCAGCCTCGAAGTGGCAAAGTACCTGGAGCAGCACGGCTTCCGCGTCGCTAACTTGGCGGGCGGAATCTTGGCCTGGTCGCGCGAAGTGGACGCAACCATTCCGACCTATTGACGCGTCCAACACGCAGGCACGCGATCGCCGCAAGATCGACAACACAAATCCACGCTTGTCGCAGGCAACGCCGTGTCATGATTGGAGCAACATCGCTCGATTTGCGCGAAGAGGCGAAATCCGACCGGCGAGCCCCGCGGCAGCGGCGCGTCCGGTCGCTTCGGTGGTTTATTTTTTGAGAAGGGCGCTAGGCGCCGACGGGAACAAGAACATGAAACTACGAGCGCACGTTCTGGCGCTGTGCGGGATCTCGCTGGTCGCTCAAGGCGCAGCCGGCGCCGATCTGCTCGAGGTCTACCAGCGCGCGCTGCAGAACGACCCGATCATTCGCGAAGCGGATGCGAATCGGCTCGCCAGCCGCGAATCGAAGCCGCAGGCGATCGCCGCACTGCTGCCGCAACTGGAGGCGAGCGGTTCCTACACGCTGTTCGATGAGGAAAGCGCGCGGACGACGCTGACGCCGAGCATCCCTTCCGATCCGGACAGCCCGCTCGTCACCCGCGAGATTACGAGCGAGACGGATGCGGACATTCGGCAGTACCAGATCTCGTTGCGCCAGACGCTGTTCCGTTGGGATCAGTGGGCCGCGCTGAAGCGTGCAGATGCGGAAGTGGCGCGGGCGGAAGCCGAGTTCCAAGCCGCTCAGCAGGAGCTCATCCAGCGAACTGCGCAGCGCTACTTCGACGTGCTCGCCGCGCAGGATACCGTCGATGCCGCGCAAGCGACGTTGGATGCGTTTTCCCGCCAGCTCGAGCAAGCGAACAAGCGCTTCGAGGTCGGGCTGATCGCGATCACGGACGTCCAAGAAGCGCGAGCGGCACACGATCAGGCTGCCGCGAACCTCATCCAAGCGAAGCGCGCGCTCGCCACCGCGCAGGAGCTGTTGCGCGAGCTGACCGGCGAGCCCTTCGACTCGCTCGCCGCGCCGGTCGCCGAGATGCCGCTTGCATCGCCCGATCCGGAGAACGAGGAGCAATGGGTGGCGACTGCGCTCGAACAGAATCTGCGTGTGATCTCGGCGCGGCTCGCCACCGACATCGCGAAGCAGGACGTACGTATGGCTCGCGCGGGTCATCTGCCCTCGATCGACCTCGTTGCCAGCCGCGGCGACCAAGAGTTCGCCGGCGACCAAGTCGGGCGCAATATCGCCGGAGACGTGACGCGCGGCCCCGCCGACTCGACGCAAGTGACCGACTCGATCGGCGTACAGGTCACGATCCCGATCTATTCGGGTGGCGCCACTTCTTCCCGCGTGCGCCAGCAGGTTTACCTGCACCGTGCCGCGCGCGAGCGTTTGGAGCGCACCGCGCGCGAGACCGAACGCGCGACACGCGACGCCTATCTCGGCGTGCTCAGCGAGATCTCTCGCGTCAGGGCGTTGCGCCAAGCGCTCGAATCGAGCCGCACGGCACTGCAAGCGACCGAGGCGGGATTCGAGGTCGGCACGCGCACGACCGTCGACGTGCTCGATGCACGGCGCCAGTTGTTCGAAGCGCAGACCAACTACTCGCGCAGCCGGTACGACTACATCCTGAACGTGCTGCAACTGCAGCTCGCGACCGGCACGTTGAGCGTCGCGGATCTGGAAGAGATCAACAAGCTGCTCGAGGAGTAGCGCTAACTGCCGCGCGGCGCGGCGATCAAACCGCCCACGCTGGCGAGCACGCGCTCGAGTGCTCCCCGGTTGCGCTCGACGACTGCTCTGGCCGCCGCGCCCATCCGTTGCCGCTCGCTCGGATCGAGCAGCAAGCGCGTGACCTGCTCGCCGAGATTGCGCTCGTCCGCGACCTCCAAAGCGGCGCCCTCGGCGCGCAGCAGCGCCGCGATTTCCGGCGCGTTGAAGTTGTACGGGCCGATGAGAATCGCTCGCGCGAGTGCCGCCGGCTCGAGCAGGTTATGGCCACCGATCGGCACGAGGCTGCCCCCGACGAACGCCACGTCCGCGGACGCGTAAAACGAGAGCAACTCGCCCAATGTGTCGACCAAGAGGACCTGCGTGCTCTCGACGACCCGCTCCTGCAACGAGCGCGTCGCGAAGGCAACTTGCCGCTCGGCAAGCAGCGCCCTGACCGCAGCGAACCGCTGCGGGTGTCTCGGCACCAGCACGAGCAACGCATCGGGGATGCGGGCGCGCACGCGATCGTGGGCGGCAAGCGCTGCCGCCTCTTCGCCTTCGTGAGTGCTCGCCGCGATCCACACCGCGCGCTCGGGATACTGCTGCGCCCTCAGCGCTTCGCCGGCCGCGCGCACATCGGGCGGGACCTGGATATCGAACTTCAGATTGCCTTCGACCCGGACGTTGCCGGAGCGCGCGCCGATGGCCTCGAAGCGCTGCGCATCGGCCGCCGTTTGCGCCGCGATGCGTACGTGCTGCAACGCGCTCTGCATGAGGCCGCTCAAGTAACGAAAGCGGCGTAAAGACTTCTGCGACAGCCGCGCGCTTGCGAGCAATATCGGGATACCGCGCTCGCGGCACTGCCTGAACAAATTCGGCCAGATCTCCGTTTCCATCACGATGCCGATGGCGGGCGAAACCCTGTCGAGAAAGCGCCGCACGGCGCCGGGCATGTCGTAAGGCAGGTATGCATGTTGTACCGACTGCCCGAACAAGCCGCGGACACGTTCGGCCCCCGTGGCCGTGCCGGTCGTGACCAGAATCGCGCGGTCGGGATAGCGCTCGAGCAGTGCTCGCACGAGCACGGCGGCCGCTTGCACTTCGCCGACCGACACCGCGTGGACCCACAGCGGGGCGGAAGAGAACCGAGCTTGCGTGTAGCCCCAGCGCTCGACCCAGCGCGCACGATGCTCGGGTTTGCCGCGCGTGCGCCAAAGATTGAGCGCAAGCGCGAGCGGCGCGGCGAGATAGGTCAGTACGCTGTAGAGCGGCAGCATCGAATTGAAGGACGCGGGAGTCGATACGCTACCATTCGCGCTTTGGTCATGAAGCAAACCCGCATGGTACTCGAACGCAGTGCTCGGATGGGCGTTGGCGATGCGTCGGACTGAGACGGCTGCTGCACAACGCAGCTCGACGAACCTCGCACCGGACAAGCAGGCCGGCCGCGCTCCCGAGCGAGTTCCTTTGTATCGCTTTCTGGGCTCGCGTTACTGGGCCCTGTGGATCGCGCTCGCGTTCGTGCGAGCGGCGAATGTGCTGCCCCTGCGTGCGCAGCTCGCAATCGGCAGAGGGATGGGACGTCTCGCATACGCGTTGAGCCGGCGCGATCGGCGCATCGCACGCATCAACGTCGCACTGTGCATGCCTGAGCTCTCCGAAGCGCAGCGCGAGACGCTCGTTCGCGAGCATTTCGCTTCGCTCGGCTGCGCCGTTCTCGAAACCGGCATGGTGTGGTGGGCGAGCGATCGGCGTCTGCGCGGCCTCATCGAATTCGAAGGTGTCGAGCATTTGAACGCGGCACTCGCGGGCGGCAAAGGCGCGCTGATGTTGAGCGCGCACTTCACGACCTTGGAGATGGGCGCCCGGGCGCTGACGCTCTTGGGTCCTACGAGCATCATGTATCTGACGCCGAGCAACCCGCTCATCGCCGAGCTGTCCAGGCGCGGCCGCGCCCGTCACACCGTTCAGGCGATCACGAGCGAGCAGATTCGCGACCTGCTGCAGAACCTGAAGAACAATATCCCGGTGTGGTATGCGCCGGATCAGCGCTTCACCGATAAGAACAGCGCGATCGTGCCTTTGTTCGGCCAACCCGCTTCGTCGAACATCGCAACTTCGAGGCTGGCGAAAATCTCCGGCGCGCCGGTGCTGCCGTATTTTCCGGAGCGGCGCTCCGACGGTCGCGGCTACGTCGTGCGCATTTATCCGCCGTTCGACAATTTCCCGTCCGACGATCCGGTCGCGGACACGCGCCGCTTCCACGAGCTGATCGAGGCTCACGTGCGGCGTCATCCCGAGCAATACTTGTGGGCCTACAAGCGCTTCAAGGGTCCGACCGGCGACCCGTATCGAAAGCCGCTTGGGGATGGAGGCTGACTGTTGACGGTTGCCTCTTGACGGTCAGAATGCTCGTCCCTGCACGCGTGTACTGAACGGCGAAGCCGGCCCGGAGTCGTTTCTTGCCTTCGATGGAGAATCCAGCGCCCTCCCGTCTGCTGCATCCCCGCTACTGGCCCACCTGGCTCGCACTCGGGGTGCTACGTGTCTTCGAACCCCTGCCCTATCGCGTGCTCGTCGCCTTCGGCAACCTCCTCGGCAGCGTGCTCGCGCGCCTGCCGCTGTCCTTCGTGCGCATCGCCCGGCGCAATCTGGAGCTGTGTCTTCCCGAGCAATCGCAAGCCGAACGCGAGCGTATCTTGAAGGCACACTTCAAGAGCGTCGGCATCGGCGTCTTCGAGACGGCCATCAGCTGGTGGAGCTCGAACCGGCGCATCCACGAGCTCACGCAGGTGGAAGGCGAGGAGCATCTGCAAGCAGCGCTCGCGCGCGGTCGCGGCGCGATCCTGCTGAGCGCTCATTTCACGACGCTCGAAATCGGCGCGCGGGCGCTGTGCGCGCGCTGGCCGACGAACATCATGTATCGCCCGACGGCGAATGCCGTGCTCGAGCGCTTCCTGATGCGCAATCGTGGGCGCCAGGCAAAGCGCGCGATCCCGCGCGACGATGTGCGCACGCTGATCGGTGCGCTCAAGGCGAACGAGCCGGTGTGGTATGCCCCGGATCAAAGCTATCGCAAGAAGGGCGCCGAGATGGTGCCGTTCTTCAACATCCCCGCCGCGACGAATACGGCGACTTCACGCTTGGCTCGCATGACCGGCGCGGCCGTGCTGCCCTACTTTCCCGAACGCCTGCCGAATGGGCGCGGTTATCGCATGGTGATCCTGCCCATGCTGGAGAACTTTCCGACCGACGATCCGGCGGAGGATGCGCGCACGTTCAACGCGCTCATCGAAGCGCACGTGCGCAAGGTCCCCGAGCAGTACCTATGGATTCATCGCCGCTTCAAGGGATTGTCGCCGGACTACCCGGATTATTACGGTAGGCGTGTGGGCGTGTAGCCGTGTGGACGTGCAAGGCTAACGCGTGCCGGCTGACGAAGCGTAGCCTGCTTCCAGCCATTGCCACTGTCGTTCGTCGAATGACTGACCTGCCTGCGAGCTGACTTTGTCGAGCGAGCGACGCAAGCGCGCGAGAACGCCCTGCTCCCAATCGCCGCGCTCGCGGATACGCCCGCGATCGAAATCGAGTATGTATATGCGCGAGCCTGCGCCCTCGCCAGCGATCAGAATGTTGTGGGCGTTCAAGTCCGCGTGGTGCACGCCGTGCAGATGAAAGCGCGCGATCGTCTGCCCGATCTCGCGCCAGACAGGCTCCTCGACCGTCGAGCGCACGAGCGCGCTAGCCAATGTGACGGTCTCGGGAATCCACGCGGTGATAAGATCCGCCGTATACGTCCACCCCGAGCGCACATAGCGCGCGGCGACGGGACTTGGGACAGGCAAGTCGAGCTCGCGAAGCCGGGCAAGAAGTCGCCACTCGCGAAAGGATCTGGTTCGCTCCTCGCCGCTCCACCAATAGCGATCGTGCACCCAGCGGGCAACGAATCCGCCCCGCAGGTAATGCCGAAGCGCCCAATCCCTGCCTGGATCGCGAATGCGCGCGAGCGAGCCCCGCCCTCCTTCGACGCCTCGCGCCCTGCCGCACAACGACCAGAACGCCGGATCCAGCAGCTCCTCATCCGCCTTACGCACTTGCGCCGCGTCGTATAGGATGCGCCCGCCCGGGATGCTCTCATAGCGTGATTCGATCAGCGGCATGATGACTAGAGGGCCCTGGGCTCTGGGCGCCGGGCTCTGGGAAGAAGGAGAAGAATGCTCGTGATCATTTCACGGTTGTATCGTGTCGATAGGGCGCGAGGATTATGGCTGATTTCTTCGTCCACACTGAGTCACATCAAGCCCCGTCGTCATCCGATTGAGAGCACCCGGGCCCAAAGAGCATGTTCCCTCTAGCCAGAGCCCAGCGCCCCGTGCCCAGAGCCCGATAACCCATGCCCTCTCCCTTCGATTCCGTCCCGCGCAGCGTCTGCATTCTGAGACTCTCGGCAATCGGCGACACCTGCCATGTGCTGCCGGTCGTCAGAACGTTGCAGCGCGCGTGGCCGAATACCTCGTTCACGTGGATCATCGGGAAGGTCGAGGCCAAGCTGCTCGGCCACATTCCCGACATCGAGTTCATCGTCGTAGACAAGTCGAACATGCTGGGTTCGCTGCGAACGTTGAAGCGCGCGCTGCGCGGCAGGCGCTTCGACGTGCTCATGCACATGCAGGTCGCGCTGCGCGCGAGCCTGTTGTCTACGTTGGTCCGGGCACCCGTGAAACTGGGATTCGATCGGCGCCGCGCGCGCGAGCTGCAATGGCTGTTCACGACGAACCGGCTG
>Ga0207873_1003167_pt1 | contig 12429 bp, 10 predicted proteins | sample BGWIniCompost_FD_187373 | JGI IMG/M metagenome (GOLD analysis project Ga0207873, IMG submission 187373) | Cellulose adapted compost microbial communities from Newby Island Compost Facility, Milpitas, CA, USA - BGW Initial Compost (SPAdes)... ... | reverse complement strand
ACCGCACCGACACGAGCTCGTACGCGCAGCCCTTGAGATTCAGCGCGATCTGCACGCGATGCGCCGCGGAGCTGCGCGGATGCGAGTAGAACCTCATCGCTTCTCCCCGGCCACGGCGGCGCGCGCGGCTGCGAGCCGCTCGGGCGTCCCCACGTCGATCCAGAGCCCATCGTGGCGCAGCCCGCGCAGCGTGCCGCGCGCGATGGCGTCGTCGAGGATCGGCTTCAAAGGACCGGGACCCGGCGCGCGCCCGCGGAACAGCAGGGGATCGAAAAGCGCGATGCCCGCGTAGGTCAGCCGCGATCCTGTCGCCGTCACGAAGCCGTCGTCGCCGAGCGCGAAGTCGCCGCGCGCGTGATGAGACGGATTCGGCACGAGCACGATTTGCCCTTCGGCGCCGTCGAGCCGAAGCCGCCGAAAATCGAAATCGGTCAGGACGTCCGCGTTCGCGACGATGAACGGCTCGGTACCGAGGAGCGGCAATGCGCGGACGATTCCTCCCGCGGTCTCGAGCGGCATCGGCCCCTCGTCGCTGTACTCGACGCGCAGACCGAAACGCCGCCCGTCGCCGATCGCGGCGCGAATCTGCTCTCCGAGCCGCGCGACGTTGATCACGGCAAAGGTCACGCCGGCGGCGGCGAGGCGCGCAAGCTGCCGGCCGAGCAACGTCTCGCCGCCGACGTCGAGCAAAGGCTTCGGTGTGGCCTCGGTCAACCGCCCCATCCGCGTGCCGAGCCCCGCGGCGAGCACCATCGCTTTCATTCGGCGTACTTTTCCACGCGCCCGAGATCGGTCGGGCTCCGGCAACCAATTGAAGGAGCTGTGGAAGTGTGCCATTGTAGCCGGCTTTACGCCCCTCTCGACTCGTGCTCCGCAACTTACGCGTCTCGACGCTCGCCGCGGCCCTTTGTGCCTTATGCGCCCAGGACGCGATGGCGCAGGGAGGCGTCTGCCTGCCGACCGTCGCCGAGCTCGCGCCGTTCGAGCCGAGCCCGCTGCTGTCGGAGAACGGAGAGGCGCAAATCACGTTCGGACGCCTGGAGGCGGGCACCGCGACCGGCGCGGAGGTGTCGGACGACGTCACGATCCGCTACGGCAACCGCGAGATCCGCGGCCAGCGGGCGACGATCGACTCGCAGGCGAGGCGTATCGAGATCGAAGGCCGCGTGAGCTATCGCGATCCCGCCGTGTCGGTCTTCGGCGCCGACGCGATCTTCGACGAGCGCAATCAAAGCGTCTATTTCAGCGAGGCGGGATTCAACGTCCTCGCGCGGCCGGCCCGAGGCACCGCGCGCGAGATCTCGATCAGCGGCACCGAGCGCACGCTCGACATGTCGTCGGTCTTCTTCACGACGTGCCCCGAAGGCGACCGCTCGTGGCAGCTGCTCGCATCCGACATCGAGCTCGACGTCGACCGGGGTTTCGGCAGGGCGCGCGGGGTGAAGCTCGAGTTCAAGGGCGTGCCGATCCTCTATACGCCATACTTCACGTTCCCGATCGACGATCGACGCAAGAGCGGTTTCCTCGCGCCGAACTTCGCCGAGCGCGACCGCACCGGCTTCGACGTCACGATCCCGTACTACTTGAACATCGCGCCGAACTTCGACGCGACGCTCGAGCCGCGCTACATGAGCCGCCGCGGCCTGCAGCTCAACTCCGAACTCCGCTACCTCCTGCCGAGAACCGAAGGGCAGCTCGAGTGGAGCTTTCTTCCGAACGACGATGAAGCAGGCATTCCACGCCGCCGCTTGAACCTGCAGCACGAGACCGGCTTCGCGCAGAGCTGGCGGATCATCACCGGGATCGAGCAGGTCTCCGACGACGCGTACTTCGAGGATCTCGGCACGAGCCTGAGCGCGACGAGCCAGATTTTTCTCGATCGCTTCGTCGACTTGCGCTACACCGCGCCGTCGTGGAGCCTGCGGTCGCTCTTTCAGAACTACCAGACGATCGATCAGACGCTCGCGCCGGCGAGCCGCCCCTACCGGCGCGTGCCGCAAGTGCTGTTCGAGGGCCGTTGGCACCAGGGCGTCGCGACGTTCGACTCGACCGCGGAGCTCGTGAACTTCGACCGCGACGTCGGAGTGACCGGCTGGCGCTTCGACACCGAGCAGGAAGTGACCCTGCGATTCGGCCATTCGGGCGCCTACATCGCGCCTGCCGTCGCGCTGCGGCAGACGAACTACCTGCTCGACGACGTCGAGCCCGACAGCCCGAGCCGCACGCTGCCCGTCGCGAGCCTCGACACCGGTTTCACGCTCGAACGCGTCGCGGGTCGCGGCGAACGGTGGATCCATACCCTCGAGCCTCGCGTGCTCTACGTGCACATTCCGTTCGAGGAGCAGTCGGATCTGCCGGTCTTCGACACGATCTTGCCCGACTTCAACCTCGTGCAGCTGTTCAGGAAATACCAGTACGTCGGCCCCGACCGCATCAGCGACACCGATCAGCTGAGCTTCGGCGTGACGACGCGCCTCATCGAGCAGAGCACCGGCATTCAGCGCCTCGCGGCGACCGTCGGGCAAACGCGCTATCTCAGCACGCAATCGGTGAGCCTCCCGGGGCTCGACCCGATCGACGCGAATGCCTCCGACTACGTGGCCGAGATGTCGATCGGCCTGCGCGACGCGTGGAATCTCGACGTCGGTTATCAGTGGAACAGCGATACCGAGCGCACGGCGCGCGTGGAAACGCGCTTCGAGTATCGCCCGTCCGAGGATCGGCTGTTCGGCTTCGCCTATCGCTATCGCCGCAACATCATCGAGCAGGGCGACTTCTCGCTCGTGTGGCCGGTCGCCGAGCGCTGGCGCCTGATCAGCCGGTACAGCTACTCGTTTCTCGAGAAGGCGCCGCTCGAGCAGTTCCTCGGCTGGGAATTCGACGCGTGCTGCTGGCGTCTGCGGGTCGTTGGGCGGCGCTTCATCAGCCGCCGCACCGGGGAATCGGACACGTCCATCGCGGTCCAATTCGAGCTCAAGGGGTTCAGCCAGCGGGTCGCCTCCCCGGAGGAGCTGCTGGACCGTGGTATTCTGGGATACAGAGGTACGGGCGCGAATCCGCGATGAGAAAATCGACATTTCAAGCGCTTACCGCCGCGGCGGCCCTGTTCGCGATGCTCGCCGGCGTCGACGCGCCGGCCCAGACCCGCGAGCTCGGCTCGAGCGGCGTTCTCCTCGATGGTATCGCCGCGATCGTCGACGACGGCGTCGTCCTGAAGAGCGAGCTGCAGCAACGTCTCGCGCTGGTCGTCGCGGCGTTGCGCCAGCAGCAGGCGCAGCTGCCTCCGCAGCAGCGTTCGCAGCTGCCGCCGCTTTCGGTGCTCGAAAGACAGGTTCTCGAGCAGCTGATCCTCGAGGAGGTACAGGTGCAGAGGGCGCGGCGGCTCGGGATCCAAGTCAGCGACCAGATGCTGAACCAGGCGCTCGCGAACGTCGCGGCCAATCTCGGGCTCACGTTCGAGCAGCTCCCGGCGGCGCTCGCCTCCCAAGGCGTGGACTACGCGTCCTACCGCGAGGACCGGCGCAAGGACCTGATCCTCGACCAGCTCGAGCAGCGCGACGTGATCTCGCGCATCACGGTCTCGCCCCGCGAGATCGATCAATGCGTCGCGCGTCTCGAGTCGTCGGAGCTCAACGAGCTCGACTACAACGTCTCGCACATCCTGATCAATATTCCGAATGACCCGGGCGGCGTCGAAGCCGCGCGCGCGAAGGTCGAGGAGATCTACGAGCGGCTCGAGAACGGCGAAGACTTCGCGCAGCTCGCGATCACGTACTCCGACGCGCAGACCGCGCTCGAGGGCGGCAGCCTCGGCTGGCGCAAGGGCTCGCAGCTGCCGACGCTGTTCGTCGACGTGGTCGTCGACATGAGGCCGGGAGAAGTCTCCGAGCCGATTCAGAGCGGCAGCGGATTTCACATCGTGCGGCTGAACGAGGTGCGCGGCGCCGAGCGGGTGATGGAGGATCAGGTGCGCGCGCGGCACATCTTGCTGACGCCGAACGAGGTCATGGACGACGACGCGGTCAAGCAGCGGCTGATCGGCATCCGCGAGCAGATTCTCGCAGGAGACGAGTTCGGGCCGATCGCGCGCGCGATCTCCGAGGATCCGGTTTCGGCGGCCGACGGCGGCGACCTCGGCTGGATCGGCCCGGGCACGTTCGTGCCGGAGTTCGAGCAGAAGCTCGCGGAGCTCGAGATCGGCGAGGTCAGCGAGCCGTTCCGCACGCGCTTCGGCTGGCATATCGTCGAGGTGACGGATCGGCGCTCGCACGATATGACCGACGAGCTGAAGCGCCAGCGGTGCGTCGTGCAGATTCGCGCGAACAAGGCCGAAGAGGAGCGCGAGCTGTGGCTGCGGCGCCTGCGCGATCAGGCCTTCGTCGACATCAAGATCTGAGACGCGCGCGCCGCGCCCGCGAAATCGCGTGGGTGCCCAAGCCCGGCCGCGGCGCGCGGGGGCCGGAGGTGGCCGCGAGATGACCGAGCCTCTCCCGACGATCGTCGTCACGTCCGGCGAGCCCGCGGGCATCGGCCCCGATCTTTGCGCGATGCTCGCGACGCACGACCTCGACGCGCGCATCGCGGTGCTGGGCGACGCGGATCTGCTGGCGGCGCGGGCACGCATGCTCGGCCTCGCCGTCGAGATTTCGATCGTCCGCGACGCCGCGGACGCGCCCCCGCACCGCCGAGGCGCGCTCGCCGTCGTTCCCGTTCCCGCCCGAGCCGTCCCGGTGCCGGGCGAGCTCGACCTCGCGAATGCGGGGTACGTGCTGGAGCTGCTCGAGCGCGGCTGCGACGCGTGCGTCTCGGGCTCGGCCGACGCGCTCGTCACGGCGCCGGTGCAGAAGAGCGTGATCACGAAGGCCGGCATGCCGTTCTCCGGGCATACCGAGTTCCTGGCGGAGCGCACCGGCGCGCCGCTGCCGGTCATGATGCTCGCGTCGGAAACGCTTCGCGTCGCGCTCGTGACGACGCATCTGCCGCTCTCGGCCGTGCCTGGTGCGATCACTGCGGAGCGGCTGGAGCGCACGTGCGAGATCGTCGATCGCGATCTTCGCAGCCGGTTCGGCATCGGGTCGCCGCGCATCCTCGTGCTGGGACTCAATCCGCACGCGGGCGAGCAAGGCACGCTCGGCACCGAGGAACGCGACGTGATCGAGCCCGCGCTCGAGCGGCTGTCGCGCAGAGGCCTCGCCGTGCACGGCCCGGTCGCCGCCGATACCGCGTTCACGCGAGAGTCGCTCGAGCGCTGCGACGTCGTGCTCGCCATGTATCACGATCAAGGCCTCGCGCCGCTCAAGGCGCTCGCGTTCGGCGGCGTCGTGAACGTCACGCTCGGGCTGCCGATCATTCGCACGTCGGTCGATCACGGCACGGCGCTCACGCTCGCGGGGACCGGCCGGGCGCGGCCGGATAGCCTGCTCGCGGCGATTCGGCTCGCGCGCGAGCTCGGCCTCCAGGCTCGCGGCACCGCGTGAGCGGCGCCCAGCGGCACGACGGTCGCCTTCCGGCGCGCAAGCGCCTGGGACAGCATTTTCTGCACGATCCGCGCGTGATCCGGCGTCTCGTCGAGACGATCGACCCGAAGCCGGACGATCTGCTCGTCGAGATCGGCGGAGGGCTCGGCGCGCTGACCGCGCCGCTGCTGGAACGCGTGCGCACGCTGCACGTCGTCGAGATCGACGAGCGGCTCCACGCCGGGCTCGAACGGCTGTCGACGCCCGAGCACCGCCTCGTGCTCCATCGCGCGGACGCGCTCGAGTTCGATTTCGGCGCGCTCGCGTCCGCCGAGCGGAAGCTGCGCGTGACCGGCAATCTGCCGTACAACATTTCGACGCCGTTGCTCTTCCATCTGCTCGAGTTCCGTTCCGCGATCGAGGACATGCACCTGATGCTGCAGAAGGAAGTCGTGACGCGAATGACGGCGAGCCCCGGATCGAAGGACTACGGCCGTCTGACCGTCTCGCTCGCGCAGTGGCTCGACGTCTCGCGCTGCTTCGACGTAGGCCCCGGCGCGTTCTCGCCTCCGCCGCGCGTCTGGTCGAGCGTCGTGCGTCTCGTGCCGCGCGCGAGCCCGCGGTTCCCCGTCTCGGAGGAGCGGCGCTTCTCCGAGCTCGTCGCGCATCTCTTCTCGATGCGGCGCAAGACCCTCGCGCGCGCGTTGAAGGGCCGCATCGGCGAAGCGGACGTCGCCGCGCTCGGCATCGATCCGAAGGCGCGACCGGAGACGCTCGCGCCCGAGGACTTCGCGCGTCTCGCCGAGCTTTGGCCGGAGACGCGGCGATGACGCTTTACGCAATCGGCGATCTCCAAGGCTGCGCCCGGCCGTTCGACGCGCTGCTCGAAGAGATCGGCTTCAATCCCGAGCGCGACCGGCTCTGGCTCGTCGGCGATCTCGTGAACCGCGGCCCGGACTCGCTCGCGACGCTGCGCCGCGTGATCGAGCTCGGCGACGCGGTGACCACCGTGCTGGGCAACCACGACCTGCACCTCCTCGCGGCCGTCGCGGGCGTGCGCAAACCGCGGCCGGGCGACACGTTCGGCGACGTGCTCGCCGCGCCCGACGCGCGCGAGCTCGTCGAATGGCTGAGGCACCGTCCTCTGCTCCATCACGACGCGGCGGCGCGGCGCGTCCTCGTGCACGCCGGCATCCCGCCCGCGTGGAGCATCGAGGATGCGGAACGCGAGGCGCGCGTCGTCGAGGCCGCGCTGCGAGGGAGAAAGTGGCGCGACGCGCTCGCCGAGATGTACGGCAACGAGCCGCGCACGTGGTCTGCGGATCTCGAAGGCGCCGCTCGGCTTCGCTACGCGATCAACGCGCTCACGCGCATGCGGTTCTGCACGCCCGACGGCGCGCTCGATCTCGAGCGCTCCGGTCCGCCCGATAGCGCCCCGAAGGGTCTCGTGCCGTGGTTCGACGTGCCGACGCGCCGGACGAAGGACGTGCACATCGTCTTCGGCCACTGGTCCGCGCTCGGCGTCGTCACGCGCGACGATATCACCGCGCTCGACAGCGGGTGCGTCTGGGGCCGCGCCCTCACCGCCGTGCCGCTCGACCCTCCGGGGCCGCCGATCGCCGTTCCCTGCTCGGGCCCGAAGAAGGCGAAGAAAGGGTGAACGGCGAGGACTCGTTCAGACGGCGATCGGCGCTTTGATCGACGGGTGCGCGACGTAGTCGACGATCTCGAAGTCCTCGAAGCGGTACTCGTCGATCGACGGCGGCCGGCGCTTGATCACGAGCCGCGGCAGCGGCAGCGGCTCGCGCGTGAGCTGCAGATCGGCCTGCTCGACGTGGTTCAGATAGAGATGGCAATCACCGCCGGTCCAGACGAACTCGCCCGGCTCGAGATCGGTCTGCTGCGCGACCATGTGCGTGAGCAGCGAGTACGACGCGATGTTGAACGGCACGCCGAGGAACACGTCGGCGCTGCGCTGATAGAGCTGGCACGACAAACGGCCGTCGGCGACGTAGAACTGGAACAGCGCGTGGCACGGCGAGAGCGCCATTCTTTCCAGCTCGCCCACGTTCCAGGCGCTCACGATGATTCGGCGCGAGTCCGGGTCGTTGCGAATGAGCTCGATGACGCGCTTGATCTGGTCGATCTCCCGGCCGTCGGCGGCCCGCCATCTACGCCACTGCGCGCCGTAGATCGGACCGAGATTGCCGTTCTCGTCGGCCCACTCGTCCCAGATCGTCACGCCGTTCCTGTTCAGATACTCGATGTTCGTGTCGCCGGCGAGAAACCAAAGAAGCTCGTGAATGATCGAGCGCAGATGCAGCTTCTTCGTCGTCACGAGCGGGAAGCCTTCGGCAAGATCGAAGCGCATCTGATAACCGAAGATGCTGAGCGTGCCCGTCCCGGTGCGGTCGCCCTTCTGAGTGCCGCGCTCGCGGATCGTGCGCAGCAGGTCGAGATATTGTCTCATCGGCCGTCCTCCATGCGGCGATTCGATCGCGCGCCGTCGCGTGCGCGATAGGCGAGAACGAGAAGCACGGCGCCGGCGACGATCATCGGCGCGGAGAGAAGCTGTCCCTGCGTCAGCCAGCCGAACGCGATGTAGCCGATATCGCGGTCCGGCTCGCGCACGAACTCGACGGCGAAACGAAACACGCCGTATAGCAGCAGAAAGAGTCCCGAGATCGCCTTCGTCGGCCGCGCCTTCAGCGAGAACGTGAACAGCACGACGAACAGCACGAGCCCCTCGAGGAAGGCCTCGTAAAGCTGGCTCGGATGGCGCGCGACGCCGTTCACGATCATCGCCCACGGCGCGTTCGGATCGGTCGGGACACCCCAAAGCTCGCCGTTGACGAAATTGCCGATGCGCACGAAGCCGAGGCCCGGCGCGACCCACGGCGCGATGAAATCGGTCAGCTCGAAGAAGCGCCGGCGGATCCTGCGCGCGAGAAGCCCCATCGCGACGAGCACGCCGATGAGGCCGCCGTGGAACGACATGCCGCCCTGCCAGATCGCGAACAAGCTCAACGGATCCTCGAGCAGCCCGTCGAAGTTGTAGAGCAGCATGTAGCCGACGCGTCCGCCGACGATCACGCCGAGCGCCGAGTAGAAGACGACGTCGTCCACCTGCGCGGGCGTGACCGGGGCGTCGGCGCGCTTCGCGCGATGGCGCGCGCCGAGCCAGCCGACGAAAAAGCCGAGCAGGTACATCAGCCCGTACCAGCGAATCTGGAGCGGGCCCAGCTCGAAGGCGACCGGATCGAAGTTCGGGTAGACCAAGGCTCTTCGCCGCGATGCGGATGGCCCGCAGTTTAGCCGCGCCCTCGTCGGGCGTCAGCCCGATCGAGTAAGCTTCGTTCGTCGTGACTCGTTCCCCCTACCCTTGGCCGCGCACGATCGTCCACGCCGACATGGACGCGTTCTACGCGGCCGTCGAGCAGCTCGACGACCCGTCACTGCGCGGCAAACCGATCCTCGTCGGGCCGCCGTGCGCGCGCGGCGTCGTGCTGACGGCGAGCTACGAGGCGCGGCCGTACGGCGTCGGCAGCGCGATGCCGATGGCGCTCGCGCGGCGCCGCTGCCCGGACGCGGTCGTCGTGCCGCCGCGCTTCGAGCGCTACCAAGAGATCTCGCGCGTCGTGATGCGCGTCTTTCGCGAGTTCTCTCCCGCGGTCGAGGCATTGAGCCTCGACGAGGCGTTCCTCGACCTAACCGGCACGGAGCGGCTGCTCGGCCCCCCCGAGGCCGTCGGCCGGCGCTTGAAAGATGCAGTGCGCGAGGCGACCGGCGGGCTCGACGTATCGGTCGGCATCTCGTCGACCAAGTTCGTCGCGAAGGTCGCGAGCGGGCACGCGAAGCCGAACGGCCTCGTCGTCGTGCCGCCGCACGGGGCCGCCGAATGGCTCGCGCCGCAGCCCATCGACCGTCTATGGGGCGTCGGCGCGAAGACCGCCGCGCGGCTCCAAGCGCTCGGATACGAGCGCATCGGCGATATCGCCGCGGCCGATCCCGACGCGCTATGCGCCGCGCTCGGCGGCGCGCTCGGCCGCAAGCTCCACGCGCTCGCGCGCGCCGACGATCCCCGCGAGGTCGTGCCGTCGCGCGAGGCGAAGAGCATCGGCTCGGAAGTGACGCTCGAGTCGGATACGCGCTCGCGCGAGACGATCGCGTTCCATCTCCGGCGGGAGGCGGACAAGGTCGCGCGGCGGCTGCGCAAGGCGGGGCTTTCGGCACGCGGCGTGCGCGTGAAGCTGAAGCGCGCGGACTTCAAGCTGCTGACGCGCCAGCGCATGCTCGCTGCGCCGACGGACATCGCGGACGAGCTCCATCGCGCCGCGATGTCGCTCCTCGACGCGTTCGGGCCGCTCCCGCCGATCCGACTCGTCGGGCTCGCCGCGTTCGAGCTCGACCGCACCGAGCACGGCGGCCAAGCGGAGTGGATCTCGCCGCGCACGCGCACGCGCACCCGCGCGCTCGAGGTCACGCTCGACAAGCTCGCCGAGCGCTTCGGCGAGGGTGCGGTCGTCCGTGCGTCCGCTCTTCGTTACGAAGAGCGCCTGGGTCTCGGACCGAACCTCGACTTCCTGCGCGACCCCGAAGACGCATAACGCCGATAACCCGCCGCGCAGCCTTCGTGCCGGACGGACGGGCACGCATGTTGCTATAGTGCGGGAATGGCGAACGAGCTTGCGCGCGAGACGAGCCCTTACCTGCTGCAGCACGCCGACAATCCGGTCGACTGGCTGCCGTGGTCGCGCGCGGCGTTGGAGAAAGCGCGCGCCGAGAACAAGCCCATTCTGCTCTCGATCGGCTATTCCGCGTGCCATTGGTGCCACGTGATGGCGCACGAGTCGTTCGAGGATCCGGAGACGGCCGAGCTGATGAATCGGCTCTACGTCAACATCAAGGTCGATCGCGAAGAGCGGCCGGATATCGACAAGATCTATCAGACCGCCCATCAGCTGTACACCGGCCGCGCGGGCGGCTGGCCCTTGACCGTCTTTCTGACGCCGGACACGCACGTGCCGATCGTGGTCGGCACTTATTTCCCGAAGGAGCCGCGCTACGGCATGCCGTCGTTCAAAGACGTGCTGATCCAAGTCGAGGCGTACTATCGCAACCACGGCAGCGAGATCGCGGCGCGCGGCTCGGCGCTGCTCGAAACCTTCGCGAGGATCGAATCCGGCGAGACGGCAAATCGCGCGGCGCCGAACGCGGCTCCGCTCGCGGCCGCGCGCGAGCATCTGCTCGCATCGTTCGATCGCGAGCACGGCGGCTTCGGCGGCGCGCCGAAATTCCCGCGCGCCGCCGCGCTCGAGCTGCTGCTCGAGCAATCGCGGCGCGTCGCGGGCGAGCAAGGCCGTGAGCTCGCGCACGTCGTCGTGCACACGCTGAAGAGAATGGCCGAGCGCGGTCTCTACGATCATCTCGGCGGCGGGTTCTTCCGCTACAGCGTGGACCGCCGTTGGTCGATCCCGCATTTCGAGAAGATGCTGTACGACAACGCTGCGCTGCTCGCGCTGTACGCGGAAGCGGCCGCGGCGACGGGCGACGCGTCGTTCGCGCGGACCGCGGTCGAGACCGCGGAATTCTTGCTGCGCGAGATGCGGGATTCGGCCGGCGGGTTCTACTCGACCCTCGATGCGGACGCCGACGGGCGCGAGGGCGGCTATTACGTTTTCACGCCGGAAGAGCTCGACGCGGTCCTCACGCCCGCCGAAGCGGCTGTCGCGAAGCGCGTTTTCGGTCTCGACCGTGATCCGAATTTCGTCGATCCGCACGACGGCGTCGCGGCCTGGCATCTCGAGATCGTGCGGCCGGTCGCCGAGATCGACGACGGTCGCGCGCCGTCGCTCCTCGAGAGCGCGAGGCGGAAGCTCCTCGAGGCGCGCGAGAAACGCGTGCGGCCCGGTCGCGACGAGAAGATTCTCGCGGGCTGGAACGGGCTCGCGATCCGCGCGCTCGCGACGGCCGGACGCCGCCTCGATCGCGCGGATCTCGTAGATGCGGCGACCGAGGCCGCGGATTTCGTGCGCGAGCGGCTATGGCGCGGCGGGCGACTCCTCGCGACGTACAAGGACGGCCGCGCGCGCTTCGCCGCGTATCTCGACGACTACGCTTTCGTCGCCGACGGGCTGCTCGCGCTGCTCGAATGCCGCTGGCGCGCCGACGACCTGTCGTTCGCGATCGAGCTCGCCGAGACGGCGCTCGAGCATTTCGAGGACGAGACGCACGGCGGCTTCTTCTTCACCGCCGACGACCACGAGCAGCTGATCCACAGGCCGAAATCGTACGCGGACGAAGCGGTGCCGTCCGGCAACGGCGTGCTGTGCAAGGTGCTGTTGACGCTCGGCCACGTTCTCGGCGAGACCCGCTACATCGACGCGGTCGAGAGAACGCTCACGGCCGCGATGCCGCTCCTCGCCGAGTTCCCGGATGCGCACGCGACGATGCTGCTCGCGCTCGATCGATTCCTCGGGCCGCAGGAGGTCGTGATCGTGCGCGCGAAAGACGCGGAGATCGATGCCGCGCGGCGGCTGCTCGCGCGAGACTATCGGCCGCACCGGGCGAGCTTCGTGATCCCGAACGGCGTCAGCGATCTGCCGGGGCTCCTCGCGGAGCGGAAAGGCGGCGACGATACGATCGGCTATGTATGCCGTGGCACGAGCTGTCTCGCCCCGACCGTGGGGCTCGACGCGTTGCGCGCGGCGCTCTAACGGCGGCCTGCGCCGATCACAGCTCGACGCGGCGCCACTCGTAGCCTTCGCGGCGCAGCTCGTACGTCGCCCAGTAGTGGGGATCCGGCTTCAGCGTGATCACGTCCGGCACGTCGTTCCAATCGACGACGTTGATGCGCACGGCCTCGCGTCCCTCGAGCCGCTTGATTGCGTCCACGAAGGCGTCGAGATTCGGCGTCGGCAGACCGTCGACCGCGACGATGCGCCGGCCGGCGTAGAGCCCGTAACGGCTCGCC
>Ga0207873_1003166_pt1 | contig 12430 bp, 14 predicted proteins | sample BGWIniCompost_FD_187373 | JGI IMG/M metagenome (GOLD analysis project Ga0207873, IMG submission 187373) | Cellulose adapted compost microbial communities from Newby Island Compost Facility, Milpitas, CA, USA - BGW Initial Compost (SPAdes)... ... | reverse complement strand
CAGATGAAGTTCTATCGCATCCGGGCCGTCAGCAAGGCGGACAGCTATGCGACGAGAGGCGCCTACAATGGGGACCTCTTGGTGAGCGCCACGAAGCCGAGGAGGTCTGGAAGATGAAGTGTAGAGGATGTGGAACCGAAGACTGCTCTGCTCGGAAGCTGCACGAGGCGGTCTGGGACCACGAGCGGGGTATGTCGCAGGTGGAGCGGCTGGCGGTGATGCGACGCCACGGGATAGAGCCCCCGAACGGACACCTGGACGAGCAGTTTGGCCGGGCCGTCGTAGTGGCCCTCCTGCGGCTGGAGGCGCAATTGAACGGCCTGCCCGACACGCGGGCCGAGGCGGCTGGTCCCCGTCGTACCACGACGACGGCAGGACGACCCTCCAGGACCCTGCGCCTGTCTCCTGACGACGTGCGGCTGGTCAACTGCCCCCGCTGCGGGGCGGGTGCGGGCGACCCGTGCTTCTACCAGAACGGAACGAAGGTGAAGCGGTGCACCAACCACAAAGAGCGCAAGACGAAGGCGCGGGAGAAGCTGGCATGAAGCTGATGCTCGCAGGCAAGGCAGACCCCACCAAGCTGAAGTTCCCCCTGCTCGCCAGTCCGAAGCTGGACGGCATCCGGGCCGTCGTCAAGGACGGGGTGGTGCTCAGCCGGAACATGAAGCCCATCCCGAACGGCACCGTACAGAGGATGTTCGGCCGCGAGGAGTACGATGGTCTGGACGGAGAGCTCATCGTCGGAAGCCCCACCGACCCCGCCTGCTTCCGGAACACCACGAGCGGCGTGATGAGCGAGGAGGGTACTCCGCTCGTGCAGTTCCATGTCTTCGACCGAGTACCGCAGGGGATGCAAGTCAAGGGTTGGCAGCCGGAGCCGTTCGTTTCCCGCTTCGAGCGCCTCCGCCAGTGGATTCGGAAGCGGAGGCCGTCCGGTGTCATCCTCGTCCCCCACGTACCCATCCTGACCGCTGCGATGCTGGAGAGCTACGAGATGTCACAGCTTGCGGCAGGGTACGAGGGCGTGATGGTCCGAGATCCCGACGGCCCCTACAAGCATGGACGCTCCACTGTGAACGAGGGGTGGCTTCTTAAATTGAAGCGGTTCGAGGACGGAGAGGCGAAGGTCATCGGCGTCGAGGAGCAGATGCACAACGCGAACGAGGCGAAGCGGAACGCGGCGGGGAAGCTGGAGCGGTCCAGCAAGAAGAGTGGGAAGGTGCCGACGGGCGTCCTCGGGGCACTGCTCGTCCGGGACATGAAGACCGGCGTGGATTTCAGCATCGGTACGGGCTTCAGCGACGCTGAGCGTGCGGAGCTCTGGAGGAACCCACCTCGTCCCGGCACCATCGTTCGCTACCGATACTTCCCGAGTGGAAGCAGGGAGCGCCCTCGGTTCCCGGTGTTCGCAGGCTTCCGGGACCCGAGGGACATGGGGTAGCTTGCGCCTCTTTGGGCGCTGTTGCTAAGCTGCATGACGAACACCATGACGGGGCCGAGACCTGCTTCTGTCCCGGATTCAACCTGAAGGAGTGAAACAATGAAGATCCCGAAGACCCTCGGCGCCTGCGCCGACCTCTACTACACCACTCGCGAGAAGCGCCTGAAGGCCCAGAAGGTGGTGGACGAACTGAAGGCGCAGGAGAATCAGCTCGCCGATCACATCATCAAGAACCTGCCGAAGAGCGACGCGAACGGCATCGCCGGGAAGAAGTGCCGCGTTACCATCCGAGAGAAGACGATTCCTCAGGTCCAGGACTGGGACGCCTTCTACGAGTACATCCGGAAGAACGCCAAGAAGGGCGCCTTCTCCCTCCTCCAGAAGCGCGTCGGCGATGCTGCCGTCAAGGAGATCTGGGAGTCGGGCAAGGAGGTTCCCGGCGTCGGTCGGTTCCACGTGAAGACGCTTTCGGTGAACAAGCTGTGAGCGTCTACGTGGACCAGACCCGGCGGATCGCCCGCGGGCGCAGGGAGGGCGAGTGGTGCCACATGATGGCCGACACGCCGGAGGAGCTCGAGCGCATGGCAAGGAAGCTCGGGCTGGAGCCCGCCTACAGGCACGACGACCACTACGAACTGACGCCCACTCAGCGTCTGGAGGCAGTGAAGGCAGGAGCGAAGGAGGTGGACACCCTCTTCCTCGTTCGCTTGCGGTGGTCCAAGAGGTAGCATCAACCCGACGGCCGGACAGCCGAACCCTTGCGAGTCAGCAAGTAACGAGTCAGGAGAAGAAGATGGCACGGAAGAAGGCGACAGAGAAGAATACCACGGCTCTCGTCCCGTGGGAACAGGAGATGGCAGAGGCGGCGGCTCGCGCGGCGTCCGCCGAGAAGCCCACGGGTACCAAGAGCATCGGCCTGCGGGGCGGGCAGATGACCATCGACGACAGTCCCGTGGAGGACAACGAGATCTCGGTGGTGGTCCTCGCCGCCGTCCACGAGAATCAGTACTTCACCGGGCGGTACAATCCGCAGGTGAAGCAGTCTCCGGTCTGCTACGCCTACAGTGATCCCGACGCGGCGCCGGAGGACGCCGAGGACTCGATGCGCCCCCACCCGGAGGCGCCCGACAAGCAGGCCGAAGCCTGCAAGGTATGCCCGATGAACGAGTGGGGGTCCGCGGAGACGGGGAAGGGGAAAGCATGCAAGAACGTCCGCCGCCTCGCGCTGATCCTGGAGGAAAGTCTGGAGGACGCCGAGTCGCTCGAAGAAGCCGAGGTCCGGATGCTGAAGGTTCCGGTCACGTCGGTGAAGAACTGGAGCGCCTACGTTCGGAACAAGCTCGCCGCCATCGGCCGACCCTCTTACGGTGTGGTCACGAAGGTGAAGGTGGTCCCGGACGAGAAGAACCAGTTCAAGGTTCTCTTCTCCTTCGAGCGCACCGTGGAGTTCGACGCCGAACTCTACGAAGCGATGAAGGCCAAGGTCGCGGCGGTGGAGAAGGACATGCGCTCCGCCTACCCCGTTCACGACGAGCTGGAGGAGAAGCCGAAGGTGCGCGGGAAGAAGCCGCTGCCGCAGGTGGGTAGAGCGACGCGTCGGAAGTTCTGAGCATCACCTATTCGCCCCTCCCGCTACCGAGCGGGAGGGGCGTTCCTCTAAGGAGCAGCAATGGGCAAGACCCCGAAGGTCATCACCATCGACTTTGAGACCGACGCCATCGCGCCTCGGCCGAAGTACCCTCCCGAGCCTGCGGGCGTCTCCATCATGTGGCCCGGCGAGCGGAAGCCGAAGTACCTCGCATGGAACCACCCGACGGAGAATAACTGCACGAAGAGCGAAGGGCGGAAGGCGCTCCTGAAATGCTACGAGCAGAAGGAGTTCGGGCTTCTCTTCCACAACGCGAAGTTCGACATGGACGTGGGCGAGACGAAGCTGGACCTGCCGCGCCTCGGGTGGGAGCGCTACCATGACACGCTCTTCCTCCTCTTCCTGCACGACCCCCACTCTCGCAGCCTTTCGTTGAAGCCTGCCGCGGAGAAGCTGCTCGGGATGCCGCCGGAGGAGCAGGACGCCGTCCGGGCATGGCTCGTCGACAACGGCATCGTGACGAAGCAGGACAAGCGGTGGGGAGCGCACATCGCCAAGGCGCCCGGCAGGCTGGTCGGCAGGTACGCCGAGGGTGACGTCATCCGCACGAAGAAGCTCTTCGACAAGCTCTGGCCGGAGATCCAGAAGGCGGGGATGCTCCAGGCGTACGACCGAGAGCGGCGCCTTCTTCCCATCCTCCTCGACAACGAGCGAGTGGGGGTGCGGGTGGACACGCCGAAGCTGGAGCACGACGTCGTCATGTATCGTCAGGCGCGGGACGCGACCGACGAGTGGCTCCGGAAGCGTCTGAAGGCTCCCGACTTGAACGTGGACAGCAACGAGGAGATGGCCGACGCGCTAGAGGCGACCGGAGTGGTGACCGACTTCGTGATGACGAAGACCGGCAAGCGGAGCGTCGCGAAGAAGAACCTCACTCTGGATATGTTCCACGACAAGGAGGTGGCGAGCGCTTTCGGTTATCGGAACGCGCTGTCCACCTGCCTCGGCATCTTCATGGAGCCGTGGTTGGAGCAGTCCAGTCAGACGGGCGGACGCATCTACACCGTCTGGAATCAGGTGCGACAGGCGCACGGGAACGACAACCTCGCCGGAGCGCGGACGGGCCGCATGTCCTCCACTCCGCCGCTCCTGAACATCCCGAAGGAGTTCCCGGAGGCTATCGCGCAGCCGAAGCTGAAGGGTCTGGTCACCATCCTCCGGAAGATGCGGAAGGACAGGTGGGACCATCTGTCGCCGCTCCTGGACAAGGGCCTGCCGCCCCTCCCCCGTCTGCCGTTCGTCCGGCGGTACGTCGTGCCCGATGACAAGAAGAGCGTCTGGCTCCGGCGCGACTACTCTCAGCAGGAGTACCGCATCCTCGCCCACTACGAGGATGGCTCGCTGAAGAAAGCGTATCTGGAGAACCCGCGAACGGACATTCATCAGTGGCTTCAGCAGATGCTGAAAGACGTCGTCGGCCTGGTCCTCGACCGGAAGGATGTCAAGATCGTGAACTTCGCGGACATCTACGGCATGGGCGAAGGGCACATGGCCGAGAAGCTGAATACTGACCGTATGACGGTGAAGCGCATCCGAGCTGCGAAGCGGAAGCTGATGACCGGACTTGGCCCGCTTGAGCAGGAGATCAAGGCGCGAGGTAAGAACGGGGAGCCCATCCGCACATGGGGCGGTCGTCTGTACTATGCCGAGGAGCCGAAGTGGAACGGCTTCCGGTGGCAGACGTACGAGTACAAGCTCCTGAACTATCTCATCCAGGGAAGCGCCGCAGACTGCACGAAGGAAGCCATCATCCGCTACCACGACATCCGGAAGGAAGGGCTCTTCAAGGTGGCGGTCCATGACGAAATCGATTTGTCGGTGCCGAAGAAGGCGCTGAAGGAGGAGAGCCGCCTGCTCCGCGAGGCGATGCGCTCCGTGGAATTCGATGTCCCGATGCTGAGCGATGGAGAGTTTGGTCCGAACTGGTACGATCTCAAAGAGATGAAGGAGAACGACTGATGGCAACGAGAACGAAGGCGAAGGGGTTCAGCGGACTGGTCAAGTTGAAGCCCATCAGCTCGTGGTCCTACAGCCGATGGAGCGACTACGCTGGCGACAACGGCTGCCCGAGGAAGGCGAAATTCAAATACGTCGACCGCATCCGTGAACCCGGCTCCCCCGCGATGGACAGAGGCAGCGTTCTCCACAAGTTCGCTGAGCTCGTGGTTCTTCAGAAGGCGCTGACCTACAAGAACTGCGTGGACGAGAAGGGGAAGCCGCTCTGCTCCGCGAAGGACTTCAAGAAGTTCCTCGCGGAGTGGAAGACCATCCAGGAATCCTTCGCCGACGAGTTCGCTCTCCTCGTCAAGCAGAAGGCCTCCACCGAGGAGCAGATCACCTTCCGCTCCGACTGGACGGAGACCGAGTGGACTGACTGGAACGGCGCATGGCTCCGCATCAAGGTGGACGCCATGTACGTCGAGCCGGATGGCACCGTCGTCATCATTGACTACAAGACGGGGAAGATCCGGGACTCGCACCGGGGCCAGCTCTCGCTCTACGCCATCGCCGCCTTCCTCCGCTACCCTGAGGCGAAGAAGGTGCGGGCGGAGCTCTGGTATCTGGATCAGGGCGAGATCCTCGACGAGGACTACATCTCCTCGCAGCTTGAGAAGCTGCAGAAGGAGTGGATCAAGAAGACGAAGGCCATGCTCTCCGACACCGTCTGGAAGCCGAAGCCCGGAGCGGCCTGCCGCTTCTGCTTCTACCGGAAGGACAACGCCAAGAACGGCGGTGGGCAGTGCGAGTTCTAGAGTCGGACATCGAGAGGAAGGCGTGCCGTATCCTGAAGGAGCGGCACGGCATCTTCTCCGTCAAGCTCGCGAAGACAAGCGAGCGCGGGTGGCCCGACCGGATGTTCCTGCTCGGTGGGGGACGCGTCTTCTTCATCGAGTTCAAAAGACCGGGCGCCAAAGACAAGACGGGCGCCCGGCAGAACCTGATTCACGCGAGGTTGAAGCATCATGGGTACGAGGTCGAAGTCCACGACACGGTTGAAGACGCAGTCCGGGCGGTCCTGGTCGCCGCACGCCTACCAGCGAAAGGCGATGCGGTTCATGCTGGAGCGCCCGCACGCCGCGCTCTTCCTGGATCCGGGACTCGGGAAAACGAGTATCACGTATGGAGTGTTCCAAACGCTGAAGAAGCAGAATCTGTCAACTGGGATGCTGGTACTAGCGCCGCTCCGTGTAGCGCTGAGCGTATGGCCCGGCGAGCGGGACGAGTGGCGGGAGTTCCAGGATCTCAGCGTCGCCGTCCTTCACAGAAAAGGTAAGGAACAGGTCTGGGAGAAGCACGACGTCTATGTCGTGAACTTCGAGGGACTCCACTGGCTCCTCGAGAGCGGTGCTCTACAGTTCCTCCTGAAGGAGAAGATGGTGGACACGCTCGTGGTCGACGAGCTCTCGAAGTTCAAGCATACGAATACGAAGCGGTTCAAGATGCTGAAGCCGTGGCTCCACAAGTTCAAGAGGCGCTACGGATTGACGGGCAGTCCCGCCGCCAACGGATTGATGGACCTCTTCGGGCAGGTGTACGTTCTGGACAGGGGCGTTCGGCTCGGGGAGTACATCACCCACTTCCGCGCGAACTACTTCATTCCGGTGGGGATGTACGACTGGAAGCCGAAGCCCGGAGCGGACGAGGCCATCTACAAGGCGCTCGGCGACCTCGCGCTGCGCATGGAGGCCGAGGACTACCTGGAGCTCCCGAAGCAGGTGGACAACGTGATCCAGGTGGAGCTTCCGCCGAAGGCGCGGAGAGCCTACGACGCGATGGAAGATGAGATGCTGGCAGTCGTCGAGGACTCCGGCAGTATCACCGCTCCCACCGCCGCAGCCGCCGTCGGGAAGTGCAGACAGATGGCGAACGGTGCCGTCTACAAGGATCGAGTGGACCCGGTCACCGGCCTGCCTCTGGAGAAGAAGGAGTGGGTACACCTCCACGACGCGAAGATCGATGCTCTCCTGGACCTCGTGGATGAGCTACAGGGGAAGCCCCTTCTCGTCGCGTACGAATACGGTCACGACCTCGAGCGTCTGCTGAAGGCTCTGCCGAAGGGCACCCCGTACATCGGCGGAGGGGTGAACGCTACCAGAGCGGCGGAGATCGAGAGAGCGTGGAATGCGGGTGAGATCCCCATCCTCCTCGGCCACCCGCAGTCCATCGGGCACGGTCTGAACCTGCAGAAGGGGAACGCGCAGACGATTTGCTGGTTCAGCCTGACGTGGGACTTCGAGCTCTACGACCAATTCAATCGGCGCCTGCGCAGGCAGGGCAACCGCGCGGGTCAGGTCTTTGTGCATCACATCGTCGCCAGGAACACGATAGACCGGGCGGTACTAGGTGCCCTGCGGGGCAAGAAGCGGACGCAGGACGCCCTCCTAGAGGCCTTGAAAAAGAGGAGGAAATAAGAAGACGGTACTTGCCCCTCATCGGGACATCGCGCTAGGCTGTCTGCCACCTGACCGAAGGAGCCAGCAATGCACGCACCTGCCGTCTATAAGGACCGCCACAACCGCACGACTCTCGTCGTGGTGGTCGGTCGCAAGTTCATCGGCCACCTGCCGATGGAGGCGCCCATCACGGTGAAGAAGACCCGCATCGGAACCTTCGAGCGGGACTTCCAGCCGGTGATGAAGGACGGGCGCCCCTACCCCGTGGAGCGCGCGGTTCAGCATTACCTGAGCGGCAATCTGCCGATAACCGAACGCGCGCTCCGCATGTTGAAGCGAGTCGCAGTATCACCCATCACCGAGGACGAGTTCCTCACTTCCGAATCGGAGACCGATATGACCACCGAGAACGTCGAGACCACCGCCACCGAGACCACCACCGCCCCGAAGGCCAAGCGCGCCAAGGCGAAGTCGGAGAAGGCCCCTGCCAAGGCGGCGAAGCAGGGCAAGGGCACCAAGGCCGAGGCCAAGGCGTCCAAGTCGTCCAGCAAGGCGGGCAAGGCGCCCAAAAAGGAGGCGACCGGTCGCCCGCCCCTCTTCCAGGACGGGCAGAAGATCAAGCTGCTCGTGAAGGAAAACCCGAAGCGGGAGGGCACGGGCGCCTACGAGCGCTTCGCCATCTACAAGAACGGCATGACCGTCGCGCAGTACCTGGCGGCGGGTGGCAAGCGGAGCTCGCTGAAGTACGACACCGAACACGGCTTCATCGAGATCAAGTAACACCCTACCTTCCACTCGGGACCTCGGCGATTCGGCGCCGAGGTCCTTTCCGATAGGAGCAGAATCATGGACGTTGGTATCTACATCCCCTCCCGCTCGCGTCCGACGAAGGTGCTGACTCTGCGGAGCATCCCGAAGAAGCTGATGAAGAACACCTTCATCGCCTGCACGAAGGGGCAGCTCGCGGAGTACCGTGCGGGGAACCCGAAGACGCAGGTTGTAGAGGCGGACGCCTCTGCGGTGGACATGGGCACGAAGCGCGAGTTCATCCTCAAGCACGCACGGCGGCAGGGGTTCAGCCACGTCGTGATGCTGGACGATGATCTCCGGTTCTTCCGCCGCCGCACCGACGACATCACGAAGTTCAGTCCCTGCTCCGAGGAGGACATGATCTCGATGTTCGAGCGCATCAATCAGGCGTTCCGCGAGGGCTTCGTTCACGTCGGTGTCACCGCGAAGCAGGGCAGCAACCGTCAGCCCGTCGGAGGGGTGCAGGCAGCGCGCATGATGCGTCTTCTGGCCTACGACCTGGACGTGCTGAAGAAGGAGAAGATCCGGTACGACCGGCTGAAGTGCATGACGGACTTCGACGTCACGCTCCAGCTCCTCCGGAAGGGGTACGCGAACTTCGTCATCACGGACTACGCTCAGGACCAAGCGGGGAGCAATACAGCGGGCGGCTGCTCCACCTACCGGACGAAGGAGATGCTCGCGGAGTCCGCGCATCAGCTTGCCGCCCTCCACCATCCGTTCGTCAAGGTGGTGGAGAAGGAGACGAAGGGCTCGTGGGGCGGTGGCGTCCGCACCGACGTCACCGTCTACTGGAAGAAGGCGTTCGCCGCCGCCGGAGGTGGGCGGTGAGAGTCAAGGAGTTCTTCGCATTCATCCGCGAGCGACACGCCATCTGGGAGCGGCGTAAGGCAGGGCAGCCGAAGCCGTGGACCAAGGACCCCATCCTCCAGAGCTATCGATTCTGCAACGTATACCGAGAGCTCGACAAGGAGACCATCGCCATCGACCGGCTCTGGCGGCAGCCGCACCGCGACGACCGGCATCTCTGGTTCGCGATGGTGGTGGCTCGGCTCATCAACTGGAGCCCGACGCTGGAGAGGATCGGCTACCCCGTACCATTCCGCCCCGCCGCGTTCCAGGCCAAGCTGGAGCGCCTCCAAGATGAGGGCGGGAAGGTCTTCGGGAACGCCTACATCGTCAGCACCAACGGGCAGCCCGTCGCGAAGCCGGAGTATCTCACCGACTACGTGCTCCGCCCTCTCTGGAAAGAACGCGAGCGGCTGGCCCCGGTGGCAGGAGAGTCGCTGCGCAGCTTCGCCACGAGGCTCCTTCCATTCAACGGCATGGGCACCTTCCTGACGGCGCAGGTGGTAGCGGACATGAAGTACGTGGAGCCCCTCCGCCGCGCCGACGACTGGAGTACCTTCGCGTTCTCTGGCCCCGGCAGCCGGAGAGGGCTGAACCGCGTCGTAGGTCGGGAGCTCCGTGCTCCGTGGCGCGAGGAGGTCTGGCATTCAACGCTGATGGAACTGAAGAACCTGATAGACCCTCTCGTGGACAAGGCGGGGATGCCTCCGATTCATGCGCAGGATCTCCAGAACTGCCTCTGCGAGTTTGACAAGATGGAGAGAGTCAGATTGGGAGAGGGGAGGCCGAAGGCCCGTTACCCTGGAAAGGAGAACTGACATGCACGTCATCAACGTTCGGAACGTGAACCATGCCCTGCCCGAGGGGCTCGGCTACTTGATGAGGGAGGGCATCAGGCAGGAGAGCCGGAACGGTCCGGTGCTCGTGGCGCCCGGTCCCGTCACCACCGTCTACCAGTACCCCACCGAGCGGGTTCTCTTTAGCCACGTCCGGGACGCGAACCCGTTCTTCCATCTGATGGAGGCCCTCTGGATGCTGGCGGGGAGGGACGACGTCGGCTTCGTCGCGCAGTTCGTCGCGAGGATGCGGGAGTTCAGCGACAACGGCTCCAGCTTCTGGGGAGCCTACGGTTACAGATGGCGCAGGTGGTTCGGCGTGGACCAGATCGACACCGCCATCGATGAGCTCCGGCAGAACCCCACTTCCCGACGGGTGGTCATCGGCATGTGGGACCCCCGTCAGGATCCCGACAAGGCGGCGGCAGGCGGGAAGGACGTGCCCTGCAATACCCACATCTACCTGAGCGCGGCGAACGGCGTGCTGGACATGACTCTCTGCTGTCGCAGCAACGACGCAGTCTGGGGAGCCTACGGTGCGAACGCCGTTCACTTCTCCGTCCTGCAGGAGTACATCGCGCTGATGGTGGGCATCCCGATGGGGAAGCTCTACCAGATCTCGAACAATTTCCACATCTACCCCGAGCGGCCTGACGTCGCGCGGCTGCTCGCCTTCTACGGGGAGGAACCGGTCTCGTGCTCCGATCCGTACGAGAACGGGCAGGTGAGCCACCTCCCGATTGTGAACACGCCGAAGCACATCTGGGATCGGGACCTCACCACATTCTTCCAGGAACCGTCTGCGTCCTACTATGTGGACGGGTGGTTCCGCCTCGTAGCGCACCCGATGTTCATGGCCCACCGAGCTCACAAGGACGGAGATACCGAAAAGGCTATCGACTACGCCATGGACATCGGCGATACCGCATGGCGCGCGGCATGCGTGGAATGGCTCTTGCGGCGGCTCGCCAAGAAGACCGAGGTGGTGAAGTGAGCGCCATCGTGCGGAAACGACTCGAGACCATCCTCCGGGGCGGCAGGGTCCAGCGGTTCCACACCGTCCCCACCATCGCGGATCACAACGTCGGGCACCATTCCTTCGGCGTAGCGTGGATCGCCATCCTGCTCTGCCGCTTCGACGCTTCGGCTTCCCTGCTCGCGGCGGCTCTGGCGCATGACCTCGCCGAGTGGCATACGGGCGACGTGCCTGCGCCGACGAAGCGGGCGGTACCGGAACTGAAGGCGGAGCTCGATGCGCTGGAGCGGCGCACCATCGCGGAGGCTGGCCTGCTCCTGCCGCCGCTCACGGACGCTGAGCAGAGAACGCTGAGGATGGCAGACGCCATGGACGGGATGTTGAACTGCATCCACGAGCGTCGTCTGGGGAACCGTGGAATCCGGAACGTCTACTGGCGGTTCCGGAGCTACGTGGAGGAACTGAAACCGGAGGGGGTGGAACAGACAGTCGTTCGGGAACTGGTCGAAATGTGGATGGAGGCAGACAAGTGAGCAAGGCAAACGAGAAGCAGGTGGCGGGTCAGCACTACCGCGCGAAGATCCAGCATTGGGACTTCGTCGTGGCGGCAGGACTCGGATACTTCGAAGGGCAGATCACCAAATACGTGACGAGGTGGAGGAAGAAGAACGGGGTCCAGGATCTGCAGAAGGCGGAACACTTCCTCGAGAAGCTCATCGAGGTGGAGCGCCGCGCGGTGCGGGAGCCGCCGATCCTCAGAAATCCGCTTATGGGCACGCTCTTCTTCGAAGCCTACTGCGAGCAGAACGGACTGGACCCCACCGAGAAGAAGATCATCTGGAAGGTGGCGGCGTGGGAGAACCTCCACGATCTCCGCTCGGCGCAGTCGCTCCTCCAGTTCCTCGTCGGACAGGAAGATGCGCGGAAGGAGGAGAGCCCCGAGCCGACGGTGGACGGTGCGGACCGATGCGCTCACTGTCACCATGCGGAGGTGACGCACGCCGACGGCGGGGCGTGCATGACTCGGTGGGTCGGTGGCAGCGGGAAAATCGAAGCCTGCACCTGCCACGGGTTCACCCCGGATGACGGATCTGCGCCCGGTCCCGGCTACGTGGATCAGGACCGGTAGCCGACCCACCGCATGGCAGCTTTGCGCCCCGCTTGCCCTCGGCAGGTGGGGCTTTTCTTTCGTGAAAACGAGAGGTCGTTCTGATCGTCTTTGATCTCTCGTCCTCATAGACGATCTCAGAGGTCGTTCTGATCGTCTTTGATCTCTCGTCCTCATAGAAGATCTCAGAGGTCGTTCTGATCGTCTTTGATCTCTCGTCCTCATAGAAGATCTCAGAGATCGTTCTGATCGTCTTTGATCTCTCGTCCCCATAGACGATCTCAGAGGTCGTTCTGATCGTCTTTGATCTCTCGTCCTCATAGACGATCTCAGAGGTCGTTCTGATCGTCTTTGATCTCTCGTCCTCA
>Ga0207873_1003163_pt1 | contig 12431 bp, 6 predicted proteins | sample BGWIniCompost_FD_187373 | JGI IMG/M metagenome (GOLD analysis project Ga0207873, IMG submission 187373) | Cellulose adapted compost microbial communities from Newby Island Compost Facility, Milpitas, CA, USA - BGW Initial Compost (SPAdes)... ... | reverse complement strand
CCCGGCTGTAACGCCTCAGGCTGCCTGTGCGCATATCAAATTCGCCGCGAACGTCTCCCGAAGAGAAGATGATCCTGTCGCCTTCCCTTTTCGTTTCCAGCGAACCGGATTTGGGCGCATTGCGCGTAAAATAGGTTTCCTCGCCCAACAGGAATTGTTCCCTTGCCACTTCATGTCCGGCGGGAACCAGTTCGTGGGCCGTCTTCGTATAGGCGTAAACGTTTAGAAAATACTCGTCGCCGGCATTCCTCAGTGGAAGAGCCAGTTTCACGTCCTTCCTGGCTCCCGGCGCGGCGGAAACGCTGAAAGTTCCTTCTTTCTCCAGGTTTCCATTCCTGTACAATGCCCATTTGAAATCATATTGATCCAAGTTTGTGAAATTGAAGCCGTTGGAGACGGCGATGATTCCATTTTCCAGGTCCTTTGCTGCGAATGCAATATCCTGGTACCATTTTTTCACTTCGTACAATCCGGGATGCGGAACGCGATTCGCCGAAATCAAACCATTGGCGCAGAAATTATAATCGTGCTGAAGCTGCAAACCTCCCAGGTCGCCGCCGTAAGCCCAATAAGTTCCATTGGGACCTTCAGCCCTGATGCCCTGGTCCACCCAATCCCAGATAAATCCGCCCTGCATATGGGCGCTGCCGTTGATGATGTCCCAATACTCCTTGAAATTGCCTGTGCTGTTTCCCATAGCATGCGCATATTCGCACATGATGTAGGGCCGGGTTTTATCGGTCGCTTCCGCATAGGCTTTCATGCTGCGGATAGAGGGATACATCGGGCATACGATGTCCGTATTTTCATTTTCGCCGGCTTGTTCAAATTGCACCAGGCGAGTATTGTCTCTTTCTTTTATCCATTTATAGGCGTCGTAGAAAACCGGCCCGTTGCCGCATTCGTTGCCCATCGACCAGATGATGATGGAAGGATGATTCTTATCGCGCTCCACCATCCGTTGTATCCTGTCCATATGGGCGGGAGCCCATTCGGGCAAATAGGCGGGGTGCTTCGATTTGTCAAACCAGCCCTGCCATTCCGCTCCCATGCCGTGCGTTTCGATGTTGGCTTCGTCCACAACATACAAGCCATACTGATCGCACAGTTTGTACCACAGCGGATCGTTGGGATAATGCGACATGCGCACCGCATTTACATTAAACTGCTTCATTAACTGGATGTCCCTAATCATCAGCTCGCGGTTGGGCACATGGCCGTTCACGTCGTCGTGTTCGTGACGGTTCACACCCTTTACTGTCACCGCTTTTCCATTTACCAGCAGTTGCGCATTCCTGATTTCTACCTTCCGGAAGCCCACCTTCGACCCCGTATATCCCAATACGCCGCCTTTATCGTCTTTCAGCGTCAACACAAGATCGTATAATTCCGGGGTTTCCGCGCTCCATTTCCTGACGTTCCTGATTGTCCCGCTAAACTCAACCTGGGTTTTATCGCCGGTTATGGCCGCTTTCCTGCTTTGCGAAAAAACCTTTTTGCCGCTTCTGTCGAAAAGCTCGGCGGTCGCCGTAACGCTTGCAATGTCGTTTCCTTCAAACGCCCAGAGGTCCAGATCCAGCGTCAACAAACCGTGGCGGTATGAGCTGTTCAGGTCGCCCTTTACAAAATAATCCCAAATCGTGATTTTGGGCATCGCATGAATGTAAACATCGCGCTCTATTCCGCTCAGACGCCAGAAATCCTGGTCTTCCATGTAGCTGCCATCGTGCCAGCGGTGAACCTGCACGGCGAGCTGGTTTTCGCCATTTTTCAGAAATTTCGTGATATTGAATTCAGCGGGAGTCTTGGCGGCTTTACTCATGCCCACCTTCTGGCCGTTGAGATATACCTGCGCGTAACCGGATATCGAGCCAAAATAGATGAATATCTCCCTGCCTTCCCACGACTGCGGGACGACAAATGATTTCCTGTAGGTTCCAACGGGATTGTCTTCATTGTTTACATAAGGCGGATTGGCCGGGAATGGATAGACGATGTTGGTGTAAATCGGAATGCCGTATCCCTGAAGTTCCCAGTTGGAAGGGACGGGGATAGTGGCCCAATCGCCGTCGTTCAAGCCGGGCGCATAGAAACCGGCGGGAGCGTCGGCAGGTTTTTCAGCAAATTTGAATTTCCAGTCGCCATTTAACGACATATAATAAGGCGACCGGCTGTATTCGCCGGCGATTGCATCTGCCGGCTGGTCGAACAACATAAAGGAAGCGCGCGGCTTTTCCTTGTTTTCATCCACAATCTGCGGATTTTCCCATTCATTGTTCTGCGAATATGCAGCCGATAAGCAAGCAATAAGCCCCAGAACCGTTAAGTATTTACCCATTGCAATCTGATGATTTTAATTGTTTTTTATTGTTAGAAAGAAAATATATCGAGTAGAAATCAGGCAAACGCCATATTTTCCAGCGAGTTCCTCAATAATAATAAAATTCAATTTGCTTTCCAAGACAGAGCAAACCCGCCGCGATCGCCTTGGAAAAAGCTTTAGCGGGGCGTCATGCCAGAACATTTCAGGGCTTTTACCTTAAAGACGGCAAGAATGGTAAAACGACATCGGAAAAAAATGAATATTTTGCCCATTAAAGGGCGCAGGTTGCAAGTCGCAGGTTTTCCCGGATGAAATTGCAAATCGCCGGTTATCCCCCGGTCTTCGGCGGCGATAATTTAAAACAAAATCGTCCGCCGGCTCATGCTCCATGCGCCATGCCTTATGCGTAAATCGCCGGATCAACATTTCCCTAGTCTTTCAGGTTTACAGCTATCAGATTCTAGTTCCGCGCCTATGCTTAGAGAAACCTGGCGGACGGCTTTATGCGAGCATGATTTCTCAAGGACAAACCTGCGGTTGATTTTGGCTGGGAATGATTTTTCAAAGAATGTCAGCCCCCGGTTTTACGCGGGAATGATTTCTCAACGAAAAGTTGACGGCCGGCTTTGGCTAAGAAAAATTTCTCAACCAGAATCCAGCGGTCAGGTTGAAGCAAGAATAATTACCCAAGGAATTCGCGGAGCCGCTATCTCGGTCCGAAACTGAAATCAAAGAAATTGACATTCCAAAATAAAAAAGACCCGGCAGATTTTAAAAACCCGCCGGGTCATACCGGGTAATTATGTGGGCGGCGGCGAACAGTGTCGTCCGCCTTCGCCGCATCATTCGTCCATTACAAATACCCGTCGTTCTGTTTCAATTCTGCGTCCTTATTCAAATCGATTTCTGATTGCGGAATAGGCAAAAGCAAATGTTTGTCGCTCAGCCCATTAGTGGTTTCAATTTCGCCGTTGGCCAGCGGGCCTTCTCCGCTAAGCGTTTTGGCTCTCCTTACCAAGGTTTTGGTCCTTACCAGCGTCATCCGGCGGTTTTCTTCGGCAAGCAGCTCTCTCGCCCTTTCGTCGAGAATGAAATCGAGATCCACGTCGGAATCGTCGATCAGGGAAGCGTTTGCCCTGTCGCGAATCACGTTGATGTCGTCGGCCGCGCCTTCCAGGTTATTTTGCTTAAACCGCGCTTCCGCCCTCAAAAGGTAAGTCTCGCCCAAACGCATAAAAATAAAGTCCTTCCACATGCCGTAACCGAATTCGTCCCTTTCATCATATTGTCCCCACTTCATCGTGTAAGGCGCGATTCTCCAAACGGTGTCGGAAGCGAATATCTTGACGGTATCTTTTCTGCTTGGATTGTTCGGATCGACTACGGGGAAGACGGCGTTTACGCCATAAGGCACGGCCTTACCCCAGATATCGGTAAACAGCGGATCGGGATTGTTGAAATAAAGCTGCCGCTTGATGTTGAATTTGGAATTGCGCATGTCGCCCGGCTCATACAGCCTGTATAACACCCAATCGTTCAGGCGCAACCTGGCGATGCCTCTTCCTCCCAACGAATCGGCGGGCTTCATTCCCTTGATGTCGTAATAAGCGGCCACCCAAATTCGACGCTGTTGGGGGAAACTCGTGGCGCCGCCCGGCACGTCGGTCGGATTCTCCAACTCCAACGCCCAGATCGTTTCGGTGTTTCCCTGGCTTCTGCGCTGATTTCTGTAAATAAACATGTCGGAGAAGGGATCGCCGTCCTGGTTGGCTTTTACGCCAAACCGCTCCGTGATCAGGCTGAAGCGTCCGCTGTTGATGATCGTATCGCAATGCCGTTCGGCTTTTTGCGGTTCGTCTGTCCGGAGATAGAACTCCGCAGCCAACTGGTGAGCCATGTATTTATTCGCCCTGCCAGATTTAGAGGCGATATCGGGAAGATGAGCCGCGGCAAAGGCGAGGTCGCGCGCAATGGCCTGGTTTACTTCGGCCAGCGGCGTCCTGACAAAGTCCGTCCGCGCCACCGACAACGGCTCCGTCAACAGCGGCACGTCGCCATACAAGGTGGCCAGCATATTGTAGGCGTAAGCCCTGAAAAAACGGGCTTCCGCATTGTACGCATCAAGCTCGGCTTGCGTCATGCCGGTGGTTTGGCCGCTTTCGGCGTTGGCGATCAACGCGTTGGCGTTATTGATGATCTTGTACAGGTATCCCCACAATTTCCTGGAAGCCTCGTCATCCGGCGTCAGCAGCGCGTAATCGAAATAAGGCCGCGCATTGCCGTTCGACCGCCCGGCCGGAGCCCAGGCTATGTCGGTTCCCAGCGACCAGATGCCGTTGAGGGTCTGGTCCTGGTCGGTAGTATAAAACGTGCTGAAATGGTTGTAAATCCCCACTACAGAAGCTTCGAATCCCAGTTTATCTTTCAAGACTTCAGGAGCGTATTTATCCAGGATCTTCTCATCCAAAAAGGAATCGTCGCAGCCGGTTAGCGCGGCAAACGCAAGAACCAATCCGGACAATATTTTTATATGTAGGCTTTTCATTTTCATAACAATCAAAGATTAAGAAATAGTTAAAGCGTGAAGTTCAGACCCAGCGAAATCGTCCTGACCAACGGATAGTTGTTGCGCCAGTTGCCCGAACCCCGTGAATCGTAATTATTTTCAGGATCCCACCCAAACCATTTGGTGAAGGTGTACAGGTTTCTTCCGGCCAGGTAAATAGTCAGGTCTTCGATGCCGTACCTGTCCAGGAACGAAGAAGGCGTCACGTAGCTCAGCCTTACGTCTTTGATCCTGACGTAGCTGTAATCTTCGGCAAACTGATAGCCTTTGTAATTCTTGTAAGCCGACAGGGAAGGCCAATAGTTGTCCCTGTTTTCGGGAGTCCAGTACTTGAAATCGGCGGGGATGTTCCTTCTTCCGGCTTCATCGGCGTAAGTCAGGTCGCGATTGGGCCGCATGCCGCCCTGCGACGTTTGAAGGAATATGCTCAAATGGAAATTCTTATACCGGAAAGTATTGGTGAATCCGCCAATCCATTTCGGATCTCGTTGCCCGAGAATCACCCGGTCGTCGGCCGTAATCTGGCCATCGCCGTTTTGATCCTTGAACTTGATATCCCCAGGTTTGGCCACGGGATCCGTGCCGGACACTTCTTCTCCTTCCTGCCAAATTCCCACTTTCTCATAATCGTAGATCACCCGGATGGGATGGCCGATAAACCACCGGTTGCCCACGTCGTCCTTGCCGTCGCCATAGATATCGAGCAGCTCGTTTTTATTGCTCGAGAAATTCAGCGACGACTCCCACCTGAAGTCGGGCAGGTCGAGGTTGACTGTGGTCAGCGTCCATTCCAATCCCACGTTCTGCATTTTGCCAAGGTTGCTCCAAACGTTTGCGCGGTCGTTGATATTGGGGACGTAGCCCGTGATGGCGGGCACGTTTCTCCTGATCAGGATATCGCGCGTCACCGATTTGTACGTTTCTATTGTTCCCCGGACCCTGTTTTGCAGAATCGCAAAATCAACCGCGATATTGGCCGACGTGGTAGATTCCCAGCTCAGGTCGGCATTTCCCAGCCTGCTGTAAACCACGCCTACCGCCGCCGTTCCGCCAAAAGGCCATTGCACCGTATTGGCCAGCGAAGCGGTTTCATTTACGGGAATCGCCATGTTTCCGGCTTTGCCGTAAGAGGCGCGCAGCTTGAGTTCGTCCAGGAAACTGACGTTGGACATAAATTTCTCATTATGGATATTCCAGCCTACAGCCATGGACGGGAAGGTCGCATACTTGTCCGTATTCACGCCAAACGCCGAATAACCGTCGCGCCTCGCCGTCAGGGTCAGCAAATACCGGCTGTCGTAGGAATAGTTGATCCTGGCCATTTGCGACAACATGGTGTATGTATTGCCCTCGGAAGAGTTTGAAGGCGTCGCGCCCGCGTCGATGTTGTAATAGGAAAGCGCGTCGTTGATAAAACTCGTAGCGCGAGAGGTCGACCTGAAATAATTCACTTCCTGCGCACTATACAAGCCGGTAAAATCGAAATGATGCCTGTCGATATCCCTCGCATAAGTCAGGATATTTTCGATCACCCAGTTGGTCCGTTCGGTATTCGAAAGGTCGGCCGTTCCGCTCTGGTCGTTATATTGCCTGCCGGTATATTGCGCCGTGCGATCGATGTTCAAGGCGTATGTGGCGTTCAGGCGATAGCTCAGTCCTTTGATAAATCCTGGAGTGATCTCCGCATAACCGCTTCCCGTGAGGTTTTTGCCTCTGTCGAGCCGGTCCACCGTCAGCCCCAGCAATGGGTTGAGGAAAAGCTGTTCTGGGCTCATGGGATAGATGATGTAGTTTCCATTTTCATCATAAGGCACGGAATATGGGCTCATGGCCGTCGCTTCCAACAAGTTCACCCTTCCCCCGTCATAGTTGTTGTCGGTATAGAATGCCGACGTCCCCACTTTCAGGAAGCTGGTGATCGTGGCGTCGAGGTTTGTCCGCAAGCTGGTTCTTTTAAACTGGTAGCCCCTGATGACGCCCTGCTGGCTCAGGTTCGAACCCGATACATAGTAGTTAAGGTTGTCCGAACCTCCGGAAATGCTGAGGTTGTGCTCCATCAGGCGGCCGGGCTGCGTAGCCACGTCAAGCCAGTCGGTGGTAATGCCTTTGTTGTAGTTGTCCACCTCGGCCGCGTTGGGAAGGATGGCGTTCTTGGGCAGGGAATTAGCCGTCAGAAAATCGTCATATTTTTTAATATAGGCTTCCGGGCCCATAGGCTTAAGCACGTGAGCGATCGATTCCGTTCCCACATGCCCGGAATAGTTGATGGAAGGCTTCTCGCTCTTGGAGCCTCTCTTGGTGGTGATCAGGATGACGCCGGCGCCGCCGCGCGTACCGTAGATGGCCACAGCCGAAGCGTCTTTTAACACTTCGATGGATTCGATGTCGTTGGGGTTGATGTCGTTTGTCGAACCAAAAAAGGGATTGCCGTCGACGACGATAAATGGTTTTGTATCGGCGTTAATGGAGTTTGGCCCTCTGATCTGCATCGTTCCCGAACTTCCCGGCACAGAGGAGTCTTGCGTGATATTCAATCCGGGAGTGGTTCCCTGGATGGCGTGCATCAGGTTGGTGACGGGCAGGTTGGCCAGCCTTTCTTTAGGAACAGACGCCACAGAACCGGTGATGTCGGAACGTTTTTGCACACCGTATCCCACCACGACCAACTCCTGCAACTGGGTGATGTCGGGGACCATTACCAGATCGATGACCGACCGTCCTTCAACCGGAATTTCTTCCGTCACATACCCCACCGAGCTGAACACCAGCGTGGCGCCCTGGTTTACCTGAATGGTAAACCGGCCGGAGGCGTCGGAAACTGTTCCATTCGTTGTGCCCTTTTCGATTATGTTCACGCCAGGCAAGGGCTCGTTGTTGTCGCTCGAGATGATCTGCCCGGCGACCGTCTGCGCCTGGATGACAATCTCCAACCGGTCATGATCTTTCGCTTTGCCGGGAATACTGATTACATTGATTACTTCATTGATCTGTTTAAACCGTAAATTGGCCTGCCTGGAGATTTCGAGCAGGGTTTCTGCGACGGATGCCGAACGTTTGTTGACGCTAACGGTTTTATTCCGATCCACCAGCTTCTCATCATAAAAAAAGCTGAGTCCTGTGTTCATCTCGATGTACCGGAACACTTCGCCTACGGGCTTGTCTACCGCCTGCACATCAAGATAAATATCCTTCACGCTCAAGCGTTTTTGAGCGTTCCCATCCGACGCCATCAAAAGGTTCAGAAAAACACATTGGACCGCAATGCCGTAGATGTAGAATTTTGACAGCATAAAGAACAGCTGTAGTAGTTTTTTTTTCATACTTTTGAAATGTTTTAATGATCACAAATTATTGAAACATGCCCGATGACGAGAGTTGCGACCTGTCGTCATCAGCTTTAAAGGGGGATCGTTCCGGTCTCCCTTTTTAGTTATGAGGAGTTGTACTTCATTTTTTCGTGGATTTAAAAGTTTAAGACTACGGTATTATCCTTCAGTTCGTATTCCAATTTTCTGGCAAACCGGAGGCTCTCCAGCACATTCTTAAGATTTTCATTGTTGAATCTTCCGCTGATCATCCACTCTTCTCCGGGTTGGCCGGCAATCTTCACTTCTACGCCATACCATCTTTCGATCGTCTTGATAAAATCGGACAGCGACGACTTCTGAAACACCATGACGCCGTCTTTCCAGGATAAATCAACAAGACTGTCGAAAGCCACTTTGTTTTGCGTTCCCAAAGTTTTATCGTAAAGCGATTTTTCTCCCGGGCTTAGAATCAAATCCTCCCCGGTAACGATGTTATGCACCGAAACTTTTCCGCTTCGCAAGGAAACGCTCGAAGCTTTCTCGTCGGGATAATCGCGCACATTGAAGGAAGTGCCCAGAACCACCGCCCGGATATCGCCAGCGACCACAGTGAACCTGCCCGCGTCGCTTTTTTCTACTTCAAAAAAAGCTTCGCCTTCCAGTTCCACCACCCTGTCGGATTCAAAATCGCTTTTATACCGCAGGGAACTCGCCGAATTAAGCGTGACGCGCGAACTGTCGGGCAAAAAGAAGGTAGATTTCTGGCCATTGGGATTGGATTTGACCACCCATTCAGGCGCAGAATCGGCAACCTTTTCGGGCCGGTTGATGAACACCAATGCGGCGACCACGGAAGAGATAATAATGAATATGGCGGCGGCTCTCGAAAGGAAAGAGTATGACGCCGGCATGAATCGCTGTTTGGCCGCCTTTTCCCCTGAAACGGAAAGCCGGTCGTTCAACACGCTTTCGAGCGCCCTGTCGAACTGCCGCTGGTCGGGTTCGGCTTCTCTGAATTTAATCAATAAAATCAGCCTTCTGGCCCTTTCGATTGTTTCCCGTTTCCCGGGTTGGTTTTCCATTACGCTGGTCCAGAACATATCGCTTTCCCGCGTGGGTTTTAGCGCCCATTGAACGAAATCGCGATCAGCGAGAAGGTCTTCAAGTTCTAATTTCTTTTTCACAAACTCATGATTTTCCCTTTAGAGGGCAGGCGCCGTCAAATGACATCAAAAAAAATGTTTTTTCTTAAAGAAAATTTAATGGAGAGACGAAAACCCGTCAGACGGACGGAAATAAGTCAATGAAAGCAAGGATTAACGAAAAGTATTCAATATAGGGCCTCATGGCCGCGATGGCTTTATAAATGAGGTTGCGCGCCGATTTTACGTTGTCAAGCCCCATCATGATCCTGATTTCCTCGTAGGTCATCGATTTGTAATAAAGATAGTAAATGGCTTCGCGCTGGCGCGCCGTAAGTCTCCCTATCGCTTTAGCCAGTTGTTCAGATTTCTCCCGGTATGCCTGTTCATTGATAATGTGTTCTTCACGGGGCATCACGACTTCAAACAAATACTCCTCCCGGCCGGGTTGCAGATCCACCGTCCGCAGCTTTTTCTTATAATCGAGAACCAGTCTTTTCAGGGCTTGAAACAAATACAGCCTGATGGAGCTTTTGATTGGCGAAAGATTTTCCCTTTTCCGCCGGATATGGATGAAGAGGTCCTGCACGCAGTCTTCGACAAGTTGTTTGTCGAGTGAAAACTGAAGGCCGAATGAAATGAGCTCATAGAAATAGGTGGAATAAATAAAAATGAAGGCCGATTCGTCGCCCGACCGGAAATCGTTCCATACTTTCTGTTCGTCGGTTCCCACATATTTGGCATTGACAGCGGCGCTTTTATGAAGCGCCTTGGCTGTTGCATAACCGGCGTCTTTATCTATGGGATCCCTATTCATCCACGCTAAACCTTTACCCTATTCAAATCTGGATATTTTTTATCAAATTTAAAGGTATTGCCTGTGAATTATTTTTGACGCAGGGCGTTGATTGTCGCAGATTGCAGGGTTGGGTTCCGGATCTCTATGGCATCTGTGGAAATAATTCCACACTGTGTCGCAAAAACTCCACTATCGGATGGGCCGGAGAGCCTCGGCGAACGTCACTAGAAGGCATGCCAAACGGGTTATCGACGTATGGCGCTTTATTTGAATTAACCTTCAGCGAAGGTTAAGGGAACAATTTTTTACTGAATATTTTGATAATTTTTTAATACCCCTGCGTTCAGTGTTCCTTTTCTTCTTTTTAAGACTTTAGACCGGAAGTTGAAACTTTCACACGACGTACTTAATTGATTGAGAACCGCTTTTTGCGGTTTTTCTCTTTTTATAGGCATTTAAACAGGAAGCCGGAGAACCGGCTATGCGTCTGCTTGAAAGCTCTCGCGCGTACGCGGACTCAAAGTTTGTTGACGTGGAGGCTATACGCTTCGCCGAGGATGTACTCCATTTTTTCCCGGGAAATTGGCTTATAGATGCAATCTGAAACCGATTGAAAACTGAGGCTTCTTTCAAAATCCATCTTGCGTTTTGAGCTGGTGATCATGACAAGCTTTAATTCCATGTGTTTGCGCCAATAGCGCTTTTCATACAACTCCACAAACTCAAAGCCGTTCATTACGGGCATGTCGATGTCGAGCAGGATAATATTGGGGAATGATTCTCCTTTGCGGCTTAAACCTTCCAGGTATTCGAAAGCTTCTAGACCGTTCTCCTTGATTACAAATTCTTTCACTTCCCTGACGCCCTTGATGAGTTTCTGCAGCAAATATGTAGTCAACTCATCGTCGTCGATTAATAAAAGCTTATTGATCATTTTTCTTTACCCTCAAAAAATGTATAGAAACAAAAAAAATTATTTAATACGCCCAAAAAAAATGCCAACAATAATCGTTGAAAAAATACGCTGTACGCCGGCGTGAAACGAATGGAATACAGCCTCAACTTTTAGCCTTGCCATTTTGTTTTCATAAAATTAACATACCTACGATAAAATCAAAAATCTTTTTGACCGCTTTATTTAATAACATTCACTTTTCCCTCATGTTAAGACTTTACATAACAACGTATGGGAATTTTTTTTAAAGGAGGCGATTATGGGATTAAATTTTGAAAGGTACGCGCAAGACGCCAACGCATTTATAAAACGATTGGCGCAGGAACTGGGCCATCCCGAAGAGCCCCGTCGGGCGGAGATTATTGTCCGGTCGGTTCTTCATACGCTTCGCGACCGGATTACGGTGGCCGAGTCGTTGAATTTTATGGCGCAGTTGCCGATGTTTCTGAAGGCCCTCTATGTGGACGAATGGAAATACCGTGAAAAACCCGAAAGGCTTAAAAACCTAGAAGAATTTGCGGAAAGGTAAAAAGATACCAGTCGCAGTATGGCGAAAAGCAGTTCGACTGGCCGGAACATACAGGCGAACTCATTGAGAAGACGCTTACTTTTATCCAAAAGAACTATTTAACGCAAGGGGAAGCGGCGGATGTCAAGGCGCAATTGCCCCGCGAATTAGAACATATTTTTGGCTAAAGCGACGAGGTTCACGGCTTGCCCAGCGCAGGCCTCTCATCCGTTTCCGGCGCGGCAATCCGGCCGCTGAACGCCTGCCCCTGCCAGATCCCACGGGTCTGCATGTATTCTTCAAATTGAATGGTAAGTTTATCGCTCCTTATCAGTCCCCAATCGGGGGCGATCCTATACCGCGGAGGAGTTTCATTGAAAAACCGTTGGACAGCGATCCGGGGATCGAGCATTTGCAAAAAACGGGCGATAAAATCAAAATACTCCGGCAAGGTAAAAAGATCGAATGATTGTGGGTTTTCCAAATACTGTTTCGCCAGCTGGGTTCCTTTGATCACCTGCAATTGATGCATCTTCAAGGTATCTACCGGAAGAGAAGATATGATCCCCGCCTGGTCCAGCATCATTTGACGCGATTCGCCCGGCAGGCCAAACAACAAATGGACGCCGATATGGATGCCCCGGTTGGCGGTCATTTCAATGGCTTTCACCGAATCTTCGAAAGTATGCCCCCGGTTTACCCGCCTCAAAGTTTCGCTGTAGCAGGACTCCATTCCATATTCAATGAATATCATATGGTTGACTGAAAGCTCCTCCAGGTAATCCAGTATTCCCTCGTCGACGCAATCCGGTCGCGTGGCGATCGCCAGT
>Ga0207873_1003161_pt1 | contig 12435 bp, 9 predicted proteins | sample BGWIniCompost_FD_187373 | JGI IMG/M metagenome (GOLD analysis project Ga0207873, IMG submission 187373) | Cellulose adapted compost microbial communities from Newby Island Compost Facility, Milpitas, CA, USA - BGW Initial Compost (SPAdes)... ... | reverse complement strand
CGGCGCGAGACGCTGGTGTTTACTGCCGGCGAGCGCGATCCCTCCACCGGCGAAGTCGAGTTCCGTCTCGACCTCCAGCCGCGCCTCGCAGGACTCCAGTACTACCGTATTCGCATGGCGCCGTTCCACCCGTGCCTCAGCCATCGTTTCGAGGCCGGGTACATGCTCTGGCTGTAGCCGAGGTCCGCATCCTTCGCGCCGCACACGCGACCGCCGATCAGGAGTCGGCGGGCGGCGTACGGCCGTAGAGCTCGACCAGGCGCCGCGTGCGCGCCGCCAGATCCTCCGGCACGTCGCGCCAGTCGAACTTCCACGCCCAGTTGCCGCGGTCGGTCCCCGGCATGTTCATGCGATGCCCGGCGCCGAGACCGAGAAGGTCCTGCATCGGCACGATGGCCCACCGCCCTACGGACATGAACGCGGCGCGAATCAGCGCCCAGGGCATCGGCTCATCGCTCCCGAGATACTCGCGCACGCGCCGCTGCTGCTCCTCGGTCAGCCCGTCGTACCAGCCGACGGTGGTGTCGTTGTCGTGCGTGCCGGTGTAGACAACCCGGTTCGCCGCGATATTGTGCGGAAGGTACGGATTGTCCGCCCCGCCCTCGAACGCAAACTGCAGCACCGCCATTCCCGGAAGCGCGTACCGGTCGCGCAGCGCCTCGACTTCGGCCGTGATCACGCCCAGGTCCTCGGCGACCAGGGGCAGCCGACCGAACCGCTCGAGCAGCGCGTCGAACAGCGCGGCACCCGGCGTCTTCACCCAGCGGCCATTGACGGCGGTGCGTTCCCCCGCCGGGATTTCCCAGCACGCTTCGAATCCGCGGAAGTGATCCACACGCACGAGATCGAAGCGCGACAGCTCGGTCGCGACCCGCGCCTTCCACCACGCGAACCCGTGCGCGTGCATGTAGTCCCAGTCGTAGAGCGGATTCCCCCAGCGCTGGCCTTCCTTCGAGAAGTAGTCGGGTGGCACGCCGGCCACGACGCGCGGCTGCCCCGCCTCGTCGAGCTTGAAGCGCTCGGGCTGCGCCCATACCTCGGCGCTGTCGTGCGCGACGAAGATCGGCATGTCGCCGAAGAGCAGGATGCCGCGCCGGTGCGCCTGCGCGCGCAGCTCCTGCCATTGCGTGACGGCGACGTACTGCTCGAAGCGCAGCTCGTCGAGCCGCTGCGCGAGCCGTTCGGACGCGTCGGCTAAAGCGCGCGGTTCGCGCCGCCGGAGCTCGGGCGGCCATTCCCACCAGGCTCGCTCGCGGTGCACCTCGCGCAGCGCACAAAAGAGCACGTAGTTCTCGAGCCAGTCGCGGTGCTCTTCGCAAAAGCGCTGAAAGCCCGCGCGCTCCTGCGGCCCTCCGTACTCCTGCATGCCGCGATACGCCTCGCGCAAGGCCGCGCGCCGCGCCGCGGCGTCTCTCGCCGGCGGCGCGTGCCGCAGCCAGCCCTTCGCCTGCAGGCGCGCGAGGCTGATGAGGTCGGCGCTGATCGCGTGCACCGACAGACAGTGATAGGGCGAGCGATCCGCGTGCGTCGGACCGAGCGGCAGGGTCTGCCAAACGCTCAAGCCCGCGTGGCACATGAAGTCGAGGAAATACTCCGCATCCGGCCCGAGGTCGCCGCTGGGCAGCGACGTCGGATGCAGCAGCACGCCCGCGCGGCGGGTATCGAGAATCGCGCTCATGACTGAAGAACCATCCTCACGGTAACGCACCGCAACGGTAAGCTCGGACGCGCCGGCATACCAGAGGACAACCACCGATTCCGGCGATCGATGCGTCTTGATCCGGGTGCGCCGTACGCGCTGCCCGGGTGCATCGCTCCCGCGGATATGCGCCCACCGTTCTCGCGCGCAGCCGTATGCCAGACACTCCGGCGATTCCGCACGGATCGACGATGATCGAGGTTCTCGAGGCGCGGGCGGCGAACCCGCTCACCACTGCTGCAAGGTGGCGGTACGTACCGGCGTCGGCTCGCCCTTCGCGAGATCGCGGTACTGCGGCGGGTTCATGCGCCGGCACAACGCCACCGGCGGATGGGCGTCAGCCGGCATGAAGCGGCTGCTGGCCGAGCATCTCCGGCGTCACGAGCACGACGCCCTGTGGCGTGACGTGAAAGCGCTTGGCGTCCTCCTCCACCGATTCCCCGACCACAGTGCCGGGCGGCAGCCGGCAGCCCTGATCGATCACGGCGCGACGCACGCGGCAATCGCGCTCGATCACGACATCGGGGAGCACGACGGAGTCGCTGACCGACGCGTGCGAATCGACGCGCACGTTCGAGAACAGCACCGAGTGCCGCACCACGGCACCGCACACGATGCAGCCGCCGGAGACCATCGAGTTTACCGCCATGCCGAGGCGATCGTCCTGGTCGTAGATGAACTTCGCGGGCGGCAATTGCTCCTGGTACGTCCAGATCGGCCACTCGTTGTCGTAGAGGTTGAGCTCCGGTACCGCGTCGGCGAGCTCGAGGTTCGCGCGCCAGAATGCATCGACCGTGCCGACGTCGCGCCAGTAGGCCCGCCGGCCGGTCGTGGGATCGACGAAGCGGTACGCGAACACGCGCGAGTCCTGGATCGCCGCAGGAATGATGTCCTTCGCGAAGTCGCGCGAGGAATTCGGCGTCTCGGCGTCGCGCTTCAGCCGGTCGAACAGATATTGCGTGTTGAACACGTAGATGCCCATCGACGCCAGCGCCATATCGTCGCTGCCCGGCATCGGCCGCGGGTTCTCGGGCTTCTCGACGAAGTCGACGATGCGGCTCTCCTCGTCCACCGTGACGATGCCGAAGTCGCGCCCTTCGCTCACCGGCACCTCGATGCAACCGACGGTGATGTCCGCATGCCGTTCCACGTGGCGCGCGAGCATCGGACCATAGTCCATCTTATAGATGTGATCGCCCGCGAGAATCAGCACGAAATCCGGATCGTGGCCGCGGATGATGTCCATGTTCTGGTACACGGCATCGGCGGTGCCGATGTACCAGGACGGCGGATCGACGCGCTGCTGCGCCGGCAGTAGCTCCACGAACTCTCCGAACTCGCCGCGCAGGAAGCCCCAGCCCTTCTGGATGTGCTGGATCAGCGAATGCGCCTTGTACTGCGTGAGCACACCGATGCGGCGAATGCCGCTGTTCATGCAGTTGGAGAGCGGGAAGTCGATGATGCGGAACTTCCCGCCGAACGGCACCGCCGGCTTCGCGCGCCAGTTGGTGAGATCTTGCAGCCGCGAGCCGCGCCCGCCCGCGAGTATGAGGGCCAAGGTGTTGCGCGTGAGGCGACTGACGAAGCGTTCGGTGTGGACGATGCTCACAATGCGCTCCTGATTCCTTGGATTTTGTTATGTTAGAGCACTCGTTCGACGCGGTTTTTGAATTTACCATAGTACGCGCGCGAGCCACCACCCGCGCAAACGCTGTAGTGCGACGATGCATCGCGTGTTGTTCGTGACGAGCGAAGCGCATCCGCTGGTGAAGACCGGCGGACTCGCGGACGTGTGCGGCAGTCTGCCGCCTGCGCTGCACGCGCTCGGCCACGACGTGCGTGTGCTCATGCCCGCGTATCGCGCAGCGAAGCGCGCTGCGGGCGCGCTCGAAGCGGTCGCGCAAATACCCATACCGTTCACCGGCGCCCCGGCGACATTGCTCGAGGGCCGGCTTCCCGGAAGCGGCGTGCACTTGTGGCTGGTCGATTATCCGGCGGCGTACGATCGCGAAGGACATCCGTATCTCGCGCCGGACGGACAGCCGTGGAGCGACAACGCGCCGCGTTTCGCGCTGCTCTGCTACGCCGCGGTCGCGCTCGCGCGCGGCGCCGCATCGATCGATTGGCGTCCGGACGTCGTTCACTGCCACGACTGGCAGACGGCGCTCGTGCCGGCGCTTCTCGCGCGCGACCGCGAGCGACCGGCGAGCGTCTTCACGATCCACAACCTCGCGTATCAGGGGCTGTTCCCCGCACCGGTCTTCGCCGAGCTGGGCCTGCCGCCCGAGCTTTGGGCGATCGACGGCCTCGAGTTCTACGGACAGCTGTGCTTCCTCAAGGGCGGCCTCGTGTTCGCCGATCGCATCAACACCGTGAGCCCGACCTACGCGCGCGAGATTCAAACACCGGAGCTCGGCGCCGGAATGGACGGTCTGCTGCGGCATCGCGCCGAGCGCCTGTCGGGAATCCTCAACGGCATCGACACCGCGCACTGGGATCCCGCGACCGATCCGCATCTCGCCGAGAACTACACGGCCGAGACGCTCGCGCACAAAGCGGCGAACAAGCTCGCGCTGCAGGAGCGCGTGCGTCTGCCGCGCGAGCCCGAGCGGCCGCTTCTCGGCATGATCGGACGCATGGTGGAACAGAAGGGCTTCGATCTCGCGGCCGCCGCCTGGCCGCGCATCGCCGAGCGCGGTGTGCAGATGATCGTTCTCGGCGACGGCGAGCCCGCGTATCGCGACGCGTGGCTCGAGCTGCATCGACGCTATCCCGAGCAGCTCGCGGTCCACATCGGCTTCGACGAGGCGCTCGCGCATCTGATCGAGGGCGCCGCGGACATATTCCTCATGCCCTCGCGCTTCGAGCCGTGCGGGCTCAATCAGATGTACAGTCTGCGTTACGGCACGGTCCCGGTCGTACATTGCGTCGGCGGCCTGGCGGACACCGTCGTCGACGCCACGGCGGAGCACATCGCCGACGGCACCGCGACCGGCTTCGTCTTCGCGCCGGCGACACCCGACGCGCTCGCGCACGCCGTGCAGCGGGCGCTCGCGCTCTATGCCGATCGCCGCACGTGGCGGGCGCTGGCGCTGCGCGGGATGCGACTCGACTTCAGCTGGGCGCGCAGCGCCCGCGAGTACGCGGCGCTTTACGCGCGCGCCCGCGCCGACCTCACCGCGCGTCCATGATGACGCGGTACTTCGCCCTTTCATGTTCGCGCGGTGCGCGGTAGCATCGCGGGTCTGCATGTCCGGCCCCGGCCTGAAGAACAAGACGCTGAAGGAACTGCGTGCGCTCGCGAAAGCACGCGGGCTGCGCGGATATTCGAAGCTCACCAAGGACGAGCTCGCCGTCAGACTGGAAGCGCACTCTTCGGCGGCCGCGTCCACCCGCGCCGAAGCGGGCCGGCGGCCGCGCGCAAAGGCGCGCTCTGGCGCCGAGCGCCAGATCAAGAAGGCCGCACCCGATGCCGCTCCTGCGCCTGACACAACCGGCGGGAGCGAGGCGGTCGCGATGCAGCCGCCTGCTTCGAGCTACCCGAGCGCGGAACAGACCGTCGAGGAAGCGAAGTATGCGCTGCACCCGAGCGGCGTGAGCCTTGCGCGCGCCGGCGATCTCGACGAAGAGATCGACCGTCTGCCCGCACCCACACACCCGCTCGTGTGCCTGCTGCCGCAGAAGCCGGGAGTCCTCTACGCCTACTGGGTGCTCCCGCCGGCCGCGGAAGCGGAGCGGCCCGACTATAAGCTGCGTCTCTGCCGCGGCAGCGGCGAGACGCTGCACGTGCTCGAGGAGGTCCCGGTGCGCACCGAGCGTGGCGGCTGGTACTTCCACGTGGGCGAGCAGTCCCTTGACGAGGGCGTGGTGGTACAGCTCGGCTTCTACCGGGACGGGAAGTTCCACAATGCGCGGGGACGCAGTCTCGCAAGCCTGCCGAGCCGTTACGCCGCGACGCGCGTCGACGAACGCTGGTGGGTGCCGGAAGCGGATTTCGCGCAGATGTACCTGCGCGCCGGCGGTTTCATGACGCCCGCGCGGCGCTTCGCTTGGGCGGGTTCGATAGGAAGCCCCGGCGCCGCGCCCCCGGGGCCCGAGCAGCACCTCGCCTGGCCCGGCGGCGTCAGCAGCCGCTCTTAGCGTCGTCACCAGTTCGACTGCGCGCTCCCGCGGGCTTCGGTCGCGCCGCGATACCAAGAACGAACCGCACCGCGAAAAACGAAGAATGCCGGTCGAGAAAACGAGCGAAGCGTTTTTGCCGCGCGTCTTTCGCGGTGCCGCGAGCGCTTACGCGTGACCAAAGCATGATTGAGCCCAAGGGCTATCTCGCTCTCGTCCTGCACGCGCACTTGCCGTTCGTGCGCCACCCGGAGCACGACCGGTTTCTCGAAGAGGACTGGTTCTTCGAGGCGCTGACCGAGACCTACCTGCCGCTCCTCGACGTATTCGAGGATCTGGCGTCGCGCGGCGTGCATTTCCGCGTGACCATGTCGCTCTCGCCGCCGCTCTTGTCGATGATGACCGATCCGCTGCTGCAGCAGCGGTACGTGCGCTATCTCGACGAGCGCCTCGAAGCGCTCGCGGGCGAACGCCGCCGCACCGCCGGCGATCCCTATTTCTATCCGGTCGTCGAGTATTACACCGTGCGCCACGAGCACCTGCGCCGGCGCTTCGTGGAGCATCACCGACTCGACGTCACGCACGCCTTCCGGCGCCTGCTCGACGGCGGGCAGCTCGACATCCTCACCTGCACCGCGACGCACGGCTACCTGCCGCTCCTCGCCGCCAGCCCCGAGAGCCTGTACGCGCAGCTCGCCATGGCCGTGCGCACGCACCGGCGCATCCTCGGCCGTCACCCGCGCGGCATCTGGCTGCCGGAGTGCGGCTACGCGCCCGGCATCGACCGCGTGCTCGACGACTTCGGCATCGAGTACTTCGTGCTCGACTCGCACGGCCTGCTCAACGCCGATCCGCGACCGAAGTACGGCCTGCACCGTCCGATCCGCACGCCCGGCGGTCCGGCCGCGTTCGGCCGCGACTTCGAATCGTCGAAGCAGGTGTGGGCGGCGGAAGAAGGCTATCCGGGCGATCCGGTGTACCGCGACTTCTACCGCGACGCGGGCTTCGACGTGCACGAGCCGCACATCCAGGCGCTGCACCACGCGGGCATGCCGACTTTCACCGGCCTCAAGTATCACCGCATCACCGGCCGGACCGAACGCAAGGAACCTTACCAGCCGGGCCGCGCACGCGAGCGCGCGGCCGAGCACGCGGCGCACTTCCTATTGAATCGCCAGGAGCAGGTGAAGTGGCTCACGTCCCTGCTCGATCGCCCGCCGGTGATCGTTGCGCCGTACGACGCCGAGCTCTTCGGGCACTGGTGGTTCGAGGGCCCGCAGTGGCTGGACTTTCTGCTGCGCAAGATCGCGTTCGACCAGACGGCGCTCAAGACGATCACGCTGGGCGAGTACATCGATCGCTTCGGCGAGCTGCAGCCGGCGACGCCGCCCGAATGCAGCTGGGGCGCCGGCGGCTTCCACGAGGTGTGGCTGAACGGTACGAACGACTGGATTTATCCCTACCTGCACGCCGCCTCGGACCGCATGAGCGGCCTCGCGCGGCGCTTTCAGTTCGCGGACGGGCGACTGCGCTGGGCCCTCGATCAGGCCGCGCGCGAGCTGCTGCTCGCGCAGTCGAGCGACTGGGCGTTCATCATGAAGACCGGAACCGCGGTCGACTACGCCGTGCGCCGCTTCAAGACGCACATCCATCGCTTCGATCGCATCGCAAACATGATCGAGCGGGACTACTTCGACGAAGCGTACCTGCGCGCGGTCGCCTGGCGCGACACCATCTTCCCCGACATGGATTACCGCATCTTCCAGACGCGCGCGTTTCTCTGAAGCGCGTGCGCACCGGTCCAGGCGAACCGCCGCGTTCTTTCGGCAATCACGCCGCTGAGCGCAGCGCATCCCCCTTCCGTGGGTAGGGTCTTGTGCCCGCTCTTCGGCCGCCGATAGTCGCTCGCCGACGGTTTGGTGTAGCGTAGTTGCGCTGCCGACCTGGCAGTCGGTACGTCCATGCGCGGACAAGGAGAAGAACTATGATCGCCTTCAAGCCTTTAGCCCTCGGCACGATCGCCTCGCTGGCACTGGCATTCTCGGCGGCGGCGGTCGCGCAACCTCAGACGCTCGAGAAGCTCAAGCAGTTCAAGGTTTCCGGTACCGATCTCAACATTCCGCCGGTACCGCAGACCGGCAAAAACGCGGACGCGATCCGCGAGAACCTGAAGCGCATCAAGCTGCCTCCGGGATTCAAGATCGACCTCTTCGCCGTGGTGCCCGACGCGCGCCACATGGCGGTCGCGCCCTCGACCAACATGCTGTTCGTCGGCACGCGCAAGACGACGGTCTGGGCCGTGACCGACCGCAACAGCGACGGCGTCGCGGACGAGGTGAAGCCGTTCGCGCCTTCGCTCAAGTTCCGCGTGCCGAACGGCGTGTGCTGGACGCCCGACGGATTCCTGATCGTCGTCGAGCACAACCGCGTGCTCAACTTTCCCGCGGCGGAGTTCTTCTACGAAGGCCCCGACGTCGCGGTGATCGAGGTCGTGAGCGAAGGGCAACTCATTCCGGGGGAAGAGGAGTCCTTCAATCACGGCGCGCGGGCGTGCCGCATCGGTCCGGACAAGATGCTCTATATCACGCTCGGACAGCCGTTCAACGTGCCGCCGCGGGACCGCCTGGAGCTGTACGATCGGGTCGGCATCGGCGGCATTATCCGGCTCGATCCGTTCGACGGGAGCAAGCGCGAAGTCTACGCGCGCGGGATCCGCAATTCGGTCGGCCTCGACTTCAACCCGAAGGACAAGACGCTCTGGTTCACCGACAACCAGACCGACGGGATGGGCGACGACATACCGCCGGGCGAAATCAACCGCGCGACGCGTCCGGGACAGCACTTCGGCTATCCGTGGCTCGGCGGACACAAGGTGCGCATCACCGAGCACGGCTACGACAAGGACAAGCTTCCGGACGGGCTGGTCGGGCCGCAGGTGGAGACCGTGGCGCACGGCGCAGATCTCGGCATGACCTTCTATACCGGACGCATGTTCCCGAAGAAGTACCAGGGCGGGATCTTCAACGCGCAGCACGGCTCCTGGAACCGCACCAAGCCGATCGGCGCACGCGTAATGTTCACCTCGCTCAAGCCCGACGGCACGGCGGACAAGCACGAAGTGTTCGCGGAAGGCTGGCTCGACGAGGAGACCGGCACCTACCGCGGGCGGCCGGTCGACGTGGCGGTGATGAAGGACGGTTCGCTGCTCGTCTCGGACGACTTCGCCGGCGCGATCTACCGCATCACCTACAGCGGCCAGTGAGCGCCGCGCGCGGGCGCGCTCGCAGGGGAGCGCCCATCCTGCGCCTGGTATTCGCCGCCGTCTTCGGCGTCGCCTTCGCCGCGGCGTCCGAGGGCGGCGACGCCGCAGCCGGGCGCACCAAGGCACGGATTTGCGCCACGTGCCACGGGCCGCTCGGGGTGAGTCGGATGCCCGGCACGCCGCACCTGGCTGGGCAACCTGCGATCTACATCGCGGCGCAGCTGCGCGCGTTTCGCTCGGGGCAGCGCCGCCACGAGCAGATGAACGTGGTTGCGAAAGCGCTCAGCGACGCCGACATCGAAGACCTCGCCGCCTGGTTCGAATCGATCGAGGTGAGCGCGAACGAACCGGCCCGCTGAGCGGGGCCGCGCAGGCGCTCGAACCCGCGCCGTCGGGTAGCGGCGTCGACGAACGCGCTCGCTCTCTTACGAGCCGCCGGCCGCCGGTTCCGTGCCCGCTCCCCGCCCCCGCCGCAGTCGCGGCACGCACACCGTGCGGTCCTCAGCGACGCGCGCGAGCGTTACATCCACCCCGTAGAGCATGCGCAACGCGTCCGGCGTCAGCACCTCCTGCGGCGCGCCAATCGCGGCGAGCCGGCCGCCGTGCAGCAGCGCCACGCGATCGCCGAGCAGAAACGCCTGATCCGGATCGTGCGTCGAGAGCAGCACGCCGATCCCCGCCGCCGCGAGCTCGGCGATGCGCTCGAGCACGCGCGCCTGGTTGCCGAAATCGAGGCTCGCGGTCGGCTCGTCCATGACGATGAGCGGAGCCGCCTGCGCAAGCGCACGCGCGAGCAGCGTGAGCTGGCGCTCGCCGCCCGAGATCTGCGTATAGGGAGCGTCCGCGAGATGCGCGATGCCGAGCCGCGCGAGCGCCGCGTCCGCGGCCTCGTGGTCGGCGCGCGCAGGGCTCGCGAACCGCGCGAGGTGCGCAGTGCGCCCCATGAGCACGACCTCGCGCACCGTGAACGGGAAATAGCCCAAATGCACCTGCGGCACGTACGCGATGCGCCGCGCGATCTCCCGCCGCGGGAGGCGCGCGATGTCCTCGCCGCCGAGCCGCACCTCTCCGCCCTGCGCCGGCAGCAGCCCGAGCAGCGTGCGAAACAGCGTCGTCTTGCCGCCGCCGTTCGGACCGAGCAGGCACAGCACTTCGCCGGCTTCGAGCACGAGCGACACGTCGCGCCCGACCGGACGGCCGCGGTAACCGAACGCGAGATTGCGCGCTTCGAGCTTCATTGCCAGTGCCGGCGCGCGGTGGCGAGCAGCCAGACGAACATCGGCGTGCCGACGAAGGCGGTCAGCACGCCGAGCGGAATCTCGATGCGCGCCGCGGTGCGCGCGAGCGTGTCGACGCCGAGCAGGAACGTCGCGCCGAAGAGGAGCGATACCGGCAGCAGCAGCCGGAAATCGGGGCCAACGAGCATGCGCGCCATGTGCGGCACCACCAGACCGATCCAGCCGATGATCCCCGAGATCGCGACCACGGCCGCGGTGACGAGCGTCGCCGCCGCGATCACGAGCGCACGCACGCGTCCCGCGGCGACGCCAAGCGCTGCGGCTTCCTCGTCGCCGAGCGAGAGCACGTTCACGCGCCAGCGCACGAGCCAGAGCGCGGCGAGCCCGATCAGGACCGGCGCCGCGCTCGCGCGTACGTCGCCAGGCGTTGCGGCGGCCAGGCTTCCGAGCAGCCAATAGGTGATCGCCGGGAGCTGGTTGTAGGGATCGGCAAGGTACTTGATGAGCGCGACGCAGGCGCCGAGGAGCGACCCGAGCACGACGCCCGCGAGCACCAGCACGAGCACCGGATCGTGGCTGCGCAGGCTCGCCGCAATGGCGTAGGCCGCCGCCACCGCGAGGAGGCCGCACGCAAACGCGAATCCCTGGATCGCCCAGATGCCGAGCGAAAGAAAGATCGCGAGCACCGCACCGAGCGCCGCACCGGCGGACACGCCGAGGATGTCCGGAGAGACGAGCGGATTGCGAAACAGCGTCTGGTACGCGGCCCCGGAGCCGGCGAGCGCCGCGCCGACGAGGAGCGCCGCGAGGACCCGCGGCGCACGCACGTCGAGGACGATGGTTTCGACCATCGGCGCCACGCCCACGGGCGCAACACCGGTCACACGCGCCCACGCAAGCGCTGCCAGATCGCCGATCGTGACCGGATACTGGCCGGCGCTCAACGCGACCGCCACCATGACGACCAGCGCGACGACTCCGAGCGCAAGCGCGAGCGCCGCGCGCGAGACCGTCGCCCGCGCACGGTGGGCACCGAGTTCGGACGTCCGGGAACCTACGGCCATCTCGTACCGTGCATCGTCTGATCGAGCGCAAAGTATCGCACGTCCGGACGCGCGATCGCGCGAGGCATCAATCCGTCGGGACGCGGCCCCCGATTCACGGCGGCGCGCCAATCGCACGCTACGCGTCGGCCCGGCGCAATCGCGCCCCGACAACGCGGCTCAGGCGAGATCGCCGAGCAGCTGATCGAGCTGCGCCTCGGTCGGCGCCCGGTGGTAGGCGCGCAGGTAGAAGTCGCGCACGAACGGCCGCAGCGGCTCGGCGAAGCGCGAGGGATAGAGCACCTTGCCGAGCCAGCGCAAACCGAGCAGGCGATTGATCGACGGCGGGAAGTCGACCCAACCGAAGGGAAGGCTGGGCGCGAGATAGACGCGGCCGCTTCGCACCGCCGATACGCGTGCCCAGAGCGGTTCCTCTCTCGCCGCCGCGTGAAAGTGCGGGTCGACCGTGACGATCACGTCCGGATCCCACGCGAGCACCCGCTCGATCGACACCTGCACGAGCCCGCCGCGCCCGAGCTCGGCGGCGACGTTGACCGCGCCGATGCGCTCGAGCACCTCAACGTTGATCGATCCGGCGAGGCCGGTCGTGAGGCCGCTCGGCCCGCGACCGTAGTAGACGCGCACGCGCTCGCCGAGCGGTATGTCCGCGACGCGCCCCGCCACGTCGTCGAGGATCGCCTGCGCGTACTCGGCCCACTCCTCCCCTCGTGCGCGCTCGCCGGCGATGTCGCCGAGCAGACGCAGCGTGTGCGGGATCCTGTCGAAGGCGCCGTCGAGGAGCAGATACGGAATCCCCGTCGCCGCCTGCACGCGGTCGGCGAGCGACGCGATGGTCGGCTTCACCGAACCGTAGTCGAACACGAGATCGGGCTTCGCGGCGACGACGACTTCGACGTTCGCGGTGTTGCCGCGGCCGGTGAGCCGGCCGAGCGCCGGGAGATCGGCGTACTTCGCCGGAATGAACGGGCGCTCCGCGCGACGAAGCGGCGTGGTCCAGCCGAGGAGCTTGTCGGGGACGAGCGCGAAGGCGAGGATGCTCGCCGGCGGGCCGGC
>Ga0207873_1003160_pt1 | contig 12437 bp, 14 predicted proteins | sample BGWIniCompost_FD_187373 | JGI IMG/M metagenome (GOLD analysis project Ga0207873, IMG submission 187373) | Cellulose adapted compost microbial communities from Newby Island Compost Facility, Milpitas, CA, USA - BGW Initial Compost (SPAdes)... ... | reverse complement strand
GAAGCAGATCTCTCGGCGGCAGTGATGCAATACTCCTGATCATTGTGAATCAGGTGAATCATCGGCTTCCTCAGTTGTCGCGCGATGACACCGCCGCGCATCGCCCCCGCCAGGTGGGCGACGATCAGGTCAAACCGAGGAAACCAGAGTTGTGGGTCCTGTTTGCTGCTGTGGGGCTGGACGAGAACACCGTCCAGAACGTAAGGCCCCGAGCCGTCTGGGTGCGGCTCAGACACCAGAGCAGTGCACTTGTAGCGGGAACGGAGGTACCGCATCACGTCGTGCAGCGTCGTCTCGGCGCCGCCGTTGTGACCGGCACCGGCGTAGGCATGACTGTACGAGAGGATGTTCATGAATTGACCCCAGATAGTTGACAGGGCGACCGGAGCGGGCTAACGTAGATGTCGCAAGCGGTTCTTGCGGCCCGGTTCACCGAGTGGAGGAGGAAAGGTACTGGTGTGACAGACCCCGGTCACCCGGCAAACGCCAGTTGCGATCGTGGCTCACTCACTCGATCAAGACCTCCCCGTCGGGTGGCCGGTTAAGTTTCCGGTTGAGAAGAGGGGTCGGTGAATAACCTCCCCACGGGTTCACCGATTTCGACTCTCTGCCGGGAGCAGGTGCTCAAAGTAGGGCGAGTCGGCACAACTGGTCAAACTGCGAGCACCACCGGGAGGGTCCCAATGGGATTGGGACACACCTGCACCGACTCTCGGAGGGACCCTCCCAACTCTTCTTGCTGGGCCTTGCGAACCCGGTAAGCGGAGCACCTCCTTCACAAGGAAGGGGAGCCAGGTAACCTGGCTCCCCTTTCCTATTAGCTCAGGGTCTGGTCCTGAAGCACCCAGAACGGGTACAGGTTACCCAGGTGCCGAACGGGATTAACGACGACGTATGCGATGCGCATCACCGCACGGAGCACCTTACCGTCCTGCTGGAAGGCAGAGTAGGTAACGTTACCCGTGGCCGGGTCGTAGATGGTCGCCGAGTCGGACAGCGAGAAAGTGATATCCTGACGGATACCAATCCGCACCTTGTCCCACTCGCCCGCGAGCAGGAGCGCAAGCTCCTTGTCCCACATGCCGTTACGGACCTCCAGAATGGGAAGGCCATAGAGCGTGCCGGGGTTACCACCCGCAGGCGGGCTGTAGATCGGCAGACCGTCCTGTGAACGCAGACCGGGCAGCTTCCACTTGAAGCCCGGACCGGTGACGAACTGCGAGAAGTCAACACCCTCCTCGCCAGCAAGCTCGCCAAGCAGGGCGATGTCGGCCGCAAGGTCGTACCCGCTAGAACCAACGGTAACGATGTTACCATGCGAGATGGTCGACTCGATGATGCCCGGCTCGGCAAACGGAGAGTCGTCGCCGTAGAGGCACGCCGCATCGACCTTCTTCGCCATAGCCTCAGCGATCCTCGGACGAACCTCATCGAACAGCGGCGCACCACTGTCATCGATGTAGTTGTCCGGGATGGCAACCAGAACCGCAAGCTCCTCAGCCGCGAGGCTCTTGGAGTTCCAGGTCATGGTCGTGGTCCGCTTGGGCTGCGAGTCCTTGGCCCGCTGGGAACCAGAGGCGTTCGTACCACCCGTGATCGGGTAGTCAACATCACCGTTCAGCCAGTACGCCTGCGGGAAGCTCTCCTGGAGCGTCAGACGCTCCTGGCGAGTGCTCATTCGCTGGACGTTCGCGAGCTGGAGTACGACCGAGCTAACCAGGACATCCTGGATGACCTCACGCCGGACGGTCTCGGGAAGTTCCCGAGCATCGGTACCGGTCTGAGCCCGCTCGATCTTAAGCGCATAGTCTTGAGCAGCCATGTCTATTCACCTCCTTTTCTATGCAGATTCAGCGTTTTGCCTTCGATTCGACTTCATTCCACATTTGCATCATGAAGTCATTGAAGGTCGTCGCCTTCGGAGTCACCTTCTGACCTCGCTGACCTGCATAGAAGTCAGAGTTCTTCCGATTGGCTCCGGTCTTTTCGACCAGTTTCTTTGCGATAGTCCGCATCTCCTTCTCAGAGCCAACCAGTAGCTCTGCCAGTTCTGGATCGAGACCAGTCTCGATCACAATCTCCTTGCGAAGCCGCTCCACCCTTTCAGCTTCCAAGGCCTTCTGAAGCTCGGCAGCAGTTTCCTGAAGACGCTGAAGCTCGGTCTTCTGGGAGTCCTCATACTCCTTCCACTTCTGCGCCATAGCCTCAAGCTCTTTATTCTTAAGGCGACGGTTCTTAGCCTCGTTGCGAAGCCTCTTGATATACTTAAGAGCTTCCTCTAGATTATCGATGTCAGGAAGCTTATCCTCATCGTCGCCCTGATTAACGTTCTGTTGAGCGTCATCAACCTGGTCAACAGGCTCATTCTGCTGAACGTCTTCCAAATCCGGCATTAACTAGTACTCCTTTGTGGTGGCGCAGTGCGAGCGACTTGAACAGCGTTCTCTAGCTCGCGTTGCTGCATTTCCTCTTCTCGACGTTGCAATTCCTCTGCGTGCTGCTGCGCAGCCTTGATCTGGTCGTCCGTGAACAGATCGGTGACCTTCATAACGACATCCACCGGCAGACCAGCCGAAATGGTCTTCTGGATAAAATCGCCCAGAGCCTCCAGCTTGTAGATGCTGGGCCGACGCCAGAGCACCTGAACCTGAGCCTCCTCGGCCTTCGGGCTGCCCTTCAGACGGAACGAGCAGCGCATCGCCTTTTCGAGGCCGTAGCCAACGGCCGCTTGACGAAGGCGAATCTTTGAAGTCAGCGCTGCCTGGTCCTGGTAGAGCGTGTCACCAGAGACGTTGACCATGCGGTTCATCAGGTAAGAGGCGGGCGTCTGCGAAATGGCAGCAAGATCACCAATATCGTCTCGAACAGCCTCAAGGATCTGGGTTAGGTCCGCCGCTTCGAACTGGCCCATCTTGGCACTCTCGTTCGTTGTGGCCCAGACGACATCCGAGCCCGGCTTGAACTCCTCACCCTTCTTTGCGCCGGTGACCCAGCGCTGGTTGTACGCCTGAGACTTCGAAATGACCAGACGATCCAGAATAGTCAGATTGATTCGATCCTGGATGTCCAGAATGGACTCGTGCTCGGCCCGGCTCTGAGTGCCGAAGGCCGGCTGCCAAGCCACCCGGAAGATGGTGACCTCACCAGTCGGGTTGGGCTGGACCTCGACCAACGTGAACTGGCCACCGTTGGGGCCATCACCCACGAGCTTGGTCGTCAGCGACGCGGTGTCAGTGCCGATATTGTCGGTCACCGCTGGCGCCTCATAGCGACGGATCTCGTTGGGCAGGTACAGGATCGCCACCATGACCGGCTCAGTATCGTCCTGCCAGAGTCGAAGCCCGGCCAAAGTCCGAGTCGGATACCGAGGGTCCTGCTCGGTGATACACATCGTCGGATCGAGGATCGTCCAGATAGGCTCCTCTCCATCCCCTTCTGGTGGAGAGACCATGATGTAGGCGTCACCGAAGGTTGCGCACATATTGATGAGCAGCGGAGCCTGGTACTCCATGTCGTTAAAAGCCCAGATACGCTTTGCTTCCTCGTCAACCTGCTCGTGTGGACCGAACTGGAATCCAAGTGGGTCCATGCGCTCGGTCACGGCCCGGATGACCAGCTCACAGTAATTGGTACGAGCCTTGCGCTGGAGATTCCTCAGCGCGACAACGTATCGACGGTCGCCATTAGGAAGGTCATGATGACCAAGTGCGTAACGCTCCAGCTTGTCATAGCGGTGACGGCGGGCCATAAGTCGCTGCGTCAGTCGCCGCAGATACCATCGTGGGGTACCCGGAGTCTGAGCGTCGTCGGCATCATCCTCCATCTCTAGACGCGGTTGTGTCATATCACCTCCTAATAGCTGAATAGAACACCCGTGTTATCCGACAATGCACCGTCATGAATAGCGATCGCTGCCGCTTCGACGGCCAGCACAGCAGCCTGAGCCAGAGCGATGTATCGAGTCGTATGACTCGTCTCATGACGAATTACGTGGCCCTGGGGGACTTCCTCGACATGGGCATTCAGGACGTGACGGCTAATGGCGCCGTCCTCCCATTTGATGCGTCGGCCATACACGGCGTCCTCGAATTGCTGCACGGCCCGAGCCATCTTGGCCTTGTTCGACATCCAGAACTCTTCGATGATGTCGCCGTAGTCGCCGTGCCATCTGGCGATGATGTCTCGACGGTGAGTCGGGTCACAGAGAACGAGAACGACATTCATATGGTCCAGGATCTTTCGCATCCTGGCGTCAATCTCGCCCCAAGGACAATCCCACGGCTCCATCCCGGCACGTATACGATCGGCACGGTGGGCTCCTTCAGGAGCTTCCCATAGGCCCAGATTGAACAGCGCGCCGTCTTCGAGACGAACGGCAACGATGCCGGCCGCTTTCTCCCTGGTGGCTCCCACGAAACCAAGGGCAAGAGTGTCTGTCGGATGGGGTTTGCGGATTCGAGTTTGACGACAGTCCATCCAGGCTTTGTAGTTAAGCCACGCAGAGGGCGGCCTAACTCGCTGGTTGAACCAGAAGCGGCGAGATACGGCCTCAGAGTATTGAGGGTCGTTGATCTCTTGCCAAACACGGTTGATATCCACCCAGCCGTACTCTGGGTCGACGGCATCACCGTAAACGTATCGCAGAGCCGGAAAGGCTTGCTCGGGGTCATATATATCGTCGATATCAACTTGTCGAGTATCGAAGAGCAATCCTTGTACAACAGACTCACCGCTCATCATCTTTTCGTAGGTCTCGTGAGACTTCTCGGCAACCGAGCCTTGCCCGGGGACCGGAGCGTTAGTAGTTTCGATGAATCGACCGCCCATCTTCCCGAGGTTACGAGACAATGCCTCATACAATTCCGGCCCCTTTTCCGCCGGGACCCAGAGGTGCGTTTCGTCCATAACAACGAACGTCGCACGGTTACCCTCGCGGCCTCGTGGAGAGGCGGTTACCTTTTCCAGCTTCCGGCCCCCGGGAGCTACAGACTTCGCTAGCATCACTTCGACATCTGGATAAGCATTAATGAACTCGCCCTGGAGCATCATTTCTCGGCACAGGGCGTACGTGTTCTCTGCCTGGCTGTCGGAGATGGCGGCGATCTGAACTAGAGGGGTGGGTGCCGGCATCCCAACGGGCTTACCTTCGGCGTCCCAACCGGCGAATTTCACCGGCCCCATGAATTCAGTACAGCAAATTGCGGCCAAGAGCGGAGACTTTCCCCAGCCCTTCGGGCGCTCCAAAACCGCTCGCCTATAGATGAACTTGCCAGTCTCGTCGATGGCGTAGAACCAGAGGATGAAGAGAGCCTGCTCCGGGCTGTAGACCCAGGGTTCACCCTGCCGCTTACCGTCCGGTTGGGCTAGGAACGTGGTGCCCCAATCGAGAATGTCCCATCCAAGAGTATACTTAGGCAGTCCCTCCGGTAGCATTCTGCTTAGCCTCTTCCAAACGCCGATTTACAAGATCGAAGTAATTCACCGTCTTCTGGAGCGAAACTTCGGCCTCGGCGCTCTGTTCATTCCTGATCGTGGTCTTGGACATATTCAGACGCATCCGGTCCTCCAGGGCAGCACCGAACATGCCCTCCCGCTTCCGCAACTCGCCCGTCAGAGCGGCAAGAGCGGTGTTAGATACGCCATACATAATACGGTCGTGGACAAGGGCACCTTGGAATAGAGACTCCCAATCGGTGTCGATGCAATACATAGCTTGCGGAGATCGACGCCAAGTCTCCCACCATTCAACGGTGTAGGGGTGCCAAGAACGACCGGCCGGGTGAGGACGAAGCTCTGGTCCACGGACAACACCATCCCAATCAGGAAGCTCGATAGTTGGCTCTGACTTCTTTCGCTCCTTGGGAATGACAAATCCATTCTCGTCATAGCCATCCTTATTTCGGCGCACTCGCTCATCTGGATGCTTTGGCCGAGCCATAACCTCACCTCCCCAGATAGTCCTCTAGAGCTAACTGGATACCTTGAAGTATCGAAATCTTCGGTACGTAGTACTGACGGAGCTTCGATGGGTCGCCCACTCGGTAGTAGACGCCTGTCGGCGCGTCATGGATGTAGGTAACTTCCCCTACCTCTCCGGTCTCACCGGTGAGACGCTGGTAGATGTTTCGAGCGGCCTGAATGAGATCGCCCATCTCTGTGCCCACTCCGGTGCACAAATTGACAGGCTCCTGGACGTTTTGCTGGTAGATCGCCCAGGAGCCACGAATCACATCATCGATATGTATCCAGTCCCGGGTTTGTCCTGGCGGCCCCCAAACCTCTAGTTCGTTGCGCATGGCCCGTTTGACGATGCTCGGGAATGGATAATCATCGCTCTGATCGGACCCGTAGCCGCTGAACGGCCGGAGAATGTGCACACGGAGGCCAAGGGCTTGAGCCCTGCGGGCAATACGCTCACCGGTCAGTTTCGCCCAGCCGTAGTCGGCGTCGGGCTGTGCCAGAGCGCTGAAGTCGATGTCTTCCTCAGAAAGTCGCCGAGGCGGGTGCCCCTCGCCCGGACACGTCGTGCACCACCGCTGTTGGAGATGGATGGGGTACGCGGCCGAGCTAGAGTAGTAGATGACGGCCTTGGCGCCGCCGTTGAGCGCCCAGCGGAACATCGCCGCATCTAACAGGACGTTCGTCGCCAGAGCCATGTTGGTGTCATCGATATGTTTGCGACCACCCACCTCGTAGGCGCAATGGACTACGAGGTCGTACTGCTCGTCGGTGTCCTCTACGAAGAATGGGATACAGTCCTCGTCGGCACCGTTGGCGATGTCGAGCCCGTAGACCTCCCAATCCTTCGCCTTGAGGAAGTTAACAAAATGGCGACCGATGAAACCTCGGTCGCCTGTTACGAGAGCCTTCATATTCAATTCCTAGTAACAAAGCCAGATCTAGTCACTCACTGTTGTCCCCATTGATGCGATTTCGTCGCCGCGCACGGTAGGCACGAGGGTCGCTAAGATAAGTTTTGAGGATGTCGCGGTGTTCGGGGTGCCGTGGCCGATCCCATTCGTCAAAACCTTCGCCAATGAAGGCGAAATCGCCCGGACGGTCGAGAAGAATCTCCCGGCGCTGCTGTTTTCGATCAAAATGAAAGAACTCGTCGTGGGCGAGCACCCACGGCTTATGGCGCCGGTGCAGATAGAAATTTAGCCACCACTGATCGATTTGGTAGCAATTATTTGATCCTAGCTTGATTCGGAGGGCCTTCTCGACCGTTTTGTAGAAATCCTCGGGTGGAACGGCCGGAATCTCGTTTTTGAGGACGCCGCAGACGTTAGCGACCGCCCCCCAGAGCCCAGCGAGCACAGGAACGCCGTGACAGGGATGATCACGGATGATATGGACCTTCCGCTTGCTCTCCAGCCAATCCTGGATGCACCAGATCTCTCTTGGGCTCGGCCGGGAGTCGCAGTCGCGGAAAAGGACGTAATCGTAGGTTTCGTGGTCCCTCAGGGCGTCAAAACGCCAAAAAGTGGCCGTATAGTCCTCGGGATAGTCCCAAAACGGAACGATTTCGGCTCCGAGGGAGTCGAGGATGCGAATGTAGTAGTCTGGTACGCTCTCGCCGACGTAGAACCGGCACCGAACGTCCAGCGGGGTCTCGTGGACCCACAAATAGGCGTTCCTAACGGCGCCTTGGAGATACAGCGGATTATCGCCGTACAGAGTAAACGAAACTAGTCCATGCATTGACTCCCTCGCGAACAGCCTCGTGGAGGGGACTCTTCTCGGGACCACCGCAGACCGCACAGAGAAGTTCACGCAGCCGAGGCGAGACTTGAAAGCGATGACGCGGCGGAGCGGGAGCTTGAGTCCGCTCCTGGTGGAATTCGGCGTACCCCTGAGTGTCAAAAGCGCGCATTCTCCGCCTTCCCCGTCACCAGGGCTCTGTCCAGCCGTTCTCGATGAGCATCTTGAGCCGCCCAACGTCCTCGCGGAAGGCTCCAGAGGCGTGATACTCGTTATAGGCGGCCGAATCGTGCCGAACGACGAGCGTCGAATTGACCGCGCGGTAGCCCTTGTCGGCCTTGGCCTTGCCGGCCAAAGGATGCATATGCTCCACTACAACGTCATCGAGGTAGCGAATCCGGTCGATGGCGAGGCCCCAATCCTTCCAAACGACGTCAATATTGAAATGATCGAGGCTCGGCGGGGCCATGTAGCCGAGCGCGACGCCGATATTGGTCGTGAAAGCTACCTGAGTGGGCAAATTTTCGCGCTGGAAGAGGTCATTTCCGTAGACGAAGCCGATGTCGAGGTCTCGAAGAGCCTCCAAATAGCGCTCATCCCAACCGCGAGTGCGCGGTCGGTGGTCATCACCGAAGAAACCGACCGCAAAACCGAGTTCTCCGGCCTTGTAAAGCTCCCGAAAAGCCCAATTCAAGGCTCCATTCATGCCGCGACGGGTCTCAGGAGCCGTCAGAATGCGAAAATCGTGCTCATTGTGCTGAAAATAGGCATCGCGCATAGGATCATCGATGTCGACGACGAAAACAAGGCGCGAGCGGGCGGTAATCGTCTCGATCCAGGTCTTGCCGAGGTCCCTCACGACCCACGGGCGGCCCCTAGACGGGCAGATGATCGTCAAATCGGGTGAAGTAGGTAGCATTTTCGCGCTGGATCTCCCTAAAAAGTGCCGGTTTGCCCTCAGCCGCGTGGTAGCGGCGGATCAGTTGGTCGTTGGACTCTATTCTTAGGCTGCTAGCGTCCCGAGGATGATTGATAGTGTACAGCACACCAGGAATAAACACAGGACCACTAGCAAAAGTAATGCTAGCTGATAGGATGATTTGGTCCTCGAAACCCCAACCGACAACCCTCTCTTCCATGCCGCCAAGGCGGCGCCAAAGCGACGGAGTACAGACATAAATGCCGCCACAAGACTCTCCATACTCGTAGAGAGGCTTCAGTTTGGCATATCGATCGGGTCGAGCGTTGAAACGCACGGCCGGGAGTACCTTAACCCGGTCAAACGGGATCGTCAAGCGCTCGTAACGGAGAGCGTAATCGATCGCCTGTGCGAGAGAATCTTTGTGAGGAATACTGTCAGCGTCGCAGATGACTGCGACATCAAAGTTTTCCTGTTCAGCGATCTTGACAACCTCGTTCCGAGACGCGGCGCGGTTGTATGGCGTGTGACCGCTGTCACAGACGACGACCTTATCCCAGGAATACAGAGATTCCACTATCGGGCGAACGCGACCAAAGATCTGTTCACGCCTTCGGCTACCATCATCCCGGTAGTGGAAGCCGAGCAGGACACGCATGCTATGCTCTCCACTCATGAGATTCTTCTTGAAGCTGCTGTCAGTGACAGCATTCGTTACGTCAGGGCTGGTGATCGCGCTCGGGTCGCCGGCCAGCGCCGCCGAAGAGCCGAAGGAGGCCGGTCACCTTCCGGTGGCGCCGTGGGTGGCTAACGGCCAGTCCGAGGTGGTGGATTCCACCACGGTCAAGCTCCAGGATCACGTCAACGGGGACACCTCGGTGGAGAATCCGAGCGTGGGCCTGAACGTCCAGGCCGGGGCCGTGATCAGCGTGGAGTATGAGCTGATGGACGGGGCTACGTGCGGGACCGGAGAGCCGCGCCTGTTCGCGTTCGTGAACGGGTCCCTGAACCAGTCCACCCTGTGTGATGGTGCTGGCGATCCGGCAACCTCGGGTGTGCTGTCGTTCAAGGTTTCCAGCTCGGGCCTGGTTACCCAGGTGGGCATGGTCTACAGCCGGGACACCGGTCACGTCATCATGCGGAATCTGAAGGTTGACGGGACCCTGGTCTTGTTCACCAAGCCGGTTCAGGAGCCCGAGACCGAGACGACGACCTCTAATCCGACGCCGACCGTCACCGTGACCGAGACGACGACCGTGACACCCTCGCCGTCGCCAAGTACCACCACGGAGAAGGGGCTCCCTCCCACGGGCGAAGGCGGCGACGAGAACAATGCGGCTGCTATAGTAGCGGCCGGTGCCGGCATCCTGCTCGGCGGACTGCTGCTCTACTGGCTGATCAAAGCTCGCCGCGAACGCCTCGCGGAGATTGAGGACTGACCATGAAGCGGATCGCCCCTGCGGCGCTCGTACTGGTACTGGCGGCATGCACCGCGCAGACACCAACCCCTGCGGGTGTCCAGCGGACCTGGACCTCCCAGCCTCAGATACCCGTGACCGCGCCCACGGAAGAGGTGCAGGAAGAGCCGCCGGTGCCTCTCTTGGTCTTGACACCGACGGACTTCGTTGGCGACCAGTCTACCGTTGACACCGGCGTCTTGACAACCTGGTGGGATGGCCAAGACAGCCTGCCCTGCCTCCTGGCTGGCCATGACACCGATGGATGGGACTGGCTAGACGAGGTGGCACCCGGCACGGTAGTACAGGTGACCCAGGGTCCCTGTGCCGGAGATTGGATCGTCACGGAGAATCGGTGGGAGCCTCGGTCCCCATCTGCGTATCCATGGATGTACGAACTGACCGGCTGGCTCTTACTTCAGACCTGTAGTAGTGGAGGTTACGGGTTCTCTGTCGCTCGGCCCCTGTAACCTCACGCGGGACCCCCTCTTCGCTGCCGGAGAGGGGGTTTCTCGCATTCGGGCGCTGGCGCCGGCTTGTCGGAGAGGCGACAGAGATGCTACGCTCGGCGAAGCACGAAGGACAGGCATATCTGCCTGAACGGTAGCGTGCTGCGGACATCTCTAGCGAATGGCCGCACTCAAGTTCATACCTCATCCAACACCGTCCCGCAGTACGTTACGCACCGCAACCTCGACATCATCGACCGTCAGGAAGGAGGCCGAATCCAGCTGTTCGACGATAGCCGTAGCGAGTGAAGGGATATCGACATGAGCAGTCACGGGTGGCCGGCTGATGAGTTCATTCAGCTTGGCAAGCAAGAGATCGAGCTTTTGAAGTACGACATCTGGCTTCGGCTCATTAGCCCAGACGCAAGTTTTGAAGTCGGGCGTAACCGGCGGAGACGGCTTCGGAGCAGTGGCTTCACGCAGCGCCGCCAGAGTGAGCGGCCCCACTATTCCGTCTACCTCCAGTCTATGAGCAGCCTGAAACGCGCGTACCGCCTGGTCCGTCACCGGACCAAAGTCGCCATCGGCGCCGTACGAGCCGAGATCGTACCCCAGGTTCAGAAGAAGCTGCTGGAGTTCCTTTACATCGCTGCCGGTCATCCCCTGTGACAGCATCCTGTCGCCTAACTTCATAGATACCCCCACATATCGATATGCCGTGTAACCGGCGGCGTAACTAGCACTCCAGACAGAGCGGTGTGGCCCCCATTGGCCCCCGCTCTGTTCCCATACGACATAGCCTGTACCCTCACGACCAACGTAGACAGCGACGTGGCCGGCAGCACCGGCAGTCCCCGGGCCGCCGATCATCAGCAGATCGCCGGGAATCATCTGAGACTTCGGAATTGGGACACACAGTCCCTTCGTCACAAGCGTGACCGTATTCTCCCCTGGCCGGGGCAGTCCAAGAACCGCGCTCACGTAGCCAGAGCAGTCGGCGCGGTGTCCGGTGGGTGTGGCAGTGGACGCCATGCTGTACGGGACAGTTCGAACGCCCCACACAGTCTGGGTGCGAGCAACGATGGTTGCATGGTCCATACAGCACCTCCAGGACATATCGCTGCCATAGGTCTGCCGAGACCTGATGGACGAAGGTCATGTAGTCTTCACAGCAGTTTTCTTGTTTTGGGTACACGCCCCCCTATCCCCCCAAAATATTTAAGTACTCTACTAGTACTAGTCCTGCTCTAACGGGTAGCCGTATTCCTATGGAGAGAGGGGCGCAGTTCCCGAACTTTCCCCTCGTAGTACTCCATGAGGTATCCGTATACCACCTCTTCATGAGGTACAGACACCTCATGGAGAGAGGTAACCACCACTACATCCATCCTTACTGCCCCTGACCCCTCCAGGGGTGCGCCCGGAGTCGTCAGCCCAGAAAGACATCACCCGAGCCGAGAACGGCACGGGCTCGGTGATCTGGGCTAACTACTCACCATCTGTGGTCAGACACGCCCGGAAACGGGCGCTAGCCCTGTGATTGATCACAGGGTGATCAGATGGCTTTCGTCTCTGAGTCGAACAGAGTGACTGACGGCCGAAGAGCCCGTTGAAGTCCAACCTCTCCGTCAGCGGGGGGCCTAGTCCCGCTGTGTTTGACGCGAAGTCTGGCTGTAGCGACGGCCCGCCGTCGCAGTCCCGCCGATGATTATAGAGCCCGCAGTCGGCTCTGCCAAGGATCTCGATGCTTAGGCATAGATCTCCCACAAAATTCCTCCCGAAAAATTTACCCCCCATAATATATATTGGTGTCACAAACGTCGATTTGTGACATCTGAGAGCCTCAATGTGACGAATCTCACAGCTTGGATGGCCCGGCGGCACGCCGTACAACAGTTCGGGCAGGCTGGC
>Ga0207873_1003159_pt1 | contig 12438 bp, 11 predicted proteins | sample BGWIniCompost_FD_187373 | JGI IMG/M metagenome (GOLD analysis project Ga0207873, IMG submission 187373) | Cellulose adapted compost microbial communities from Newby Island Compost Facility, Milpitas, CA, USA - BGW Initial Compost (SPAdes)... ... | reverse complement strand
CCGCCCGCCGCACGAAGTCGAACAGCTCGGCCTGCGTCGGCGCGGCACCGGCCCGAAGAGCGGCGGTCGCCGCGAAACCGGCAGCCGGAGTGGAGGTGGCGGCGGCGGGGGAGGGGGTGGGGGAAGAGGAGACAGACACGTGCACCGTCCTGAAAGGCGTTCGCAAGAGCGCGCGCCCGGGCGACGGCAACGCACCGGTGTGCGTGCGCGACGGTGGGGCAGCGCGCGAAAGGGCGTGAAAGAAGCGCGAGATCAGACGGACGGGCGACACACGCAGCCCGCATAGCGGAGGAGGTCCATATGGACCCTCCGCCACAGGCGCACACAGGTGTCGGTCACGGGCCGGAGTACACCACGAAGCCACCGGACCGTTCAACTCACGGTCACCATGTGGACCACACGGTGACCGCGCACGGCGCTTGTGCCCCGGCCCGGCGGACTCCACGGCCACCGGTCAGCCCGGCACGGCCCCCGCTTCCGCCTCCGCTCCCGCTCGCGCCTCCGCCCCCTCGTCCGCAGGTCCGCCGAGCACAGCCTCCGTCGCCGCGTACAGATCCGCCGGGCGGACACCGCTCAGCGCGGTGACCAGATGACCGTCCGGGCGCACCAGCAGCACACTGTGGGCCGGCGCCCCCGGGTAGCTCTCCGCGACCAGCAGCTCGGCCCGGTGCGGCAGCGCCGCGACGGCCGCCGCCAGCCGGGGCATGATCCCGGCGGACATCCAGTGCCGCCGTTCCCACACCGCCGTGCCCGGCGCGATCAGCACCACCAGCAGCGCGCCACGGCCGAGCCGCTCGCGCAGCTGCACGAAGGTGCCGTCCTCCGCCGTGACCCGGACGTCCTCCACCTGGGAACCCGGCGGGGTGTCGACCGCGACCTCGCCCTCGAGCCGCCCCGGCGCGAGCGGCGAGTCACCGTACGCCCCCGGTGCCCCCAGAGCGCCCCGCCCGAGGTGACCGTCCATCAGCAGGATCTCGTGATTGCGCGCCGAGCCGGGGACGTACGAGCGCAGCCCTCCGCCGCCCCGCAGTATGGGCAGTGCCTGATCGGCGGCACGCAGCCGGGCGGCGACGGCCGCCCGCCGCTCGGCCTGGTAGCTGTCGAGCAGTGCCTCGCGCGGCCCGTGGTGCCAGGCCAGCGCCAGCTTCCAGGCGAGGTTGTCGGCGTCCCGCAGCCCCTCGTCAAGACCGTGCGTGCCCAGCGCGCCGAGCAGATGCGCCGCGTCCCCGGCGAGGAACACCCGGTCCGCCCGCCAGCGTCGGGCGAGCCGGTGGTGCACGGTGTGGACACCGGTGTCCAGGAGCTCGTACGGCGGAGTCGTCCCGTTGGTCCAGCCGGCCAGCGTCTCCCGGATGCGGGCGAGCAGCATCTCCGGTGTGACCAGGTCCTTGCCGGGAGGCAGCAGCCAGTCCAGCCGCCACAGGCCGTCCGGCAGAGGGCGCGCGGTGATCTCACCGGCCGAGGGGCCGGACGAGCGCCACGGCGGCAGCCGGTGCAGCAGCGCCTCGTTCTCCCAGGGGAGTTCCGTGCGCAGCACGGCCACGGCGTGACGTTCCACCGCGGTACGCCCCGGGAAGCGGATGTCCTGGAGCTTGCGCACGGTCGACCGCGGCCCGTCGCAGCCCACCAGGTAACTCCCCCTCCACCAGGTCCCCTTGGGGCCACGCGTGTGGGCGGTGACCCCCGAGGGCTCCTGCTCCAGGGAGTCCAGACGGCTCTCCGCGGCGACCTCGACGAGCCGTTCGCCGGCCAGGGCCGACCGCAGCGCGCCGGTGAGAACATGCTGGGGGATGTGCAGCGGAGGCGCGGCGGCGCCGTCACCGAAAGCGACCTCGCTGATCACCTGTCTGCGCCGCATCGACCGCCATCCGGCCCAACGGCAGCCGAGCCGCGTGAGCCGCACACCGGTCAGCCGTTCCATCAGCGCGGCGGTGTCCTCGCGCAGCACGACGGTACGCGCCGGACGCGGTTCGTCCTTGCCCGGACCCTCGTCCAGCACCACACACGGCACGTCCTGCCGCGCCAGTGCCAGGGCGAGCGTGAGCCCCACGGGCCCCGCCCCGACGACGATCACCGGGTCCATTGCGCGGCGCCCCCTGCTCGAAGCGACGTCTGAGGGGACGTGAGGGAACAGGTAGGTGGAGCAGGGTGCACGATCACAGAAAGTATGCAACCCATTGCCGGTGCCCGCGTCAAGCGACAGATGGCCGTGCCGATCATGTGGCGTCGTGACGGGTCGTCACAGCGGACGACTGTGGCCCGCCGAGTGCCGGCGGGCCACAGTCACATCGAGCGGAGCGGGTCAGGCACCGCCCTTTCCGGCTCCCGTCCCGTGGGTGCCGCCGATCTCGGCCGCGTTCAGCTCGGTGACGTCCTCCACGCCGACAACCGCACCCGTGCTCCGCTTGCTGCGGCGCAGCCAGCCCTCGAGCCAGGAGGCGAAGGAGGTGAGGATGAAGTTGAGGATGATGAAGATGATCGCCACCACGATGAAGCTGGGGATGACGTTGGCGTAGTTGGCCGCGAGCGTGGCGCGGGAGTTCAGCAGCTCGGTGAAGTTGAGCATCACGCCGCCCAGGGCGGTGTCCTTCACGATGACGACGAGCTGGCTCACGATCGCGGGAAGCATCGCGGTGACCGCCTGCGGCAGCAGGATGCTCGTCATCGTCTGGGTCTTGCGCAGACCGATCGCCTGGGCCGCCTCCGTCTGTCCCTTGGGCAGGGACAGGATGCCGGCGCGGACGACCTCGGCGAGCACCGAGGCGTTGTAGAGAACCAGACCGGTGACGACCGCGTACAGGGGCCGGTCGTCGCTGGAGATGCCGGTGTAGCGGACGTAGACCTCGTTCGCGAACAGCATCAGCAGCAGCACCGGGATGGCGCGGAAGAACTCCACCACCGCGCCCGCCGGAATGCGCACCCAGCGGTGGTCGGACATCCGGGCGATGCCGAGAACGGCACCCAGGGGCAGGGCGATGACCATGGCCAGCCCGGCGGCCTTCAGGGTGTTGGCCAGCCCCGGCAGCAGATATGTCGTCCAGGCCTGCGACTGGGTGAAGGGCTTCCACAGCGACCACTGCAGCTGGTTCTTCTCGTCCATCACCCGCCAGATCCACCACAGCAGCAGGGCGAGCAGGACGAAGAAGATGACCGAGAAGATGACATTGCGCCGCTTGGCCTTCGGGCCGGGGGCGTCGTAGAGAACGGAAGTCATCGCTTCACCGCCAGTCGCTTGCTCAGCCAGTTGAGGAAGAGGCCGGTGGGCAGGGTCAGGACCACGAACCCGAAGGCGAAGATCCCGCCGATGAGCAGTACCTGCGCCTCGTTCTCGATCATTTCCTTCATCAGCAGCGCGGCCTCCGCCACACCGATGGTGGCCGCGACGGTCGTGTTCTTGGTCAGTGCGATCAGCACGTTGGCCAGCGGGCCGATGACCGAGCGGAAGGCCTGCGGCAGCACGACGAGCCTCAGCACCTGGCTGAAGCTCAGACCGATGGCACGGGCCGCCTCCGCCTGTCCGACCGGCACCGTGTTGATGCCGGAGCGGATCGCCTCGCAGACGAACGCCGCGGTGTAGGCGACGAGACCGAGGACCGCCAGCCGGAAGTACTTCACGTCGAAGTCGTCGGCCGCGCCCATCGTCACCCCGAAGATGTCGGCGAGACCGAGCGAGGTGAAGACGATGATGACGGTGAGCGGAATGTTCCGGACGATGTTCACATAGGCGGTGCCGAAACCGCGCATCAGAGGCACCGGGCTGACCCGCATGGCTGCCAGCAGGGTGCCCCAGATCAGTGACCCGATGGCCGAGAAGACGGTGAGCTGCACCGTGACCCAGAAGGCGCCCAGCAGGGACGGGTCGTCATAGTTGGAAAGAAAGTCGAACACGATCTCCCGCGCTTCCGGGTGTGTGGCGTACGTGGCGTACGTGGCGGACGTGGCGCGCCGCCGCCGGAGAAGCGACGGGCGGCGGCGCGGCGGCGGATCCCCGCGTCGGTCGCGGGGATCCTGCGTCGGCGGAGACCTGCGTTACTGGACGATCTGGCCGATCTTCGGGGCCGGCTCGTACTTGTAGTCCGCCGGGCCGAAGTTCTCCTCGACCGCCTTCTCCCAGGCCCCGTCCTTGACCATCTTCTCGAGCGCGGCGTTGATCTTGTTCACGGTCTCGGTGTCGCCCTTCTTGACACCGATGCCGTAGTTCTCGTTGCTGAGCTTGAGACCGGCCAGCTTGAACTGACCCTTGTACTGGTCCTGCGCGGCGTAGCCGGCGAGGATCGAGTCGTCGGTGGTCAGCGCGTCGACGGCGCCGCTCTGCAGGGCCGACAGGCACTCCGAGTAGCCGCCGCGCTGGGTCAGCTGCGCCTTCGGCGCGAAGTCCTTCTTGACGTTCTGCGCCGACGTCGAGCCGGTGACCGAGCAGAGCTTCTTGTCGTTGAGGTCCGTCGCCTCGGTGATGTCCGAGTCCTTCTTCACCAGCAGGTCCTGGTGGGCCAGCAGGTAGGGACCGGCGAAGTCGACCTTCTCCTTGCGCTCGTCGGTGATGGAGTAGGTCGCCGCGATGAACTTCACGTCGCCGCGGGCGAGGGCGTTCTCACGGTCGGCGCTCTTGGTCTCGACCCACTCGATCTGGTCCTCGTTGTAGCCGAGCTCCTTGGCGACGTACCGGGCGACGTCCACGTCGAAGCCGGAGAAGGAACCGTCGGGCTCCTTCAGGCCCAGACCCGGCTGGTCGTACTTGATGCCGATCTTGATCTTCTTGCCGCCGCCCGAACCGGAGCTGCTGGAGTCGCCGCCGTCGTCACCGCCACAGGCGGTGGCGGTGAGGGCGAGGGCGAAGACGGCGGCCGAGGCGGCGGTGACCTTGCGGAGCTTCATGGTGCACATCCTTTGACTGGTGAAGTGATGCGGCCCGGTCAGTGTGTCCGGTGACGCAAGTCGGGGAGCGCGGATTTCGCGTCAGTGGTGAAGGATCTTCGACAGGAAGTCCTTGGCTCGGTCGCTGCGCGGGTTGCTGAAGAACTGGTCCGGCGCAGCCTGTTCGACGATGCGGCCGTCCGCCATGAACACCACGCGATTTGCGGCCGAACGGGCGAACCCCATTTCGTGGGTCACGACGATCATGGTCATGCCGTCGCGGGCGAGCTGCTGCATGACCTCCAGAACCTCATTGATCATTTCCGGGTCGAGAGCCGACGTGGGCTCGTCGAACAGCATGACCTTGGGTTCCATCGCCAGCGCCCGCGCGATGGCGACACGCTGCTGCTGGCCACCGGAGAGCTGGGCCGGGTACTTGTCGGCCTGCGCCGCGACGCCCACCCGGTCGAGCAGGGCGCGGGCCCGCTCCTCGGCTTCCTTCTTGTCCTTCTTGCGGACCTTGACCTGGCCCAGCGTCACGTTCTCGAGCACGGTCTTGTGCGCGAAGAGGTTGAAGGACTGGAAGACCATCCCCACGTCGGCCCGCAGCCGGGCCAGCTCCTTGCCCTCCGCGGGCAGGGGCTTGCCGTCGATCGTGATCGTCCCGGAGTCGATCGTCTCCAGGCGGTTGATGGTGCGGCACAGGGTGGACTTCCCGGACCCGGAGGGTCCGATGACCACGACGACTTCGCCACGGGCGATCGTCAGGTCGATGTCCTGGAGTACGTGCAACGCGCCGAAGTGCTTGTTGACGCTCTTCAGGACGACCAGGTCGCCGGTCGCGGCCACATCTTCCTTGGCCACCGATACTTCGGTCATCGCTCTCAGGCTCCGTCCTCCTCGGTTTCGGAGGACAGTAGTAATCCTTCAGACCTGCGTCATTACATCTGAGGGGAATCTGAGCATCACGATCCGATAGCAATCGGACACGTGTCGTAGCACTTGTGAGCAGGGCACATATCGGCCGCGTAACGGTACCGAAGCGCAACCGGAACCCTCTTGACGCCGTCCTCATCCATCGGCGTCACTGCAAGATGCACACGCGCGGGCACACCGGATGTGTCCACAGTCAGATGGTACGGCCGATGGACCGAAGGGAGCCCTGGGTGAGACTGCTGCTCGTCGAGGACGACAACCACGTCGCCGCCGCCCTGTCGGCCGTGCTGGCGCGGCACGGGTTCGACGTCACCCATGCGCGCAGCGGCGAGGAGGCGCTCCAGGCGCTCGTCCCCGAGGGCAACGGTTTCGGTGTCGTCCTGCTCGACCTGGGGCTTCCCGACCAGGACGGCTACGAGGTGTGCAGCAAGATCCGCAAGCGCACCAGCACCCCGGTGATCATGGTCACCGCCCGCTCCGACGTGCGCTCCCGCATCCACGGCCTCAACCTCGGCGCCGACGACTACGTGGTGAAGCCCTACGACACCGGCGAGCTGCTCGCCCGGATCCACGCCGTCAGCCGGCGCACCGCCCAGGACGAGCCCGCATCCGGCCCCGCCCCGGACACCGAGCTGAACCTCGGGGCGGTCCGCATAGAGCTGCCGACCCGGCAGGTCAGCGTCAACGGCTCGGTCGTCCAGCTCACCCGCAAGGAGTTCGACCTGCTCGCCCTGCTCGCGCAGCGGCCCGGCGTGGTCTTCCGCCGCGAGCAGATCATCAGCGAGGTCTGGCGCACCAGCTGGGAGGGCACCGGCCGCACCCTGGAGGTGCATGTCGCCTCCCTGCGGAGCAAGCTGCGCATGCCCGCCCTCATCGAGACGGTTCGCGGAGTCGGCTACCGGCTCGTCGCGCCCGCGGCCTAGCGGGGCCGGGTGCGCACTCGTCTGCTGCCGCTGCTCATCGTCCTGATGGCGGCGGTCCTGCTCGCCCTGGGAGTGCCGCTGGCCGTCAGCCTGGCCGGCGCGGAGCAGCAGCGGGTCGTCGTCGACCGCATCGACGACACCGCGCGGTTCGCCGCCCTCGCCCAGTTCGTCACCGAGCCCTCCGACCCGGTCGGCGGCGACATCGACGAGCGCCGGGAGACGCTCCGCAGCGAGCTGCGCAGCTACCACGACGTCTACGGCATCCGCGCGGGCGTCTTCTACCGCAACGACTCCCCCATGGCGCACGCCCCCGACGACTGGTACCTGCCCCGCTCGGGCGAGGTACGGGCCGCGTTCCAGGAGGCGCTGCTCAGCCGGCGCAGCCACGACCCCCAGCAGGTGTGGCCCTGGGAGCGGCGCAGCCTGGTGGTGGCCTCGCCCGTCATCCGGGACGGCGACGTGGTCGCGGTCGTCGTCACCGACTCACCCACCGGGCAGATGCGCTCACGGATCCTCAAGGGCTGGCTGGTGATCGCCGCGGGCGAGGCCGCCGCGATGCTGCTGGCCGTCGGAGCCGCCCTGCGGCTGACCGGCTGGGTGCTGCGGCCGGTGCGGATCCTGGACGCCACCACCCACGACATCGCCACCGGCCGGCTGAAGTCCCGGGTCGCGGCGGCGGGCGGCCCGCCGGAGCTGCAACGGCTGGCCAGGTCGTTCAACGAGATGGCCGACAACGTCGAGAACGTGCTGGAGCAGCAGCGGGCCTTCGTCGCCGATGCCTCCCACCAGCTGCGCAACCCGCTCTCCGCGCTGCTGCTGCGCATCGAGCTGCTCGCCCTCGAGCTGCCGGAGGGCAACGAGGAGATCGCCTCGGTGCAGGCGGAGGGCAAGCGGCTCGCCCAGGTCCTGGACGACCTGCTCGACCTGGCCCTCGCCGAGCACAGCGAACCGCAGCTGCAGGTGACCGACATCGGGTCGCTCGCCGCCGAGCGGGTGGCCGCCTGGTCGCCGGCGGCGGAGGCCAAGGGCGTCCGGCTGACCGGCGACTGCCCGCCCACCACCGGCTGGGCGGACCCGGTGACGCTGTCCAGCGCGCTGGACGCGGTCATCGACAACGCGGTCAAGTTCACGCCCGAGGGCGAGAGCGTCGAGGTGACCGTCGGCTCCACCGGCGACACGGTGAGCGTGGTCGTCACCGACAACGGGCCCGGACTGACCGACGAGGAGCTCACCCGCATCGGCGACCGCTTCTGGCGGAGCAGCCGGCACCAGAACATCAAGGGCTCGGGCCTCGGCCTGTCCATCACCCGGGCGCTGCTGGCGGCGGGCGGCGGCTCCATCACCTACGACCACCATGAGCCGCACGGGCTGAAGGTCACGGTGACGGTGCCGCGGAACGCCGCGGCGCGCTGAGGCACCGTTCCACGGTTCCGCCGGGGTCCCCGTACTGCGGCGTCACCGGATATCAGGGCTTCACCGAGTGCTGCGGCTTCACCGAGTGCTGCGGCGTCACCGAGTGCTGCGGCGTCACCTGGTTCACGGCTTCACCGGGTACTACGGCTTCACCGACCGGTAATAGCTGCGGGCGCCCTCGTGCAGCTGGAGCGGGTCGGTGTAGATCGCGGTGCGGACATCGACCAGCTGGGCCGAGTGCACATGCGCCCCGATGTTGTCCCGGCTCCTGAGCACGATGCGGGTCACCCACTCGGTGAGCCGGGGGTCCGCGTCCGCGCGCGTGATCAGCAGGTTGGACACGGCCAGGGTCGGCACCGCCACCCCGTGCTGGCTCCCTGGGTAGGCGGACTCCGGCATGTTGGTCGCCCGGTAGTGCCGGGTGCCGCCGCCCTGCTCGTGCAGCTCGGCCACCAGGCTCGGGGGGATCGGCACGAACCGCAGCGAGGAGTTCTGGGTGAACTTCTTCAGCCCGTCCGTCGGCACGCCGCCCGACCAGAAGAAGGCGTCCAGGCTGTGTCCGAGCCGTTCGGGGCCGACGTCGATGCCCTCCGAGGACGGCTGGATGTCCGACTCCGGGTCGATGCCGGCCGCCTTGAGGACGCGGTTCGCGATCAGCCGGACGCCCGACTTGGGCGGCCCTATGCCGACCCGCTTGCCCCGCAGATCGGCGACCGTGCGGATGTCCGAGCCGGACGGGACGACGAGCTGCACGTAGTCGTCGTACAGGCGGGCCACCCCGCGCAGCCGGTCGGCACCGGCCCGCCCGCTCAGCCGGTACGTCTGCACCGCGTCGGCCGCGGCGATCGCGAAGTCGGCCTGCCCGGTCGCCACCCGCCGCACGTTCTCCTGCGAGCCGTCACTGGTCAGCAGCCGCACCTCGAGGTCGGGCATGTGCTTGTCCAGGGACGAGCGCAGCAGCTCGCCGTACTTCTGGTACACCCCCGCGCGGGTGCCGGTGCTCAGCGTGACCGTCCCGCCGGGCGGCTCCTCGCGCCACGGGGCGACCCACCACAGCAGCAGTCCGAGCGCGACGACGGCGGCGGCCGCACCCTGCAGGGCGCGGCGCCGGCCGATACGGGACAGCGCGACGGACATGGGCGCGATCCTGCCAGCCCGCACACCCGCTGACCAGGGCGGGGCTCACAGCGGGGCGGGAGGGGACCGCCGGGGAAGTGCCGACCAGGCCATTGCAGCCCGCCGCCCAAGCTCCTCTACAGTCGGCCGCATGAGCTCATCGCCCGTCCATCTGGTCCGCGAATTCCACCGTGCCTTCGGGCTGGACATCCGGGACGTGCCCACCAAGGTCTCGCCGGAGCTCGCCGCCTTCCGCGGGGACCTGCTCGCCGAGGAGGCCGCGGAGGTGGCCGAGGTCTCGGTCAAGGGCCCGCTGGACCGGCTCGCCCACGAGCTGGCCGACCTCGTGTACACGGCCTACGGCACGGCCCTCGTCCACGGCATCGACCTGGACGAGGTGATCGCCGAGATCCACCGCTCCAACATGACCAAGCTGGGCCCGGACGGCTCCGTCACCCGCCGCGCGGACGGCAAGGTCCTCAAGGGGGACCACTACCAGGCGCCGGACGTGGCCGGGGTGCTGCGCCGGCAGGGGTGGGTGCCGGAGGACGAGCCGGACGCCGGCTGAGCGAGCCCGCCGCGGGACGCGGGGCCCGGCTGAGCGAGCCCGCCGCGGGACGCGGGGCCGGCTGAGCCTGTCGCACGTTTGGGCCCGGCCCCGGCCCACCGGGGGCGGGCGTGCCCCTCGCCGGGGCCACCGCCGGCGCGGCCGGGGGCACGGTGGAGAGCGCCTACCCTGTAATGCATGAGCAGCATCGACCGGAGCCAGTCAGCGGGCGGCACGCGCACCTATGAAGTACGCACCTACGGGTGCCAGATGAACGTCCACGACTCCGAGCGCCTGGCCGGGCTGCTGGAGGACGCGGGCTATGTCCGTGCCCCCGAGGGCTCCGACGGCGACGCCGACGTGGTGGTCTTCAACACCTGCGCGGTCCGCGAGAACGCCGACAACAAGCTGTACGGAAACCTCGGTCACCTCGCCCCGAAGAAGGCGCGTCGCCCCGGTATGCAGATCGCGGTCGGCGGCTGCCTGGCGCAGAAGGACCGCGACACCATCGTCAAGCGGGCCCCCTGGGTCGATGTGGTCTTCGGCACGCACAACATCGGCAAGCTGCCGGTCCTGCTCGAGCGCGCCCGGGTCCAGCAGGAGGCGCAGGTCGAGATCGCCGAGTCGCTGGAGGCCTTCCCGTCGACGCTGCCCACCCGCCGCGAGAGCGCGTACGCGGCCTGGGTCTCGATCTCCGTCGGCTGCAACAACACGTGCACCTTCTGCATCGTCCCCGCGCTGCGCGGCAAGGAGAAGGACCGCCGCCCCGGCGACATCCTCGCCGAGATCGAGGCGCTGGTCGCCGAGGGCGTCTCCGAGATCACGCTGCTCGGCCAGAACGTCAACGCCTACGGTTCCGACATCGGCGACCGCGAGGCGTTCAGCAAGCTGCTGCGCGCCTGCGGCAGGATCGACGGCCTGGAGCGCGTGCGCTTCACCTCCCCGCACCCGCGCGACTTCACCGACGACGTCATCGCCGCCATGGCCGCGACGCCGAACGTGATGCCCCAGCTGCACATGCCGCTGCAGTCCGGTTCGGACGCGATCCTGAAGGCGATGCGCCGGTCCTACCGGCAGGAGCGCTTCCTCGGCATCATCGAGAAGGTCCGCGCGGCCATCCCGCACGCCGCGATCAGCACCGACATCATCGTGGGCTTCCCGGGCGAGACCGAGGAGGACTTCCAGCAGACCCTGCACGTGGTGCGCGAGGCGCGCTTCGCCCAGGCCTTCACCTTCCAGTACTCCAAGCGCCCCGGAACCCCGGCCGCCGAGATGGACGACCAGATCCCCAAGCAGGTCGTCCAGGAGCGCTACGAGCGGCTGGTCGCCCTCCAGGAGGAGATCTCCTGGGAGGAGAACAAGAAGCAGGTGGGCCGCACCCTGGAGCTGATGGTCGCCGAGGGCGAGGGCCGCAAGGACGACACCACCCAGCGCCTGTCCGGCCGGGCCCCCGACAACCGCCTGGTGCACTTCACCAAGCCGGAGCAGCAGGTGCGCCCCGGCGACATGGTCACCGTGAAGGTGACCTACGCGGCGCCGCACCACCTCCTCGCCGAGGGCCCCGTGCTCGACGTGCGCCGCACCCGCGCGGGCGACGCCTGGGAGAAGCGGAACGCCGAGCAGGCGGCGCAGCCCACGGGCGTGATGCTGGGCCTGCCGAAGGTCGGCGTTCCGGAGCCGCTGCCCGCGGCGGCGAGCGGCTGCGGCTGCGACTGACCGGTTCACCCACTGACCGGTTCACCCACTGAGCGGCTGACGGGCTGACCGGCTGATCCGCTCGCCGCGGCGGCGCACCGGCGACCGGGTGGCTCCTCCGAGCCGGCGCACCGGCAGTGCGCAGGCCGTGCACGCGATGGCGCGGTCCGGTCGGCGGCGAGCTACGCTGCCGATCATGCTTGTCGCCGCCGCAGTCTGCCCGTGTCCGCCGCTGCTCGTGCCCGAGGTCGCCGCGGGCGCGGCCCCCGAGCTGGACGCCGCGCGTGCCGCCTGCACGGACGCACTCGGTGTGCTCGCCGCCGCCCGGCCCGACCGCCTGGTGGTCGTCGGGCCTGTGGAGAGCACGCGGATCGAGACCTACCCGGAGGGCACAGCGGGGTCCTTCCGCGGCTTCGGCGTGGATCTCGACGTACGCCTCGGCCGCCCCGGCGGCGGGCCGGACGGCGGTGCTCCGTCCGACGGGCGGCTGCTGCCGTACGCGCTCGCCGTGGGCGCCTGGCTGCTGGAGCACGCCGGCTGGAGGGGCGCCCCGCTCGAGGGAGTCGGCGTCGGAGAGGCCCTGACGCCCGAGCGGTGCATTCTGCAGGGGCGGGACATCGCCGCGCGTGCCGATCGGGTGGCGCTGCTGGTGATGGGCGACGCCAGCGCCTGCCGGACGCTCAAGGCTCCGGGGTACCTGGACGAGCGCGCGGCACCGTTCGACGCGGAGGCCGCCCGGGCCCTGGGAGCCGCCGACGTCGGCGCCCTGCGCGCGCTGGACACCGAGCTGGCCCGCGAGCTGAAGGTGTCCGGCCGGGCCCCCTGGCAGGTGCTGGCCGGTGCGGCCGAACCCGGCGCGCTGAAGGGCGCGTTGCGCTATGAGGACGCCCCCTACGGGGTCGGGTACATCGTCGCGAGCTGGTCGTAGTGCGGCGCTGAGGTACGAAACGGCGG
>Ga0207873_1003158_pt1 | contig 12445 bp, 12 predicted proteins | sample BGWIniCompost_FD_187373 | JGI IMG/M metagenome (GOLD analysis project Ga0207873, IMG submission 187373) | Cellulose adapted compost microbial communities from Newby Island Compost Facility, Milpitas, CA, USA - BGW Initial Compost (SPAdes)... ... | reverse complement strand
TCGCGTTGACCTGCGCGAACGGCGAAGATAGCTTACGCCGGCTCAGCGGAGGCACGATGATCAGGAGCATGACGGGATTCGGCACGGCGGAGCGCGAGACGGCCGCCGGCCGTGTCAGGGTCGAGATCAAGACCGTCAACCACGACACCTTTCGGGTCAGTTTCCGACTCCCGCCCTCTCTGGAGATGGCGGAGCCCCAGATCCGGGACTGGCTCCGCCCGTACATCCACCGGGGACAGATCCATTACGCCCTGAAGGTGGAGCCGGTCGAGGTCCCCGCCGGCACGACGCTCCGGCTCGACGAGGACCGGGTGCGGGAGTACATCGGCCTCCTCGGCACGCTGAAGGAGCGGTTCGGGCTGCCGGGCGATGTGGACGTGGCGATGCTGAGCCGCTACCACGACATCATCATCCGGAGCGATGAGGACGCCCCGGAGGTCGACCTCGAGGTGGTCCGCGAGGCGACGGAGGAGGCGGCCCGCGGCGTCGTCGCGCTACGCGAGGAGGAGGGGCGGCGGTTGGAGGCGGATCTCCTGGAGCGGTTGGAAGCGATCGAGGAATCGCTCGCCGTGGTGGCCGAGCGGGCGCCGGTGCGGCTGATCGAGGAACGGGACCGGCTCCGGGCGGCGATCGCGGAGCTGGCCGGGGGCGTGGGGGTGGACGAAGACAGGCTGGCGCGCGAGATCGCCTACCTGGCCGAGAAGTGGGACATCAGCGAAGAGCTGGTCCGGTTGCAGTCGCACATCGCGCTGTTCCGCGAGACTCTCGCCCTGGACGCCGCGGAGCCCGTGGGCAAGCGCCTCCGCTTCGTGAGCCAGGAGATGCTGCGCGAGGCGAACACGATCGGCTCGAAGGCGAACGACGTGACGATCCAGCACCGGGTGATCTCGATCAAGAATGAAATCGATCGTCTGCGGGAGCAGATCGAGAACGTGGAGTGAGGGTGCTGGGGCGACCGTTTCCATTGGTGATCGCGGCGCCGAGCGGCGCCGGAAAGACGAGTCTGGCGCGCGCCCTCGTCGAGCGTCGTCGAGACGTCGTATTCTCGATCTCGGCCACGACGCGGCCGCGGCGGGAGTACGAGGTGCACGGGAGAGACTACTTCTTCGTCGACGACGCGGCCTTCGACCGCATGATCGAGACGGGTGAGCTGCTCGAGTGGGCGACGGTGCACGGGCGGCGGTACGGCACTCCTCGCGAGGGCGTCACGCGGGGCTTGGAGCAGGGGCTGGTCGTGGTGCTGGACATCGACGTCCAGGGCGCCCGGCAGGTGCGGGAGCAGTTCCCGGATGCGGTCCTCGTGTTCATCCTTCCGCCGTCGGCGTCGGAGCTCGAACGCAGGCTGGCCAAGCGCGGGAGCGAGGCCCGTGAGGAGGTCGAGCGCCGCCTGGCCGGGGCGCGAAGGGAGCTGCCGCTGGCGGCCAGTTTCGATTATGTTGTGGTGAACGACGACTTCGAGCGGGCCGTTTCTGCGCTCGAGGCGGTCGTCACCGCGGAGCGGCACCGCCGTCCGCGCATGGTGGATCTGGAGAAGGAACTCATCCGACTGGACACCGAGCTCGGACGTATTCTGGATAGGAGGGAGTGATGCGGGTATTCACGCCTAGCGAGATCGCGAAGCACACGGGCAGCAAGTACCTGGGCGTGCTCGTCGCCGCCCGGTATGCGCGCGAGCTGAACGCGCTTCCGTCGGAGGCGGTACCCGAAGGGCTCGAGAAGAAGCTGACGACCCGTGCGGCCGAGGCCCTGGTCGCCGGGAACATCGAGTTCCGCCTGGTCAAGCGTCGCAAGGCGACCGTCTAACCCGGCATGGGCGGAGTGCTGACGCCGCGGCGTCCGTGGAAAGGGCGCCGGGTGGTGCTGGGAGTCACGGGCGGGATCGCCGCGTACAAGTCGGCGCAGCTCGCCAGGGACCTGACCCAGCTCGGCGCCGCGGTCGACGTGGTGCTCACGCGCTCCGCCCATGCGTTCGTCGGCCCGGTCACGTTCGAGGCGTTGACCGGGCGACCTGTTCGGGACGACATCCTCGCGCCGGGGCACGCCCTGGACCACATCCGCCTGGCGCGGGAAGCGGATGTCGTCTGCGTCGCTCCTGCCACGGCGGACTTCCTGGCTCGAGCGGCCACGGGCCGCTCGGACGACCTCCTGACCGCCATTCTCCTGGCCACCCGTGCGCCGGTGCTCATCTGTCCGGCGATGAACGACGGGATGTGGTCCCACCCGCAGACCCAGGCGAACGTGCGGCATCTGCGCGAGGTCCTGGGTTACGGGATCGTCGGGCCTGCTACGGGTCCCCTCGCGTTCGGGGAAGGGGAAGGCCCGGGCCGGATGGAGGAGCCGTCCACGATCGTGGAGCACATCGGGCGGGCGCTGGAGGGCGAGACGCCGTTCCGCGGCCGGACCGTCGTGGTCACGGCCGGGCCGACGCGGGAGGCGGTGGATCCGGTGCGGGTGCTGACCAACCGCTCCTCGGGAAGAATGGGCTTCGCGCTGGCGCAGGCGGCGTGGCGGCGCGGGGCCGACGTGATCCTGATCGCAGGACCGACGAACATCTCGCCTCCTCCCGGTCCGCGGCTCCGGCGGATCGAGACCGCCGAGGAGATGCTCGCCGCGGTCCGCGAGGCGCTGCCGGCCGCGGATGCGCTGATCATGTCCGCGGCGGTCGCCGATTTCCGTCCGGCCCGGCCGGCCGGGGAGAAGATCAAGAAGGAGCATGCGCCCGGCGCCATCGAGCTGGAGCCCGCCCCCGACGTGCTGCGTGAATCGCGCGACGCCCGGCCGGAAGGGCTGGTCGTCGTCGGCTTCGCACTGGAGACGGAGCGGGCGCGGGAGCACGCTCGTCGGAAGCTCGAGTCGAAGGGGCTCGACCTGATCGTCCTCAACGAGGCCGGCGCTCCCGGCGCCGGGTTCGAGGTCGAGACCAACCAGGTCGTCCTGATCGATGCGGACGGCGGCGAGGAATCGCTGCCCCTCATGAGCAAGGACGAGGTGGCCGAAGCGATCCTGGACCGCGTCGCCCCGCTCCTGGAGCGCAGGCCGTGAGCGTGGATCTGGAGCTGCTCACCCGCTACCTCCGGCAACGCCGGGACCTCGGCGTGCGTGAGGTGTTCCTGGACGAGCTGACCTCGGCGGAGGCGCTGGCGGCGCTCGGGACGCTCGCGAGGGGAGGCCCGCCCGCCGCGCGCCAGCCGAGCGTCGATCGAGGGGCGGCGTCCGGACCTTCTCCCGCCGCCGAGGGTCTGCGGCTCCTGGCCACGGAGGTCATGGGGTGCACCCGCTGCCGCCTGCATGCGGGGCGCAACTCCGTGGTTTTCGGGGAAGGGAACCCGGAGGCCCGGCTGGTCGTGGTCGGGGAGGCTCCTGGGCAGGAGGAAGATCGGACCGGCCGACCCTTCGTGGGCCCGGCCGGGAAGCTCCTCGACCTGATGCTCCTCAGCGTCGGTTTCCCGCGGGAATCCGTCTTCATCTGCAACGTCCTCAAGTGTCGACCGCCGCACAACCGCGACCCTCAGCGCGACGAGATCGAGGCGTGCTCAGGGTACCTGCACCGGCAGCTCGAGCTGATCGAGCCGCGGGTGCTCCTGGCGGTCGGTAGGTTCGCCGCGCAGACGCTGACGGGAAGCGACGCCAACATCGGTCGCCTTCGCGGTCGCGTCCACGAGTACATGGGCATCCCGGTCATCGTCACCTACCACCCCGCGTACCTGCTGCGGAGCCCGGACCGGACGCGGGCGGCGTGGCAGGATCTGCAATTCATGCGCGAAGTCCTGGACGGCCTTTCCCAATAGCGGGCGACTCCACCCCGGGGTTGACGGGGTGGTGGCGAAGCTACACCTTGCACCGAAACGACAGACCGGACGGCGGCATCCCGCGCCGTCCGTTGCCGGGTGTACGCCGACCGTCGTGGCCTGGCGCACACCCGTTACGTCTCTGATGTGCCGTCCGTTGCAGGGCGTGCACGATCTGCTGAAGACCAGACAGCGCGCGGCGACGGCTCGCGGTCGCATCCGGCTCGATCCTGCAACGCCGGATGCCTGGTCGCGAGCGGCGGGCCGCACGCGCTTGCCGGGCAAATCCACGGTCACAATGGAGTTGTGTTGCCGATGAACAGGCGTGACGTCCGGGAGTCGGGCGGGGTGGCGACGATGCCTGTGACGGATCGCCATCCGCCGTACGCGCCTGAGGCGGAGATCGCCGTCCTCGGTGGAATGCTCATCGATCCGGATGCGGTCGCCAAGGCGATCGAGATCCTGGACGATTCGATGTTCTACCGGGAGGCGAACCGCCGCATCTTCCGGGCGATGGCCCGTCTGTTCCAGCAGGGGCAGGTCATCGATCCGGTCACGGTCAGCGAGGAGCTCAAGCAGAACGACGAGCTCGAGGCCGCCGGGGGGATGGCTTACCTGGCGGAACTCCTCGACGCTGTTCCGACGGCCGCGAACCTGGAGTACCACGCGCGGATCGTACGCGAGCGGGCCCTGCTCCGCCGGCTCATCGACGCCGCGTCGCAGATCATTCGGGACGCATACGAGGTGGGCGACCGCACGGTCGAGCAGGTGCTCGACCACGCGGAGCAGAGGATCTTCCAGGTCGCGCAGTCACACGAGCGCGAGGGGTTCGTCTGGATCAAGAAGATCCTGTACCCGACCTTCGAGCGGATCGAGCAGCTCCAGGCGGCCCAGGGCGGGATCACCGGGGTGCCGAGCGGCTTCCACGATCTCGATGAGCTCACCGGCGGCTTCCAGCCGGGCGACCTCGTGATCCTGGCCGCGCGGCCCAGCATGGGGAAGACCTCGATCGTTGTGGGGATGGCGCTCCACGCGGCGATCGTCAAGCAGATCCCGGTCGCCATCTTCTCCCTGGAGATGTCCAAGGAGCAGATCGTCCAGCGGATGCTGTGTCACGAGGCGATCGTGGACCTCAGCCGGCTGCTCCGGGGGCGCCTCACGGACGACGACTACGTGCGCCTCGCCCAGGCGGCGGCGCACCTCAACACGGCCCCGATCTGGATCGACGACACCGGCTCGCTCAGCGTGATGGAGATGCGGGCCAAGGCGCGGCGTCTCAAGGCCGATCAACCGAACCTGGGGCTGATCATCCTCGACTACATCCAGCTCATGGGATCGGGCAACGGCAACGCGGAGAACCGCCAGCAAGAGGTCAGCCAGATCAGCCGGGGGATCAAGTCGCTGGCGAAGGAGCTGGGCGTGCCGATCATCGCCCTGTCTCAGCTCTCCCGCGCGCCCGAGCAGCGGACGGACCACCGACCGCAGCTTTCCGACCTGCGCGAATCCGGCGCCCTCGAGCAGGACGCGGACCTCGTCATGTTCCTCTACCGCCCCGAGCGTTATATGACTCCGCAGGAGGCGGAAGAGAAGGGGCTCGTCGGGAAGTCGGAGCTGATCATCGCGAAGCAGCGGAATGGCCCCACGGGGGTCGTGGAGCTGTATTTCAGGAAGGAGAGCACGAGGTTCGAGAATTTCACGTCGAGGGAGGGACCGTAGGGGGAATGGGGTCTCAGGTCTCAGGTTCTAGGTTTTGGGTGTCGGGTGTTGGGTGTTGGGTTCTTGGGCGGAAAAGCTGACGTGTGAGCCGGAAGGCGCCGGCCGGTGGAGCGCCTGATGCCGGAAGCGGCGGCCGAGAGCGGTGAACGTCGTCGACGCCCGGGCAACGGCGAGGCGGAACGTGGCGAGGTGTCCTGGCGGCCGCAGATCCACGCCCTCGATGTCCGTCGCCCGCCGTGACCCGGCGCCCGCGACCCGACACCGGATCCTGCCAGCGGATCCCCGCTGCCGATCACCCAATCCCAAGTACCCAAGACCTGAGACCGAGGACCTAAGACCTGGGAAGACCTAGCACCTTGGACCTGACACTCCACATTCGCCCCTGATCCTAACCCTTTCTCCGGTGTACCACCCACCATGCCGAAACTCAAGACCGTCTTCTACTGCACCGAATGCGGGAACGAGAGCCCGAGGTGGGCGGGGCGGTGCCCTGCGTGCCAGGCGTGGAACACGCTGGTCGAGGAGCCGACGGCGCGGAAGGCGCGTAGCGGAGGGCGGGGCGGACGCGGGGCGACGCGGGCGTCCGGCGAAGGCGCAAGGCCGGCGCGGCTGGCGGAGGTCGAAGGCACGGGTGCCGAGCGGTGGCACACGGGGCTGGACGAGTTCGACTTCGTCCTGGGTGGTGGCGTGGTACCGGGCTCGCTCGTGCTGGTGGGCGGCGAGCCGGGGATCGGGAAGAGCACGCTGTTGCTCCAGGTCGCGGCGCGGCTCGAGGCGGCGGGCCGGCCGGCTCTCTACGTGTCGGGCGAGGAGTCGGGGGCGCAGGTGCGGATGAGGGCGGACCGGCTCGGCAGCGGCGCCGGCGACGTCCTCTTCCTCGGCGAGACCGAGCTCGACGCGATCCTGGCGCGGGCCGACGAATTGAAGCCCGCGGCGCTGTTCGTCGACTCGATCCAGACGGTGTTCACACCGGACTTGGAGGGCGCGCCCGGGAACGTCAGCCAGGTCCGCGAGTGCGCGGCCCGGCTCCAGCGTTACGCCAAGGAAAAGGGCACCGCGGTCTTCATCGTCGGGCACGTGACGAAGGACGGGATGGTCGCGGGGCCCAAGACGCTCGAGCACGTCGTGGACACGGTCCTCTACTTCGAGGACGCGGGGAGCCTCGACCATCGGGTGCTGCGGGCGACGAAGAACCGCTTCGGCGGCGTCGACGAGATCGGCGTGTTCCGGATGACGCAGACGGGGCTCGTCCCGGTCGAGAATCCGTCGGAGCTGTTCCTGCGGGAGCGGACGCTGGGCGTGAGCGGCTCCGCCGTCGTGGCGACGATCGAGGGGACGCGGCCGCTCCTGGTCGAGGTGCAGGCGCTGTGCACGAAGGCGAGCTACGGCGCGCCGCAGCGGGTGAGCACGGGGTTCGACCGCCAGCGCCTGGCCCTGCTCCTCGCGGTCCTGGAGAAGCGCGCGGGGATCGCTTTCGGGCAGCTCGACGTCTTCCTGAACGTCGTCGGCGGCGTCCGGCTGGTGGAAACGGCAGGCGATCTGGGCATTGCCGCGGCCCTTGCGTCGAGCGTCTTCGATCGGGAAGTTCCCGGCGACGCGGTGTTCGTCGGCGAGGTCGGCCTGGGCGGCGAGCTCCGGGCCGTCGGTCAGGTCGAGCGGCGCCTGGTCGAGGCGGCGCGCATGGGGTTCCAGCGGGCGTACCTCCCGCGCCGTGCGGCGCCGACGGGGTGGGGCAAGGGCCAGAACGGGCGCCTCGAGCTGGTGCCCGTGGCGACGGTGGGCGAGCTGATGGAGCGGTTGTTCAGGTAATGGGCGGGGTCGAAGGAGGGCGAGTCCGCGCGGCGGTCGTCGTTGCGGCGGGCGGCACCGGGCGGCGGATGGGCGGCGTGCGGAAGCAGTACGCCGAGCTCCTGGGCGAGCCGATCCTGCTACACTCGATCCGGCCGTTCCTCGCGCACCCCTCGATCGTCAGCGCGGTGGTGGCGCTCCCGCCGGACGACGCGGCCGACCCGCCGTCGTGGCTCACCGGCCTGGACGAACGCGTTATAGTGGTTGCAGGCGGCGCCGAGCGTGGCGAGTCGGTGCACCGGGGGTTGAAGGCGGTCCCCGATTCGGTGGACGTCGTCCTCGTCCACGATGCCGCCCGGCCGCTGGTCACGACCAAGGTGATCGACCGCGCGCTCCGGGAAGCCGCGACCGGCGTCGGAGCGGTGGTCGGCGTGCCCGTCACGGACACGCTGAAGCAGGTCGACGCGACGCGACGGGTCGTGGCCACACCTGATCGGAGCGTGCTCTGGGCGGCGCAGACTCCGCAGGCGTTCCCGCGTACGTTGCTGCTGGAGGCGTACGAGCGGGCGGAGAAGGAAGGCTTCCGCGCCACGGACGACGCCGCGCTGGTCGAGCGATACGGGGGCAACGTCGTGATGGTCGAGGGGGCGCCGGACAATCTGAAGGTCACGCGGCCAGCGGATCTGATCGTGGCGGAGGCGCTGCTGCGGGCCCGGATCGCCGCCGGCGCATGATGCGGGTCCCGTTCGCTCACCCGTCGGATTACGCGACCCACGCGCCCGAGGTGGTCGACCACCTTCGGCACAGAGGGCTCATCGCATACCCGACTGAGACTGTCTACGGCTTCGGTTGCACCCTCGACCCGGCGGCGCTCGAGCGCCTGGCCGCCCTCAAGTCCCGAGCCGGGACCAAGCCGTTCCTGCTGCTCGTGCTCGATCGGTCGCAGGCGGTCGGGCTCGACTGGACGGAGGACGCGCGGCGCCTGGCCGAGGCGTTCTGGCCGGGGCCGCTCACCCTCGCGCTCCGCGCCTTGCGGCCGTTCCCGGCACGCGTGACGGGGGTCGACGGTACGGTCGCCGTGAGGGCGACGCCGCACCCCGGGGTGCGGGCGCTCCTGGAACGGCTCGGCGGGCCGATCACGTCGACCAGCGTGAACCTGCCGGGCGAACCGCCGGCGACGGACGTGGACCAGGTCCTGCGAGTGGCCGCCGCGGTCGGTGCGGGCGACGACCTCTGGATCCTGGATGGTGGCCCGCTACCGCCCTCGCCGCCCTCCACGATCGTGGACTGCAGCATTACGCCGCCACGAATCTTGCGGCACGGGGCGATCACGTTGGAAGAGCTACGGCGCGTTGTGGACGGGATCCATGGTGGATAGGAACGACGGCGAACAGACCCGGCCGACCACGTACAACCTCCTCTTCGTCTGCACTGGAAACACGTGCAGGAGCCCGATGGCCGAAGCGATCGCTCGCCACAAAGTCAAGGAGAGGGGGTGGTCCCACGTGGAGGTCAGGTCCGCTGGGGTCGCCGCGGCGCACGGCGTACCCGCGGCGCGCCACGCCGTGGCCGTGGCGGCGGAGCACGGGATCGACCTCGGCGGTCACCTGTCCCAGCCGCTCACCCCGGAGCTGGTCGGATGGGCGGACCTGATCCTGGCGATGGGCGTCTCTCACCTCGAGGCCGTGGCCGATCTCGGTGCCGGGGACAAGGTGGCGCTCATCTCGGACTTCGCCGAGGGGGAGACCACGGGCATGTCCGTGCCCGACCCGTTCGGCAGCGACGCCGAGGCCTACAGGCGCACGTTCCGGGAACTGGACCGGATCGTGGACGGGGTTCTCACCCGCCTGGAGCCGATCCTGGCTCCCTGACGCCATTCCTGTTCCCTGACGCGACGTGTTCCGGATCACCTCCTCGACCCGGCTGGTCGTCATCCTGGGCGACCCGGTGGCCCACTCCCTTTCGCCTCGCTTCCAGAACGCGGCCTTCGCAGCGGCCGGGGTGGACGGCGTTTATGTCGCCCTCCGTTGCGACGCCTCGGAGTTTCCAGGGCTCCTGGTCGGCATCGCCAGGGCCGGCGGCGCGGGGAACGTGACCATCCCCCACAAGGCACGGGCCGCCGAGCTCGTCGATGTGCCGACGGAGGCCGTGATCCGCACCGGCGCGTGCAACACCTTCTGGCTCGAAGACGGCCGGATCCACGGCGACAACACCGACGTGGCCGGCTTCAGGGCGGCGGTCGGGACCCTGGTCGGGTCCGTGCACGGGGCCCGGGTGCTCCTGCTCGGGGCCGGCGGCGCCGCGTCCGCCGCGGTCGCGGGCCTGGTCGAGGAAGGGGCAGCGAGGATCGCCATCCATGCACGCTCTCCGGAACGCGCCCGCTCGCTCGCGGCACGCTTCGACGCGGGCCCGAGGATCGAAGTGTTGGAGGATCTGGGGCGAGAGAGCCGGGAGCGCTACGACCTGGTGGTCAATGCGACGCCGCTCGGCCTCCACGCGGACGACCCGCTCCCATTCGACTTCGAGCGCGGGCCGAGGGTCGCGGCCGCGCTGGACCTGGTCTACGCGCCGGGCGAGACTGCGTGGGTCCACGAGGCTCGCCGCCGCGGGATCGCCGCGGCCGACGGCCGCGAGATGCTGCTGGCCCAGGGCGCGGCGGCGTTCGAGCGCTGGTGGCGCCGACCCGCCCCGATCGAGGCGATGCGTCGGGCCCTGGAGGAGCCGGTGCGCGCTACTCGGTAAGGAAAGACGTGCCCTGGACCCGATAAGCAATGGTCCATGACCGCCGCGGCGAGGTCGAGGCGCAGAATGCGACGCGCCGCCCCGTTCGGGGCGGCGCGCTCGTTCTGTCGCCGGTTCGTTCAGCTCGATGGCGACACCTGCCCGCCACCCGCGATCACGGGCGGCGCCACCGGCGGGAGCCCGAGGTACTCGCGGGCGCGGTTCAGCGCGTCGTCGATGTTCGCGCACACGTTCTCCTCGCCCACCTCGTCCAGGAGGCCCGAGCGGCCCAGCGCGATCATCGGCTGCGCATGGACGCCTGAGAGGACGACATGCGTGCCCTCCTGCCGGGTTCTCACGATGACCTGGCGCAACGCGTGGATCCCCGTCGAGTCGATCGCCGGGACGTGACGCATCCGTAGGATCAGGACGCGCGGCTTCTCCGCGAGGTGGGACAGCTGCTCCCGGAACACCTCCGCCGCGCCGAAGAAGAACGGGCCGTTGATCTCGTAGACCTGCACCCCTTCGGGTACCTCCCGCCAACGCAGAGACATTGGATCGGCCGCCTCCTCCGCGTCGCCGGCGTCGCGGAACTCCCGCGTGAATACCTGCACGTTGGTGACCTCCGCCATGCGGCGCATGAAGAGGAACGCCGCCATCACCATCCCGACCTCGATCGCGATCACGAGATCGAAGAGCACGGTGAGCGAGAAGGTCGACAGGAGGACGAGGACATCGCTCCGCGGCGCACGGAGCTCCGCGCGGAACGTGCGCCACTCGCTCATGTGGTACGCCACGACGACGAGGATCGCCGCCAACGCCGCCAGCGGGATCATCGCGGCCCAACGGCCGAAGAAGAGCGTGATCAGGAGCAGCGTCACCGCGTGGACCATCCCGGCCACGGGCGTGCGGCCGCCGTTCCGAACGTTCGTCGCCGTCCTCGCAATGGCGCCGGTCGCCGGGATCCCGCCGAAGAGCGGCGACACGATGTTCGCGATCCCCTGGGCGACCAGCTCCATGTTGGACCGGTGTCGGCCGCCGATCATACCGTCGGCGATGACGGCCGACAGCAGGGACTCGATCGCGCCGAGCATGGCGATGGCGAACGCGGGCCCGATCAGGTCGCGAATCGTGGAGAGGTCGATCCGTGGCACCGAGGGCCGCGGCAGCCCCGCTTCGATCGCACCGAACCGGTCCCCGATGGTCTCGACGGGGAGCCCGAAGAGCTGGACCACGGCCGTCGCGGCGAGGAGCGCGACGATGGCGGGAGGCACGCGCCGGTTGAAGCGCGGCCACAGGATGAGGATCGCCAGCGTGCCTGCGGCTACGGCGATCGTCGTGAGGTCAGCCGTGTGGAGGTGTGCGGCGTACGCCTTCCACTTGCCGATGAAGTCCGCGGGCACCTCCGCGAGCTGCAGGCCGAGCAGATCTGCGATCTGCCCGGAGAAGATGATGACCGCGATCCCGCTGGTGAAGCCGACCGTCACGGGGTAGGGAATGAACTTGATCGCGCCTCCGAGCCGCGCGAGACCCAACGCGACGAGGAGCGCGCCCGCCATGATCGTCGCGACGATGAGCCCGTCCACCCCATGGGCCTGGACGATCCCGTATACGATCACGACGAACGCGCCCGTGGGTCCTCCGATCTGGACGCGTGACCCGCCGAGCGCGGAGATGAGGAAACCGGCGACGATCGCGGTGTAGAGGCCTCGCTCGGGACTCACGCCGCTCGCAATGGCGAAGGCGATGGCCAGCGGGAGCGCCACGATCCCGACGATGACGCCCGCGATCACATCCGCGACGAATTGTTGTCGCGAATAGTCTTTGAGAGTTGTAAACAGCTTGGGGACGAGCACACACCCTCCACACCCGGTGCGGGGTGGTGAAGAATCCATGCGGCGAACAGCGGGGCACCATCCTAACGGAGACCGCGCCGGGCGGTCAATATGCCGTCCTGCCTTGCCATTGGACCGCCCGGTGAATGGGGTTAACGGTCCTCTGGACTACGCCCGGGTGCCTCCGTGGGACGCCTGTTCGATGCGATCCTGGATCTGATCTTCGCGCCGACGTGCCTGGGGTGCGACGGACCGATCGCGCCGGGCGACAGTGCGCGCCTGGTCTGCCGCCTCTGCCGCACGAGGTTACGGCCGATCCCGCCGCCCATCTGCGAGAGGTGCGGCGCGCCGCGCCTGCGGACCGGGCGCGAGACCGGCGTGCGTTGCAGGGAATGCATGGATTGGCCCGCGTCGCTTCGCGCCGCCCGATCCGCCGTGCTCCTCCACCCACCGGGGGACCGGCTCGTGCACCAGCTCAAGTACCGGGGCTGGCACGCGCTCGCGGAGCCGATGGCGGAGCGGATGGCCGAGATCGTGCTGCCGCCGGACGTGGAGCGCGAGGCGCGCATCGTCGTCCCGGTCCCGACGACGCCGGCG
>Ga0207873_1003157_pt1 | contig 12450 bp, 15 predicted proteins | sample BGWIniCompost_FD_187373 | JGI IMG/M metagenome (GOLD analysis project Ga0207873, IMG submission 187373) | Cellulose adapted compost microbial communities from Newby Island Compost Facility, Milpitas, CA, USA - BGW Initial Compost (SPAdes)... ... | reverse complement strand
GTGAGCGGATAGCGCGCGTCGATCCAGTCGATCAGCCGGCGCCAGGCGGTGGGCTTTGCCGCGGCCATCAAGCCGTCTCCTTCTGGTCTTCGCCGATCAATATGCGGGTGTCGCTGATGTAGGCGTGCGGCGGCACGACCATGTTGGTCGGTGCCGGAACGTTGCGGTATACGCGGCCCGCGAGGTCGAACTTGGAACCGTGGCACGGACAGAAGAAACCGCCAGGCCAGTCCGCGCCGAGCCCGGAAGCGGCGCCCGGCTCCAGACGCTTGTCCGGCGAGCAGCCGAGGTGCGTGCAGAGCCCGACCAGCACCAGGATTTCAGGCTTGATGGAGCGGGTCGGATTCTGGGCGTACTTCGGCTGCTGGTCCGCCACCGCCGACTTCGGGTCGGCGAGCATCGGCTCCACGGCGGAGAGCGTCTGCAGCATCTCCGGCGTGCGGCGCAGGATCCACACCGGCTTGCCGCGCCATTCAACCGTCAGCAGCTGCCCGGGCTCCAGCCGGCTGATGTCCACCTCGACCGGCGCGCCGGCGGCCCGTGCCCGCGCGCTCGGCAGCATGCTCTTGACAAAAGGTGTCGCCGCGAACGCGGCGCCGACGACGCCAAGCCCCGTGGTCAGCATGAGCAGGCGGCGACGCTGCGGATTCATGGCCTCATCGCTCATCAGGAAACTCCCACAAAGACGAACATCGCCGCTTTTTTCGTTCTATTCAGGGACGGGGAACGGGCGCCGGCGGAAGAATTCGGGAAATAGCAACGACTTCGGGCATGCAGGACGCGCCATAGGATCGTCGAAGGCCATGCTGTAGTCAAGAGAAAACGGGCTTCTTTCGCGCGCAACGCCGCGCGGAACCGGGAGCCGGCCGGACGCCGGCGCGCGGTCAGCTCTCGCTTTTCGCCGCTTCCGGGCCTTCCCGTCGAGCCGTGAGCGACCGCAGCCGACGCGCGAAGAAGAGACCCACCTCGAACAGCAGGATCGTCGGAACCGCGAGCAGGAACTGCGACAGGACGTCGGGCGGCGTCAGCACGGCGGCGACCACGAACGCGCCGACGATCACGTAGGAACGCTTCTGGGCGAGTGACTCCGGATCGATCACGCCCATCACCGCCAGGATCACCACGGCGACCGGAACCTCGAACGCGAGGCCGAACGCGAAGAACATCGCGAACACGAAGTCGAGGTACGCCTTGATGTCCGTCATCATCGTGACGCCCGCCGGGGCGCTGCTCGCGAAGAACCCGAACGCCACCGGGAACACGATGAAGTAGGCGAACGCCATGCCGAGGTAGAACAGCACGATACTCGAGACGAGCAGCGGCAGCGCGATCCGCTTCTCGTGCCGGTACAGGCCGGGCGCCACGAACGCCCAGACCTGGTAGAGCACGAACGGCACGGCGATCACGAGCGCCGCCGCGAACGTGAGGCGAAGCGGCGTCAGGAACGGGGAGGCCACCTCCGTGGCGATCATGCTAGCGCCCTGCGGCAGCACGCCGAGCAGCGGCCTCGCGAGCAGCGCGTAGACGTCGTTCGCGAACGGCACCAGCGCGAGGAACACGACGCCGATCGCGATGAGCGAGTACAGCGCCCGGTTGCGCAGCTCGAGCAGGTGCGAGATGAACGTGCCTTCGGCGCCGTTCGTGCTCTCGCCGTTACTGGGCTCCGTCATGCTGCGACTCCGGCTTGGGCGCCGCCTCCGCGTCCTTCTTGCGCCGCTTCGCCGGCCGCTTGCGCTCGCGCGGCGGCTCGGTAAGCGGCGGCAGGTCGGCGATCGAGAGCTCGGGCGCGGGGTCGGACGGCGGAGCGGCGGGCGTCTGCGCCTGGGCGGCCGCGGTCGTCGCTTGTTCCGCTGCCGCCGCGATATTGGCCTCCTGCAGCAGCTTTCCGGAGGTCTCCTCGACCATGCGGCGGGTCTCGTCGAGCTCGCGCTTGAGGTTGCGCAGCTCCGCGAGCTCGGCGAGCTGCATTTCCTTGTCGATGTCCTGCTTTACGTCCGCGACGAACCGGCGCACCCGCCCGAGCCAGTGTCCGAGGGTGCGGGCGACCTCGGGAAGCCGCTTCGGCCCGAGCACGATCAGCCCGACGAGGGCGATCACGACGAGCTCGGAAAACCCGATATCGAACATGGCGGCAGCGCGCGGGGCGCGGCTCAGGCCTGGCGCTTCTCTTTGGCCGTGACCTCGGCGTCCACCACCCGGCCGCCGTCGTGGAGCTGCTTGGGCTCGCCGGCCTCCTCGCCGCTCTTCTCACCTTCTTCCCGCATCGCCGTCTTGAAGTTGCGGATCGCGGTGCCGAGATCGCCGCCGAGATTGCGCAGCTTCTTGGTACCGAAGATGAGGAGCACGATGAGCAGCACCACCAACCAGTGCCAAATGCTGAAAGTTCCCATATCGCTCTCCAGGCTGTACGTATGCAGCGGCGCGCCGGCCGCGGGTCAGGTGCCCCGGCGCGCGGCTTTCTCGTCGAGGCCGGAGCGGCCGAAGCGCCGCTCGAGTTCGCTCAGCACATCATCGGGCGACAGCCCCTGCTGTGCAAGCAGTACGAGGGTGTGGAACCAGAGATCCGCGGTCTCGTGCACGATCTGCGTCCGGTCCCCGCTCTTCGCCGCGATCACGGTCTCCGTCGCCTCTTCGCCGATCTTCTTGAGAATGGCGTCGAGCCCTTTGGCGTACAGGCTCGCGACATAAGAGCCGGCGGGCGCCGCGGTCTTGCGCTCCTCGAGCGTGCGGGCGAGCTTATTAAGTATCTCGGACATCGACTTCAGCCCTTGCCGTAGATTTCCTGCTCGCTCCGGAGCACCGGATCGACCGGGACCCAGCGTCCGCCCTCCAGGCGCTGGTAGAAGCAGCGCTCCCGGCCGGTATGGCAGGCGATGCCACCTTGCTGCTCGACCACGAGGAGCACCGCGTCGTTGTCGCAGTCGAGGCGGATCTCCTTGACGATCTGCACGTAGCCGGACGTCTCGCCCTTGCGCCAGAGACCGCGCCGACGCGACCAGTACACCGCGCGCCCCTCGGCCGCCGTGGCCGCGAGCGACTCGCGGTTCATCCAGGCGAGCGTCAGCACCTTGCCGGTCGTCGCGTCCTGCGCAATCGCCGGGACCAGACCGTCGGCGTTCCACCTGACCGCGTCGAGCCAATCCCCGTTCATGAGGCGTATTTCACCCGATCGGGGCGAAAAGCACAAAAACCACGAGCGGGCCGCTCTATCGCCGCCGGGGCCGAGACACCGGGTCCACGACTTCTGATGGGCGTGAAAGCCCTTCGATCGCAAAAGGCGGAACGGCCGCGAATCGATACGTCATTGCGTGCTCTGCGGAACGCCGTGCGCCCGGTCCGTGCGGCTCACGTTGCCCATCACCTGTTCGAACCGCGCTGGCCGGCGAGCACAGGCAGGCGCCGCCCCCGATTTCACGGCAGTCCGTAGCGGTCAACTACCGACCCCGTGTCGGAGGATGATCCCGGCTCGTCGCAACAGGCGGGAAAGCGAGTGACCGCGCTGCAGACGCGATCGGGGAACCTGCGGCGTGCGGGCGGCCGCGGGACGTCGATCAATCGTGGCGGGTCCGCTCTCGGTCGAGCTCGTCCGCCGCGCGCTCACGGCAGGACGTTACGGCTGTCCTGGCGCAACACGAGATCCCAGATCCGCTGGCCGATGGGTCGTTCGCGCTCCTCCAGCAGATGGGCCACGAGCCCGGCGGTCCGTCCGATCAGCGCGAGTCCGCGTCCTAGCTGCGGCGGCAAACCCATGTCCGCCATCGCCGCCCCGACTCCGCCCGCCGCGTTGAGCGGCAGACTGCGGCCGAGCTCCGCGCGCAACACCGCGGGCAGCGCCAAGGCGAGCCGCCAGTGTCGGCCGAAATAGCCGTTGCGCCGGGAAACGTCGACGAGCGCCGGGATCCTAGGATCACCGTTCACGTGTAGGGGATGTCCGACGCCCGGGATCGGCTTCCCCGCGGCGCGATGGGCCGCGATCAGGCGACGGGCCGCCTCGTCGACTGCTCGATCGTCCGCGTCGTCGGAAAGCTCCTTTGCGAACTCCGCGAAAGTCTCGGCCGCATTCTGGATGGTGCCGAGGAAACGATCGCCGGCCCCGAGAAGCCCGGCCGCCACGGCGCCCTGCAGCGACTCCGGCGCACCCAAGTAGGTGAGCCGCGCGCTGATCGCGCTCGGCGTCAGGCCGTGGTCGGCGCCGGTCACCAGGAACATGTTCAACATGTCCTTCTCCCGCGGTTCCGGCATGCGCCCGGCGACCAGCCACCAGATCATGTCGATGAAGTCGAACTTCCCGATGATATCGGCGGCGATATCCTTGCCCCGCACTTCGATCCGATCGGGCGTGGTGGTGCCGATATCAGTGGAAATGCTCGCAGACATGCCGACCCCCATCCGTCAGGACGCGAGCCCGACGGTGATGCCTCCGCAGACGTACAGAATCTGACCGGTGATGAACGAGGAGCGCGGATCCATGAAGAAGGCGACCGCGTGCGCGACTTCCTCGGGCTCTCCGTAACGACCCATCGGAACGCCCTGCAGAATCCGGGCCGTCCTCGGGGAATCTGGCGGATTCGCCCGTTTGAAGGCTTCGGTGGCGATCGGACCCGGCGCGACCGCGTTGACGGTGATCCCCACGCCCGCGAGCTCCAGCGCCCAGGTACGGGTCAGCGAGTTCAGCGCCCCTTTGGACGCGGCGTAGGCGCTTCGCAGCTCCTTCCCCAGCGCCGCACGGCTGGAGATGTTCACGATGCGCCCGAACCCGGCTTTTCGCATCGCAGGAACGACCGCCTTCGCGCACTGGAGCGCCGCACGCGTCGTCACCCTCAGCTGCCGGTCGAACGACGAAAGCGTCGTCTCCTCGAGCGATGCGGGCTCGATGGCGGCGACGTTGTTCACGAGGCCGAGCACGGCCTTCCGGTTGATCAGCCTCGCGAGCGCGCCGTCCAGCGCCGCTTCGTCACCCATGTCCACCCGCTCGTGCTCGCAGACGCCCGACACCGGGGGCGGTTGCAGGTCGAAGGAGACGACGTCCCAGCCGTCCTCGCGAAGCCGCTGACAGATGCTCCACCCGATTCCGGACGAACCGCCCGTCACGAGCACGGAGCTTCCCTCCGGTAGCACTCGCCGAATCACGCCGATCCCTCCTTGTTCACTCGTTCGCTCACGTATCGCTTTGCGTCCACCCGCGACACCTTGCCGTTTGCCGTTCTCGGCAGTGCGTCGATGAAATGAACGGCCTTCGGCGTCTTGATGGCGTCGAGCCGGCTCCTGACCCAGGCGACGAGTTCCTCGGCGCCGACCCGGGCGCCCTTGCGCACCTCCACCAGCGCGTGCACCGCCTCGCCCCATTTCGGATCGTCGACGCCGACGACCACGCAATCGTGTACGGCCGGATGCTGGCCGAGAACGTTTTCGACGTCCGTCGGGTAGACGTTGAAGCCGCCGGTGATGATCACGTCGCGCAGCCGGTCTTTGAGGAACAGGTAGCCGCGCTCGTCGAGAAAACCGACGTCCCCCGTATGCAGCCAGCCGTCGCGAATCGTCTCCGCGGTCTTCTCCGGCTGGCGCCAGTAGCCGGCCATGACGAGGTCGCCGCGCACGACGACCTCCCCGGATTCGCCCGCCGGCAGGAAAGCGCCGTCGGGCCCCTTGATCCGCACCTCGGTGAGAAAGGTCGGCCTTCCCACCGACTGCAGATTGCGCGGGTCGCGGTACTCCTCCGGCGACAGGAACGAGATCGCGGCGGGCGCCTCCGTCTGTCCGTAGCCGGTGGCAACGGCGCCGAAGACGCACTGGGCTTCGATGATCTTGTCGGACCGCATCGGGGCCGCCGCATGGATGAAGTGCCGAAGCGCGCTCCAATCGCGGGAGCCGGCGGTCTCGTCTTCGAGCAGCATGTACACGAGCGTCGGCGGCAAGAACACGGTGGTGATTCGCTCGCGCTCGAGCACATCGAGAAGCTCGCGCGGACGCGTCGAAGGCGCCAGAACCACCGATCCGCCCGCTCCGAGGACCGGCAGGAGCAGCGTCGACGTCCCGTGCGTGATCGGCGCCGCGGCCAGATAGCGATCGGTGTCGCGCAGCTGCATCGCGTGCAGGAACGAGGCGATCATCGTGTTCCACGAGCGATACGTCTGCATGACGCCCTTCGGAACACCGGTCGTGCCGCCCGTGAACTTGATCGCCTGGATCTCGCCCAGGTCGTGGAACACGTCGCGCGGCATGCAGCCTTCGTACTTCCGTATCAGCGGGCTGAGCTCGCATCCACGGTCGCCTTCGACCGTGTACACCAGCATCGGCGCCCTGCCCGGCTCGATGCCGGAAGCAAGCTCGCGCTGCGCAATCACCAAGCCGGCTTCGGTGAACTCGATGATCCGGTTGAGCTCCGCTTTCCCGGCTCTCGGGTTCAGTGGGACCCAGATCCGTCCCGCGAGCAGCGTCGCGAACAAGGCAACGACGTGCGCGACGTGGTTGCCGCCGCAGATCGCGATCCGTGCCCGCGGATCGGGTGCGAGCTCCTGCAGCGCGCAGGCAAGCGACTGGGCGCGCCGGACGAGCCCCGCGAAGGTCAGCCGTCCTTCCGGCCCCGAGACGGCGACCTTGTCCGGCCGTGCCCGGGCGCTCCGCAGCAGGAAATCGATCGGTCGCATCGGTGCCCCGTTTTCAGTCGACCTTCGCCCCGGAAACGCGGACCATCGCCGTCCATTTCTCGCGTTCGGCCGCAACGAATCGACCGAACTCTTCCGGCGTCATCGTCTCCACCACGGCGCCCAGTTTCGAGAACCGCTGCCGAACGGCCTCGGATTCGAGGATCGCCCGGATCTCCCGATTCAGGCGTCGAACGATTGGATCCGGCGTTCCCGCCGGAACAAAGATGCCGGACCACGCGGTCGCCTCGTAACCGGGAACGCCGGCCTCGATCATGGTCGGCACGTCCGGCAGCAAGGGCGAACGGGTCCTGCTGGTCACGGCGAGTGCGCGGAGCGCGCCTTTCTGGATGTGCGGCAGCGATACCGGCAGGTTGTCGAACATCAGGTCGATCTGTCCGCCGATCAGATCGGTCAGCGCCGCGGCCCCGCCACGGTACGGCACGTGGACGATGTCGACTTTCGCGAGGTGCTTGTAGAGCTCACCCGACAGATGGATGCTGCTTCCGCTTCCCGAAGAGCCCATGTTGAGCTTTCCGGGATTCGCGCGCGCGTACTCGGTCAGCTCCTGCACCGAGCGCACGCTCAGCGAAGGGTTCACGACGAGCACGTTCGGAACGCCGCCGATGTGCGCGACCGGCGCGAAATCCCTCGTCGGATCGACCTGGAGATTGGTGTACAGTGCCGGGTTGATGGCGTGTGTGCCGATCGTGCCCTGGAAGAGCGTGTACCCGTCGGGAGCGGCTCTCGCCGCCTCCTGCATGGCGATGTTGCCGCCGGCGCCCGCCACGTTCTTGACGACGACGGGCTGTCCGAGGCGCTGCGCCAGATGTTCGGCGATCACGCGCCCGAACATGTCGGCAGCGCCGCCGGGCGGAAATGGAACGATGAACGTCAAAGGCTTCGTCGGCCAGTCCTGCGCATGAACGCCCAGTATGAACAGTGCCGCCGCGGCTGCGCAGAACGAGAACAGGATCCGCTTGATCAGTATGCGCCTCTTCATCTGATGTCTCCGGTACCGTTTCCAATTAAGTAAGCGAGTGCCCGCATTCGGCTCGCGCGCCACGCGCCCGCACGTCAGCCTCGACCGTTGGTCGGATTCAGCACGACGCCGTTGCTGAGTCCCCCGTCGACCACCAGGCCCGTCGCATTGACGTACGACGCGTCGTCGGACAGCAGGAACCGCACGGCGTTGGCCACTTCCCATGCGGTCCCTTGTCGACCGAACGGGAGCGGTCCGCGCGCACGTTCCGGGCGCGCCCGGCCCGCGGCGCGGCCCATCGGCGTGTCGATCAGGCCGGCATACACGACGTTCGCGCGAATGCTGCGCGGATGGCCTTCGAGCGCCACCGCCCGACACAATGCACCCAACGCAGCCTTGGAAGCCTCGTAGGCGGGATTCCTGGCAGCGGGGAGGAAGGCCGCCACCGACGACACGAAAACGATCGAGCCGCCGTTCGACATGCGGGGCAAGGCGTGCTCGGCGCAGAGCATGTGGCCGCGCAGGTTCACCGCGAAGATCGCGTCCCAGCTCTCGGCAGTGACCTCCGCCAGCGGCCGCCGATCACTGATACCGGCATTCAATACGAGGTGGTCGATGCGGCCGTATCGGGAGATCGCTTCGTCGACGAGACTGCGCGCATCCTCGGGGATTGCGATGTCGGCCTGAACGGCATGGCCGCTGCCGCCCTCGGACTCGACGAAGGCGAGCGTCGCCTCGGCAGCCGCCCGATCGCGATCGACGCAGACGACGACGGCGCCGGCGCGCGACAACGTCAGGGCGATCGCTCGCCCATTCCCGACGAGATTCGGCACGTCCGATGGAGACTGACCAGCCCCCACGACTACTGCAACGCGCCCTTCGAAGCCTGCTTTCGTCGAGGTCATTGCTGCATTTTGGGATAATGGAAACGTTACCATAGCTTCAAATGTGCTTCCAAATCGCGCTAACATGTGGAACGTTTCCACATTATGCAGGGTAAGGAACACCTGGGAATGAGCAGGCGCGTGTCCGTTCGCGACGTAGCGAGAGTCGCGGGAGTGTCGATCAGCAGCGTTTCACGGGTACTGAACGGCAGCGGCTATGCGAGCAGCTCGCTGAAGGCTCGCGTTGCGCGCGCCGTTGCAGAGACCGGCTATACACCGAGCTTCGCGGCACGGCATCTGCGCACGGGCCGCAGCCGGGCGATCGGCTTCATGGTGTCGAACCTGGCGAACCCGTTCCTGGCGGCACTGGTGGCCAGAGTCGAGGAGCATCTCCGGCTCGCGGGCTTTGCGCTGCTCGTAGCCAGCACCTACGACCAGCGGGAGCGCGAGGAGGAGCTGCTGACGCTGTTCCAGAGCCGGCAGCTCGAAGGGGTTTTTGCTGCGCCGAGCACCGAGGGACTCCCACGATCCCGTGATCCCTACGCGCGATGCAGATTGCCGCTCGTCATTCTCGACCGCGAGATTTCGTTCGATGCCGACGCCGTGTTTCTGGACCATCGCAGCGCGATCAGGCAGTCGGTCGAGTATCTCGTGGAACTCGGGCATCGGCGAATCGCCCTGCTGGGGCCCAACGAACAAATCCGCCCGGGGCGTGAAAAGCTGCTGGGTTATCGCGACGGGCTGCAGGCGCACGGTATCCCCTATGACGAGAACCTGGTGTGCATGCTGCGTTCCGCCGTCGACTCCCCGGAACAACAGGTGTCGCGGATGCTATCCGGCGATGACCCGCCGACCGCCATGATCGGGCTCGGTACGCGCATTCTGGCCGGCGCGCTGCGTGCGGCCCGGCGCGCGCAACTCGAGATCCCCGCCGACCTCTCGATCATCGGTATTGGAACGCCCGATGTATTCGCGTACATGTACCCGCCGATGACGACATTGCGCTTCGACATCGAGACAGCGGCGTCCAGCATGACGCAGCTGATGCTGGACCGGATCGCGGGCTCGGCCCCTCGGGAGCCGAGACGCGTGCATATCGCGCTCGATCTGGTCGTGGGAGAGACTTGCGCGCCGCCGCGCGCATGATCGACGATTCGGGCTCGCCCCTTGCCTGGAGCCCCGACGTGCCCGGACTGATCGATCGCATCGACCATATCGTGCTCACGGTGAGCGACATCGAAACCGCGACCCGTTTCTACGAGCGCGCGCTCGGCTTCGAACGCGAGTTCTTCCGCGGGCCGGAGGGCCAGCCGCGGTATGCGGTTCGGCTCGGAAGCTTCAAGATCAATCTGCAGGACGCCGACACCGAGACGCCGACCAAGGCGCGCGTCCCGACGCCCGGCTCGGGCGACTTCTGTCTCATCGCCGCCGTGCCGCTCGAACGGCTGATCGAGCATCTCGAAGCCGAAGGCATTCCGATCGAGACCGGCCCGGTGCTGCGGCGCGGAGCGCTCGGCCAGATGCGCTCTATCTACCTGCGCGATCCGGACGGCAACCTGGTCGAGGTCGCCGAGTACCCGGCAGCCTGACCGACGATGCAGACGTTCGAGCCCCGTACCCGGATTACGCCGCGCGCGTGCGCGCGAGCTTCGACGCGCAGCCGCTGATGCGCACGCTCGGCGCCGTGCTCACCGCCGTCGAGCCGGGCGTGGTGCGCATCGAGCTCCCGTTCAGCGCCGCGCTCACGCAGCAGCACGGCTACGTCCATGCGGGCGCGATCACGAGCATCGTCGACAGCGCCTGCGGCTACGCGGCGTACTCGCTCATGCCCGCGGGAGCGGAAGTGCTCACGGTCGAGTTCAAGGTCAATCTGCTGAATCCGGCGCAAGGCGAGCGTTTCGTTGCCGTCGGCCGCGTGATCAAGCCCGGGCGCACGCTCACGGTCTGCCAGGGCGAAGTGACGGCGCTCGCCGGCAACGAGCACCGCACGGTCGCGCTCATGCAGACGACCATGATGCAGATCGGCGCCTGGAACCACGAGTGAACGGGCCTCGGGAGAGGCGCCGCCGCGGCCGGTAACATCGAAAATCCCGAGGTCCGAAAACGGCGAGTCAAACGCGCGCCGCGGGCGCATAATCGCGCCCATGCTGCTCGATCCCGCCACGTGCTACCGCGCCCTGCGCGCCCGCGATGCGCGCTTCGACGGCCGCTTTTTCGTCGCAGTCTCCTCGACCGGCATCTACTGCCGTCCGGTGTGCACCGTGAAGGTGCCGAAGCACGAGAACTGCCGCTTCTTCCCGAGCGCGGCCGCCGCGGAAGCGGCCGGCTTCCGGCCGTGCCTGCGCTGCCGCCCGGAGCTCGCGCCCGGCAATTCCACGATCGACGCGACGTCGCGGCTCGCGCGTGCCGCGGCGAGCCTGATCGAGGACGGCAGCCTGAACGGCGCCGGCATCGATGCGCTCGCCGCGCGCCTCGGGATCACCGGCCGGCACCTGCGGCGCATCTTCCTCGCGGAGTTCGGCGTTTCGCCGATCGCTTACGCGCAGACGCAGCGCCTGCTGCTCGCAAAGCGCCTGCTCACGGACACGACGCTGCCGATCACGGAGATAGCGCACGCGAGCGGCTTCCGCAGCGTACGGCGTTTCAACGCGCTGTTTCGCGCGCGTTATCGCCTCGAGCCGCGCGCGCTGCGTCGGCAGGCGCGGCCGCGTGCCGCGGCGGATACGCTCGTTTTCGACCTCGGCTTCCGGCCGCCGTACGATTGGGCGGGCCTGCTCGCGTTTCTCGGCGCACGCGCGATCGCCGGCGTCGAAGCGACCGAGGGCGGCGTGTATCGCCGCACGGTTCGCGTGTGGTCCGGCGGACGCGAGCACGTCGGCTGGATCGCCGTCGGCCGCGTGCACGACAAGCCGGCGCTGCGCGTCACCGCGGCCGCCTCGCTCGCCGGCGCCGTGCCCGCGGTGCTCGCGCGCGTCAAGACGTTGATGGATCTCGCGTGCCACCCGGACGAGGTGGCGCGCACGCTCGGCGCGCTCGCGGCGCGGCGGCCGGGGCTGCGCGTGCCGGGCGCTTTCGACGGCTTCGAGATCGCGGTCCGCGCGATCCTCGGTCAGCAGGTGAGCGTCGCCGCCGCACGCACGCTCGCCGGACGCTTCGCCGCCGCGTTGGGGCGCCCGATCACGACCCCGCTCGCGGAGCTCCGCGTGCTGTTTCCGGACGCCGAGCGCGTTGCCGGCGCGACCGTCGAAGAGATCGCGGCCATCGGCATGCCGACGGCGCGGGCGCGTTCCGTGCTGGCGCTCGCGTGCGCGGTCGCGGACGGGCGGCTCGAGCCCTCGCCGAGCGCCGACGTGGAATCGACGCTAGCGGCGCTGCGGGAGCTGCCTGGCGTCGGCGAGTGGACCGCGCAGTACATCGCGATGCGCGCGCTCTCGTGGCCCGATGCGTTCCCGGCGACCGACCTCGGCGTGATGCGGGCGCTCGGCACCCGCAGCGTGCGGCGCGTGCGTGCCGCCGCCGAAGCCTGGCGCCCCTGGCGCGCCTACGCCGTGATGCACCTGTGGCACTCGCACAACGGAGGTTGAGATGCGCTATTTCGCGTGGTATCGGAGCCCGCTCGGGAACATGCTCGTCGTTGCGAGCGCGGAGGCGCTCGTGGGCGTTTACTTCGCCGGGCAGAAGTATTTCCCGCGTCTCGATCCCGCCTGGCGCGAGCACGCGGCGATCGACCCCATCGCGCGGACGATCGAGGAGCTGCAACGCTACTTCGCCGGCGAGCACGTGCGCTTCACGGCGCCGCGTGCACCGCACGGAACCGCGTTCCAGCGGGCGGTCTGGCATGCGATCGCGACGGTCGAGTACGGCGAGACGATCTCGTACGGCGAGCTCGCGCGCCGGGCGGGCTGTCCCGGCAGCCCGCGCGCGGTCGGCGCTGCGACCG
>Ga0207873_1003154_pt1 | contig 12456 bp, 13 predicted proteins | sample BGWIniCompost_FD_187373 | JGI IMG/M metagenome (GOLD analysis project Ga0207873, IMG submission 187373) | Cellulose adapted compost microbial communities from Newby Island Compost Facility, Milpitas, CA, USA - BGW Initial Compost (SPAdes)... ... | reverse complement strand
GAGCCGCAGATCCGCCAGCGCCTCGCCCCCCAGCACCTCCTGCACCTCCTGGGCGGTGACAGGAGAGGGCAGCGCCCGCTCCAATAGCGTACCCCCCGTGAAGTCGATCCCCAGGTTGAAGCCCTTGATCACGATGCAACCCAGCGCCAGCGCCATCACCAGGCCAGCGATGGCCAGGTAGATCGCACGATAGCGCATGATGTCATAGACAGGCCGGGACTGCCGGTCCACGGCCGCCGCCGGCGCCGCCGCAGCTCGTGCCCCCCTCATCGGGACACCGCCCCTCCCGGCAACAGTTGACGGGCCGCCCGCTCGGGATCGCGAGCCACATACAGGTCGAGCATCAGCCGGGTCATCACGACCGCGGTAAACATGCTGACCACGATGCCCAGGCTCAGCGTCACCCCGAAGCCCCGGATGGGGCCGGTGCCGAAGTAGAAGAGCGCCGCGGCCGCGACGAGAGTCGTGATGTTGCTGTCCAGGATGGTGCGCAGCGAACCCCGGAAGCCGTCCTCCACGGCCGCCCGCACCCGCTTGCCCTCCCGCAGGCCCTCCCGGATGCGCTCGAAGATCAGCACGTTACTGTCGACGGCCATGCCGGCCGACAACAGCACCCCCGCGATGCCCGGCAGGGTCAGCGTCGCCTGGAGGGCCGCGACGGTCGCCATGAGGATGAGCACGTAGGAGGCCAGCGCCAGGTCGGCCAGCACGCCCGGCACGCGATAGTACAGCAGCATGTACAGGAAGACCAGCGCCACGCCGATGATGCCGGCACGGATGCTGCGCTCGATGGACTCCTGCCCCAGCGTCGGCCCGACCGTCCGGACCTCGGCCACCTCGAGCGGCACCGGGAGCGCGCCCGCGTTGAGCTGCACGACCAGGTGCCGGGCCTCCTCGATGGTGAAGTCACCCTCGATCTGGGCTCGCCCTCCGCTGATGGGCGTGCGCACCACCGGCATCGAGATGGGCTCGCCGTCCAGCAGGATGGGCAGCACCTGCCCGACGTAGCGGGAGGTGGCCTCCTCGAACTTGCGGGCCGCCTCCGGCTTGAACTCGATGGCGACGGCCGGACGACCGAACTGATCCTGGGTCAGACTGGCCCGCGCCAGATCGGCGCCGGTCAGCAAGGTCTCACCGGTGGGACTCTTGAACTCCAACAGGGCCGTCTTGCCGATGGTCTCGATGGCCTGCTCGGCGTCGTCGATGCCGGGCAGCTCCACGATGATGCGGTCTTGGCCCTGGCGCTGGACGATGGGCTCGGTGACGCCCAGCCCATTGACGCGTCGCTCCACGACCGCCAGCGCCCGTTCCATCGTCTCGTTGTCGACACGCTCCGTCCCCGCAGAGGGCTTGGCCTGCAGCACGACGTGCGTGCCGCCTCGCAGATCCAGCCCCAGGCGGATGGGACGCGTCAACAGCAGGAGAGTCGAGACGGCCAGGACGGCTAAGATGAGGACGATTCGCCACAAGTTGGCGCGTATCACGTAAATAGCCTCCTCATCGTGCGCCTTTCCCCGTCTTACGCCACCACACGCGCACAAGCGCGATTATAGCCTCGTGTCGAGTCAGGTGTCAAAGGCGATGCCAGGCGCTTACAGGAGCCTGACGCCGTTCATCTCCAGCTCGAAGCGACACCCCAGGAACTCCGCGGCGCGCCGGCACATCAGCATGCGCGTGAGGAAGATCTCGAAGTACTCCATCAACGGCACGATGGCGGTGTCGACGGTCAGCTCGAGCCGGGCGACCTTGGCCTCCGCATCCACCCGCAGGAAGGAGCGGGTCACCGCGTAGTTGACGCGGTCATGGATGTCGAAGCGGGCCGGATCGCGTAACTGCACGCGGGTGCGGTGCACGTCGCTCTTGTCCGCCAGTATCAGGGCCGCCGAGACCACGTTGACGGGCTGGCCCACGCCCTCCTCGTGGTTGCCCACCGCCCCGGCCACGACGGCGATCTCCTCGGGATCCATCCCCAGTTCCCGCAGGATCCCCACCAGGACCGCCGCGCCCACCTGCCCGTGAGCCTCCCGGGCGATGGCGTTGCCGATGTCGTGGGTGTAGCCGGCGATCTCGGCCAGCTCCGCCTCCCGGCGGCTGCGGCCCAGGTGCACCAGGACGTTGTAGCTCACCCGCGCCACGAGCTCGGCATGGCGGGAGCCGTGCTCCGTGTACCCCTGGGCCGCCAGGTGGGCGTTGGCGGACTGGATGAGGGCCCCGATCATCGGATGGGCCCTCACCTGTTCGAGCGTGACCCGCCCACCCTTGCCCGACTCGGCCACCGCCGGCTTACGCCTCCTCTTTGCCCTTCACGTAGCTGACGCCGGAGCGGCTGAGCCGGATCTCCACCTTGTCCGCGATGCGCAGCGTCAGCGTGTCGTCCTTGATGCCCGTGATCTCGCCGTGGATGCCGCCGATGGTCACCACGCGGTCGCCGCGCTTGAGCGACTTGAGCATCTGCTCCCGCCGGCGCTGCTGCTGTTGCTGAGGCCGCCAGATCAGCAGGTAGAAGAAGACGAACGGGATGGCCATGAACAGGATCAGCGTCAGGAGGTTGCCTTGCGCCTGCTGTTCGGCTGCGGCCAGAGCGACGACGTTCATGTGTCGGGTTCCCCTCCCTGTCCTCGTGGGCCGAATCGCTCCAGGATCCATGCGCGCAGCTCCGGCAAGCTGCCATCGGCGATGGCTCGGCGGATGGACTCCATGAGCCGGACGACGAAGCGCACGTTGTGCAGGGTCGCAAGGCGCATCCCCAGCATCTCGCCCGCCTTGAGCAGGTGGCGGATGTACGCCCGGCTGAAGTGGCGGCATGTGTAACAGTCGCACGCCGGATCCAGCGGCCGGAAGTCACGGGCGTAGGGCGCGTCCCTCACGATGAGGCGACCCTCCGACGTCCAGACCGCGCCGTGCCGCGCCATGCGCGTCGGCAGCACGCAGTCGAACATATCGTACCCGCGCGCCACCGCCTCCACCAGCACGTCGGGGGAGCCCACCCCCATCACGTAGCGAGGGAGGTGGCCGGGCAGATGGGGCTCCAGGGCCTCCAGCACCTCGTACATCAGCGGCTTGGGCTCGCCGACGCTCAGGCCGCCGACCGCGATCCCGTCCGGCTCCAGCGCCAGTACGGCTTCGAGGCTCGCCCGGCGCAGGTCCGGGTACACACCTCCTTGCACGATGCCAAACAGCAATCGCCCGGCCGGGTCCCCGGCCGCCTGGCGCTCGAACGCCTGCCGGCTGCGGCGTCCCCACATAGCGGTTCGCTTCGCGGCGGCCTCTACCTCTTGCCGTGACGCCGGGTAGCCCACCAGCTCGTCCAGCACCACCACCACGTCGGAGCCCAGGGCCCACTGGATCTCCACGGACCGCTCGGGCGTCAGCAGCCACGAAGAACCGTCGAGGTGCGACCGGAAGTGGATGCCCTCGTCCGTCACCCGGCGCCGGTCCGACAGGCTGAAGGCCTGGAAGCCGCCGCTGTCCGTGAGGATGGAATGGGGCCAACCCATGAACCGGTGCAGCCCACCGGCCTCGCGCACCACATCGGCGCCGGGGCGCAGCATGAGATGGTACGTGTTGGCCAGGATCATGCGCACGCCCGCCGCCTCCAGCTCGTCGGGCGAGAGCCCCTTGACCGTGCCCTGGGTGCCGACGGGCATGAAGACGGGCGTTTGGACCTCGCCATGGGGCGTCACCAGGCGCCCCAACCGGGCCCGGGTACGATGGTCCTGGTGCTCGACCACGAAGCTCACGGCAAGATCAGCATGGCGTCGCCCAGGCTGTAGAAGCGGTAGCGACAGGCCACGGCCTCCCGGTAGGCGGCCAGGATCCGCTCGGTGCCGCCGAAGGCGCAGACCAGCATCAAGAGCGTCGAGCGGGGCAGGTGGAAGTTGGTGATGAGCACGTCGATCACCCGAAACCGGTAAGGAGGATAGATGAAAAGCCGCGTCCACCCCGAGCCGGGCCGCACGTCGCCCGTCTCGTCCACCGCGCTCTCCAGGGCCCGCACCACCGTCGTGCCCACGGCCCAGACCCGCCCGCCGCGCCGGCGCGCACGACCCACGGCCTCGGCGGTCGACGCCGGGATCGTGAAGAACTCCTCGTGCATGACGTGCTGCTCCACGGTGGGCGCCCGCACGGGGCGGAAGGTGCCCACGCCCACGTGCAGCGTCAGGCTCACGACCTCGACGCCCAACCGCCGGATCCGGTCCAGGAGCTCGGGGGTGAAGTGCAGCCCCGCCGTCGGGGCCGCGGCCGACCCCTCCTCCCTGGCGTACACCGTCTGGTAGCGCTCCGGGTCATCGAGGGAACGTCGGATGTACGGCGGCAGCGGCACCGTGCCGACGCGCGCCAGCACATCCGACACCGTGCCCTCCCGGCTGGCCAACTCCACGAGCCGGCCGCCGTCCTCCGTGCGATCCAGTACCCGTATCTGCAGCTGGTCGTCCCCGGCCTCCATCTCCTGGCCGACCGGGGCTCGGCGGCCCGGCTTGACCAGCACGTGCCAGACCTCGGCGCCGTCCGGGCGTCGCTCGACCCGCCTCAACAGCAGCAGCTCGACCCGACCGCCCTGGGGCCGCCGTCGGGCCCACAGGCGCGACCGCATGACGCGGGTATCGTTGAGGACCAGCACGTCGCCTTCGCGCAGGTACTCCACCACATCCCGGAAGCGGCGGTGCTCCAGCCGCTCCTCGGTGCGGTGCACCACCAACAGGCGAGAGCTGTCCCTCGGCTCGGCCGGGGTCTGGGCGATGAGTTCCGGTGGAAGCGCGTAGTCGAAGGTCGCTGGATCCATTCAGAAATCGGCCCGCAGACGCAGCAGGGGAAGGCTCTCCGTACGCCCTGCGCGCATGGGGTCAGCCGCCTGGCGCGGCCCGGTGACGCCACTGATTCCGACGGTCACGGCGCTGGCCCCTGTCGCGGCGCCGGCACCCCGGGCCCCCGAGGATCCCTCGACCGTCGCCACCCGGGCCGGCTCCGTCGCCCCGGCACGGCCCGACTCGGCGGTGCTCGCCACCACGGCCCCGGCACCGTCGCCCAGCAGGGCCCGGCGCAGCGACTCCGCCAGCCCCAGGCTCTCCTCGTCGTCCGCCCGCCGCAGGGTGAGCGTGGGCCACTGCTGCCACTCCACGGAGACCGACAGCCGGGGTGCCTCGCGGCTCTCGACGATGTGGATGGCCGGCGCGCTGGGAGCCGTCTCCTGCGCCGTCATCAGCGCCGCGGGCGCACGGCTGGCGTCGGCCACCGCTTCCCCGACCATGGTGCGGGGCGAAGCGACCCCCGGCAGCAGCGGGCCCCAGCCCCGCAGGTAGACCGCGGCGAACAGGGCGCCGGCTGCGCCGAAGGCGAGCGCGGTCGCCGCCGCGGCTCGCTGCCAGCCGCCCAGTGCGGCGCGCAGGCCCTCCCACATCCGGACGTCAGGCTCGCCCCAGGCCTCGTCGCCCAGGTTCGCGCCGCTCCGCAGGCGCACCCGGACGAACTGCCCGTCCGGCGTCAGCAACACCGCGCGCTCCTCGCCCAGTCGCTCCAGGACCAGGCCTCTCACCCGGCTCAAGCCCATCCCCCTCGAGCCTCGCGACGCGCCATCAGCGCATCAGGTACTCCCGCAGGTGCGGGTAGTTGCCGCTCAGGATCAACGCCAGCGCTATGATATACTTTCGCTGCCGCTCCAGCGTCTTGCGGCTCACCCCCGCCACTGCCTCCAGCTCCTTGAGTGGCAGGTTACCCCGCTGCACCACCTGCTCGCACAGCTCCGGCTTGCCGGCCAGAAGCCGTGCCACGGCCAGGGCTCGCTCACGGGCGTCACGGTGGCGCGGCGTGCGGTCCACCAGATCTTGGAATGCAATCCCCAGGGATCGAAGCTGCTGAGCGAGGCGCTGGATCTCCTCGCGCCGCTCTCGTGCCAGGACCTCGTCCTCGAACTGCCGGTGCGCCTCGCGGGCCTCGACCTGCGCCAGCGGGTTGTCCGACGTCTCGCCGTCCTCGCCCTCCAGCGCCAGGCTCGACAGGGGCACCTCCTGCCGTCGGCTCGACTCGCGCCGGAAGTGGTCGATGAGGCGGCGCCGGATCACCATCTCGGCGAAGGAGAAGAAGGAGCGGCCGCCTTGCTGGCGGTAGGAGGTGATGGCCTCGTCGAAGGCCATCATGGCCACCGACGCCTCGTCGTCCTGGCCGGCCCGCACGAAGTGGCCGCTGACGGACGCGGCCGCCCGCATGATGAAGGGGCGGTACGTGGCGATGAGCCGCTCACGGGCATCCCGGTCGCCTTGCTGCGCCTGCCGCACCAGTTGCTGCAGGCGGATGGCCGCGGCAGCCTCGCCGGTCGTCTTGACGCTCTCGGTGAGCTTGTCCAACGAAGAAGACACGTGTACGATCCCTCACTCGGACGTCCCGTGCGGCCACCGGATCGGCCTCGTCCGCCCCGACGGCCCCGAGGCGGCGACCGTATAGGCTACCTTTTGACCTCCCGCTCCCCGATACCTGCCCCGACGACGGAGCGCCCGAGATGGCCCCATCATCTACCATCGAGGTGGCTTCGGCTGAAGGCCTGCGGCAACAGCTCGGCCAACCGGAAACGCCACCGCTGCCGGCCGTTGTCGATGACCACCGGCATGTCCTGGGCAAACTCCGAGAGCACCTGCCGGCACGTCCCGCACGGCGTCGTCGGGGAAGGGGTCTCGGCGACCACGGCCACCGCCACCAGACGACGCCGCCCCGACGCCACGGCCTGGCCCACCGCCACCCGCTCCGCGCACAACGTGGCTCCGTAGACGGCGTTTTCGACGTTGCACCCGGCGAAGATCTCGCCGTCATCGGCCATCACGGCCGCCCCGACCGCGAAGCGCGAGTACGGCGCATAGGCGTGCCGTCGCGCCTCCCACGCGGCCCGGACCAGTCGCTCTTCCTGCTCGGCTGTCAGTTGCACCCTCACCCCACCTCTCGAGATGTGCCGCCCGCTCCCGACAGGCCCCGCGCCTCACCCCAGCAGGACGAAGACCGCTCCCATCACGCCGACGCCCAGGGCGAGCCCGGCTGCCACCTCCCAGACGCTGTGAAGGCCGGCCTCCACCCGGCTCTCGGCCACCAGCCCTGCCAGCAGCACCGCCAGCAGCGTCACGCTCGGATTGGAGCTCGTCGCGTAGACGGCCGTGGCCAGTGCCGCGGCCACCGCTGCATGGCCGCTCGGCATCCCCCCCACCAGCCGGGGAGGACGGTTGAGCCACGTCTTGGCCGCCCAGGCCAGCAGCAGGGTCAGCCCCAGCCCCGTCAAGGCCAGGTAGGAGGAGGACCGGGCCCCCAGGCGCCCTCCCGAGGCCAGCGCCGCGAGCAGGGGTTCGTAGAAGAGCAGCACGCCGATGCCCACCGCCCCCACTGCGCTCACCAGCACGGCGCCTGCGGCGACGTCCTTGGCGATCCGGGCGATCTCGTCGTAGCGGGGAGAGAGGAGATCCGTCGCCGCCTCGACGGCGGTGTTGAGGAGCTCGGCCACCAGCACCACCACGATGGTCAACGCCAGCGCCGCCAGCGCCTGCCGCGGCAGCTGCACCACCGAGGCCAGCACCAGCACCAGGATGGCCAGCAGGAAGTGGATGCGCAGGTTGCGCTGCGTACGCAGCGCCCAGACCAAGCCCCGGCCGGCGAACTGGAAGCTCTGGACCACGTTGCGGGCCCGTGGCACGGGCCCCTTGTTCACCGGGGGAGGCCGCATGCGTTCAGGGCCGCTTCCTCTCGTGCGCGCATGGCTTGCCGCGAGGGCTCGTCCTCGTGGTCGTAGCCCAGCAGGTGCAAGCAGCCGTGCACCGCCAGGTAGGCAAGCTCTCGCTCCACGGAGTGCCCGTACTCCTCGGCCTGAGCCACGGCGCGCGGCACGCTGATGACGATCTCGCCCAACAGGCGGGGCCCCGCCTGCTCAGGGTCCGGCACCGGCTCCTCGGGGTCGTCCAGCGTGAAGGAGAGGACGTCGGTGGGTGCGTCGACGCCACGAAACTGGCGGTTGAGCGCGGCGATGGTGGGCTCGTCCACCAGCGCGACGCTCACCTCCACCGGTCGGTCAACCTCGTGCCCCAGCTCGCGGCGCAACACCTCCCGCACCACTCGGTGCAGCAGCCGGCGACGCAGGTAGCCCGACACGTCCACCTCGCGCTGGTGGTTGTGGACTCTCACGACGAAGGGCTCGGGGCGGCGCTCACTTGCTCTCATGACGGCGCACCTCGCGCTCGATCTGGGGGTACTCGATGCGAGCATGGTAGACCCCCGTCAGCACCCGTACGAAGGCGCTGGCGATGGTGTTGAGCTCCTGCAGCGTCAGCGTACTCTCGTCGAGCTGCCCGTCCAGGAGCCGCTCCCGGATGACCCGCCGCACCAGCCCCTCGATGCGGCCCGGCGTCGCATGTCCGAGCGCGCGGGCCGCCGCCTCCACCGAGTCGGCCAGCATGACGATGGCCGTCTCCTTGCTGCGGGGCTTGGGGCCGGCGTAGCGGAAGTCCTCCTCCTTGACCTTCTCCGGGCCCTCCGCATTGAGGGCCTTCTGGTAGAAGTAGCGCACCAGATCCGTCCCGTGATGCGTCCGGATGAACTCGACGATCGCCTCGGGCACCTTGGCCTGGCGGGCCAGGTCCACCCCGTCCTTGACGTGGGACATGATGATGAGCGTGCTGAGGCTGGGCGTCAGCCGATCGTGAGGATTGGCGTCGCCGAACTGGTTCTCAACGAAGAAGTAGGGGCGCCGGATCTTGCCGACATCGTGGTACAGGGCCCCCGCCCGGCAGAGCACCGGATCGGCCCCCACGGCCTCGGCGGCGGTCTCCGCGAGGTTGCCCACCATCAGGCTATGGTGATAGGTGCCCGGCGCCTCCAGCAGGAGCCGCCGCAAGAGGGGCTGGTTGGGGTTGCACAGCTCCATGAGGCGCACGCTGGAGACGACGCCGAAGAGGCTCTCGACGAAGGGGAGCACGCCAAGCGCCAGCACGGCGCTCAGCAGCCCGTTGGCCAACCCGGCCCAGGAGGCCGCCAGGGTGCGGGCGTCGGCCCGCAACAGGCCCAGGGCCACCAGCGCGATGAGCCCGGCAACGCCCGCCACGACGCCCGTGCGGGTCAGATCCGACCGCTGCCCCAGTCGATGGACGTTGAAGACGGCGACGGTGCCCGTCACGAAGCCCACCGCCACCGGACGCGCGTCGAAGTCGAACACGAGCCCGCTCAGGACCGACAGCGCCGCCACCAGCACGATGCCGACGTGGGCGTCCAGCAGCACCGTGGCCAGCATGGCGGCCAGGGCCACCGGCGTGAGGTACCCGGCGACGCCCCACGGGAGCTCGTCGAGCACCCGGGCCGCCACCGCCACCATCAGCGCCAACGAGGCGACCATGGTCGCCATCCGCCGCGAGCGCACCACCGCCCCGTGGAAGCGCGCCAGGTAGAAGGCCGTGATGGCCACCAGCGCGGCCAGCACCAGGCCCACGCCCAGCAGGCTGCTGAGCCACTGGCCGCCCTGCTGCAGCATGCCCAGGTCCCGCAGCAGCTGCACGTGCTCCTCGGTCACCACGTCGCCGCGCCGCAGGATGACCTGATCCTGCAGCACCATGACCGGCTGGACGCCGCGGATGGCCTCCTGGCGCACCCTCTCCAGCCGAGCCGGGTCGAGGATCAGGTTGGGCACCAGCGCGGCGGCCGCGATCTCCCGGATGACGCCCCGGACCTCCTCGGGCGCGTCGAGGGCCGCCACGTCCCGGGCCAGCCGCTCGCGAGCGTCGTCGACGTCACCGGCGCCGATGCGAGTGGTCCCCATGAGCCGCTCCACCACGGCCGGCGCCTGCTGCGTCACGGTCGAGAAGGCGGCGTCGGGCAGGCGCAGGGCCGAGGCCACCACCGAGGCCGGCAGCAACAACTGCGCCTCGTCCACGAGCCGCGGCTGGAGGGTGCCGGCCCGGGCGTTGGCCGCCGACGACGAGGGGGCCTCCCCGGACGACTCCCACAGGCCGGCGCGCTCCTCCTTCAACAGGGCCAGGGCCTTGCGCACCCGGTCGCCGGCCTGCACCGCCGCGGTGGGGTCGATGGAGTAGTTGGCCGGATCCTCCGAGGCCCGGCGCAACGCCTCTTTGACGGCCTCCTCCTGCAGGAGGGCCGTCCGGTAGCGGTTTTCGATGGTCCGAGGGGCGGTGATGTCCACGGGGCTGACCTGACCGGGCGCCAGTTGCACCGTCGGCTGGGTGACCGCGGGCAGGAAGAGGAGCACCAAGAGCGCCCACGCGTAGACGGCGACCGCGGCCGGATGGCCCGCCAGGCGCGCGGCCCGCTCCAGCGGCAGACGCCCCCGGTAGGTCCCCAGCCTCTCCGTGATCCAGCGCCAGGTCATCCTTGCCCCTGCAGGGGGCCGGGCCGCCACCAGGCTCCTATGGCCCTCCCCGGCCTCGCTCTTGCTCCCTGACAGGGCTCGCAAACGTCCGCCTCCCCTTGCCCCCGGACTCGTGTCCAGTATAGTGCGGCGCCCTCCGGAAAGCCAGTCTGCCCTGGCGGGGCCGCCCCGAGGCGTCACGACGCCCCCGATGGCGAGTCAGGGGGCACCTGGGAGGGCCCCTGGTGAGGGGCAAAGGTCGAGATGTCCTGGACGGCTTCGATGACCACCCGGCTGCGCACCAGGACCTGCCCCTCGCCCGTCGCCTCCTCCCACGTCCACAGGCGTTGCGTCAGCACCTCCGGCGTCGGCCCCAGGCGCGAGGCGGCCTGCTCGAGCGCTCGCTCCTCCACCAACCGGCGTGCCTGCTCCAGATCCATCGCGAAGCGCTCCAGCGCCAGCTCCTCGTGGATGACGTGATCCCACCGCAGGGGCAACGCGGCCAGCGGCCCCGGCAGCCGGCGATGTCGGATCTCCGTGCGGAAGCGGACGAAGGGTGGCTCCACGGCCCCCAGGCGGAACTGCCACGGGCCGACCTTCAGAAAGAGCCCCCTCGCCCTGTGCCCCGACGGCCGCTCCACCCGCAGCTCGAGGCCTGTCTCGGCGAATCCCTCAGCCCAGGTCCGGGCGTAGACGACGCCGGCCGCCCGGACGGGCTGCGCATCGGCCGGGGCCCCCAGGGGCGGGCGGCCGCTGATGAGGATCTGCCCCCTCCGCACCACGTCGCCGGGCTGCACCACCGGCCACCCGGAGGCGGCCACCACCTGCACCACGAGCCCGTCCGATGCCGCGACCACGTCCCCGGGCGCCAGGGCCAGCCGCTGATCGTCCCGGCGTGTCCTCGCCTCCACCCGCGCGAGGCTGCCCCGGATGTGCACGTCCACCCAGGCCAGTTCAGGGATGGCCGCCATCAGCTCTTGCTCCAGCCGCCTCGGGTCGACCGCCGCCCTCGCCGCACCGGGCTGCAGCCCCAGCGCCAGCAGGGTCGACCGGAGCTGTTCGGCCTGCTCCCCGGTGACGCCGTCTACCTCCACCGCCCAGATCCGGGAGTAGAGGGCCACCATGATGGCAAGGGCCACCACCGCGCCGGCCACGAGACCGGGGCGGTGCGCCACCCGACGCAGCACGAAGGGCAGGCCCCGCCGACGCACGAGCCGCACGCGGACACCCGCCCGCCGGGCCGGGTGCCGCAACCGGGGGTACTGGCTCGCGCTCACCCGCGCCACCAGGGCGTGGGGGCCGGGTCGGCTCACCTGCCGCAGCTCGATGCCGCCCCGTGACGCCAGGTTGAGGAAGGCCGGCAGGCGCTCGCCCACCGCCCGGACGACCACGTAGCCCCGCACATAGTCGGCCAACCGCTCAGACAGTCCCATGCTGCTCGCCCAGGCGCACCTCCTCGATGAGCCCCGCGATGCGCAGGCGGTCGGGCCGGATGGCCTCGATGACGAACCCGCGACCCGTCACCGCGACCCGCCCGTTGGGTGTGTCCACCACGACCTCGCGGGAGGAGAAGGCCAGCAGCCCTCGATGGTTCTCGATGATGAGCCGGCGACGCCCCACCATCTCGATGCGCGTCTCGCCGAAGGCCTCGGGCGGCAGATCCAGCGCCCTCGCCGCCCCGGCCAGCCATCGTTTTCCACTTCTTGCCATAGGGTCCCCCGCGAGGTTGTCTCGGTGCCCCCACGAGACCTATGCACCAGGTGGCCGGGACAGCCCAGGCAACCGGTCGCGAGGAGAGCGACAGGGGCGGGTGGAAAGTGCCCCGGGGGGATGCACGATGGTTGGTCCTTTCGTCAACGAGCCCTTTGCCGACTTCGGCTCCGCCCCGGTCCGGGCCGCCATGGAGGAGGCCATCCGACGGGTCGAGGCGCAGCTGGGCCGGACGTATCCCGCCTTCGTCGACGGCCAAGACGTGCTCACCGACGCCCGCATCGTCTCGGTCAACCCCGCCCGCCCGCAGCAGGTGGTGGGGTACGTGGCCAAGGCCGACCGGGAGCTGGCCGAGCGGGCCATCCAGGCGGCTTCCCGCGCCTTCGAGCGGTGGCGCCGTTACACGCCCGACGCCCGGGCGCGGG
>Ga0207873_1003153_pt1 | contig 12463 bp, 16 predicted proteins | sample BGWIniCompost_FD_187373 | JGI IMG/M metagenome (GOLD analysis project Ga0207873, IMG submission 187373) | Cellulose adapted compost microbial communities from Newby Island Compost Facility, Milpitas, CA, USA - BGW Initial Compost (SPAdes)... ... | reverse complement strand
TGGGGGTCGCGGCCGCGCGCCCCGTGGCGCGGGCGCCCGCTGCAGCGCCCGCCGCGGCATCCACCCGGACCGCGGCTGCGCCGCCCGCCGCGGAGCCCGCGACGCCCGATCGATCGGCCGTGGAGCGCGCGCTCGCAAAGGCCCAGGCCGCCTACGAGGAGGCCGACTTCGAGGCTGCGCTCGAGGCCGCGCGCGAGGCGGAGCGGCTGCTCACCGGATTCCCGCTCGACGCCAGCGACCGGCGCCGGCTCGCGCGCGCGCACCTGCTGGCGGGGATGGCGAACGTCGCGCTGGGCCGCGAAGAGGACGCGCGCCGCGACTTCCGCAGCGCGCGCGCCGCCGATCCCACCATCGGGCTCGACCCGGCACAGGCGTCGCCGAAGATCCAGATCGTCTTCGAGCAGGCGCTCACGGGGGAGCCCGGCCGCGCGACCCCGGTTCCCTGAAGCGGCGCTCCGCGGCGCGCCGCAGCGGCGCTCAGCTGGCCGGGCGCTCGACCGCCTTCACCGTCAGCACCGCGCAGGGCGCCTTCTGCACCACCCGCTCCGCCACGCTGCCCAGCAGCAGGTGCTTGAGCCCCGTGTGCCCGCGCGTCCCGATCACGATCAGGTCGACGCCCCGCTCGCGCGCCTCCTCCTCGATCACGCTCGCGGGATAGCCCTCGCGCAGCACGGTCTCGACGCGCAGACCCCGGTCGCGCAGCGCCTGGGCGTGCTTCTCGAGGTTGGCGGCCGCGTCGTTCTTCACCTGCGTCCAGAAGTCCGGGGGGAGGTACGCCCCCTCGAGCTGCTGGAAATCCACCGGGAGGTGGTAGGCGTGGAGCAGGATCAGTGGGCACTCGTGCTCCTCCGCCAGGTGGGCCGCCCACTGGAGAACGGGCTCGGCGTTGGGCGAGAAGTCGATCGGGACCAGGATGGAGCGGATGTCGATCTTCATGGCCCCGTAGCCTGTACCGGATCCCCCGGTGGGGCAAGGCCGAGGCTCCGAATCCTGGTTGACGCCCCTGGGTCCCGGCCCTACCGTGCCGGGCCTGTCCAGCCGTCCGGCCGCGCGCCTCGTCGCCGGAAGGCGCACGAGAGCGCCCGAGAGAGAACCCGAGAACCAGACTCGCGGACTCGCACCCTGCCGATCACGAGAGTTGGTCGCGAACGCTGGGCGGAGACCGGCAGGGAGCGGGCGCAGGACGAAGCAGGACGTAGGGCTGGGGCCGTAGCTCAACTGGGAGAGCGCCTCGTTCGCAACGAGGAGGTTGGCGGTTCGATCCCGCTCGGCTCCACCAGCCCGCCCGGCTCGAAGACGAGCCGAAGCTGCCGAATCGCCCGATCCCGAGGCGCGTCGGAACCGGACCGGGGGGCGCGGCCACTCATCCAACGCGCGCCCTTCCGTCTCGGGCCGGCCGGCCACTCAGGGCCGGACGGACCGAAAGCACCCGATCGGTCCAGGATTTCCCTTGACCGCCATGCAGACGCTGTGAAGGCTGCACCCGTGCTCGTGTCGACCGATACCGAACTCGTTCAGCGCGCTGCCGACGCGGACCGCGAGGCCTTCGAGCAGCTCTTTGCGGCCTGTCTTCCCGCCGTGTGGGCTTTTGCGACACGGCGCTCGGTCGGGCGCGCCGGCGCCGAGGCGCTCACGACCCGGATCCTGCGCCGCGCCTTCCTCGAGCTCGAGCACTACGACGGCGAGGTGCCGTTTGGCGCCTGGCTGCTCGGCGTGGCGCGCCGGGTCGCGGCCCTGCAGGCGCCCCGCCCCTCGCGCCTGCGCGGCAGCGGGCGACACACGCACGCCTGACGAGCGCGCAGAAGTCGGCGCACGCGGGCTTCACCCGCCGGGGTCGCGGGCTCGCGCGCGGGTGTGCCCGGCGTGTGCGCCCGCGTCGAGCCGCTCGCGCGCGGGGCCGCTCGCCGAAGGCCTGCGTCGCGGCGCTCGCGCGCGGCGTTGCTCGCCATGGTGCCTCGCGTCGACGCGACGAGCCGCCCGACGCGCGGGCGGTCAGCCCCGCTCCGGCTCCCCGCGCGGCTCGTGCATGTAGCGCGTCGCCAGCGCGTCGGCGTACTCGTTCCAGCGCGAGCCGTCGTGGGCCTGGATCCAGACCAGCTTCGCCTTGGGGTGCGCGCGCGCGAGCGCGTAGAGCTTCTGCACGAGGTCGAGGTTGGCGATCGGGCCGGTCTTGCGCTTCCAGCCGCGCGCGGCCCACTGCGGCGCCCACTCGTTCACCGTCTTCACGCACAGCTGGCTGTCCGAGTAGATCGTGACCGCCGCGTCGGGCGGCAGCAGCTCGTAGGCCTCGATCAGCGCGCGCAGCTCCATCCGGTTGTTGGTGGTCTGCGGGTCGTAGCCGGAGCGCTCCGCGACGATGCGATCGTCCTCCACCCACACGACGCCCCACCCGCCCGGCCCGGGGTTGCCCTCGCACGAGCCGTCGGTGAACACGCCCGAGCGGGGCCCGCCGCGGTAGCGGGCCAGCACCTGCTCGGGCGTGAGGAATGCGCCGCGTCGCTCGGCCATGGCGGCGCAGGGTAGAGGATCCCGCGCGCTTCGCGCGCGCGGGTCGCCGGCGCGGCCGCGCTGCACGATCCTGCCCGCCATGACGACGCGCGCCGGCCTGCGCATCCTGGCCCTCCTGCGGCTCGTGCCCCTCCTGCCGCTCGTGCTGCTCGCGCCGCCCGCCGCGGCGCGCCCGGCCGACGAGGTGCGCGGCGCCTACGCGGCGCTCGTGCGCGCGCTCGTCGCGCGCGACGCCGAGCGCGCGCTGGACCGCTTCACCACCGCGTCGCTCGACGAGTGGGCGCGGCTGCGCGCGCTCGCGCTGCGCGGATCGCGCGAGGAGGTGGAGGCGCTTCCGCCCGGGCCGCGGCTCGCCGTGCTGGCGCTTCGCCACGCGTCGCCCGTGTGGCTGCTGCGCGACGGCCCGCCGCACGAGCTGGCGGGCCACGCCGTGCGCGCGGGCCTCCTCGACGAGCGGGCGGCCGCGCAGGTCGAGCTCGCCGACGTGGCGATCCTCGACGCAGGCCGCGCGCTCGGCCAGCTCTACGCGCTCGGCCTGCCCTCCGGCTTCTGTGCCGGCTTCCGGCGCGAGGCGGGCGTGTGGAAGCTCGACCTCGCTGCGACGCTCGAAGGTGTCGGGCGCGTGGTGTCGCAGGCGGCGCGCAGCAGCGGCGCCTCGGAGAACGCGGTGATCGTGAACCTGATCGCCGCGGCGAGCGGCGAGCGGGTGGGCCCAATCGTGTGGGAGCCGCTGCTCGCGGAGTGAAGGCGCCGCCCTACTCCTGATCCTTCTTGGCGTCGCCGCCGCCGTACTCGGCGAGAAAGCCGCGCCGCCAGTCCTCGTAGCGGCCCGCCACGATCGCGGCGCGCGCGCCCTGCACGAGGCGCTGGTAGAAGCGCACGTTGTGGATCGAGACCAGGATCGCGGAGAGGATCTCGTTGGCGGCGAAAAGGTGGTGCAGGTAGGCGCGCGCGAAGCCGCCGGCGCAGGCGGCGCAGTCGCACGAGGTGTCGATCGGGTAGGCGTCGCGCCGGTAGCGGCGGTTGGTGAGGCGGATGCGGCCGCGCGCGGTGAAGGCGACGCCGCTGCGCGCGTAGCGGGTCGGGATCACGCAGTCGAACAGGTCCATGCCGTAGCCGATCGCCGCCACCAGGTCCTCGGGCAGCCCGACGCCCATCAGGTAGCGGGGCTTGTGCTCGGGGAGGAGCGGCGCGGTGAAGGCGGTGATCCGGCACAGCAGCTCGTGGCCTTCGCCGACCGACACGCCGCCGATCGCGTAGCCGACGAGGTCCAGCGCCACGAGCGCCTCGGCGCAGCGCCGGCGCAGGTGCTCGTAGACGCTGCCCTGCACGATGCCGAAGAGCGCCTGGTCGTCGCGCGCGTGCGCGCGCAGGCAGCGCTCCATCCAGGCCAGCGTGCGGCGCACGCCGGTGGCGGCCAGCTTCTCGCTGGCGGGATACGGCGTGCACTCGTCGAAGGCCATGATCACGTCGGCGCCGAGCGCGTTCTGGATCTCGATCGAGCGCTCGGGCGTGAGCTCCATCGCCTCGCCGGTGACCTCGTTCTTGAAGCGCACGCCGCGGTCGGAGATCTCCTTGCTGGGCAGCGAGAAGACCTGGAAGCCGCCGCTGTCGGTGAGGATCGGGCCGGGCCAGCGCATGAAGCCGTGCAGGCCGCCGAGCTTCTGGACCAGGCCTTCGCCGGGGCGCAGCGCCAGGTGGTAGGTGTTGGCGAGCACCATCTCGGCGCCGGTGGCGGCGACCTGATCGGGTGTCATCGCCTTCACCGCGCCGTGGGTGCCGACCGGCATGAAGGCAGGGGTGTGCACCGTCCCGTGCGGGGTCTCGAAGCGCCCTGCGCGTGCGGCGCCCGAGCGGGCCTCGACGCGGAACGAGAAGGCGGACCGCGCCGCCATGGCGGGGGGCTACCGGTAGGTCTTGCGGTGGCCGGAGCTCATGCGCTTGCGGGCGCGCTGGTGCTTGGCCTTGAGCTTCGCCCGGTAGCGCTTCGTCTTCGAGCGGTTGCGGTGGCTCAGGTCGGCGTTCTTCTTCACGACGCAAGTCTCCGGGCTCGGGGGGCCGGCGGGCTCGCCGGGCTGGGCGGATCCGGGCGGCGGAAGCTAGAGGAGCCGGCCGGCACCGTCCAGGCGGACGGTCCGCGCGCCTCGGCGGCCGGGCGGGGTCGGGCGTCGGGATCTACCCTGCCGGCCGGCCGCCGGCCGCCCGTGCCGCATCTCGACATCCGGAGCCGCCCGTGTCCTCACCGCTCGAACGCATGATGGACTTCGACCTCACGGAGGAGCAGCGCCAGGTGCGCCGCACCGTGCGCGCCTTCGCCGAGAAGGAGATCCTGCCCTACGTCGAGGAGCACGAGCGCGAGAAGCGCTACCCGCTCGAGCTCGTTCGCAAGCTCGTGCCACTGGGCCTCATCGCCCCGCTGATCCCCGAGGAGTACGGCGGCTCGTTCACCGACGTGATGAGCTACGGGCTCATCTGCGAGGAGATCGCGCGCGTCGACTGGGTGGTGGCGAGCGTGATCTCGGTGAGCAACTCGCTGGTGGCGAGCTCGATCCTGCGCTTCGGGACGCCGGCGCAGAAGGAGCGCTGGCTGCCTGCGATCGCGCGCGGCGAGTGCATCACTTCGGCCTGCCTCACCGAGCCGGGCGGCGGGACCGACCTCGGCAACATGGCCACCACCGCCGTACGCGCCGACGGCGGCTGGCGCCTCACCGGCACCAAGGTGTTCATCTCGCACGCGGCGCACGCGGGGCTGTTCTTCGTGGTGGCCACGATCGACCGCGCGGCCAAGCACCGCGGGGTCACCGCGTTCCTCGTCGACCCGAAGAGCACGCCCGGCATCACGATCGGCGAGTTCCCGATGCGCACGCTGCAGCGCGACAACCTCGCCGAGGTGCACTTCCAGGACGCCTTCGTGCCCGACGAGTGCGTGCTCGGCGAGCCCGGCCAGGGCTTCCCGATCCTGGGCGCCGCGCTCGACATGGGCCGCTTCTCGGTGGCGGCGCGCTGCGTCGGCCAGGCGCAGCGCTGCCTCGACCTCGCGCTGCCCTACGCGCTCGAGCGCGAGGCGTTCGGCGAGAAGATCGGCTCGTTCCAGCTGATCCAGCAGAAGATCACCGACATGGTCTGCCGCGTGCAGCAGGCGCGCCACGTCGTCTACCAGCTCGGGCGCATGAAGGACGCCGGCATCGAGCGCTGCTCGATGGAGGCCTCGATGGCCAAGCTGCTGGCGAGCAAGGCGGCGGTCGCCAACGCGCTCGACGGCATGCAGATCTTCGGCGGCTACGGCGTGTCGGCGGAGTACGAGATCGGGCGCCTGCTGCTCGAGGCCAAGGCGCTCGAGTTCGGTGAGGGCACGAGCGAGCTGCACACCAAGCTGATCGCCGAGTACGCGCTGGGGATCCGCAAGCAATGAGCACGGCCAGCTTCGAAGCCGAGCGCCGCGAGCTGCTCGACCTGATCCTGCGCCACTCGTTCGAGCGCCGGCGCGTCGTGCTCTCGAGCGGGCGCGAGAGCGACTTCTACCTCGACCTGCGCGCCACCATGATGCGCCCGCGCGGCATCGAGCTGGCCGGCCGCCTGCTGCACGCGCGGCTCGCCGAGGGCGCGCGCGTGGACGCCGTGGGCGGCATGGTGGTGGCCGCCGTGCCGGTGGTCTCCGCCATCCTGCTCGCCGCCGCCCGCGCCGGCGGCGCGTGGCGCGAGCTCGCCGGCTTCTTCGTGCGCAAGGAGGCCAAGCAGCACGGCCTCGGCAAGCGCATCGAGGGCGCCTTCCGCGAAGGCCAGACCGTCGCCCTCGTCGAGGACACCATGACCACCGGCGGCTCCACCCTCCAGGCGCTCGAAGCCGTGGAGGCGGCCGGCGGCAAGGTCGCGCGCGTGCTGTGCATCGTCGACCGCGGCGAAGGCGCCGCCGACGCCTTCGCGAAGCGCGGCCTCACGCTCGAGGCGCTCTACACGCGGGCGGATCTGCCGCTGTAGCATTCGCTTGCGCCTCGCGCGGACCACCGGGCGAAGTAGCGGCATGGCGCGCCGCACGAGTGCATCGAAGGCGGATTGCGCGAGGGCCGCGCCGAGGCGCGCTGCAGGAGCAGCGCAGTTTACGCGTGCCATTGCCACCCGGTTGTGAGAGCATGCGCCGAGGGGGTGGGCTCGAGTCGGGAGGGCGCCACCCATGACGCCCGATGTGCGCGCGATGGTGGGAGGCGTCCGGGCGGTGGCAGTCGCCGCCCTCGTGGTCGGAGCCCCTACACTGGCTCGCGCCCAGATGGGCGCGGCGACGCTCTACGACTTCGCCTGGAGCGGAAACTCGTTCTCTGCCACAGGAAGCCTCTCGATCGACGGTGCCGTGGGCGTGGGTGATTCCTTTACCGAAGCCGACGTCCTCGACTTCGAGCTCATGCTCTTCGACGGCGCGAGCCTGCTCGCGACGCTCGCGTTCCCGCCCTTCGAGGGCTTCGACACGATCCGCGGCACGCGCACCGAGTCGGGGTTGGACATGATGGACCTCGTCGTGGGGGACGCCGGCGTGCTGTTCGGGTGCACGGCCGGGGACTGCCTCTCGGGCGAGGTGTTCTTCCAGACCGCGGCGACGCCCGGGGCCACCGTGGATTTCGGCTCGGAGGTCGCCGCGCGCGCGAGCTTCGTCTTCACCGAAGTGCCCGAGCCGGGGCTCGCCGCCTCGGGTGCGGTGGCGCTGGCTGCGCTCGTCGCGCTGCACGCAAGCAGGGGTTCGCCGCGCGTGCCTCCTCGCAGGTCGCGCTCGTAGCGCTTGGAACTCGGGTGAAGGTCCCGTCGTCGCTCCGGATCGCTCCCCCTGTCGTGCCGCAGAGCCGTCCGCTGAACGGGGAGAGCAAGCCAGCGTGATCGAGGCCGCAGACCTGATCTGCGGATCCCAGCGAGTCGGAAGCAACGTGCTCTGCGAGGCGCTGACGGCGACCGGGGTGGCGGGTCGACCGACCGAGCACTTCATGCCCTCCTTCTCGGAGTCCGACGCACTCGGCCACGTCTACGCAGGATTCGAGAAGAGCCGCTGGGCCCGCGAGCGAGGCGCCCAGACGTCTGGACGCGATGCTGTCGCACCTCCTCGCCTGGCTCGAGCTTCCTTCACACGGCAAGCCGGTTCTGGAAGCGCTCCGCCACCAGCCCCAGGCGACGGCGCTCGATGCGGAGTCGGAGGAACGCTTCCGCGCACTTCGCCGCGACCCATGACCGGGGCACCGGGCGTGTCGCCGCGGCACCCTCAAGACGGGACGCACGGACGGGTACCTGGTACCTGGCGTGGTAGCATCAGGCGCGCGGCAGATCGCGGTCATCGTGGATTTGGCGCAGCTGCCTCCGGCCTTGCGCGCGTAAGGACCTGCCATGGTGCTCGAAGTCGCGATCCTGAGCGTTCGCCCCGGCCAGTCCGCCGCCTACGAAGCGACGTTTCGCGAAGCGCAGGCGATCATTTCCGCGAGCCCCGGATATCAGCGCCACGAGCTGAGGTCCTGCATGGAAGCCCCGGATCGCTACCTGCTGCTCGTATGGTGGGACACCCTCGAGAGCCACACGGAAGGATTTCGGAAGTCTCGCGGGTACGAGCGCTGGCGCGCCTTGCTCCATCACTTCTACGACCCATTCCCGGTCGTGGAGCACTACACGATCGTTCCCGGGGCCGTCGCATGACGAGCCGCTGCGGCCGCCGAGCGCGGGCGCCTCGATGAGCCTTGGCTCGTTGGAGAGGAAAGGTCGATCCCTGAGGGAGCTCCAACCGATGCTGTGTGCGTCGTGCTCCGGCGAGCTCCAGGCGCGCCGGACGGATCACGGCGTCGTGTGGCTCTGCGGGTCGTGCGCCGCAGGTGCCACGACGGTTGGCGTCCTGCGCAAGGTGGCGCCGCGCCCCTTCATCAACCACCTGTGGCAGGCGGGCCTGGCACACGGCCGCCCCTCTGCGCGGCGCTGTCCCTCGTGCACGCAACCGCTGCTCGAGCTGGATGGCGCCCAGGTAGAGCTCTCACCGTCGTTGCAGTTGTGTTGCCGTTGCCATCTGGTCTGGCTCGACCGAAGCTCGTTGGAGGCATTTCGCCTGGACGAGCAGCGCCTGCATTCGGCGGCACGAGAGGCTGCGGCCCTCTTCGAGGTGGAGGCTCTTGGCGAGCCCGAGCGCATCGCAAGAAAGGCACGCAACGCCGTCGTGCTCGCATTGGCCACGGGCCAGGGTCTGGCGGTCGTCCTGGAGAAGGCGCTCGAGAAGTCCGACTAGCACGAATCGGGTAGACGTGCCGCGCACGTCACGGGGATCGTGAATGGCCAGCGAGAACGGGCGGTACCAGTCGCCCGAAAGCACGCAAACGCTCGCCGAGGCGCTCACGGAGTACTACGCACTCAACCCGGGTCTCAAACGAGGGGACGCACTGTCGCCCGAGGCGCGAGCCTTCTTTCGATCGCACGACGTCGTTCACGTGCTCTACGGCTGCGGAACGTCCATGCCCGACGAAGCCGTGGTGAAGCTGGCGAGCATGTTCGGCACCACGGGCGGCCTTTCGATCCTCCGTGGATATCGTCTTTACGAATCCAGGGAGATCTATCGGCGCTTGCCCCTCGGAAGCACGATCGGCGCACTGCTGGCGTCACCCTTCATCTTCCTGCGAACGCTCTGGCGGTGCGCGCGCCAGCAGGCGAAATGGCCCTGGTCGGACCATGCGCAGTACATGGAGACCCCGCTTCGCGACCTGCGCGCACGGTTCGGCATCACGGTGACACACCGCCGGCGGCGCGGTGCAGCCTGAAAGATCGCGTACCCGGCTACCTGTCCTCCCGGTAGCTGACGTCCTGATCGAGCTCTTCGTCGCCACCCGGTGCGTGGTCGCGGCCGAGCGAGTAGAGATCGAAGCGCCTCGCATCCGTCTCGCCGGGGAAGCGGTACTCGAACGGCCTGCCCCAGCCGTCCAGGATCGAGCTGCGCTTCCTCAGGTAGCCGTGCGGCGGATACGACCTCGGCTCCGGTGGGAGAGAAGGACGCTCGAGCAGCGCCTCGAGGCTCGATTGAACCGCGCGGCGCGTCGCGGGTTTCGCTCGGATCGCGGATGGGGCGTTTCGCGCGAGCCTCAGCGCGCCGGGTCGCCCACGGCTCCGTGCGCGGGCGGCGGCCGGAGCGCTCGGTACAGGCGCACGATCGCGGCGAACGTCAGCACCAGGTAGCCGGCGAGCAGGGTCCAGGCGAGCGTCGCATTCATCGGTTGCCGAGTGAGGTTCGCCTGGAACGCGAGCTCGAAGATCCCGAGCAGCAGCGCCGCCGTCGCGCAGCCGAACCACAGCGACCAGGTGGCGTAGCGCTCGACCGCTTCGCCCAGCCGGCCGGACGCGAGCCACGCCTGCTTGTGGGGCAGGTTGAGCCAGCGCGGCGGGATGCGGTGCAGCAGCGCGGGCGCGAGCGCGAACACGAAGATCCCGAGCAGCTGCGCCCCGAGCGCGATCCCCACGAGCACCGCGCGCGGCTGGAAGCCGTTCGGGACGCCGTGCGCATCGAAGTGGGAGGCGACGACGGGCGGCAGCTGCGGCCAGACCTGCGCGCAGCGCACCGCCGTGGCCACGGCCAGCCCTGCGAGAATCAGCGCCGGCAGGCGTCGCGATCCGGTGTCCATGGTGGCGCCTCCTGCCGCTGTCGCCGATCCCACGGGCCTGTGGCCCACCGCGACCATCGGGGTCGCCCGGCCGCGCGCGACCTCAAGGGTCTAGCGCACAAGGCCGCCGCGAGGACATGTGTCCCCCCGTGGCCGGGCTGCCAGCTGGCAGCGCCGCCGACTGATTCATTCGGCTTGCCCATGGGTGAAGTCGGAATGGCCTACGAGATCAGAATCGAGCTCTGCGATTCGCCCACTCCGGATATCGTGCACCGCTTTCGCAACTTCGGAGAAGATCTCTACCGCGTCTAGATCCGCGGCGCGCCGTTGCGCCGGACCTGGCTCCGTGGAGGAGCGGCCGACAGCACCGCCAGCGCGGCGCAGACGAAGGCGAGGAGCGTGAGCAAGGCGCCGGCGGCGTGGGCGAGCTCCCACTGGCGGCGCAGTGCCTCCCAGTTCGCCGGGATCGTGGTCCAGTTGGCGGTGGCCTGGTTGGCGGGAAAGGTCCAGGCGAAGAAGACCGCGAGCGAGGCGGCGAGCGTGAGCGCCGCGGCGAAAGCGAGCGTGCGCGCCGGGCGTGCACCGCGCAGCGCGATCGCGAGTCCGAGGTTGGCCAGCAGCGCGCCGATCAGCGGAACCCCGAACAGCTGCCAGCCCGCGTAGACCTGCTGCACGACGAAGTAGGCGTCGCGCTCCATCCGCATCTTGTTCGGCAGCGAGGCGAGGTGCGCGCCGCCCGGCACGAGCGCGATCGCCGTGAGCAGCAGCGCGAGAAAGGCGAGCGCCTGCACGGGGCCGGGGCCGTCAGAGGCCCGGCACCTCGGCGTCGTGGGCGTGGCCGATCGCGCTGCGCAAGGCGGGGTCGAGCTTGGCGCAGTCGAAGATCACTTTCTGCGCGTGGACCGCCGAGACCGCCTCGAGCGGCACGCGGAACTCGCCGGCGTTCTCGACGTAGACGACGAGCCCGTCGCCCGCGATGTCGCGGATCGCCCCGAACACCTCCCCCCCGTCGTTCACGTAGGCCTGGTACCCGATCTCGATCGTCTCCCGCATGCACGCCTCCATGCCTTCCTCGTCCGGCATAGCGAACCGGCGCGGCGCGGCACGCTACCGTCGGTGCCGCACCGACACGGGCACCGGTGCGCGGCGGGAACGAGATGGCGAAGCGGGTGCTGCTGACGGGCGTCTCGGGCAGCGGGAAGTCGACGGTGACGGCGGCGCTCGCAGCGCAGGGCTTCCGCGCCGTCGACCTCGACACGCCGGAATGGTCGCACTGGGTCGACGTGCCCGACGTCGACGGACCTCACGGCCCGCCGGCGGCGCCGGGCCGGGACTGGGCGTGGCGGGAGGATCGCGTGGAGCGCCTGCTCACGGAACACACGGGCGGGGTGCCGTTCGTGAGCGGCTGCGCCGAGAACATGCGCCGGTTCCTGCACCGCTTCGATCTGCGGGTCCTCCTGTTCCCTCCGCGCACGATGATCCGCGCGCGGCTCGCGCAGCGCGAGCCCGGCTCGTACGGCGCGCGGGCCGAGGAGCGGCTCCGGGTCATGCGCCACCTCGAGACGGTCGAGCCGCTCCTGCGACGCTCGGCGGACCTCGAGCTCGACACCGACCGTCCGGTGGAGGCCGTCGTCGAGCGGCTGCTGAGGGCGGTCGAGGCGCTCGACGCGGCTCCGGTCACGACTTTGTGACGATCGGGCACCGAGCCCGGCTCCCCAGAACCGTGGTGGGCCGGCCCCGACCGCGGCGCCGATCGGGCTCTCCGGCGCGGCCTGCGCGCGGATGAGTCGGCGAGCCGGCGGGCTAAGATGGGCGCCCGGGAGGCGCCCGGAATGTCCCTGAATCTCGGCACGATCCTGCAGGCCAACGCCGTCGAACGGCCCGAACACCCGGCGGTCCGCTTCAACGAGCGGGTGCTCAGCTACGCCCAGCTCGACCGCGCGGCGCGCGGCGTCGCCAGCGCGCTGCGCGCGCGCGGCGTGGCGCCCGGCGACAAGGTGGCGCTGCTGATCCCGAACGTGCCCGAGTTCACGATCGCCTACTTCGGGATCCTGTACGCGGGCGCCACCGTGGTGCCGATCAACGTGCTCGCCGCGGCGCCCGAGGTCCACTACTTCCTCGAGGACTCCGAGGCGAAGCTGCTGATCGCCCATCCCTTCTTCGCCGACGCCGCGCGGCGCGGCGCGGCCGACGCCGGGCGGCCGCTGGTGCTGGCGGGCGGCGGGAACACCTCGCCCGACACGCTGGAGGCGATGCAGGAGGCCGACCCGATCGAGTTCCTGCACCCGACCGGCGCCGACGACACGGCGGTGATCCTCTACACCTCGGGCACCACCGGCAAGCCGAAGGGCGCC
>Ga0207873_1003152_pt1 | contig 12464 bp, 10 predicted proteins | sample BGWIniCompost_FD_187373 | JGI IMG/M metagenome (GOLD analysis project Ga0207873, IMG submission 187373) | Cellulose adapted compost microbial communities from Newby Island Compost Facility, Milpitas, CA, USA - BGW Initial Compost (SPAdes)... ... | reverse complement strand
CAATTTAACAGGGACATCCCATGGTCTGAGATCGACATGGATTTTATGAATCTGAATCAGTCGGCGCATGGCGGCAGGGAATTTGGATTCATCGCTACCCGTCTTCGCCTCAATCGCAAGGTAATCGTCGGGCATTGGCAGGAAGACGAAGTGCAACAAAAATTGGGAGTTTGGGCGAGAGCCGCCTGCGCATGGCGCGATATGCAAGGCGCGAAATTTGCGCGTTTTGGCGACAACATGCGCGAGGTTGCCGTCACCGAAGGAAACAAAGTTTCCGCCCAGGTGAAGTTTGGATATTCTGTAAACGGCTACGGCGTTGGCGATCTGGTAAAACTGGTGAACGAGGCGACTGACCAGGAAGTGGATAAGCTGGTAGCAGAATATGAAGACCGTTATGTAGTGGAGGATACACTGAAAAAGGGAGGCGAGAAACATCAATCTCTTCGGGAAGCCGCCCGCATCGAAATTGGGCTCCGTAACTTCCTGGAACAAGGCGGATTCAAGGGATTCACAGACACCTTTGAAAATTTGCATGGTCTGCGCCAACTTCCGGGCATCGCCGTTCAAAGGCTGATGAACGACGGCTACGGATTTGGAGCGGAAGGAGACTGGAAAACCGCCGCGCTGGTCAGAGCCATGAAGGTGATGGCCCATGGTCTTGGCGGCGTTTCTTTTATGGAAGACTATACCTATCATTTGGATCCTTCTGGTCAAAAGTGCCTTGGTTCGCATATGCTTGAAATTTGCGAGTCGATTGCCGACGGGAAACCATCATGCGAAATCCATCCACTCGGAATCGGCGGCAAGGAAGACCCTGTCCGTCTGGTGTTTAATGTGGCAGGCGGCGACGGCCTGAACGCTTCCATCATTGATATGGGCAATCGTTTCAGGATGCTTGTAAATACTGTAAAAGTTGTTCCTACCGATCAGCCGTTGCCCAAGCTTCCGGTTGCCAGGGCGCTATGGATACCGCAGCCAAACCTCAAAGTTGGAGCGGCCGCTTGGATTCTTGCCGGCGGAGCGCATCATACAGGTTTCACAAAAGCCCTCACAAAGGAACATTTGGAAGATTTTGCCGAAATGGCTGGGGTTGAATTCGTCCTGATCGACGAAAAAACCGAAATCTTTAATTTTAAAAAGGAACTGAAGTGGAATGAGATGTATTTCCACCTGGCCAATGGAATCGGCTTTTAATTCTGTCATGGAAAAAGTAATGTTGGTTAGTTCGCCGCCCGCGTCGGGGTCGCCGGATTTCCGGCCCTCGCGCGGACGGTAAAATTAACCGCTCTGGTATCCTCGCCTCTTGCTTCATTTTCTGGTATTAAGCCATCCTTCACAAAAAATTCCCGATATCCTGGTAAAATATTTTTATTGTTTAAATTTGGGAAATCCTTAAATCTTTTAAATATGACACAGTATACCCCAATCCGTTCGCGCGCACACATCGCCGTGGGCGTCTTGATTGTTTTATTTGGAGTTTTATTGCTCTTTGACGCCATGAATGTGATCCCAGGTTGGATGCGCGATTTCTTTTTCAGATGGCAGTTCATTGTCATTGCAGTAGGATTAGTCTCCTTGATAACCAACAGGAATAAAATACCCGGCATCATCATCATAGCCGCCGGTCTATTTTTCCTTGCGCCCGAATACTTTGGAGAGATAAGAAGATATATCATCCCTATTGCGATTATTTTGATAGGTCTTGTTATTATCGCAAGACGCGGCGTAAGGGGATACTATGTGCCGGATAATTTCAGCGGGTCCGATCCCGACTATATTGACATAACCACGATCTTTAGCGGCGGCGAAAGGCTAGTTACTTCCAAAAATTTTAAAGGGGGAAAAGTTACTGCCGTTTTTGGCGGCGCCGAGATCAATATGCTGAACGCTGACCTGGCGCAACAGGAAGTAGCGATTGAAACCACCGCGGTGTTCGGCGGAGTTACCCTGATCGTTCCCAGCGACTGGGAAGTGGTGGTGGATATTGACAGCGTGTTTGGCGGATTTGCCGATAAGCGGATTTTTTCGTCCGAGCATCGCCTGAACCCTGAAAAAAGGTTGTTCATCAGAGGAGCCGTAATCTTTGGCGGCGGCGAAATAAAATCATTCAAGTAAGACAAAAATAGCTCCGGCGCTTTGGGATGGGGTTCAAGCCCGGAGCTCCGGAGCCATAATATTCTGGACGGGCAGCTCTATTTCGCCAAAATCGATCATCGCGTTGAACAGGCGCGCTTTCTTGAATACGCCTAAATCCAGCGGTTTGATGTCGTCTTCAACAATTCTCCCCTCCGAAAGTAATTTTTCTCTTTGCGTTCCCTTTAGCAATGGAGAGGAGGGAGTAATCCATTTAATCCCGTCATAAAAGGCAATATTAGCTATAGAGGTATCGGTAATATATCCATTTTTGATTATCAGGACGTCGTCGCACTCGCCGCAAAGCCTGAACAACCGCTCGATCGCTTCCCGGTTCTCAAATTTGTAGGAGTAATCAATGTCGTCACCTGCGACTATTTTCAGCGATTGAATCGGCCTTAGCCGGTAGGGATGAAATTCAATCCGTTCAATGCATGAACCATAGATTATCCTGCACTTGTACAGACCTGTTTGCGCCTCTTTAGGAATTCGAATCAATTCTTCCAAGCTTTCCGTATTCCATCCAAACACTTCCTTTGCCGAGCGTCTGAACCTTACATTGTGGAAGGTGGTATTACATAACCGGCCGTTCCACACTTTTATAGTTTCCAACAATAGGCGCATACACTTTATCGATTAATTCCTGGTATTCTTCTTCCACATTGCTATAAACGGTGATCCCTCCCCCGCTCTTAAAGAAAAGATCATTTTCCGATTTTTCAATAAACCGGATCATCACCGCGCTGTCGAGGTTTTTCCCATCAAAAATTCCGAAAACGCCTGTGTAAAAGCCCCTTTCATATCCTTCTATGCTGCGAATAATTTCCACCGTTTTGGCTTTTGGGGCTCCGGTGACAGACCCGGCGGGCATCATGGCAAAGATGATATCGCCGATCTTCCTGCAATAGTCTGCGTCAAGGGTTCCTCTGATTTGCGAACTGACCTGCAACAGGTTCTTATCCCGCGTTCGGATAAGATCGATATACCGGAACCGCTCCACAGCCACTTCTCGCGCGATCATGCTCATGTCGTTTCTGATCAGATCTACTATCGTTACATGCTCGGCCAGTTCTTTGGGATTTTCAAGAATCTTCTCCCGTGCGTTTGGAATGGCGGCGTCAATGGTGCCCTTCATGGGATGCGACCAAATGCCCCCCCCCTGAATGCGGACAAATGTCTCTGGTGAGAACACCACGAACCAACCCGGAAGATACAGTTTGTATTTGGCCGCGCTCAAATAGTAGATGTCGATCAAAGACAGATCGGTTTCTACCGGAGTGGGGAACGTAAGATTGATCAAGTAGGAATCACCTTTCCGGAGACTTTGTTGCGCTTTGGCAAAGGCCGAGGAATAGATATCAAACGCCATTGGATACTTTCTGAAAACAAAAGTATCCGGAACCTGGACCGGGCCGGCCGGATCGTTTTTGATTCCGTTAACATTGAAAAACAGCCGTTCTTTTATTTTCGTCAACGGCTCCACAATTCCTTGCGAGCAGTCGAAGTTTAGAATGAACAAAAAAGGAATCGTTTTCCCGCCAAGGCCGTTCATCCTTTCCCGGGCAAACTCCCCGCTTAGCAACCATTCATCGCGCATTTTTTTATCCATTTAGTTGAATAACCCCCTGACTGTCTTGCCGTTATTGGATAAGAGCGTTAATTTTATCGGTCCGTTTGGGTAAAGTTTAAGGAGCATATGATTGAAAGAAGGGAATATCTGAAATTGCCTTTGATGGATAAAATAAAATTCCTGTACGAACACGGCTCTTATATCATGTCGATCCGGTATTATGGCCATAAGATCAATCTGTATGTTTTGAATGGTTATTTTGTCGAGGTTTTTTACAACCACCGGCGGGCGCTAATCGACAAAGTGGACGTGCTCGACATGAATCATTCAAGAATGCAGTTTTATTTCGATCAGATCCGCCTTCCTGATTGCTTGCTGAAATAACCTGTTTTTTATTGATTGCCTACTTTGTCGTGAGCGAATTTATAAATCAGGTTAAACAAAAAATTGCTGTTATACACCGAAGCGGGTTTATCGTTCTGTACTGAAGCCTGGGCAGGTTCTGAATCAGCGTTAGTCCCGCCTGGAGCAAATAAATGTTCCATCTTAGTTTTCATTGCGGAAAAAGGGCTTTTTCTTTGAATTGCCGTGAATGAAAAAAAGGCGAACACAAGAATAATAATACCAGCCAAAAATTTCATCAGGCGCCGTTTCATACGAAATGGATTTAAATGAAAAATGACCAGCAAAAATAAAAGAATTTTGGTAAAATCATTTCAATGCCAGCAGTTATTTTATGACAGGGTTTAGTTTGCCCAATTATTCTTAAAAAAAATACAATATGAAAATATTTGCGTATCTGGCAATTCCCGCCATCGCGCTTGTTTCGTGCGGGAATCCCAAAGGCGACGCCCCAGCAAACGAGCTTTTCCCTTATCCCATTGTGCAGGAGACGCTTGATAATGGGTTGACCGTTGTCACTGTAGAATACCCCAGTCCCGGGATCGTTGCTTTTTACATTATCGTCAGGGCGGGCTCAAGGGAAGAGGTGGAGCCTGGAAAAACCGGCTTTGCCCATTTCTTCGAACATATGATGTTTAGGGGGACTGAAAAATATCCGCCTGAAGCCTACAACGACGAACTGAAGAACATCGGCGCCGCCGCAAACGCCAACACGTCCATCGACCGGACGATTTATCATATGACCGGCAGCGCATCGGCGTTGGAAAAAATGTTTGAGCTGGAAGCCGACCGGTTTATGAATCTGTCCTATCCAGTCCATGCCTTTAAAACGGAAGCCGGCGCGGTAAAGGGCGAATACACCAAAAACTATTCCAATCCCTTCATGAGGCTGCATGAAGCGACCATGGCGGCGGCGTTCGACAAGCACACTTACAGGCACACCACCATGGGATTCTGGGAAGACATCGTGGATATGCCCAATCAATACAAATATTCCTTGACTTTCTTCGACCGGTTTTATCGTCCGGAATATACCGCTATCCTGGCGGTTGGCGACGTAAAGCCCACAAGGGTAAAACAATTGGCCGAAAAGTACTTTGGCAAATGGCAAAGGGGAAATTATACGCCTTCGACACCCGTCGAACCGTCCCAAACGGAAACAAGATACGCCCATGTGCAGGAGTCCGGATTCCCGCCTTATCTCGAACTCAATTATAAAGCGCCGGCTTTTGACGCGTCAACCGTCGACAACGCAGCCCTGCATATTTTGCTCACAATCTTTTTTTCCGAACGTTCTGAATTGTATAGAAAACTGGTAATCGAAGAGGGCGTCCTTCGCAACCTGGGTTTTGACGCGCATTTTGCGCGCGATCCCTATCTGATGAACGTCTTTGCGTCGTTCAAGGAAGGAAAGGACATGCAACGGGTGAAGGACGAGATCGTTCAAAAGCTGGAAGAAGTCAAATCGAAGCCTGTTGGGAAACAATTGCTCGAAGACGCCAAGAGCCATATCAGGAACTCAATAATCATGCACATGGACAATCCATCGTCTATCGCCGACGGTCATTCCTATTTCCTATGGGTTTCCGGGGATATCCGCTTTTTCGACGCGTTGATGAAAAAATATGACGAAGTAACCCCTGACGATATAACGGCAGTAGCCAAAAAGTATCTCGTTCCTGAAAAATTGACAATTTCAACCATCTCCCCTAATAAGGAAGGAGGTATAAAATGATGAGAAAAATTGCAATCGTTCTGTTGACGCTGTTGATGCCGTCGCTCCTGCTTGGGCAAGAGGTTGTCCTGCTCAAAAAGCCTGTTTCCAGTAAAACAGTCGTGAAGTTTATGTTCAAAAACGGATCGATTGCCGATCCCAAAGGCAAGGAAGGCCTGACGGTCCTGACGGCGGCGTTGATGATGGAAGGCGGAACGCTGGGTTATACAAAACCCGAGATCGATTCCATTCTTTATCCCATGGCGGCCTGGTATAGCGCGTCCGCAGACAAAGAGGTCGTCGTATTTACTTTTGAATTTCCGTCCGTTTACCAGGATGCGATCTTTGATATCATGATGGGGCTCATCGTCAAGCCGGAATTTACGGAAGAAAATTTCCAAAGGGTGAAATCAAATCAGCTCAACTATGTGGAGCAGGTGATCAAGGCGTCTTCCGATGAAGAGTACAGCAAAATGGCGCTGGAGGAAATGCTTTTCCATCAAACTCCCTATCGTCACATGGTGGCCGGAACGGTGGAAGGCGTGAAGTCGATATCGCTTGCCGATGTGGAAGAACATTATAGAAAATACTTCGGCGTCAAGAATGTAACGACCGGAGTCGCTGGAGCTTTTAAAGACAGATATGTTGAAAAAATCAGGCAGGGACTGTCTCAACTGCCTTCGCATGAAATTCAGCTGCCCGAACTGCCGGCGCCGCAACAGCCCGCCGGGATCCGTGTCCGGATTATCGAAAAGGAAAATGCGCTGGGCTCCGCCATCTTTGCTGGGTTCCCCATCGACGTCACCCGCGAAAAAGACGAGTTCGTCGCGCTGATGGTCGCAAATTCATCGCTGGGCGAACACAGGAAATCTTATGGCCGCCTTTACCAAAAAATCAGGGAAACGCGTTCGATGAATTATGGCGACTATACCTACATCGAATGGTATAAAGACGGAACGTACCACCAGTTGCCGCCTTCTGGAACGCCCCGCTCTTCAAACTATTTCGGGCTTTGGATTAGGCCTGTTCAGATTGGCGAATCGCTGCGAAGCCAGTATCCCGAGTTGAAAGACGTCTCAATCGGCCATGCGCACTTTGCGTTGAGGCTCGCCATCAGGGAAATCGACCTGCTCGTCAAGAACGGCTTGACAAAGGAAGACTTTGAGGCGACGCGCCGCTTCCTGAAAAACTACATCAAGCTCTACATCCAGTCGCCGGAAAAGGAGTTGGGTTTCCTGATGGATTCGAGATTTTACAACAGGCGGGATTTCATAAGCGAGGCGGGAGCGATCCTGGACAGGCTGACGGTCGACGATGTAAACGCAGCGGTCAGGAAATACCTGCAAACAGAAAACATGCAGGTGGCGATTGTCACCGACGACAGCGAGGCGGCTGTCCTGGCCAAAAGCCTGAAAGAAAACCTCCCCTCGCCTATGACCTACGCCAACGTGGTGAAGGAGGGATTGCCCGGGGAGGTTCTGGATGAAGACAAGGAGATTGAAAATTATAAGCTGAATGTCGCCTTGGTTGAAATCACCGGAAGCGCAAAAATGTTTATTCATTAGCCGTTCCGGGGTTATACCCCGGCGACCGGCGTTCAGCCGTAAATAAATGAAAAGTCCGATTGAAATCCGTTCGCTCCAGGAATCAGATATACCTGAGATGCACCGGGCGTTTGTGCGCGCATTCTCCGACTATCCCCTGGCCTTTAAAATGGATAAAGAACAGTTTGTCAGAAAGTTTGTCCATAGGCTTCATATCGACTTCGAGCTCTCAGGAGGCGCGTTTGCGGGCGGCAGAATGGTCGGATTTATCTTTACAGCCGTCGGCGGATATCGCGGACTGACCGCGGCCTACAACGGAGGCACGGGCGTGATCCCGGAATTTCGCGGCAGGGGCGTCGCCTTTGCAATTTACCAGGAATTGATTGAGAAGTTCCGGAAAAAAGATATCGAACAATGCGTTCTCGAAGTGTTGACCGGCAACAAGCGCGCCATTGCGGTGTACGAACGGTCGGGGTTTCGGATGAGCCGCTTGTTCAGGTGTTTTAAATTGGACAAAAGCGACTTTAACGGAAAAGCGGCAAACCCGGCGGCAACGGCGAAGCTGCAAAAGGACGCAAATTGGGATCTTTACAAAAGCTTCGTCTCTTCCGAAGGGTCTTTCATGGATCAGTTTGACAGGCTGCATCTCGATTTTAAACATCAGAAGCTCCTGGAGGTCCGGTCGCAGGGCGCTTGCGTCGGCTTTTCTGTTTTTCAACCCGACATCGGAAGAGCGAGCCACTTTGCCGTCAAAGAGGAGGAGAGGAGAAAAGGATTCGGCGCGGCGTTGTTCCGCGAAATGATTAGCGGAGGGCAGGCGTCTTTTCTCACCGTCCTGAACGTGGACGACGGCGACCTGCCCGTAAGGCGATTCCTTCAGCAAATCGGGTTTAGCAACACCGTGAACCAGTATGAAATGATCTTGAAGTTGAAATGACGATACCTTACAGCAAAATACCAGAGATAACGGGCGGCCGGATTTTAAATATGGCCGAAGACCATCCCGTAGAACATTTATTGACGGACAGCAGAAAGCTGATCATCGCCCCTGAATCGGTTTTTTTCGCCATCAAGGGAGAAAGGCATGACGGCCGCCGCTTTATTCCCGAACTTTTCCGAAAGGGCATCAGGCAGTTTGTGGCTGAAACCGCCTCTGGCGTGCCTGAGGAGGTGGTCATGAGTTCCAATTTCATCGTCGTAAACAGCAGCCTGGAGGCCCTGCAGCAAATCGCCGCGTACAAGAGAAGCCTGTTCCAGATTCCGGTAATCGGAATCACGGGAAGCAACGGGAAGACCATCATCAAGGAATGGCTCTACGAAGCCCTCTCTTCTCAGCTTAAGATCGTGAAAAGCCCGAAAAGCTACAATTCGCAACTTGGCGCGCCGCTCTCGGTATGGCAAATGAATCAGACGCACGAACTGGGCCTCTTTGAAGCTGGAATATCCCGGCCGGGCGAAATGGAGAAGCTGCAAAAAGTCATACAGCCCACCATCGGCATCTTTACAAACATCGGTGCCGCCCATGACGAAGGCTTTGCCTCGGCGCGCCAGAAAATCATGGAGAAAATAAAACTCTTTAGCTCTTGCCATTCCATCATCTACAACCGGGACTATGCGGGAATCCATGAGGCCATTACAGCAGTTTACAACAAACCCGGCGTGCAGCTTTTCTCCTGGTCGCTAAACGGCGACGCCGACATCCGGGTCGCGTCAATCGAAAAGGAAAGCGACTTCAGCAGGCTCACGCTGGAATATGAAGGAAAAATCCTTCATTTCGACGCGCCTTTTACCGACAGCGCCTCGCTCGAAAACTGCATGCACTGCATCGCTTATATGCTTTTCGAAAATTTCAGCCATCCCTTTATTCAGAAAAGCCTCAACCGGCTGCAGAACGTGGCCATGCGGCTCGAGTTGAAACAGGGCGTCAACAACAGCTACGTGATCGACGATTCCTACAACAACGATCTGGCGGGCTTGCAGGTGGCCCTCGACTTCCTGAATCAGCAGAGGCAAAGAGAAAAGAAAACGGCCATCCTCTCCGATATCTTGCAAAGCGGAATGCCTCCCCGGGAGTTGTATGAAAAGGTTGCGCTTTTGTTAAAAGAGAAACGCGTGGGCCGGCTGATCGGCATTGGAGAAGAGATATCCGCCAACCGTCATTTGTTCGACATGGAATGCGAGTTTTATCCGTCCACCGAGGCGTTCCTCCAGGAATTCAAATCCTCTCGATTCGAAAATGAGCTGATCCTGGTAAAAGGCGCCCGCGTCTTTGAATTCGAGCGCATTGTTCGCCGCATTCAACAGAAAGTCCACGGAACCACCCTCGAAATCAACCTAGACGCCCTGGTAAACAACCTCAATTTCTACAAAAGCAGGATCAGACCGGAGACTAAAATCATGGTCATGGTAAAGGCTTTCGCCTATGGCAGCGGTTTGTCCGAGATCGCCCACCTGTTGCAATACCATCGCGTGGATTACCTGGCCGTCGCCTATGCCGACGAAGGAGCGACTTTGCGCGAAAATGGCGTGACGCTGCCTATTATGGTGATGAATCCTTCCCCCGACAGTTTCCCGAAAATCGTGGAGCACAATCTGGAGCCCGAAATATACAGCCTCCGCATCCTTTCTGCGCTGACATCCTATCTCAGGATGCAAAAGAAAACGGCGCGCATTCATATCAAACTGGACACGGGCATGCACAGGCTGGGATTTACGCGCGACGATATTGCAAAGCTTGCGCAAGAGCTGCGCAATCTCCCTGAAATCACCGTCGCAGGCGTCTTCACGCACCTGGTCGGCGCAGACGAGCCCGCGTTCGACGAATACACCGTAGAACAGGCCGGGAAGTTTATCGCTTGCTGCGACGAGCTTGAAAAATTGACCGGCGTCAAGCCTTTGCGGCACATCCTGAATTCCGCGGGCATTATCCGCTTTCCGCAATACCAGTTCGACATGGTGCGGCTGGGCATCGGTTTGTACGGCATAGACGCCAGCGAGCAGGAGCAAAAATCCCTGACGCCGATCAGCGAACTGAAGACGCGCATTTCCCAGATCAAAACCCTTCCGGCCGGCGAAACCGTGGGGTACAGCCGCAAAGGACGGTTGGAAAAAGAATCGCGTATCGCCACCATCGGCATTGGCTATGCCGACGGCTTTTCAAGGGCTTTTGGAAACGGGAAAGGGGTGGTCCTTGTCAATGGCAAAAGAGCGCCGGTTATCGGCAATGTCTGCATGGACATGTGCATGATCGACATCACCGGCATCGATGCGGAAGAAGGAGACGAAGTCCTGATTTTTGGCAAGGAACTCCCCGTCGGCGAATTGGCGCAACGGATCGACACAATCCCGTATGAAATACTCACGAGCGTGAGCGAAAGGGTGAAGCGGATCTACTTTACCGAATAGGATAAATGAAACCCGCAGCCTGGAATCAGGGAAACGCCAGCGATTTCTTGTTCTTCTTGCCGCTTTCGCTGATGGAGACGATCTTCTCCACGTCCGAGACAATCACCTTGCCGTCGCCTTCGACGCCCGTTCTTGCGTTCGTCAGGATGATGTCGATCGCCCGGTGGGCCAGATCGTCTTCTACGATTAATGACATCTGAATTCTTGGCAACGCGTCCACCACCACAGAGGCCCCTCTGTAGGTTTCTATTTTTGGATTGCTTGCGCCCACGCCAAATACTTCATGATAGGTAAAATAATCGACGCCGCTTTCCTGCAGCGCCTTCTTTACCTGGTTGAACTTCTCCTTTCGTACGGTCGCTTCTATCTTTTTCATGATCTTTGTATATTTTTTATAGTGTGATGATAGCCAAAAATCTTGAATATCCCAAATATGAGTTATTATGCTGCATATGGCTTCAAAACAGATTGAAGCCATAAAATTTTAAATCTCAGATTAATTGAATTATTTAAAGGAGAATCGGCGCCGCCAAACCGCCCGGCTGTGCAAATTCTTTTCAAATAGGCTTCAAAACAATGCAAAATTTTTTTCTAGAAATTTAATAGATTCTGCTTCCGCATCATCAAAAAATGCGCCGCTTAACCAGAAATATATTGGAGGGCTACTACCAGCCGCCGGCCTGGTTCATTCATAGCCAGGATTTCTACCAATCCTGCAACAAGACCTGACGGGTTTTCAAAACCCGTCAGGTCTCTGCTAACAGCAGCAGGCATCGCTCCTCTAGCCCCATGAATTTTATCCCCTTCAACCCTCATTCCTGCAAAACGGCCTTGGCGGCTCAGAAACCAAAAACTGGGCGAGTTCATCGAGGTACCGATGGAGTTCATTGAAGTACTGTGCGACTTCATCGAGGTACCGGGTGAGTTCATCGAGGTATTGACTGAGTTCATCGAAGCGCTGAGCGACTTCATCGAAGTACTGAGTGCGTTCATTGAAGTACTGAGTGACTTCTTCGAAGTACCGATGAAGTTCATCGAAGCGTTGAGCGGGTTCATCGAAGCGCCGGGTGACTTCATTGAAGTACCGATGGAGTTTGACGAAGTATTGGGGGAGTTCAACGAAGTACTGAGTGAGTTCAACCAGGCGCCAGGGCGTTCAACCAGGCGCGATGGAGTTTAGCCAGAAACCAAAGACGTTAACTGGCCCCAAACATGTCCGGCTATGGGGAAATTAGCGCAACTATCGAAGCAAACATTTGTCATAATATTTAGTTTTGTTGTGAAATGAATTAGCAATACTGAACGCATGCAGGAAGATTACATCAGGGGCAGGGGAGCGCAGATCAATACGAAAAACCCATTTCTATCGCAGGAATTGGTTGTAGAACATGTTGAAGGACTGGACGAGCCGTTGAGACAGGAGAAGGTTCTTAGCCAATTCTTTTACGACCATCCTAAAAAAATTGTCAACAAAGTGGACAGTCCCGACCTTGCCTATGCATATTCCATCAATCCCTACCAGGGCTGTGAACATGGATGCGCTTATTGTTACGCCAGGAATTCCCACACGTATTGGGGATTTAGCGCCGGGCTTGATTTTGAAAGCAAAATCATTGTAAAAAGCAATGCGCCTGAATTGCTGGAGAAATATTTCCAGAACAAGCGTTGGCGGCCGCAGCCCATTATGATGAGCGGC
>Ga0207873_1003151_pt1 | contig 12465 bp, 8 predicted proteins | sample BGWIniCompost_FD_187373 | JGI IMG/M metagenome (GOLD analysis project Ga0207873, IMG submission 187373) | Cellulose adapted compost microbial communities from Newby Island Compost Facility, Milpitas, CA, USA - BGW Initial Compost (SPAdes)... ... | reverse complement strand
GGCTGGACCTTCGAGACGACCCCCGTATGGTCCGATGAGTTCGACTATGATGGTCCACCCGACCCTACCAAATGGGATTACGATATCGGTGGCCATGGCTGGGGCAACAACGAACTTCAGTATTATACCAACGATATCAAGAATGCCAGTGTAAGTGACGGTGTTCTCAAGGTCACTGTTCTCAAAGAACAAAAGGAAAATCGTGAGTACACTTCGGCGCGACTGGTTACCCGACAAAAAGGCGACTGGCTGTACGGCCGCATCGAGATCAGCGCAAAACTTCCCACAGGGAAGGGAACATGGCCGGCGTTGTGGATGCTGCCTACAGATTGGGCTTATGGCGACTGGCCCAAATCAGGTGAAATTGACATTATGGAACACGTCGGTTACGATCAAAATCGTGTCCACTTCAGCGTTCACACAGAAGCTTACAATCACATGATCGGTACGCAGCGTACGGCAGCAAAAACCATCGTGACCGCCAGTGATGAGTTCCACAAGTATCGCGTGGATTGGACGCCCTACGCTGTCCGTGGTTACTTCGACGATCAGCAGGTATTCGAATTTGTCAATGAAGGAAAAGGCTCGGCCACATGGCCATTCGATAAACGCTTTCATCTTTTGATCAATGTCGCGTTTGGCGGAAACTGGGGTGGAGCCCAGGGTATTGACGACTCCGTATTGCCGCAAAGCATGCTCGTCGATTACGTGCGAGTGTACAAGATGATCGAGAAGTAGAACCAGCTTCGGGTGATAAAGCCCGCCTCACCTTCAAGGTAATGGTGCCGCCGAAACCAGTACCTGTATATGTATCCATCCCCAGCCAACGGCCGGTGATAAGACGACAGCACCGCGAGGGGACCCCTCACGTCTTCGAATGAAATATCCGGTATCGACAACGAAAATCGATATTGGGATGTTAATAGAATAAAAGCAATTAAACGAGTCCAGCCATGAAAACATCACAGCTACCTCATCTGAGTGTAAATCAGATGGGTAAAACATTTAAGGTGTTACACGTAACGGGATCACCAGGAATGGACATGCCGGAACATTTCTGCACTGGGGAAGCAGTTCTCGTTGTTCAGCGTGGGTCAGCCGTGCTTCGCATGAAGGGCGAAGAATATTCGTTGAAGCAACATGACGCCATACTCATACCGAAAGAAGAGCGACACACGCTTGCGATCGGTGAAGACTTCCAGTCGCAAGTGATTATGGAAGTCGATGCTGAAATAAAGTTCGCATAGCCACAATTTTCAGGTGCAGGGGAGAAAATTGATATTATAACGCGATTGAAAGAACGATTGAACTACAATGCTATGTCAAATGAAAATCAGTATCCGGCGGCGACACGAGAGCTGGCGGAAAAGAAAGCCGCATTAGCTCCGTCGAACATCGAAGCCTGGCGTTCGTTCAGCAAGGCCGTCTTCGCAGAGGGAGCGTTGTCCGCCAAAACGAAAGAACTGATCGCTGTCGCGGTGGCGCACGTTACACAGTGTCCTTACTGCATTCGCGCACACACGAAAGGGGCATTACGGAAGGGAGCAACTAAGGAAGAAATTATGGAAGCAATTTGGGTAGCTGCTGAAATGCGCGCAGGCGCAGCATATGCGCACGCCAACATTGCTATGGATGTGATGGAGAATGGGTGAGGAGTATGGGTGAGCTACAATGCCTCTCCAAACGTAAGTAACGTACCGTTTGGATCGAGCATCGCGAACTCCTTTTGTCCCCAGGGTTTTTCCTCCAACTCACCGTTGGGGTGGATCGCTGTATCCACATCCTGAAACTGCCGATACATCTCCTCGATGTCCTGGTCAACGCGGAGGTAAATCATGAAATCAGATTTGGTGGGCTCCAATTCAGGGTAGGAGAAGAAATGCAATTCCGCATTGTCGCGTTTCATAATGACGTAGTCTCCATAGTCCGACTGCAAAGAAAAGCCCAGGCGAACATAGTAATCAACGGTCTCCTGCTTCTCGATAAAAGGCAGCTTGGGTACAGCGTTTGTGATCATGGCCTTCAGAATTAGGTTAAGCTTCACTCATTACGCAGAGATTCCGCCGGATTGATTCTCGCCGCCTTGAAGGTCTCGACACTCACCGTCACCCACGCAATGATAAGTGCTACAAGAAACGCAAAAATAAAGACAGTCCAATCGACTTGTACGTGATAAGCGAACCCCGCAAGCCAACGATTCATGCTGTACCAGGCAAGCGGACAGGCAACCACCATAGCAATAAAAACAGGCTTGGTAAAACTACGCGACAACAAGTAAACCACACTTGGCACACTCGCGCCGAGTGCTTTGCGCAAGCCAATCTCTTTGGTGCGCCGCTCAGCAAGGAACGCCGACAGTCCATACAAACCAAGACAAGAAATAAGAATGGCGAGGCCCGAAAAGACGTTGAACAAGGTCCCCAGGCGCTGTTCAGCCCTGTAAAGGGAGGCAAGCGATTGATCGACAAAGTCGTACGAAAACGGATATGCTGGATTCAGTTCTTCCCAGATGTCTCCGAGCGCATCGATCGACGCATCAGTCTGTCCCGGTTGCGTGCGAACGACGACCGTTCCACCCCACCTGTTCATCCCCATGACCAGCGGCCCGATGGGTTGCTGAAGCGGCTGGAAGTTGAAGTCTTTCACAACGCCGATAATCTTTCCTTTTACATCCTGGAACATTAGCGGTTGCCCGACGGCTGTTTCGGCATCCATGCCCATAATCTTGAGAGTACTTTCATTCACAATAAAATTTGCGCTGTCAGCTGTGAAATCTTTGGAGAACCACCTGCCCTCTACAATCGAAACGCCGAAGACATCCGCGAAATTTTCGTCAACTGCCAAACTGGTAAACAGGGGTTGCGTGTCCGGACTTTTCCTTTCCCATTCTGCGTTCACAGTGCCGTTCACGAGATTGGTTGGAAGATCAGAGACAATCGTAAACCGCGATGTGAAAGGGTTTCGCTCCAATTCGTTGCGCAGTGTTCGGTATTTCGACCATAGGTCGCCGTTCATCGGAGCATATACCAGGTTTTCCTTGTCGAACCCCAGGTTCCTTTCCTGTATAAACTGCAGTTGGTTGTACACGACGCCGGTACCGACGAGCAGAATGATTGAAATTGCGAATTGCACGACTACGAGCGTGTTCCGAAACGTGCTTCCCGCTGCGCCCGCCCGAAGATTACCCTTTAGCACTTTGGAAGGAAGGAAGCCTGAAAGGAACAAAGCTGGATAACTTCCGGAGACAAGCCCCGTCGCTGCAGTAATGATGAGAAGCCATGTGAGCATCTTTCCGTCGGTGAAATCAAACTTGAGCGACTTTTCAGTGAGTGCATTGAAAGGCGGAAGAGCCACGACGACAAGTACGATCGCTAACAGTAAAGCAAGCAACGCAACAACTGCGGACTCAGCGAGGAACTGCCTGATGATCTGTGAGCGCACCGCTCCCGCCACCTTCCGTAAGCCTACCTCCTTAGCCCTTCGTGCCGACCGTGCCGTGGCAAGGTTCATGAAATTGATACAGGCAACCGCGAGAATAATGACGGCAATTATTGTAAGAATATACACGTACTGGACATTTCCGCGCGCAAACTGGTCGGCCATAAGATAGCTTGAATGCAGGTAAGCGTCCTTAAGCGGCTGAAGGGCAAAAGCAACCTTCAGCACAGGTTCGTTCTCCTTGTAAATCGCCTGGATCTGATCCCCCATGCGCTTAAGACCTTCTGGGGAAGTGTCAACAGACTCATCCAACAACAGATATGTCGCAAAATTGAAGTTGTCCCAAACGTTCTCCTTGAGATCACGGTCTGTACGCGCACGATTCGTCATTGGCTGAACGAAGTCAAATCGGATATGCGAATTGCCGGGTGCATCCGCGACTACGCCCGTCACCACAAGGTCTTCCTTATGATTCTTTACGATTGTTTGTCCCAGTGCCGGTTCGTCTCCGAAATATTTTCGTGCGGCCGACTCAGTGATCACTATCCCATCGGGGTTACGGAGCGCGGTTTTTGGATTTCCGGCAACCAGGGGAAAGGAAAACACGTCGAAGAATGTTGAGTCTGCAAAAAGGAGCCCTTCTTCCTCGAACATACGGTCGCCAACCTGAAAAAGGCCTTTATTAAATCCCCGCAACCGAACAGCGTTTTTTACGCCCGGAATTTGCGTCCTAACCGCCTGTGCAATAGGAGCCGAACTTATGGCTGCGTGGAGGTCAAATTCAGGGAGCGAGGCGATTATCCGATAGGTATGGTCGGCATTAGTGTGGAAACGGTCGTAACTCAACTCATCCCGTACCCATAGGAGGATGAGAATACTGCACGCCATGCCGATGGCGAGCCCGAAGATGTTAATGAATGAAAACCCCTTGTGTCGCTGGAGATTCCGCATGGCGACTTTGATGTAGTTGCGAAGCATTGCCTGTTTCTTTGGTTCAATTATGGGACTATCAGATGAGACGTGCGCTACAGGTTGACACTGAAAATTATCCCAAGCATTCCCCTCAATAGACGCGAAACAAGGTGGACCCGTTACACCGTCAAGAACAAAATCACCCCGGCGGCGGAGACCCTGTCCAAAAAAGCACACTGTTAGCTGATTTCCCGCTATCTTTACCTACTTGCCCCAAAAGCCAAGGAACCTCCTCACCTTAAATATTCATGCAATGAACCCGGAAAATCTGATCTCTCGGAAGAAGTTCCTGTACCAGGCCGGCATGCTCGGAGTAGCTGCAGCCGTTGCGTCTATCACGGGCGAGGCAAAAAACCTGATGCAGGATGGGAAGAAAATCCGTGTTGGCCTTATTGGTTGTGGAAGCGTTTCCACCAAGTACCTTCCTCATTTGTCGAAGTCGCCATACGTCCAACTCGTAAGCACCTGTGACATCATCCCTGAGCGTGCCAAGAAAGCGGCGGAACAATACAACATCCCCAATCACTATCCTTCCATCGAAAAAATGCTGGCCGGCGCGCCATTCGACTTGCTTGTCGTCACTACCGATATGCAGGAACACGGGCGTTTGAACAAGATCGCCATTCAGGCAGGCAAGCATGTGTGGAGCGAAAAACCACTGGCAAATACATATAAGGAAGGCAAAGAACTCGTGGATTTGGCTCGTCAAAAGAAAGTCAGGGTTTGGGGCGCACCGGTTGTAGTGAACAGCCCCCAGTTCGCTTTCATGGCTAAAGCCATCAACCAGGGCAAGCTAGGTAAGGTTGCCGCAGCACACGCCCACTACGGTCACCTTGGTCCCACGTGGTCTGCTTTCTTTTATGAAAAACTCGGTGGCAGCATGCCAGATCTGGGCGTGTACAATATGGCAAGCCTCACCGGACTACTCGGCCCTGCGAAATCGGTAGTGGCTATGCTCAATGTTATCACGCCCACGCGCAAAGTCGATAACCGTCCCAATCCCATAAAAGTAGAAGCAGAAGATAACGCTATGGTGCTCATGGAGCATGCCAGCGGCGCACTTTCACACGTACAATGCGGCTTCAATTACTTCGATCCGTACGGTCACGGTGGCGACGGCCAGGACAAACCTACCATCTCCATTTGGGGAACGGAAGGCAATATGCATTTGATTGGTTACGACTGGGCACCATTCGGTGTAGACATGGCCACGTTCGAAAGTGAAGAAAAAACCATTCGCTACGCCGAAGACACCGGCAGCTACGTGTGGGAAGAAGGCGCTTCCGTCATCGCCAAGAGCCTGGCTACAGGCGTTGAGCCCCTCGTCAATGTCGATCATTCCCTGCACGTGCTCGAGATCATCGAAGCCGCGCGCAGGTCACAGGAGGAAGGAAGAAGGATTACGTTACAGTCGACGTTTAAGTGGCCGATGATTACTTAGTAGGCAGTTGGCAATGGGCAGTAGTACGCATCGGCATATTGCCGCCCAACTTTATGGTAATTTCCTGCGTTTCGAGCGAAAAACTTTTGTCGTGCCTTTCAAGAATATACTCAGACGCCCCTCTCGGTGTCAACCTTCCATCATTCTCTCAACTACGCGTAAGGCGCTTTGCAACGCCGCCTCAACAGTACCCATCTCATCGCCAACATTAAATGCCTCACCCGCAAAGTAAATTGTATCATACACCGGCGTCGTAAGCACTTCAAGCGCAGCGGGCGTTTGTGGCGTCTTGTAAGCATAGCCACCAAGTGAAAACGGGTCGCGCGACCAGTCGGCAATTTCTATTGCCCGGAGTTCACGCTCGATCGTTTCCGGCGAACAATCGAAAAGGTAAGCCAGCGACTCAATTGCCATCGCGGTCAGATTATCACCGCGCGGAGCGGTAAGAGTGGCAGGACCGGACAGCCAACCGGATAAGATCGGATAGCCTGCCGGGAGTTGCGTCCACCAGGTCGGCACCCGTGCATCGGAGAAAATAAAACCCGCATCACGTAGCCTCTCTTCCCACAGAGGGCGACGAAACTCGAGAAGGAATTTGATTACGCCACCCGTTTCAATTCGTGAAACCGCGTCATGCCATCGATCAGTTGCAGGACTGAAAGTTATTGCTCCGGTCCGCAGCACACTGGCCGGAACTGTGATGATCAGTTGGCGTGCCTCGAAGCGATCGCCGTCCGTTGTCATCACTTCAACTCTTCCCGGCGTCCAGGCGATTGTTGCTACAGGGGACGAAAGCCAGATCTCAGCTCCATGGTTTGTCGCCTCACGTCGAAGAAATTCGCACAACTGCGAATAGCCGCCTGCCAGGCGTGATCCGCTGAATTCGGAATCGGCCGACCACTCGCTGTGAATCGCCTTCGCGCTAATCCTGTCGAGGTCAGCGGCGTCGAAGCCTTCAATAACATGACGCACGTCTTCCCACACCTCAGGGAAGTCGGGATGCGGGAAATGCCGATCAAGAAACTCGTTCATGGTGATGTCAGTGCCAAGCTTGCCAAGCGCTTCTGAAACCATTTGAAGCGTTTCGGGAAACATTGACGTGCGTTGAACCTGACCCTTGCGCACTTCCCACGTGGCGCCTTCAGTAGGGAATGTCTGAACTCCGGCTTCCTGAATTAACGCCTGTGTATGCTTCGGCTTCCCGTGAACAAACTCAGCTCCCCGCTCGATATGTGTCGAAAATCTTCCATCAATTGTATTAATACGGCCACCGATTCGATCACGCGCCTCCAGCACGGTAACCGATCGTTCTTTTAGCGTCAGCTGACGCGCAGCCATCAATCCGCAAATACCTGCACCTATAATTATGACGTCTTTCATCTTTTTATTTACCCCGAAGGAACAAATTTTCGGCCGGTCGCTCTATGGCTTCTATCCGAAAAATACTGCCTGATCGCGATTCCGCAGATGGGGCGGATTTTCCCGAGAGAGGTTATTTTGCACCATGAAGGTGAAAGTCTACGCCGACTACGAGACACTTTCGCGCGAAGCTGCTGATGAAATCATCCGGTGCGTGCGTCAAAAACCGAATGCCGTTCTTTGTCTGGCTGCTGGCGACACGCCAAAGTTAACGTACGAGACACTTACAGCGCGTGCGATCAAAGAGAGCATCGACTTCTCAGGCTGTACGTTTGTAGGCCTCGACGAATGGGTGGGCATTCCTCCGGACAACGAAGGAAGTTGTTCCTGGTTCCTCCACAAGTACCTCTTCACGCCTTTGTCGCTTCCTCCATCACAAATTCATCTCTTCAACGCCATGGCTTCGGATCTCGAAGCCGAATGCAACAAGATGAACCACACAATCCGCGCCGCAAATGGCATCGACCTTATGCTTGTGGGAATAGGTATGAACGGTCACATCGGATTTAATGAGCCCGGTGCACCTGCCGACAGCTATGCCCATGTGATCGACCTCGACGATACAACCCGCACTGTCGGTCAAAAGTATTTCAAACAACAAACCTCACTTTCCCGGGGGATAACGCTTGGACTAAAACACCTGCTTGAAGCACGAAAGGTAATCCTCATCGCCAGTGGAGAACGCAAAGCGGACATTATCCGACAAACAATCCTCGGACCCACCACCCCCGACGTTCCTGCAACCATTGTGCGCAGCCATGCGAACAGCATCGTAATGCTGGACGATGCCGCAGGCCGATATGTCAAGAATTTGACGAAAGGCTAAATCATTTTTATATTAGTTCAGTAACCTGAACTTATGCACCCCCTAACCCCCAACAACAGCCGGCAGGCCAGTCGGATAGTTATGGCTTTTGTGCTGGCATCATCCCTACTCATTTCATCCTGTAGCCGCAAGCCTTCGGAATTCCGTTTTGCCAGTTACGTTGATACCACCGCAGCCATCTACGGTCCATATGTGGCGGTAAAACTTCCGCTCACTAAGGGCGTAACGCCCAGCAACCCCATTCAACTGGCGCTGGGTCCTGCTGGCGTATTGTATGCCTGCAACCAGACTGGAGAAGTATACAGTCTTCGCGATACGGACGGCGACGGGCTCGAAGACACTGGCGTACTGTATTGCAACGTCACAGATTTTGGGCTACGATCACCCGGTGGATTCACGCACAAGGGTGACACAATTTATATCGGCACGGCACAACAAATCCGCGCGTTCCGTGACCTCGACAATGATGGCGATGCAGACACAAGCTGGGTATTCTTCGATGACATTCCCTATAGCGCCCATCCCTATGAATGGACATCCGGCCTAACGTTCGGACCCGACGGCTGGCTTTACGTTGCGATGAGTACCGACTCGTGGAACGCGGGACCGTCGCCCGATCCACACGGTTATCGCGGTTCAATAATCCGCATTTCTCCAGATGGTAAGCAGTTGGAGACCGTTGCGACGGGAGTCCGATCTGTGTTCAGCATGGCGTTCAACTCGTATGGCGATCTGTTTTTCATCGACAATGAAGGCGGCGGCAATCCACACGAAGAACTCAATCGTGTAGTTAAAAATGGATTCTACGGCCACAATCCTGCTAAGTATGAGTTCGATTCAATTATCGGACCCGAACTGACGCTCGAAACCGAGACCGCACCGTCAGGCATACGATTCAACAGCGATGACAACGACTTTGGTGGAACTGCTGGCAACCTGTTCATATCGTTTTATGGCGCCGGCGAACGGTGGACGCGTGGAGGCATCGGTCGTGTAATCATCAAGCGCAATGCAGACGGCATCTACAGTTATGAAGAGTTTCCGGTAGCCGACATCCCCAAGTTGTCAGCCCTCGCCTTCGGAAGCGATGGCTCCCTTTATGTAGCCCAGCATGGTAAATCAGATTATTGGTACAATGCGGTCTATGACGACGAGGGTGTATTTTACAAACTGATCTACGAGCCCGGACGTCCATCGTCGCCGCCGAAAGCACGTAACGTGCTTGCGTCAATGCCCACTGAAAATTCGATAGAGGCCGGTAAGCAAATCTATGCGGAATACGCGTGCCTGGCATGTCATGCCGTAGATGGAGACACTGAACTTCTCGGCCCAAACATGGTTGGTATTGCATCACAAATGTCGCGCGAAGAAATCCTGGAAGACATACGCAATCCATCGCTACGAATTAAGCCTAGTATGGGTGCAGTGCGCATCACAAAGACCGATGACAAAGTTCTCATCGGCAGAGTGGTCAATTCAGATGAAAATACAATCTCCCTCATGGTTGTGGGTAACCAGGTTGTGCGCATTCCCCGTGAGGACATTCGGAATGTTGACAATGAAAAGAAATCGCTGATGTACGAGGGATTGCTCAATAATTTAAGCGAGGAGCAGATCGAATCGTTGCTGGATTATATTGTTAGTTTGGGTGCGGGGAATTAATGGGGCTCATCTCTTCCCGCTCCCACTCACACTCACCCTGTTCTCTACTGTTCTTTCAGCACCTCAGCCGGATTGGCGCTGGCGGCGGAGAACGACTGAAAAGCCACGGTAAACGCTGCGATCGACAGCGCAACGGCTCCCGCCGAAATAAACACCCAGGCATCCATAGGCGTTCGATACACAAAGTTGTCCAGCCATCGGTCAATCATCAAATAGGCAAACGGGATCGCAATCACAATGCTTAACGCAACGAGGCGCGTAAACTCAGAAGAGAACAGGAACACCAATTGACGAACGCTGGCTCCATGAAGTTTCCGTATACCCAATTCTTTCTTTCGCTGATCGGCAGAAAAGGCAGCAAGTCCGAATAACCCAAGACAAGCAATGATAATCGCCAACGCGGTGAAAATGTTTAATACAACGCTCATCCTGCGCTCTTCGCGAAACGTGTTGTCAAACTCTTCATCCATAAAGCTGTATTGAAACTGGACAGCAGGATCAATCTGCGCCATTTCAGTCTTCACGTCGTCAATGATGCGTTGCAGCTCATCCCCACTGCGAACAGACGAGGGATTGAGGCGCACAGTGAGGTATCCAGGAAACCCGGCCCCGTAGCTCCAGTGCTTGTCGTTCTCATTGTGCATAATCAGAAGGGGACCGATCCGCTGCTTTACTCCATTGAAGTTGAAGTCCTTGACAACACCAATGATCTCAAATTTTTCCTCTGTTCCGAAAGCTTGCACAACGAACTTCCCCAGCGGCGAGTCATCTTTTTTCCACGCATCTCTTGAGCCGTAGCCCAAAACCCGTGCAGCTTCCTCGTTAATAATAATATGGTACTTATCGGCCGGGTTACGGGCATCGAAATTACGGCCAAGGACGAATTCAGCTTTTAGTAAAGGAAGAAGGTCTTCGTCACACCGCATGTAGTACAGGTCAACAACAGGCTGATCTGGATCCTCCGCGCGGTATCGATCGCTCGTCCACACGTGGGGAGGAATAATACCCGATCTGGACACAGCGGTGAAAATCGCATCGTTCTTCAACCGCTCCTTAAGAACATCAGCACCTGAACCCATCAAATGCATGTTGTGGATCTGAAGTACGTGGTCTCTCGTGATACCAACGTCAATAGATCGCGTGTACGAGAGTTGTTTCTGAACGAAGAAAGTACAAATAATTAGCGCGATAGATACTGTAAACTGGAAGACCACCAATCCATTGCGAATGCTGCTGCTCCTGAAACCGGCTCGCAATTTCCCCTTCAATGTTTCAGCCGGCTTAAACGCCGACAGATAGAGTGCCGGATAACTACCGGCGGCCGCGCCCACAACCACTATGAAGATTACCAGGATACCAAAGAAGTACGGATTCGTGAGATGCGGCAACAACGAAAGCTGCTTCTCCGCCAGGTCATTAAAAGCATTGAGCGAAAGTTGCACGATCAAAAGCGCGGCACCTGTGGCTGCGGCGACATACAATATCGACTCGACAATAAATTGCCGGATAAGCGTATGCTTTTCCGAGCCGAGCACTTTTCGAACACCAACTTCCTTGGCCCGATTGCTCGATCGGGCAGTAGAGAGATTCATGAAATTAATTGACGACAGCAGGAGAACCAGCACACCGACAGCGCCGAAGATCATGACGAAATCAGGATTGCCCGTTGGACCAAAGCTATTGTAGTTCGGTGTCCTCGCCAGATAGATGTCGCGCAGTGGCTGAAGGTATAGCGTCCAGGGTTGACCTTTAGTAAACTCCTCAAAACTTTGGTTGAAGATTGACTGCGTGGTTCGTTCGGCATACCGAGGTGGTAACGCCTGAAGTTTTACCTTCAACGCGGCGAGGTCAGTTCCTTCACGCACCAGGCCGTAAGTCCCAAATGTGGTCCAAATCCATGTATCGCTGCCGTTCCGAAACTGTTCAAGAGAAGCGAGCGATGTGAGCATGTCGAACTGCAGATGGGAACGCGTCGGAATATCCGCGAGTACGCCCGTAACAGTAAAGGGTTCGAACGCACCACCAGGAGCTTTTACTTCAATTGTTTTGCCCATGGCATCCGCATCACCAAAATAACGTCGGGCTGTTGATTCGGTGACTATGATGCTGTTGGCTTCTCTCAGTGCGGTACTCGGATTACCTGAAAGAAACGGAAATGCAAACACGCTGAAAAAGTTGTCCTCCGCAGCGTAGTACTTCGACTCGTTAAAGTATGTGTCGGCTCCATCGATGTTCACGCGCGTGGCATACTCGCCCGCATACAAGATTCGTGTAATCTGTTCGAAGTCGGATATCTCGGCACGGATAGCTTCAGCTACACCTGGCCCCGTGGTCCCCATTTGTTCATTCCAGTCACCCCAGATCATTGGCTGATTGATGCGGTATATCCGATCTGCATTGGCGTGAAATCTATCGTATGTGCATTCATCATACACGTACAGGCCAATCGCAAAGCAAGTTGCAATACCCAGCGTGAGTCCTAGCAGATTGAGAATAGTAAACTGCCGATGACGCAACGCACTGCGCCAGGCGACCTTTACCATGTTACCGAGAAAGATGGGAGAAGGAGATTTTTGTGCAGTCGATGAAAAGCCGAGAACAAGATGGATCGCATCGACCCAATACATTGCTTCGGCCACAAGCTTCCCTTTCGCAGCACGGTGATCCTCATACATTTCATCGAGGTCGCCTAAGAACTCCTCGACGT
>Ga0207873_1003150_pt1 | contig 12470 bp, 11 predicted proteins | sample BGWIniCompost_FD_187373 | JGI IMG/M metagenome (GOLD analysis project Ga0207873, IMG submission 187373) | Cellulose adapted compost microbial communities from Newby Island Compost Facility, Milpitas, CA, USA - BGW Initial Compost (SPAdes)... ... | reverse complement strand
GCTCCACCTCCCGACGGGCCGGCAGGCGCAGGATCGGGCATGAACCCAAACGAGACGCACCGCGCGATCGAGGCGGTTTGGAGGATCGAGGCCGCCCGGATCATCGCCGCGCTGACGCGCATGACCGGCGACGTCGGTGTGGCCGAGGATCTGGCGCAGGACGCGTTCGTCGCCGCTCTCGAGAAGTGGCCGACGGACGGGATCCCCGACCGCCCCGGCGCGTGGCTCATGGCCGCGGCCAAGCACCGCGCGATCGACCACCTGCGGCGCGGCCAGCGTCTCGAACGCAAACACGACGAACTCGGACGCGAGCTGGAGGTGGACCGGGAGATGGCCGAGCCCGACCTGGACGAGGCGATCGACGACCCGATCGGGGACGATCTGCTGCGCCTCATCTTCATCTGCTGCCACCCGGTCCTCCCGACCGAGTCGCGCGTCGCGCTCACGCTGCGCATGGTCGGCGGGCTGACGACCGAGGAGATCGCCCGCGCGTTCCTGGTCCCGGTCCCGACCCTCGCCCAGCGGATCGTCCGGGCCAAACGCACGCTCCGGGAGGCGCGCGTTCCCTTCGAGGTCCCCCGCGGACCCGACCTTGCCGCGCGGCTCGGCTCCGTGCTCGATGTCATCTACCTCATCTTCAACGAAGGGTACGCGGCCACGGCCGGCGACGACTGGGTCCGCCCCGCGCTGTGCGACGACGCGCTCCGTCTCGGCCGCATCCTGGCCGAGCTCGCGCCCGACGAACCGGAGGTCCACGGCCTCGTTGCGTTGATGGAGATCCAGGCGTCGCGGCTGCGGGCGCGGGTCGGGCCGTCGGGCGAGCCGGTGCTGCTCCTGGACCAGGACCGCTCGCGCTGGGACCGGCTCCTCATCCGCCGCGGGCTCGCCGCGCTGGAGCGCGCGCTCGAGCGCGTCCGTGCACTGGGCGCCGAGCCGGGCCCCTACGTCCTCCAGGCCGCGATCGCCGCGTGCCACGCGCAGGCGCCCTCCGCCGAGGAGACCGACTGGCCCCGCATCGTCGCCCTCTACGACGCCCTCGCCCGGATCTCGCCGACGCCCGTCGTCGCGCTGAACCGCGCCGTCGCGGTGGGGATGGCCTTCGGGCCGGAGGCCGGGCTCGAGGCCGTCGACGCGATCCGGGATGCGCCCGCCCTCAAGAACTACCACCTGCTCCCGGCCGTCCGCGGCGACCTCCTCTTCAAGCTCGGCCGCACCGACGAGGCCCGCGCGGAGTTCGAGCGCGCGGCGTCGCTCACGATGAACGAGCGGGAGAAAGCGCTGATGCTGCAGCGCGCGGCGGCGTGCGGGGGGTGAGGGGGCGGCGCGATGCGCGCGGTCGACAGGCGCGGTCGAGAGGCGCGGCGGCGCGCGGGGGGTGAGGCGAAACGATGGGCCGGTGAGCGGCACCCGTCGTGAGCGGGCCGCCGCCCCTCACTATCCCCCGCACGATCCCGAAACACCCCGTCCCAAGAACGGACGGTCCGCCCGCCTTTCGCCCGGCTCGCGTTGCGTGATAAATTACGTCGGGAAAACGGTTTGCGCGTGTCGGGCCGCCCGGCCCGCTTCTTTCCTCTCTCGGACCGCGAGTTCACCTCCGCGAACGAACCCGAGACCATGGGAGGGGATACCATGATGAAGCGGACCGACGTCGCGGGTTACCTGCGCGCCGTGCTCGTCGCCCTCGCCGGCGGAGCCACGTACCTGATCGCGATCGCCACCCTCATGATGCCGGTCGTGCGCGTGCTGGCCGCGTTGTGACGGGCGGCGAGGAACCGGAAGCGAACCAAGAGAGATGTCGAACGACACCCCCCGCATCCTGATCGCCGACGACCAGCCCGACGTGCTCGAGGCGCTGCGCCTGTTGCTCAAGGGCGAGGGCTTCGAGATCGAGACGCAGACGTCGCCGGCGGGCGTGATCCAGGCGGTCCAGGAGCGCGAGTACGACGCGGTCCTGATCGACCTCAATTACACGCGCGACACGACGTCGGGGAAGGAAGGGCTGAACCTGCTCAGCGTGCTCCGCGCGAACGATGCGACGCTCCCCGTCGTCGTCATGACCGCTTGGGGGAGCGTCGAGAGCGCGGTCGAGGCGATGCGCCGGGGCGCCGGCGACTACATCGAGAAGCCGTGGGACAACCAGCGGCTGATCAACATCCTGCGCACGCAGGTCGAGCTGGGTCGGGCGCTCAGGCGGAGCGAGCGGCTCGAGAGCGAGAACCGGCTGCTCCGCAAGGACGGGCTCCCCGAGCTGATCGCCAACTCGCGCGTCATGAAGCCGATCCTCGAGGTCATGGAGCGGATCGGCCCGTCGGACGCCAACGTGCTGATCACGGGCGAGCACGGGACGGGGAAGGAGGTCGTCGCGCGGTGGCTGCACGCCGCGTCGCCCCGGGCGAACCGGCCGCTGGTGACCGTGAACGCCGGCGGGCTCAGCGAGGGCGTCTTCGAGTCCGAGCTCTTCGGGCACGTGAAGGGCGCGTTCACCGACGCCAAGACCGACCGCGTCGGCTACTTCGAGCTCGCCGACCAGGGCACGCTCTTCCTCGACGAGATCGGCAACATGCCGCCGTCGCAGCAGGCCAAGCTGCTGCGGGTGCTGCAGACGGGCGAGTTCCAGCGCGTCGGCTCCAGTCGCACGAGGCGCGTGGACGTGCGGGTCATCGCCGCGACCAACGTCGACATCCACAAGGAGGTGGCCGAGGGGCGGTTCCGGGAGGATCTGCTCTACCGGCTCAACACCGTCGAGATCCACCTCCCGCCGCTGCGCGACCGGACCGAGGACATCCCCGCGCTGGCGATGCATTTCCTGGCGCGATCGGCGACGCGGTACCGCAAGCAGATCCGCGGCTTCGACCCCGAGGCGCTGCGGCAGATGCAGCTCCACTCCTGGCCGGGGAACGTGCGCGAGCTCGAGCACGCCGTCGAGCGCGCCGTCCTCATGTGCACGGGCGACGTCATCCGCGCCGACGACCTGGCGCTCCGCCCCCGCGCGGCGGACGGCGGCGCCTCGCGGCTCGAGGAGATGACGCTCGAGGAGGTGGAGAAGTACCTGATCCGCCGCGCGCTGGCGCGCTTCGACGGGAACGTGAGCCGCGCCGCGGAGGCGCTGGGGCTGAGCCGCAGCGCCATGTACCGGCGGCTGCAGCAGTACGGGATCGCGCCGGGGGAGAAGTAGGGGCGTCGGCGCCGGCGGCCGGTAGGCGTCCACACGCCCGGCGTCGGCGTCCCACGGGGCCCACCGGGACCGGCGCCGGGCGGACTGGCGACGAATTTGCACGTCGCGGCTCGCATGGGCCGCAAGCGAACCGCCGCGCGCGCATCCAGCTCTGAAAAAGCCCACAGGATCCTGGCGGGCCCGATCCCGGTCGTCGCGCATGTCCCCGTGACGATCGACCCGGACCGGGAGCGCGACGTCGCACGCCTTGCCGAGCGCATCCGGCGCCGCCAGCCCGCGATCGACGACGTGCGGGCGTACGGCGGCGCGGTGAGCGCCGGGTGCGGCTCCGGTCCGTCCCTGTTCCTCCACGACACCGCCGGGATCCAGGAAGTCGGCCCGCCCCATCCGAGTGGGCTCGAGTACCGTCCCCTCCCTCTGGCGGGCACGGGGGACTTCCTCGCGGTCTGCGACGAGTGGAACCCCGCCTTCGCGGCGTACTGCCGGGACATCCTCGGGCTCGGCGACGTCGAGGTGCTCCCGACGCGGCGGTCGCACCCGCGGGCGTCGCTGGCGACGCTGTGCCGCCGGGATCCCGACGTCGTCCGCCGGCTCGCCGACGCCGCCCGCGCGCGCGGCGGGCTCACGCTGCACCCTTACATCAGTTCTCCGGCTGTGTGGTGCCTGGCCGCCGCCATCGCCCGCGAAGCGGGCGGCACGCCCGTCCACGTGGCCGCGCCGCCGCCCCGCATAGCCCGATGCGTCAACGACAAACTCTGGTTCGCACGGCGGGTCGCGGAGCTCCTCGGGCCGGTTGCGTTGCCGCCGTCGCGCGCCGCACGCAACGTCGACGCCCTCGTCCGCAGCGTCGAAGGCCTCGTCCACGAGTGCGAGCAGATCGTCCTGAAGCTGCCGAGCTCCGCGGGCGCGCGAGGGAACGCGATCCTGCACTGCGGGGAGATCCGCGGCATGACGCGCCGCGCCCTGAGGTCCGAGCTCGCCTCGCTCCTCCGGCGCCTCGGGTGGCGGAGGCCGTTCCCGCTCCTCGTCTCCGTGTGGGAGACGCCCGTCGCCATGAGCCCGTCGGCGCAGCTCTGGATCCCCCACCCCGACGATGGACCTCCAATCGTCGAAGGGATCTTCGAGCAGGACGTGGTCGGCGATGCGGGCCGCTTCTCCGGGTCCGCGCCCGCCCAGCTCGCCCAGGAGACCATCGACCGCATCGCCCACGAGGCCGCGCTCCTCGGCTCGCTCTTCCAGCGGCTCGGCTACTACGGCCGCTGCAGCTTCGATGCGATCCTGGTGGGCGAGGACCCCGATCGGGCGGTGCTGCACTGGGTCGAGTGCAACGGCCGCTGGGGTGGGACGTCGACGCCCATGACCACCGTGAACCGCCTGACCGGCGACTGGGCGCGCGCGCCGTTCGCCATCGTCCACCCCGACTGGGAACTCCGCCTCGGCTTCGACGAGGTGCTCGACCGCGTCGGAGATCGTATCTTTCGCCCCGGTGACGCGAGGGGGGTCGTTTTCATCTCCCCCGGCAACCCGGCCGCCGGGACCGGGATAGAGTTCGTGGCGATCGACCGGGATGTGAAGACCGCGCGGCGGGAGGCGGCGCGGGTGTCGGAGGTATTGCGGGCGGCTGGCGCGGTTCCACGACGCTAGGCGGGCGGCCGCGCCGGTGTCGGAGCCGCCCTGGGCGGCCGGTGCGGCTGCGAGGCCGTAGGTCGGCTCCTTCGCGCGCGTGTCCGAGATCCTCTGGAGGCGAGTGTGGCTTCGAGCCGGGAATTCCTCGATTTCGTCCTCGACCAGTTGCGCGGCGTGGGCGGCGTCTCGACCCGCAAGATGTTCGGTGAGTATGCGATCTACGTCGGGAACAAGGTCGTCGCCTTCGTCTGCGACGACCGGCTCTTCCTCAAGCCGACGGCGGCGGGCCGGGAGCTGATCGGCACGCCCGTGGAGGAGCCCATCTTCCCCGGGTCGAAGCTATACTTCGTCGCCGACGACTACCTCGACGACCCCGATTTCCTCTCCCGCCTCGTCCTCGCCACGGCGGCTGAGGTGGCGGAGCCGAAGCCGAAGAAGCGGAAGGGGCGCTGAGGGCGACGCTCGACTTCCTCGCCATTGAATCTCCCGTGCGGGTGCTCCCGCCGCATCCTACGGCGGGAGCACCCGACCCGGTGCCGCCGGCGTACCGACCGCGCCTCGGGCCCCACCCCGCCATGGCCCCACCCCGCCCTTCCTCTTGACAGTCTGAAGGAGCGAATGCATCGTGTTTCTTCAGATAGTCTGAAGGAAGGACCGGCACGCCGTTGGGCCATGCGGAGACGCCGCCGGGCTGTGCGGAGAAGCGGCGATGGGCTCCGCGACGGCGGCGCGGAGCGCGGAGCCTGGTGGCAACGCGATCCGCTGCGGCGATGCGCTCCGGTATGGCGACGTGACAGCGCGCCGGCCCCCTGCGAGGCCGTCGCACCGCGCCGGACCGAAACGCGCGGCCGGGATCGATGAGGGAGACCAGAATGACAGACCATTCCGGAGAACTGCTCCAGGGCACGCTGGAGATGCTCGTGCTGAAGGCGCTCTCGGTCGGCCCCATGCACGGCTGGGGGCTGGCGCAGCGGATCGAGCAGATGAGCCGCGACGTGTTCCGCGTGACCCAGGGTTCGCTCTACCCGGCGCTGCAGCGGATGAAGCGGAAGGGGTGGATCCGGTCCGAGTGGCGAGTCACGGAGAACAACCGCCGCGCGCGCTACTACATGCTCACCCCCGCCGGCGAGCGACAGCTCGAGAAGGAGCGGGCGGAATGGGAGCGCGTCTCGAGCGCGGTGAACTGGGTCCTGGCGTGGGAAGGGGGCGTGGCGTGAGGCGCGCCGCCTCTCTCCACACCCCCAGGTCTCAGGTATCGGGTCTCAGGTCTCAGGTCCGGCGTCCCGGCTGATCGCCCGGAAGCCGGCCCCCACGAACCATGACCTGAGACCCAGGACCTAAGACCTGACACCCGACACCCAACACCTGACACCTCAACCCCAAACCGACCCATGAGCCTGCTCTCCGATCTCCGCGAACGCCTGCGCGCTCTGCTCTTCCGCGCCCGCGAGGACCGCGACCTCGACGAAGAGCTCGCCTTCCACCTCGAGATGCAGACCGAGGCGAACATCGCCCGCGGCATGAGCCCGGAAGAAGCCCGTCGCCAGGCGCTCATCCAGCTCGGCGGGCTCGCCCAGGTCCGGGAGGCGACGCGGGACGCGCGCGGGATCCGGTGGCTGGACGACCTCGCCGCCGACGTGCGGTTCGCGCTGCGCACGCTCCGGAACCACCCGGCCTTCACCCTCGCCGCGGCGGCGACCCTCGCCCTCGGGATCGGCGGGACCACCGTCGTCTTCGGCGTGGTCGACGCGCTGTTCCTGAGGCCGCCGGCGGGCGTGCGCGCGCCGGACGAGGTCGCGCGGGTCCTCATCGTACGCGACGAGGGGGCGATCCGGACGCCGGCGGGGGGGCCGGGCTCATACCTGGACTTCGCGGCCATGCGGAGCGACGCCCGCGGTTTCTCCGACGTCGCGGCGATGATCTTCCCGATGCCCCTCGACCTGGACCGTGGCGAGAACGCGGAGCAGGTGACCGGCCAGGTAGTGAGCTGGAATTTCCTTTCGCTGCTCGGCGTGCGCCCGGCGGTGGGCCGCTTCTTCACGGCGGAGGAGGACTCGGTCCCGGGCGCGCACCCGGTCGTCGTGCTGAGCCACGGGTTCTGGCAGCGCCGCTTCGGCGGCGACCGGGGCATCGTCGGCCGCACGCTCCTGCTGAACGGCCAGGCGGCGACGGTGATCGGCGTCGCGGAGGCGGGATTCACGGGCATCGATCCGCTCCCGATCGACGTCTGGGTGCCGACCGCGATTGTCGGGCCGCTGTTCGGCCTCGACCAGTGGCGCGCCCTGCCCACGTTGGCGCTGGTCACGTTCATCGCCCGGCTCGCGCCCGGCGTCGAGGCGACGGCGGCCGCGGCGGAGGCGGCCTCGGCGCTCCGTCACGCAGCCGAGACATATCCGATGATGGACCCGACGCCCGACGTGCGCCTCGCGTCGCTGGTGCACGCCCAGAGCGGGACCCTCGCGTCTTCGCGGACGACCAGGGTCGCGCCCCTGCTCATGGGCGTCACCGCGCTCGTGCTGGTCATCGCCTGCGCCAACGTCGCCAACCTGCTCCTGGCCCGGGGCACGGCGCGGCGGCGGGAGACTGCGGTGCGGGCCTCGCTCGGCGCGACGCGAGGTCGCCTGGTCCGCCAGCACCTGACCGAGAGTGTAGTGCTCGCGGCCCTCGGCGGACTTGCCGGGATCGCGCTCGCCGCCGCGGGCTCCAGGCTCACACGCATGTTCCCGATCCCTCCGGGCGCGGCGGACCTGAGCCTCCGCGTCCTCGGCTTCGCTTGCGTCGTGACGCTCTTGTCGGGGCTGGCCTTCGGGATCGCGCCCGCGCTCCGCTCCGCCCTCGTGGCGCCGGCCGACGGGCTCAAGGGAGGCGATGTCGGCGTGCGACCCGGCCGCGGCCGCACGCGCCGCGCGCTCGTCGCGCTCCAGGTCGCCCTCTCCCTCGTGCTCCTCTCCGGCGCGGGGCTCCTGATCCGCTCGCTCCGCGAGGTGAACGCGATCGATCCGGGGCTCGACACCGACCGCCTGCTCGTGGTCACCGTCGGGCTCGCGAAGGCCGGGTACGACCGGCCGGCGCGCGAGGTCTTCTACGCCGAGGCCCGCGAGCGTGTCCTCCGGATCCCCGGCGTGGAGGGCGCGGCCATGGCGCATCTGATCCCCCTCGGCGGCGGGGCGCAGGCGATCGCCTACGACCACACCGTCGCCGACACCATGCTCGTCGAAGTCGGGCCGTACGTGAACTGGGTCGACGACGGCTTCTTCGCCGTCACCGGCACCCGCGTGCTGCGCGGAAGGGAATTCACGCCGCAGGACATCGCGGGCGCCGAGCCGGTCGCCATCCTCGACGAGCGCATGGCCCGCGTCCTCGCGCCGGGCGGCGACCCGTTCGAGCGCTGCATCCCCCTCGGAGACCAGGTGCAGGCGGGCGGGTGCACGCGCATCGTCGGGATCGTGGAGACCGTGCGCCACCGCTACCTCGAGGAGCCGACCGTGCCGCACGTCTACCTCCCGCGCCGGCGCGACGCGAGGGTGCCGTCCTTCTTCGTCCCGGCGCTCCTGGTCCGGACCCACGGCGAGCCGGCGGCGTACGTCCACGAGGTCCGCGCCGCCGTCCAGTCCATCGCGCCGAACCTGCCGTACGTCGCGGTCCGGCCGTACGAGGAGCTGCTCCGCGCGGAAAAGCTGCCGTTCCGCATCGGAGCGACGCTCTTCACGCTGTTCGGTGCCCTGGCTCTGGCGATCGCCGCCGTCGGGCTCTACGGCGTGCTCGGCTACTTCGTCGCCGAGCGCACGAACGAGATCGGGATCCGCCGCTCGCTCGGCGCGACGGATGGGAGGGTCATCGGCCTCGTCGTGCGACAGGGCATGAGCTCCGTCGCGATCGGCGCCGCGCTCGGGATCACCGGCGCCCTCGCGGGCGGGCGGCTGATCCAGTCGATCCTGTTCGGCGTCTCGCCCCGGGATCCGCTGACGCTGGTCGGCGTGACGGCGGTCCTCGTTGTCGTGGCGATCGTGGCGAGTCTGGTCCCCGCGATCCGCGTCGCGCGGGTGGATCCGATGGTGGCGTTGAGGGTGGAGTGAGGGCAGGTGTCCGGTGTCGGGTCTAGCTCTCAGGTCTAGGTCTCAGGTCTCAGGTCCCAGGTTGGCGGGGTCGCGGGCGACGTGGTTCGCCGGGGCTTGCCGGCGGGGCAGCTTCCGGTCCCCAGGCCCGGAACGGCCTCGGTCCGCGCCGCGTTCGCGACCTCGCCAATCCTCATGCCCTGCTCCCCGACCCCTGACACCCGACCCCTGACACCCAAGACCCAGGACCCAAGACCTAAGACCTAACCCCTAACCCCTAACCCCTTGCGCGCCCCACTAGACACTTGTATATACAAGAACCCAGATCGTCGTATATACAACTAACCACGACCACCTCACCCCCATGACCGCCATGAACGACCCCAGACTCGCCGCACAGGTCATGGCAGAGCAGTGCCTCTGCTTCCGGTCGCGTTGGATCGCGCGTGCGCTCACGCGGCTCTACGACGAGGCGCTCCGGCCGCTCCGCCTTCAGGCCACGCAGCTCACGCTCCTGAACGCGATCTCCGTTTTGGGCCGGCAGGACGGCGGGGGCCGGGAGACGGTGGAACGGACCGACGGTGGGGTGCAACACGACGCCGCGGCCGCCCCGGGCGTCCCCATGAACCGCCTGTCCGAGATCCTGGCTCTGGACCCGACGACGCTTTCTCGCAATCTTCGTCGCCTCGAGCGGGATGGGCTGATCCGGATCAGCCCCGCGCCGGACGACCGCCGGGTCAAGCTGGTCTCGCTGACGCCGAAGGGCGAGCAGCGCATCGCCGAGGCGTTCCCGCTCTGGACCCGGGCGCAGCAGCGGGTGGCCGAAGCGCTCGGACCGGAGCTCACGGCGTCGCTGCTGGACGACTTCGAGGCGGTCATGGCCGCCGACCCGCTAGATCCCGCGCATCCCGGGTCGCACTGAATTCCGGGTCGCATGCGACACGGGATCGCACCGGAACAACCATCAACCTTCGGGACTCATGAGCGCACTGATCGATTCCCTCATCGCCGAGCTGGAGAACGAGGCCGCGACGACGCGCCGCGTCCTCGAGAGGGTGCCCGAGGACCGCTTCTCCTGGGCACCGCATCCCAAGTCCATGACGCTGGGCAAGCTCGCGCAGCACGTCGCGGAGATCCCAGGGAAGATCGCGGACCTGCTCGATCCGCCGGAGTCGCGGATCCCGTTCGCTCCACCCCCCGTGGCGACGTCGCGCGACGAGATCCTCTCCATCCTGGAACAGAGCGTGGCGAACGCGGTTTCGAAGCTCCGCTCGTGGGGGGACGCCTACCTCATGCAGGACTGCCGCGTGATGCTCGGCGACCGCGTCGCGATGGCGGGCCCGCGGATCCGCTGGGTGCGCGCGGCCATGCTGAACCACTGGTACCATCACCGCGGCCAGCTCACCGTGTACCTGCGCCTGCTCGACGTGCCGGTGCCCGGGGTCTACGGCCCGTCGGCGGACGAGCCCGTTCCCGCCACGGCGGGCTGACATTGATTACATGACGCGTATCATTGTCGCGGCCATCCTCACCGCCGTCGCCACGGGCGCCCTCGCCTGGTGGCTCAAGGGCGACCTGGAGCTGGCCTGGCTGCTCGTCATCCTCGTCCTCCTCGGCGCCAGTTGCGTGATCGGCTTCGTCGCGGCGCTCGTCGTCCGCGCGCCGATCGCGCACGCCGCGGTGTTCGCGGTCGCCGTCGCGCCCATGATCGGGGCGGTCGCGCTCCTGGTCGCGATGGAGACGCCCAACGCCTGGAACTCGCCCGGCCGCACCGGGATGGAACGTCAGGCGACGTCGGTCGCCGCAGACCTCCCGCGCATCGAAGCGCGCGTTCGCGAGCTCCTCGGCGCCGGCGTCGACGCCCTGGGCACCCACGTCATCGTTCACGGCGGGCGAGTCCGGAAGGAGCCGCTCCGCTTCGCCCTGGAGCGCGAGCCCGCCGTCGCCGAGATCCACGTCGACTTCGCCCTCGGGCCCGACCGCGGGCTCGCCCTCCGCGTCGACGGGGACTCCCTCGTCGCCGACCCGGCGGCGCTCGACTCCGCCCGGAAGGCGCCATGGCGCATCAACGCCGAGGCGCTCGAGCGTCGCTTCGACGCCCCCGCCATGCGGCTGGGCAGGGTCGGCGTCCCCCCATGGGAGCAGGGGACGCTCCTCCCGCTCCGCCTCGAGTACGGGGAGGACGACTGGTCGCTCCTCGTCCTCCGCGTCGGCGGGCCGCAGGGGCTCGAGGTCGTGCGCACGATCTCCCGCGACGAGAGCCGCGACGCCCTCGCCCGCGCCGCCGCGCGTGCCGGCCGCGAGGTCAGCGACGTCCGCATCTACTTCACCCCGAGCTACCGCGGCGTCACCTTCGAGATCGGCGCGGACTTCGATTTCGTCGGCATCCCCGTCGACCGCCGCGGCAGCGTCCCCCTCGTCGCCCGCTTCCGGGACGGCGACTTCGTCTACGAGACCAGAACGATCCGCCCGACCGTCGGTGGCCAGGACGGTCCGCCCTCCCGCGGTGTCGATTCCGAGGGCCGTCGTTCGACGCATTGATGGAGCCGGGCGCGGCGCCCGCTCCCCATCGATGGAGCCGGGCGCGACGCCCGCTCCCGAACCCGAACGACGGAGGCTGGAATGCGCGTGATGGTGCTGGTCAAGGCGACGGAGAACTCGGAAGCCGGCATCCTGCCGAGCCAGGAGCTGCTGGCCGCGATGGGGAAGTTCAACGAGGAGCTCGCCCGGGCCGGCATCCTTCTGGACGGCGACGGGCTCCGCCCGAGCTCCGCGGGGAAGCGCGTGCACTTCGCGGACGGCAAGGTCACCGTCGTCGACGGGCCGTTCGCCGAGACCAAGGAGCTCGTCGCGGGCTACTGGATCTGGCAGGTCAAGTCGATGGACGAGGCCGTCGAGTGGGCTCGCCGCTGCCCGCACCCGATGCCGGGCGAGGAGGGGGTGCTGGAGATCCGGCCGTTCTACGAGCCCGAGGACTTCGGTGACGAGTTCAAGCCCGACCTGCGCGGGCTGCAGGAGCGCGTGCGGGCGGAGGAAGCGGCGCGGCGCGAGTGATCGCGAGGGCGCGGCCGCAGGCTGGGGCTGCGCGCCTGGGTGCCTGCGGGGCGGCCCCGGCGGCATAAACCCCGGGGCCGCAGCACTCGCCGCGACCCGTCGGGCAGATTCCGGCGAGCCTGGAACCGGACGCGCCGTTTCCGGTCCGGGCGCCGCGGTAGCATGGTCCCGCGTCGGGCGGCCACACGGCTGCGCGCCCCGCTCGGACGCACGGCCGCGCCAATCGATCCAATTCCTCAAACCCGAACCCCATTCCCGAACGGAGAACGCCCACAATGGCCACGACCACGAAAACCAAGATCCTCACGCACCTCTGGTACGCGGCCGGCGCCGAGGAGGCCGCGGAATTCTACTGCTCGATCTTTCCCGACTCGCGCATCGAGCGCGTGACCACGCTCAAGAACGAGACGCCGAGCGGCCCGCCGGGCTCGGTGAAGGTCGTCGACTTCACCCTCTTCGGCCAGCCGTTCCAGGCGATCACGGCCGGGCCGCACCACGAGTTCAACGACGCCATCTCCATCGTCGTCCTCTGCGACGACCAGGCCGAGCTGGACCGCTAC
>Ga0207873_1003149_pt1 | contig 12478 bp, 11 predicted proteins | sample BGWIniCompost_FD_187373 | JGI IMG/M metagenome (GOLD analysis project Ga0207873, IMG submission 187373) | Cellulose adapted compost microbial communities from Newby Island Compost Facility, Milpitas, CA, USA - BGW Initial Compost (SPAdes)... ... | reverse complement strand
CCCCGCCGATCGGCTACTGGGCGTTCCTGCGCGACCCGGACGGCCACCACCTCGAGCTCTCGTTCGGTCAGGAGGTCGGGCTCACGGTCGCCGCCGCGGCGCGCGGCGCCGGCGGCTGAGACCTCCCGGGCGATCCGTCCCACTTCTGTGGCAGGGCGCCGCAGCGGCTCGCGGCGCGCTCCGCGCCATGCCTTCCGGCGCCGGCACACGCGTTGCAGCCCTGTTCGGGGGATTCCCGAAAGCCCGCCTCGGAGGGAGCGAGGCCGATGGCGTACGTCCACTACGACCGCCTCAGCGCCCTCGACGCCACCTTCCTCGCGCTCGAGGACGAGAACGTCCACATGCACGTGGGGGCGGTGGCGATCTTCGACGCCAAGCCGCTCGCCGCCCGCGACGGCGGGCTCGACCTGCCCCGCCTGCTCGCGCACGCCGCGCCCGCCATCGGCCGGAGCCAGCGGCTCCGCCAGCGCCTGGCCCGGATCCCCGTGGTGGGCCATCCGGTCTGGGTCGACGACGAGCACTTCCAGCTCGACTACCACCTGCGGCACACCGCGCTCCCGCTGCCGGGGAGCGAGCGCCAGCTCAAGCGCCTGGCCGGGCGCGTGCTCTCGCAGAAGCTCGATCTGAACAAGCCGCTCTGGGAGCTGTGGATCGTGGAGGGGCTCGAGGGCGATCGCTGCGCCCTGATCGCCAAGCTCCACCACTGCATGGTCGACGGCGTCTCGGGGGTGGACCTGCTCGCGCTCCTGCTCGACGTCGAGCCCCGGCGCGAGCCCGGCGAGGTCGACGCGCCGGCGCGCTGGCTGCCGCGCCCCGTGCCCGGGCCCGCCCGGCTCCTGCGCGACGAGCTCGCGCGCCGCGCCGGCCTGCCGCCGGCGCTGCTCGGCGCCGGGCTGCGCGCGCTTCGCGCCCCGCGCGCGCAGCTCGAACGCGCGCGCGAGGCGGCGGGCGCCGTGCAGGAGATCCTGCGCCCGGCCCTGCGCACCGCCACGCCGACCCCGCTCAACGAGCCGGTCGGCCCGCACCGCCGCTTCGACTGGACCGTGTTCGCGCTCGATCAGGTGAAGGCGGTGAAGCAGCGCCTCGGCGGCACCGTGAACGACGTCGTGCTCGCCACCGCGGCGGGCGCGCTGCGCGCGTTCCTGGCCCGGCGGGGCGTCGCGGTGGACACGCTCGACTTCCGCGCGCAGGTGCCCGTCGACGTGCGCCCGGCGCGCGAGCGCGGGCGGCTCGGCAACCGCGTGGCGACCCTGGTGGTGCCGCTGCCCGTGCACGAGCCCGACCGGCGCCGGCGCTACCAGGCGGTCCTGCGCGCCACTCATGCGATGGAGGCCGAAAGGCAGGTGCGCGGCAGCGAGCTGCTCGAGGCGCTCGGCGACTGGACGGCCACCGAGCTGCTCGCCGGCCTGGTGCGCACCACCGCGAAGGGCCTCGCCTTCAACCTCACGATCACCAACGTCCCGGGCCCGCCGATGCCGGTCTACCTGCTCGACGCCCCGATGCTGGCGATCTACCCGGTGGTTCCGCTGTTTCCGCGCCAGTGCCTCGGGTTCGCCGTGTTCAGCTACGACGGGCGCCTGTTCTGGGGCTTCCACGCCTGCTGGGACGCCGTGCCCGACCTCCACGACGCCGTGCTCGCGGTGGAGGCCGAGTTCGCCGCGCTGCGCGCGCTGGCCGCGGAGGAGCCCGCGTCGTGACCCGCGCGCACGCCCAGCGGCTCTCGCAGATGGACCGCTCGTTCCTGGTCTACGAGAACCCGCGCGCCCCGATGCACGTGGGCGCCGTCGTGATCCTCGACGCGCGGCCGCTGCGCACGGACGAGGGCGGCGTGGACGTGGCCCGGATCGAGGAGTACCTGGCGGCGCGCCTGCACCTGATCCCCCGCTACCGGCAGCGCCTCGCCTGGACCCCGATCGAGCGCCATCCCGTCTGGGTCGACGACGACCGCTTCCAGCTCCGCTACCACGTGCGCCACACGCGGCTCCCCCGCCCGGGCAGCGAGCGCCAGCTCGCGCGCGTGGCGGGCCGGATCTTCTCGCAGCACCTCGACCGCGACCGCCCGCTCTGGGAGCTGTGGGTGATCGAGGGGCTGGAAGGCGACCGCTTCGCGCTCGTCACGAAGATCCACCACTGCATGGCCGACGGGGTCGCGGGGGCCGAGCTGCTGGCGGCGCTGCTCACCGCCACGCCGGTGGCCAAGCCGGATCCGCCGCCCGTGTGGCTGCCGCGGCCGCCGCCCGGCGACCTCGCGCTGGCGCGCGACGCGCTGGTCCGCGCCCTGGCGACACCGTTCGAGGTCGCCGGCGCGGCGTGGGAGGCCGTGCGCGCGCCGCGCGCGCTGGCCGCACGGGCGCGCGAGCTGCTCGGCGCGGCCTCGCGCACGCTCGCCAGCGGCATCGGGCCGGCTCCGGCCACGCCCTTCAACCAGCCGATCGGGCCCTACCGGCGCGTGGCCTGGCTCGTGATGGACCTGTCGCGCGTGCGCCGGACCGCGAAGGCACTGGGCGGCACGGTGAACGACGTCGTGCTGACGGTCGTGGCGGGCGGCGTGCGCCGCTTCCTGCGCCGCCAGCGGCACGAGGACGTCGATCATCTCGACTTCCGCGTCCTCACGCCCGTGAACACGCGCCGCCCCACGCCGGAGCGGCGGTTCGGCAACTACGTCTCGGCCTGGATCGTGCGCCTCCCGCTCGACGAGCGCGACCCGCGGGCGGCCTTCCGGCGCGTGCACGAGCAGACCGTCCAGCTCAAGGAGCGCCACGCCGAGCGCGCCGTGGAGGCGCTCGCGCGCACGAGCGCGCTCACCGGGCCGCTCCTGCTCGCGCTCGGCGCGCGGCTCGTGAACGCGGGCGCCGCGCCCTTCCAGATGGTGGTCACCAACGTGCCGGGCCCGCGCCAGCAGCTCTACCTGCTCGAGGCGCCGCTCCTCGACGTGCACCCGCTGGTGCCGCTGCTGGGAACGCTCGGGATCGGGGTCGCGGTGTTCAGCTACCGCGACCACCTCTCGTGGGGCTTCACCGCGGACTGGGACCTCGTGCCGGACCTGCACGCGTTCGCCCGAGGCGTCGAGACCGCGTTTGAGCGCCTGTGCCGGGCGGCCGGCACTGCCGAGAAGCCGGACGACGGCGCGCCGCCCGCATGACGGCGCGGCGGCCGCATTGTAGAAAGGCTCAGCCGCCCCCGTCGCGCAGCGCCTCGCGCGCCCACGTGAGGCGCGCGCGCTCGACGCGCTCCCACTGATCGAGCGCGCGCTGCTCGAGCGCTGCGAGCTGGCCCGGGTCGAGCGGCAGCGGCTCGCCCAGCGCGGCGAGCGCGCGCCACAGCCCGCGCTTGCCGAGGATGCCGAGGCCGAGCAGCTCGAACGCCTCGAAGCGCCCGAGCGCGCGGTCGTCGGGCAGCTTGGGGCGGCTCAGCTGCTGTGCGATCCAGCCGGCCGCGCGCTTCACGCCGCCCGGCCGCTCGCCGAGCCGCTCGAGCGCGCCGACGAGCAGCGCGCGGTCCTCCTCGATCTCGCGCTGGAGCCGTTCGAGGTCGAGCCCGTCGGCGGGATCGGGCTCGAGCCGCTCGAGGAGCCCGAGCGCCACCTGCGCGCCCGCGAGGTGGTCGTCGACGTAGGTGCGAAGTCGGTCGACATCGAGCATGACGGTGCCTTTCGCCGTCCGCGGCCGCGGCCGCTTCAGTGGACCGCCGGCAGCTCGGCCGGGCGGTCGCTGTGCCGGTTGCCGATCTGCTCGCGCAGCAACGCCCGCAGCGTGTAGCGCTCGCGCTCGATCTCCTGCTGGCTGCGGAAGCCGAGCCGGCGCAGGATCGGCAGCGGCGGGCACCAGCCCTGCAGCGCGTGCTGGAGCAGGAAGCCCTGCACCGCGACCGGCAGCGCGAGCCAGCGCCGCCGGCCGCCCAGCGCGAGCGCGAGGCCGCCCAGCGTGAGCAGCGACGAGAGCGTCTCGATCGCGCGCTCGACGTCCCACTCGGCGTCGATCGCGTGCAGCCGGCGCCGGATCCGCTCCGGGCTCTCGCGCACCGTCTCGACGCGCCGCGCGGTCTCGGTGCGGATCGCGCGGTTCACCGCAGGGGCCGTGCTCCGGCGCACCCGGTCGTGTCGGGTCATGGCTTCGCTTCTCCCGCCGGCTCGTCCGCCGGCCTCGGTGACGAGCGGTGCAACCGACGTGCCTGCCCGCGGGAAGCGCCGGCGAACCGCGCTGCGCGCACGCGGTCGCGCACCGCGCTGCCGCTCCTCAGGATGCGCGGGAGGCCGGTGCACCCGCCGGCTCCTCCGCCACGCGCGGGTGCTCGACGCGGCGCGTCCCGGTCTCGCGCAGCCCGAACTCCTCGCGGGTGAGCGAGCGATGGATGCCGAACGCCGCGCGCGCGCCCTCCGCGGCCGCCACGATCGAGAGCTGCACGTCGCGCAGGATGTTGCCCGCCACGAACACGCCGGGGACGTCGCTCGCCTCGTACTGGCCGCGCCGGATCCCGCCCTGCCGGGTGAGGCGGCAGCCGATCCGCTCGGCGAGCGTGGACTGCGGGCGGCTCGGCAGGTCGAAGAACAGGGCTTCGATCGCGATGCGCTCGCCGTCGGCGAGCTCCGCGGCGGCGAGCCGGCCGTCGCGCGCGACGAGCCGCGCCACCCGCGTCTCCACGCAGCGCACGCCGTTGCGCGCGAGCGCACGCCGCTGCTCGCCCGTGAGGCCGGCCGGCCCGTCGCACAGCAGCGTCACGTCGCGCGACCAGGCGGTGAGCGCGCGCGCCATCTCGAAGCCGCGCTGGCGCCGGCCGTAGGCCGCGATCGGCCGCCCGCGGTGCTCCCAGGCGTCGCAGTACGGGCAGTGGTACACGCCCGTCCCGTACAGCTCGGCGCAGCCCGCGATCGGCGGCAGCACGTCGACCAGCCCGGTGGCGATCAGCAGCTTGCGCGCGCGCTCGCTGCGCCGGCCGGGCAGGCGCACCCGGAAGCTGCCGTCACGGTTTCGTGTCGCTCCGAGCACGCGCGCCTCGCGCAGCTCCACGTTCGGATAGCGGGCGAGATCCGCGCGCGCGAGGCGGCGGAACTCCTCGGGATGGATGCCGTCGCGCGAGAGGAAGCCGTGCATCGCCTCGGCGGCCCAGCTGCGCGGCTGGCCCGCGTCGCACACGAGGACGCTGCGGCAGCAGCGCGCGAGCACGAGCGCCGCCGACAGGCCGGCCGGGCCGGCGCCCACGATGAGGACGTCCCACGAACGCGCGCGTGCGGCCACGGGACGCAGCGCGTGCAAGCGCGATGCCGCCGTGGTGCGCGCTCGCGCCACGCGCTCGCCGCCCCGCGGCACCCGGCTTGCACGCGATCGTGGAAAGAGGCGCGCAGCCTGGGCCGGGCGCCGCGCCGGAGGGTGCGATGGACGCCTCGTCGCTGGCACACCAGGCGATCGTGATCACGGGCGCCTCGAGCGGCTTCGGGCGGGGCGCCGCCCTCGCCTTCGCGGAGGCCGGCGCCTCGCTCGTGCTGGCCGCGCGGCGCGAGGCGCTGCTCGAGGACCTCGCGGCGGAGTGCGAGACGCGCGGCGGGCGCGCGCTCGCGGTCCGGACCGACGTCAGCGAGCGCGCCGAGGTCGCCCGCCTGCTCGAGGCGGCCATCGCCGCGTTCGGCGGCGTGGACGTGTGGATCAACAACGCGGGCGTGGCGGCGATCGGGCCCTTCGAGCGGGTGCCGATCGAGGACCACGCGCAGGTGATCGCCACCGACCTGCTGGGCGCCCTCTACGGCAGCTGGTACGCCTACCGCCACTTCCGCGCGCGCGGCGCGGGCACGCTGATCAACGTGGCCTCCGAGCTCGGCCGCTACACCGCGCCGTACTTCGCCTCGTACGCGGCGGCCAAGCACGGCGTGGCGGCGCTCGGCGAGGCCATGCGCCAGGAGCTGGCGCAGACCGGGCTCGACGACGTCCACGTGTGCACGGTGCTGCCCTCGGCGCACGACACGCCGTTCTTCGATCACGTGGCCAACTACACCGGCCACGCGATCCAGCCGCCGCGGCCCCTCCACGATCCCACCGACGTCGTGGAGACGCTCGTGCGCCTCGCGATCGATCCCAGGGACCAGGAGATCGTCGGCGCCGACGGAATCGTGAAGATCGTGATGAAGAAGCTGGCGCCCGGCCTGACGAGCGACGTGGCCGCGCGCGTCATGCACCGCACCCAGATGGAGCAGGCCCCGCCCGCCGCCGACACCTCGGGCGCCGTCCACGCCCCGATCGAAACCGGCACCGAGGTCAGCGTCGGCCGCCGCGCCCCGGGGCCGGCTTGAGCAGCCGAAGCTCGCGCGCGGCGCGGATGGCGAAGGTTCGAGAGGAGCACTGGCGTCCCCAACGGGAGTCGAACCCGTGTTACCGCCTTGAAAGGGCGGTGTCCTAGGCCTCTAGACGATGGGGACGCGGCGGGATCGGTCCGGGCGGACCCTAACAAAGGGGGGGTTCGGGTCGCGAGAGCGCTGCCGGAGCTCCGTTGGGGGACGCACCGGGGTCGCCACGCGCGGCGCTCGGGCCGAGCGGAGCAGATTCCGCGCTGCCCGGAGCAGATTCCGAGCGAATCCGAGCGAGTCGGAGCCACCTCTTGCTGGGGCGGCACCGATCTTCCCTGGGGCGGGATGCCGCTTCCGCCGGGACCGATGCAGCCATCGGTGCGCGTGAACGCAATGCATCGGTCAGGTGCACGACGATTCCGGTTGGCACCCCTCGCCGATGGGGTTAGAATGACTCGCACGTGGGAAGGGGAAACCGAGAGGGGTCCCTTCCCATGTTGCGTTTCTTGCGCCCGAGCTCACTTCGCAGCGCCCTGCTGCCATCGCTCGCGCTGCTCGGCTTCGCGGCCTTCGCCGCCTCGCCGGCCCAGGCCATCCTGTTCACGCTCGACACCGAGTTCGACGCCGGCCTCACGGGCAACTTCGCCACTGTCGAGGTCACCGAGAGCGGCGGCGGCCTCGACTTCATCGTGAGCCTCGCCGGCTCGGATCTCGGTCCGAACGCGGACCTGCACGAGTTCTACTTCAACCTGGCCGGCGATCCGACCAACGTGACCCTGACCACGGTCTCGGTCGTCAACACGGCGTTCACGCTCCAGCTCGACCCGCCCGTCGCCGGTGGGGCCGGCTCGTCCTTCGAGTACGGCGTCAACTTCGGCAACGGCGCGGGCCCGCCCGGCAACGGCGTGCTCAAGGAGGCGCGCTTCCGCATCGAGGCGGACCAGCCGCTCACGCTGGCCGATCTCGAGGTGCTCTCCCAGACGTCGCAGGGGATCCAGGTTCACGCGGCCCTGCACGTGCAGGGCACCTCGCTGGTCTCGGGTGCGGACTCCGAGACGGTGGGCGGCACGATTCCGGCCCCCGAACCGGGCGCGCTCGGCCTGCTCGGCACCGGCCTGCTCGCCCTGGCGGTGCGCCGGCGCAGCTAGCCCGCCGGTCCGATCGACTTCGGGGCCGCTCGTCGCGCCGCGCGCGCGGCGAGCGGCCCCGTCGTGCGTCCGGCGCCCGCGCCCGCAGCCGCAGCGCGCGCAGCGGAGGCCGCCGCCGCGCCGTCCGCACGCGCGCCCGCGCGCGCGACGACCGCATCCGGCGTCACCGTCTCGACCACGCGCCAGAGATACCACGAGGCGACCGAGCGCCACGGCCGCCACGGCTCCGCGAGCGCCTCGAGCTGTGCGGGCCGCGGCAGCTCCGGGAGGCCGTACAGCAGCATCGCGCCCTTGCGCACGCCGTAGTCGCCGACCGGCAGCACGTCGGGCCGGCCGAGCGAGAACATGAGCAGCATGTGCGCGGTCCAGGGCCCGACGCCACGCACCACGGTGACGGCCTCGACGACCGCGTCGTCGTCGAGGCGGGCCAGGCGGCGGGCGTTCAGCACGCCGTCGTCGAAGGCCGCCGCGATCGCGCGAAGGGAGGCGATCTTCTGGCGCGAGAGGCCGCAGGCGCGCAGCTGCGCCTCGCGCGCCGCGCGCAGGCGCGCCGGGGCCGGGATCCGGCCGCCGAAGGCGGCGCGCAGGCGCGCCTCGATCGCGCGCGCCGCGTGGCCGGTGATCTGCTGGTACAGCACCGAGCGCACGAGGTACCGGTAGGGATCGCCGCGCGGCACGAGGCCGCAGGCGCCGACCCGGCGGATCAGCGCGCCCAGCACGGGGTCGCGCCGCGCGAGCACCCGGCGCGCGCGGGCCAGCGCGGCGGAGTCGAGCGGCTCGATGCGGCGCGGGTCGGACACGGGCGCGCAGGGTAGCGTCGTCCCGGCGCGGCGGAGGCTATGCTCGCGCACCATGCCGCCGCTCGACCGCGACACCCGACGCGAACGCGCCCAGAACCTGTGGGCGAGCCTCGAGCGCAAGCACACGCCGCTGGCCAAGGCGGCCGTGCTGGACACCGCGCCCCAGGTGGAGGTCGAGCAGATCGGCGGGCTCGCGGCCGCCAAGGAGGAGGTGCTGACCTACGCCTGCGCGGCCACCAACCCGGAGGTGTACGCCCGCTGGGGCACGTTTCCGCCGAGCGGGCTGCTCCTGATCGGGCGCACGGGCGTGGGCAAGACCCTGCTGGCCGGCGCGCTCGCCACGCGCAGCGGGACCAGCTTCCTGCGCATCGACGTGCCGCGCCTCGTGGTCGAGGTGGTCCACCGCGGCGGCCAGGTGGGCGAGCTGCTCGAGGGCTGGAGCCAGACGCTCGCCGAGATGCCGCCGGTCACGGTCTTCTTCGAGGAGCTCGAGTTCGTGCGCGCCGAGGAGATCGGGAGCCGCCGGCCCGATCTGCCGGTCGGCCCGATCATGGACTTCCTGCTCGACCTCGTGGACCGCGCGATCGCCATCGAGCACACCCTGGTGGTCGGCTCCACCGCGCACCCCGACACGCTGCGCACCGCGTTCCTCACCTCCGGCCGCTTCGAGCGCCTGGTCGAGGTGAACCCGATCCATCCCGACGACATCGTGGAGGCGCTGCGCATCCACCAGCTCGCCGCCGAGAAGCGGGCCGGCCGCCGGCTGTTCGACGCGATCGACTGGCGCGCGGTGGTGAGCCGCTACCAGGAGCCGAGCACCGGCGAGTGGATCCGCGTCCTGCACGCGACCTTGCGCCGCAAGGCGCGCTGCGAGGCGAGCGGCGAAGATGAAGGGCCGGTGACGACGGCCGACCTCGAGACCGAGGTCGAGCGCCTGCGCGCCACGCGCCGTCACCTCGCGCCGCCCGGCGGCGGCATCTACCTCTAGCGGGCGCGTCTCCACCGCGGGAACGTCCCGGAAGCGAGACGCGCGCGCGCGCCGCCGCTGCCGGCCGCCTGCGCGTCGTGCGGCGCACGCGCGAGATCGAGCGCGCGCGCGCGAGGTTGCGCGCGCGCCTGCGCGCCGCGCGGCGCGCGCACCGCCGGCAGTGCGCGCGCAAGTCGCGCTGCGCGCACGGCCCGCCTGCCGGCCCGCTGCCGGTGCGATCCCGACCGTGGGATTCGGGCCGCAGGTCGCACCGATGCGCGAAAGTCGCCGCAACCCGGCGAACGCCCACGGGATCCGCGCATGCGCGCGCGCCTGGCACGGGACTTGGAAGAAGCAGCGGGCGAGCCACGAGTGGAGCTGCCGTGTCCGACCAGACGATCCTGTTCGTCGACGACGAGGTGAACATTCTCAAGGCGCTCAAGCGCCTCACCCGCCACGAGCCCTGGACGGTGCTGTGCGCCTCCCGGGGCAGCGAGGCGCTCGACCTGCTCGAGCGCACGCCGGCCCAGGTGGTGGTGTCCGACCAGCGTATGCCCGAGATGAGCGGCGTCGACCTGCTGCAGGTCGTGCGCGAGCGGCACCCCGACATCGTGCGCATGATGCTCACCGGCTACACGGAGATGAACGTCGCCGTCGACGCGATCAACCGCGGCGAGATCTTCCGGCTGATCACGAAGCCGTGGAACGACGAGGAGCTCAAGGCGACGATCCGCCAGGCCTTCGACCACTACCACCTCAAGCGCGAGATCAAGCGGCTCAACCAGGTCACGCGCGAGCAGAACTTCAAGCTCCAGGACATGAACCGGAACCTGGAGGCGAAGGTCGCCGAACGCACCAAGCAGCTCGCCGAGAAGCACCAGGAGCTGCGCACCGCCTACGTGCAGACGATCCGCGCGCTGGCCGAGGCGGTGGACGCCAAGGACGCCTACACGCGCGGCCACTCCGAGCGCGTGGGCGTGTACGCCTCGAAGATCGCGCGCGAGATGAACTTCCCGAAGGAGTTCATCGAGCGGGTCTACATCGCCGGCCTGCTGCACGACGTGGGCAAGATCGGCGTCCCCGACCACATCATCACCAAGCCGGACCGGCTCAACGACGAGGAGTACGAGGAGATCAAGAAGCACCCGGAGATCGGGGCCAAGATCCTCGAGCCGGTGACCTTCCTCGCCGACGTCGTGCCCTGCGTGCGCCACCACCACGAGTGGTACGACGGCTCGGAGCGCGGCTACCCCTACCGGCTGCGCGGCGACGACATTCCGCTGCCCTCGCGCGTGATCCTGGTCGCCGACACGGTCGAGGCGATGACCAGCGACCGCCCCTACCGCAAGGCGCTGCCGCTCGACGTGGTGGTGCGCGAGCTGCACGCCTACTCGGGCACCCAGTTCGACCCGGTCGTGGTCCAGGCGATGCTGGCGCTGCTCGAGCGCGAGGGCGAGGGCTTCCTGCGCAAGGACCAGAAGTTCGACATCTACCAGTTCATCGAGGGCTAGTTGGGCCACCGCCACCACGAAGCGCTCGCCATCGACGAGGGTCTGGCCGCGGACCGCCGCTTCCTGTGCGAGGTGCGGCTGCTGGCCGGGCTGCACGCCGAGCTGGTTCGCGCGGCGCGGCCGGACGAGCGGCGCGGCGCGCTGCTGCGCGCGGCCTTCCTGCACGGGCTGCGCGACGCGAGCTGCGGCGGCGGCCACGCCACGCTCGGCGAGGGCGCGCCCTGGATCGCGGCGCCCGCGATCCCGATCCAGCTGCGCGGCGCCCTCACGACGCCCGGCGCGGCCGGCCGGCCGCTCGCGCTCGAGGGACACTGGCCCGCGCAGCTCGAGGCCGAGGCGGTTGCGCTGGCCGGCGGCGCCACCCGGCCCGCCTGTCTCGTCTCCGCCGCCTACACGTCGGGGTGGCTGTCGGCGCTCTGGGAGGCCGACGTGCTGGCCGTCGAGCGCAGCTGCGCGGCGTGCGGCGATGCGGCGTGCCGCTTCGAGGCGCGCGAGGCCTCCGCGTGGACCGCGAGCGGCGATCCCGTGGCGGCCCGGCTGCTCGCCGCCCTGCCCTTCGGCCTGCTGCGCGACCGCCTCGCGCGCGAGCGCCGCGCGCAGCGTCCCGCCTGCGACGGCGACGAGGGCGCCTTCGACCCGGCCAGCCCCGCCGTGCACGTGTGGGGGCCGGTCATGGTCGTGCCCTACGCGGGCGACCAGACCGCGGTGGCCGTCGAGGCGGTGTCGCGCCAGCCCGCGGCGGCGGGCGTCACGGTCGTGGTGGTGGATCTCCAGGGGGCGATCGTCGACGACGGCTTCGGAGCGGTGGCGCTCGAGCGCGTCGTCGAGGTGATCGAGGCCCATGGCGCGGAGGCGGTGCTGGCGGGGATCTCGCCGCTCTCCTCGCGCGTCGTGGAGGGCCTCGGGCGCGCGCCCGTGGTCACCCGCAAGGACCTGCGCAGCGCCATCGCGCTCGCCTTCCAGATCGCCGAGTCACAGCGGCACGCCGTCTAGCCGATGGAGCGAGCGGTGCGGAAGGAAGCCGGTGCCACGACGACGTCCCGCGAGCAGGGCACGCTCGAGGACAGGCCGCTGCCCGTGCTGCTGCTCGGGCTCTACCGGCGGCGCGCCTCGGGCCGCCTCGACCTCTCCCGCGAGGGCGTGACCAAGCGGGTGTGGCTGCGCGAGGGCGTCCCGGTGCTGGCCGAGTCGAACCTGCCCAGCGAGAGCCTCGGCATCCAGCTGCTCGACGCCGGCCGCATCACGCGCGACGACTACGCGAAGGTGGTGGAGACGGTGCGCGAGCGCCGCTGCAAGGAGGGCGCCGCGCTGCTCGCGCTGGGCGTGATCGCGCCCCAGGAGCTGTTCGCGGCGCTCAAGGACCAGGTGCGCCGGCGCCTGCTCGACTCGATCGGCTGGCCGCGCGGCACCTGGAGCTTCGACCCCGACGACCCGCCCGCGCCCGACACCAGCGCCTTCCGCTGCGACCCCGTGGCGCTGACGCACGAGGGCGTCGCGATCCACTGGCCGCCCGCTCAGCTGCGCGCGGCGCTCGCCGAGCCGATGCGCCGCTTCCCGCGCCCCACGCGGCGCTTCGCCGCGCTGGCCGGACGCCTGCACCAGGATCCCGAGGTCGCGCGCCTGATCGAGGGCCTGGACGGCAAGCGCACGCTCGGCGACGCGCTGGGCGCCTCGCCCGGCCCGACCGCGCTGGCCGCCGCCTGGGTGCTCGACACGCTGGCCGCGGTGACCTGGCACGACGAGCCGGTCGCCGCCGACGCGGCCGCCGGGTCGGCGGG
>Ga0207873_1003146_pt1 | contig 12484 bp, 11 predicted proteins | sample BGWIniCompost_FD_187373 | JGI IMG/M metagenome (GOLD analysis project Ga0207873, IMG submission 187373) | Cellulose adapted compost microbial communities from Newby Island Compost Facility, Milpitas, CA, USA - BGW Initial Compost (SPAdes)... ... | reverse complement strand
GCCCGCGGCTATCCCTTCGTGGCGGTGATGGCCGAGACCTTCTCGATCGAGCGGCGCAAGCTGATGAAGGCCTACGGCGCCAAGGTCATCCTGACCCCGGCTGCCGAGCGCGGCAGCGGCATGGTGCGCAAGGCCAGGGAACTGGCGGAGAAGAACGGCTGGTTCCTCGCCAACCAGTTCGACAACCCGGCCAATCCGGCCTACCACCGCTCCACCACCGGCCCGGAGATCCTGCGCGACTTCGCCGGCCGCCGGCTCGACTTCTTCGTCACCGGCTGGGGCACCGGCGGCACCCTCACCGGCGCCGGCCAGATGCTCAAGACCGCGCGCCCGGAACTGAAGGTGATCACCTGCGAACCGGCCGGCGCCTCGCTGCTGCAGGGCAAGGAGTGGCAGCCGCACAGGATCCAGGGCTGGACCCCGGACTTCGTGCCCGCCGTGCTCGACCGCAGCGTCGCCGACCGCATCATCCCGGTGGACGACGTGCTGGCGCGCGACACCGCCCGCCGGCTGGCTGCCGAGGAGGGCCTGTTCGTCGGCATCAGCGCCGGCGCTACCGCCGCCGCCGCCCTGGAGGTGGCCAAGGATGCGCCCGAGGGCTCGGTGATCCTGACCATGCTGCCGGACACCGGCGAACGCTACCTCAGCACCTTCCTGTTCGAAGGCATCGGCGAAGGCAGCGACGACGATTGGCTGGCTGGCCTGCCCTGAACCGCCTCAGCGCAGGTCACGCAGCAGGCGCTCGACCAGCTGGTCGGCCAGCTGCTCGGGCCCGGCCTCGGCGGTGCGCAGGTGGATCTCCGGCGCCTCCGGCACTTCGTAGGGCGAGTCTATGCCAGTGAAATTCCTGATCTCGCCGGCGCGCGCCTTGGCGTACAGGCCCTTGACGTCGCGCTGCTCGGCCACCGCCAGCGGCGTGTCGACGAAGACCTCGAGGAACTCGCCCTCGGCGAACAGCTCGCGCGCCATCCGCCGCTCGGCGCGGAAGGGCGAGATGAAGCTGACCAGCACGATCAGGCCGGCGTCTGCCATCAGCTTGGCCACCTCGGCAACGCGGCGGATGTTCTCGACGCGGTCCTCGGCGGTGAAGCCCAGGTCCTTGTTCAGGCCGTGGCGGACGTTGTCGCCGTCCAGCACGAAGGTGTGGTAGCCCATCGCGTGCAGGCGCTTGTCCACCAGGTTGGCGATGGTGGACTTGCCGGCGCCGGAGAGGCCGGTGAACCACAGGCAGCGCGGCTGCTGGCCCTTGATGCGGGCGCGCGCCGCGCGGTCCACGTCCAGGTGCTGCCAGTGGATGTTGGCGGCCCGGCGCAGGGCGAAGTCCAGGGTGCCGGCGCCGACGGTGCCGTTGCTCTGGCGGTCGATCAGGATGAAGGCGCCCAGCCCGCGGCTGTCGGCGTACGGCTCGAAGGCCACCGGCTGGTCGAGGCTGATGTTGCAGCAGGCGACCTCGTTGAGGTCCAGGTGCTTGGCGGCCAGCTGCGCCTGGGTGTTCACGTCGACCTTGTGCTTGATCTCGGTGATCTGGGCGCCGACCGTGCGGGTGCCGATGCGCAGCCAGTACGGCCGGCCCGGCAGCAGCGGCGTCTCGCCCATCCACAGCAGGTGGGCGGCGAACTGGTCGGCCACCTGCGGCGGGTTGCCGGCGGCGGCGATAACGTCGCCGCGGCTGACGTCCACCTCGTCCTCGAGGGTCAGCATGACGGCCTGGCCGGCGCCGGCGCGCTCCAGCTCGGCGCCCGCCTGCAGCACCCGCGACACCCGCGAGCGCCGGCCCGAGGGCAGCACCACCACCTCGTCGCCCTTGCCCACCTCGCCGGCGGCGATGGTACCGGCGAAGCCGCGGAAATCCTGGTTCGGCCGGCATACCCACTGCACCGGCAGGCGCAGCCCGCGCGGCGCCTTGTCCGGCGTGACGTCCACCGTTTCCAGGTGGCCCAGCAGGGTCGGCCCCTGGTACCAGGGCATGGCCACCGAAGGCTCGAGCATGTTGTCGCCCTTCAGCGCCGAGACCGGAATCGCCTGCACGTGCGGGATGCCGAGCTGGCCGGCCAGCGCCGCGTAGGCCTCGGCGATGCCGCTGAAGACCGCCTCGTCGTAGCCGACCAGGTCCATCTTGTTCACCGCCAGCAGCACGTGCCGGATACCCAGCAGCGAGGCGATGTAGCTGTGCCGGCGGGTCTGGGTGAGCAGGCCCTTGCGCGCATCGACCAGCACCACCGCCAGGTCGGCGGTGGAAGCGCCGGTGGCCATGTTGCGGGTGTACTGCTCGTGGCCGGGGCAGTCGGCGACGATGAACTTGCGCCGCTCGGTGTCGAAGAAGCGGTAGGCGACGTCGATGGTGATGCCCTGCTCGCGCTCGGCGGCCAGACCATCCACCAGCAGGGCGAAGTCGAGTTCGCCGTTCTGGGTGCCGTGGCGCTTGCTGTCGGCCTCCAGCGCCGCCAGCTGGTCGTCGAACAGGCGCTTGGTGTCGTGCAGCAGGCGTCCGATCAGGGTGCTCTTGCCGTCGTCGACGCTGCCGCAGGTGATGAAGCGCAGCAGGCCCTTGGTCTCGTGCTGGCGCAGGTAGGCGGCGACGGCCTCGGCGTGGTTGCGCGCGTCCATCAGAAATAGCCCTCCTGCTTCTTCTTCTCCATCGAAGCGGAGGGATCGTGGTCGATCACCCGGCCCTGGCGTTCGGAAGTGGTGGCCACCAGCATTTCGGCAATGATCGCCTCCAGGGTGTCGGCCTCGGATTCGATGGCGCCGGTCAGCGGATAGCAGCCCAGGGTGCGGAAGCGGACCTTGCGCATCGCCGGCTGCTCGCCCGGGCGCAGCGGCAGGCGCTCGTCGTCCACCATGATCAGGGCGCCGTCGCGTTCGACGATCGGCCGCTCGCGGGCGAAGTACAGCGAGGGCACCGGGATGTTCTCGCGGAAGATGTACAGCCAGACGTCCAGCTCGGTCCAGTTCGACAGCGGGAATACCCGCACGCTCTCGCCCTTGTGGATGCGGGCGTTGTAGAGGTTCCACAGCTCCGGCCGCTGGTTCTTCGGGTCCCAGCGGTGCTGCGCCGAGCGGAAGCTGAAGATGCGCTCCTTGGCGCGCGACTTCTCCTCGTCGCGGCGGGCGCCGCCGATGGCGGCGTCGAAGCCCCAGTGGTCCAGCGCCTGCTTCAGCGCCTGGGTCTTCATCACGTCGGTGTGCACGGTGGCGCCGTGGCTGACCGGGCCGATGCCCTGGGCCAGGCCGTCGGGATTGGTCCAGGTGCGCAGCTCGACGCCGGTTTCGGCGGCGCGGCGGTCGCGGAAGGCGATCATCTCGCGGAACTTCCAGCCGGTGTCCACGTGCAGCAGCGGGATCGGCGGCCGCGCCGGCGCGAAGGCCTTGACCAGCAGGTGCAGCAGCACCGAGCTGTCCTTGCCCACGGAATAGAGCATCACCGGGTTGCGGAACTCGGCGGCGACCTCGCGGAGGATGTGGATGCTTTCTGCCTCGAGCCGGTCGAGGTGGGTAAGGCTGGGCGTCATGCGGGCAAGGATATCAACGCAGCAGGTTGTAGAGGCTGATGCCCGAGACCAGCAGGCCCACGACGATCATCAGCGGCCGCGCCGGCACCCGCCGGGCCAGCCAGGCCGCCAGGGGCGCGGCCAGCACGCCGCCGACCAGCAGGCCGGCCACCACGTACACATGGCTGACACCCAGGGTACCGAGGAAAACCACGGTGGTGGCCAGGGCCACGAAGAACTCGGCGGCATTGGCGGTGCCGATGGCGATGCGCGGCTCCAGCCGGGCCGCCACCAGGTGGCTGGTGGCCAGAGGGCCCCAGCCGCCACCGCCGACCGCGTCCAGGAAGCCGGCCACCAGGCCCAGCGAGGGCCCCGGCCGGTGCCCTTCCCGCGGCTTCAGGTGCCCGCTCTTCCAGGCCCGCCAGAGGATCAGCAGGCCGATGACCAGCAGGTAGGCGGCCACCAGCGGCCGCAGCCAGCTCCAGTCGGCCCAGCTCAGCAGCAGGGCGCCGGCGATGGCACCGAGCACGCCCGGCAGCACCAGGGAACGCAGCAGGCGCCGGTCCACGTTGCCGAACAGGCCATGGCTGAGGCCGGAAACGCCGGTGGTGGCGACCTCGGCCGCGTGCACGCTGGCGCTGGCCACCGCCGGCGGCAGGCCCAGGGCCATCAGCAGGCTGGCGCTGGTGACGCCGTAGGCCATGCCGATGGCGCCGTCCACCAGCTGGGCGGCCAGGCCGATGGCGACGAAGGCGAAGAACTCCGGCGGCAGGTCGAAGGGCATGCGGAAGTCGTGGGAAAGGAGGCGGAGCGAAGCGTGACAGGGTAGCGCAAGGACGGTCCTTGACTCCGCTCAACCGCAGCCCGATCCGCCGGGGGCGCCGGCAAGCCCCTGATTCCTATGGGAGGGACGCCCCGGCGCGGGGGTCCTCGGGCTGGGCCCGGAGGGGCCTTGCACGGTAGAATCCCGGCTTTCCCTACGTCGGCCAGCGGCCCGGAGCCGCCGGCCGGCCTGCCCCACAGGAAAGGACGACGATGAAGATCCTGGTCGGTTACAAGCGGGTGGTGGACTACAACGTCCGCATCCAGGTCAAGCCCGATGGTTCGGGCGTGGTCACCGAGGGCGTGAAGCTCTCCCCCAACCCCTTCGACGACATCGCCCTGGAGGAAGCCCTGCGCCTGCGCGACAAGGGCATCGCCACCGAGGTCGTGGTCGCCACCATCGGCCCGGCCGACTGCCAGGCGCACCTGCGCAACGGCCTGGCCATGGGCGCCAACCGCGCCATCCACGTCGTCGCCGACCAGGCCGTGCAGCCGCTGACCGCGGCCCGCGCCCTGCTCAAGCTGGTCGAGAAGGAGCAGCCGCAGCTGGTGCTGCTGGGCAAGCAGGCCATCGACGACGACAGCAACCAGACCGGCCAGATGCTGGCCACGCTCTGGGGCCGTCCGCAGGCCACCTTCGCCAGCAAGCTGGAGGTCGCCGGCGACAAGGCCACCGTCACCCGCGAGGTCGACGCCGGCCTGGAAACCCTGGAAGTGGACCTGCCGGCGGTGGTCACCACCGACCTGCGCCTGAACGAGCCGCGCTTCATCAAGCTGCCCGACATCATGAAGGCCAAGTCCAAGCCGATCGAGACGATCAACTTCGCCGACCTCGGCGTCGAGTCCGGCGATCACCTCAGGACCACCGCCTACGCCCCGCCGCCCAAGCGCAGCAAGGGCGTGATGGTGAAGGACGTCGCCGAGCTGGTCTCGGCCCTGAAGGCCAAGGGCCTGGTGTAAGGAGAGCCGAGACATGAGCAGGATCCTGATCGTCGCCGAACATCTCGACGGCAAGCTCAACCCCGCCACCGCCCGCTGCGTCAGCTGCGCCCAGGCCATCGGCGGCGAGATCCACGTGGCCGTGCTGGCCGACGCCCCCGGGGCCGTCGCCGCCGAGGCCGCGAAGATCAACGGCGTGGCCAGGGTGCTGACCGTGGCCAATGCCGCCAACGCCATGGCCATCGCCCAGGTGCTGGCGCCGCAGGTCGCCGCGCTGGCGAAGGACTACAGCCACGTGCTGGGTCCCTCCACCACCTTCGGCAAGGACCTGATGCCCTGCGTCGCCGCCCTGCTGGGCGTGGCCCAGGTCAGCGACGTCATGGCCGTCGAGGGCACGCACACCTTCAAGCGGCCGATCTACGCCGGCAACGCCATCATCACCGTCGAGGCGCCGGCCGGCATGACCGTGGTGGCCACGGTGCGCACCGCTTCCTGGCCGGCCGCCGGCGAAGGCGGCAGCGCCGCCATCGAGGCCGCGACGGTCGAGGCCGCGCTGCCCGCGCACACCCGCTACGTCGGCCTGCAGCAGGGCAAGAGCGACCGCCCCGACCTGCAGTCGGCCAGCAAGGTGGTGTCCGGCGGCCGCGCCCTGGGCTCGGCCGACAACTTCAAGCTGATCTACTCGCTGGCCGACAGGATCGGCGCCGCGGTCGGCGCTTCGCGCGCGGCGGTTGACGCCGGCTACGTGCCCAACGAGCTGCAGGTCGGCCAGACCGGCAAGATCATCGCCCCCGAGCTGTACGTCGCCGTCGGCATCTCCGGCGCCATCCAGCACCTCACCGGCATCAAGGACGCCGGCACCATCGTGGCGATCAACAAGGACCCGGAGGCGCCGATCTTCGAGGTGGCCGACTACGGCCTGGTCGGCGACCTGTTCCAGATCCTGCCGGAGCTGGAGAAGGCACTGTGACCCAGGCGGGCGCGCCCGCCCCGCGGCGGGTGATGGTGGTCTTCGGCACCCGGCCGGAGGCGATCAAGATGGCCCCGGTGGTGGACGCCCTGCGCGCCACTCCGGGGATCGAAACCCTGGTGACGGTGACCGCCCAGCACCGGCAGATGCTCGACCAGGTGCTGGCGCTGTTCGGCCTGGTGCCGGACGAGGACCTGGACCTGATGGCCCCGGGCCAGACCCTGCCCGACCTGTTCGGCCGCATCCTCACCGGCATGACCGGCGTGCTGGAACGGCGCCGGCCCGACCTGGTGCTGGTGCATGGCGACACCTCGACCACGCTGGCGGCCGCGCTCGCTTCCTTCTACGCCAAGGTGCCGGTCGGCCACGTCGAGGCGGGCCTGCGCACCGGCAACCTGCACGCGCCCTGGCCGGAGGAGGCCAACCGGCGCCTGACCGCGCCGCTGACCAGCCTGCATTTCGCGCCCACCGAGCGCTCGCGGCAGAACCTGCTGGCCGAGGGCCTGCCGGCCGCCGACATCCACGTCACCGGCAACACTGTCATCGATGCCCTGCTGGCCGTGGTGGCGCGCATCCAGTCCGACGCCACGCTGGAAGCGGAGCTGGCGGCGCGCTTCCCCTTCCTCGATGCCGGCAGGCGCCTGGTGCTGGTCACCGGCCACCGGCGCGAGAACTTCGGCGCGGGCTTCGAGCAGATCTGCCTGGCCCTGCGCGAACTGGCCGCGCGCAAGGACATCCAGGTGCTCTACCCGGTGCACCTCAACCCGCATGTGCAGGGGCCGGTGAACCGCTACCTGGGCGGCCTGGACAACGTCTTCCTGCTGCCGCCGCAGGACTACCTGCCCTTTGTCTACCTGATGTCGCGGGCGCACCTGATCCTGACCGACTCCGGCGGCATCCAGGAGGAAGCGCCCTCGCTGGGCAAGCCGGTGCTGGTGATGCGCGAGACCACCGAGCGTCCGGAGGCGGTGGAAGCCGGCACCGTGCGCCTGGTCGGCACCGACCGCACCCGCATCGTCGCCGAGACCGAGCGCCTGCTCGACGACCCCGAGGCGCATGCCGCCATGGCCCGCGCCCACAATCCCTACGGCGACGGCAAGGCCGCCCGCCGCATCGCCGACATCATCGCGGCGTCGCGCTGAACTCGGCGGCGGCGCGTTCGGCCGCCTCGATGCGATCGCCGCTGGCCGGATGGGTGGAGAGCCAGGTCATGCCGTCCAGGCGGTGGTCGCCGCGCTCCTCCTGCATCAGCCGCATGACCTCGGCGAAGGCCGTCGGCGAGATGCCCTGCCTCGCCATCAGCCCGAATGCGTACTCGTCGGCCTCGGTCTCGTTGCGGCGGGAATAGCCGGATTCCAGCAACAACACCGGCACCGACACCGACAGCGAGCCGGCGCCGGACAGGTCGCCGAACAGGAAACCCGCCACCACCACCACAGCCGAGCTCTCCAGCGCCTGGCGCATGGCGTGCCGGTGCTCGTGGTGGCCGGCCTCGTGCGCCATCACCGCCAGCAGCAGCTCGTCGCGGCCCTCGACCAGCTCGACCAGGTCGTCGGTGATCACCACCTGACCGCCCGGCAAGGCGAAGGCGTTCGCGCCCAGCGAGGGCGCGTGCCGGAACACCAGCCGGTAATCGCGCTCGCGCGGCAGGCCCTTCACCAGCGCGTGGAAGCGCGACTTCAGCAGCGCCCGCCGCTCCACCGGCAGGCGGCTGCCGGTGAAATGGCTGCGGTCCAGCAGGGCCAGCGCCTGCCGGCCGATCAGCTGTTCCATCTCCTGCGGGATCACCGGCGCCACCCGGTTGGCCATCCAGGGCAGCGCGAACTGGAAGAAGAAGATCACGCCCAGTGCCGTCGCCGCCGCCGAGGCCAGCACGGCCACGCGCCGGCGCTCGAGCCAGTCGGCGATGGCTTCCAGCCGGCTGGGCAGCGGCAGCCAGGCATCGAGCAGGGGCGAGTCGGCCAGCTGCAGCTGCCCGCGCTCGCCCGGCAGCCGCAGGATGCGCGGCGTCTGGCCCAGGCGTGGGCTCAGCCTCGCCTCGCCGGCGGCGAACTCCAGCACCTCGCCCTCGCTTTCCAGGCGCAGCCGGCCGGGCGCCGGGCAGCCCAGGCGGGCGGGTCGGCCGCGGCTGCCGCGACCGTCGTACCAGGTGGCGTCCAGCAGCCCGTCCACGGCCTCAGAGGCTCAGGTCGACGTCGAGGTCGAGCGCATCCACCAGCTCGGCGCTGGCGGCGCTCTCCTCGCGCTGGGCCTCGGCCACGAAGGTGTCGAGATCGCCCTGCGCCAGCAGCGCCCAGTGCTGCGCCCGGTAGCGGGCGATGCGCACCATCGCCCAGGGCACGGCCAGGCCGAGGCTGAAGACGATGGCCAGGCCGTTGCTGAAGTAGATCCAGATCACGTCGCGGGCGCGCAGCGTGCACTCGAAGTGGTGGCTGCCCAGCCAGCTGCTCTTCCACATCAGGTTGGTCCAGCGCGTGCGCAGGAACACCGGAATGGCCAGGAACACCAGGTAGACGGCGGCGATCGGCACCATCATGCCGGCGATGGCCAGGCCGGAGGGCTCCGGCCCGTCCTTGCCCGTCAGCGCGCCGATGACCACCATCGCCACCGCCACCAGGATGATCATGCCGATGTAGGCGGCGAAGCCGATGCCGATGCTGATCAGGAAGGGAATGAAGTAGCTGCCGAGGTCGCCGCGGAAACCGAAGCGCTGGCCGCCGAAACGATGTCCGGTGACCACATACTCGTGCTGGTGCATGCGCACCCAGGGCGAGAGCAGGTAGAAGGTCGGCAGCATCAGCGCCGGCCGGAACATGAAGTTGATGTAGGCCTCGAACACGCTGGCGTCGAAGCGGAAACGCAGGCCGCGCCAGGAGGAGTAGCGGGCACGGAATCGCAGGGTCCGCTGCAGCAGCCAGGGCAGCAGCAGCAACACCAGCAGCACCAGCGGGATGTACACCAGCCAGACCTGGAAATGCGCACTCAGGCCAAGGGCGATCGCCACCGCGTAGGCGATCAGCCGGCCCTTGAGGATGGCGACCGGATTGGCCGTGTACTCGAAGGGTGAACCCGCCAGCCAGGTGTTGCCGTAGAAGTAGCGCTCGGTGCGCACCTTTGCCCAGGCCGAATAGATGCCCAGGGTCAGCACGCTCAACACCAGATTGACGAACCAGATGCCGAAGAACTCGCCGGCGCGGCCGGTGAACTGCAGCGGGTGCCGGGTCGGCTCCGGCGGCGGCGGAAGCGGCGGCGGCCCCGGGGGCAGCGGTGGCGGCAGCGAGGTCGGCGGAGCGGCCGGAGGCGTGGCCGCGGTGGTGTCCAGATCCATCAGGTCCCCTGAAACGAAACCGGCTCCCCGGCCGGCCCGGCCATCTTAGCGGCGGCTCAGTGCGGCCGCACGCCCAGTTCCTGCAGCGCCGCCAGCATCGCCGCCTGGGCCTTCTCGCTGAGCTTCTCGTGGTCGAGGGCGAAGCGGATGGTCGCCTCGATCAGGCCGAGGTGGCTGCCGCAGTCGAAGCGGGTGCCGTGGAAATGGTAGGCGTCGACCTGGCGCTCGGCGGCCAGGGCGGCGATGGCGTCGGTGAGCTGGATCTCGCCGCCCTTGCCGGGCCGGGTGGTTTCCAGCAGTTCGAACACCCGCGGCTCCAGCACGTAGCGGCCGACCACGGCCAGATTGCTGGGCGCTTCCTCCGGCGCCGGCTTCTCCACCAGGGCGCGGATACGGCCGCTGCGGCCGTCGAAGGCGGGCGCGTCCACCACGCCGTAGCTGCCGGTCTGCTCGCGCGGCACCTCCTCGACGGCGATCACGCTGCCGCCGCTGCGCTCGGCGAGGTCGGCCATCTGGCTGAGGGCGCCGGGGCCGCCGCGGTTCCAGATCAGGTCGTCCGGCAGGATCACCGCGAAAGGCTCGTCGCCGACCACCGGCCTGGCGCAGAGCACGGCATGGCCCAGGCCCAGGGCCTCGGCCTGGGTGACGAACACCGCCCGCACGTGCGGGGGCAGGACGCTGCGCACCAGCGCCAGCTGTTCCTGCTTGCCGGCCTTCTCCAGCTTCTGCTCCAGCTCGTAGGCCTTGTCGAAATAGTCGGCGACCGCGTGCTTGTAGCGGTTGGTGACGAACACAAGGGTGTCGCAGCCGGCTTCGATGGCCTCGTCCACCGCGTACTGGATCAGCGGCTTGTCGACGATCGGCATCATCTCCTTCGGCACCGTCTTGGTTGCCGGGAGAAAGCGGGTACCGAGGCCCGCGACAGGGAACACGGCCTTCCTGATGCGCATGGTCTTTCCGGTGTCAGGGCGTGGACCGGCATTGTAGCCCACGCCCCTGGGCCGGCCCGGCGGGCCGGCAGGCTCAGGCGGCGCGCTTGAACGGGACGCCGGTCCTGGCCCTGAGCTCGTCCTCGCTGACCTCGGGCGCCAGCTCCACCAGCACCAGGCCCTCGGCGGTGACGTCCATCACCGCCAGATCGGTGATGATGCGGTTGACCACGCCGACGCCGGTCAGCGGCAGGGTGCACTTGGGCAGGATCTTGGGTTCACCGGTCTTGGTGGTGTGCTCCATCAGCACCACCACGCGCTTGACGCCGGCCACCAGGTCCATGGCGCCGCCCATGCCCTTGACCATCTTGCCCGGCACCATCCAGTTGGCCAGGTCGCCCTTGTCGGTGACTTCCATGGCGCCGAGGATGGCCAGGTCGATGTGGCCGCCGCGGATCATGGCGAAGCTGTCGTGGCTGCCGAAGTAGCTGGCGCCCGGGCGGGCGGTGACGGTCTGCTTGCCGGCGTTGATCAGGTCGGCGTCGACCTCGTCCTCGGTCGGGAAGGGGCCGATGCCGAGCAGGCCGTTCTCGCTCTGCAGCCACACGTCCACGCCCTCGGGGATGTGGTTGGCGACGAGGGTGGGCAGGCCGATGCCGAGGTTGACGTACATGCCGTCGGCCAGCTCGCGGGCGGCGCGGGCCGCCATCTGGTCACGGTTCCAGGCCATCACTTGCCTCCTGCGCGCACGGTGCGCTGTTCGATGCGCTTCTCGGGGTTCGGGTTGTGCACGATGCGGTCGACGTAGATGCCGGGCAGGTGCACGTGGTCGGGATCGATGGCGCCCACCGGCACCACTTCCTCCACCTCGGCCACGCAGACCTTGCCGGCCATGGCGCAGGCCGGGTTGAAGTTGCGGGCGGTCTTGCGGAAGACCAGGTTGCCGGCCTCGTCGGCCTTCCAGGCCTTTACCAGGGAGACGTCGGCCTTCAGCGCCGTCTCCAGCACGTACCAGTGGCCGTCGTCGAACTGCCGGGTTTCCTTGCCCTCGGCCACCACGGTTCCGTAGCCGGTGCGGGTGAAGAAGGCAGGAATGCCGGCGCCACCGGCGCGCAGGCGTTCGGCCAGCGTGCCCTGCGGGTTGAATTCCAGCTCCAGCTCGCCGGCGAGAAACTGCCGCTCGAACTCCTTGTTCTCGCCGACGTAGGAGGAAATCATCTTGCGGATCTGCCGGGTGGCCAGCAGCAGGCCCAGGCCGAAACCGTCCACGCCGGCGTTGTTGGAGATCACGGTCAGGCCCTTCACCCCGGAATCGCGCAGGGCGGCGATCAGGGCCTCGGGGATGCCGCACAGGCCGAAACCGCCCACGGCGAGGGTCTGGCCGTCGGCGACCAGGTCGCGCAGGGCCTCGGTGGCGGAGGGGAACACCTTGCTACGGCCGCCGGCCGCGGACGAGGAGACAGGGACGGCTGAACTCATGCCGACACTCCATGGCATACGGGGCTCATGAGTCTAGCGCGTCCGGCCGGAGCCGCCGAGCCGTACTTTAGGGCGATGCCGGCGGCGGGCCGGAACCGGGGCCGGCACCGGCCGGCCCGCGGCCCCGTCCTGATGCGCCCACCCCGAACGTCCGGTAAAATCCGGCGGTTCCAGCCGCTCCAGAGACTGTCCGTGTCCTCCAGCTCCCCGTCCCGCACCATCCAGGTCACCGAGGCCATCGCCGTCGGCAACCACGCGCCCTTCGTCCTGTTCGGCGGGGTGAACGTCCTGGAGGATCTGGACTCGACCCTGCAGGCGGCCGGCCACTACGTCGAGGTCTGCCGCAAGCTCGGCATCCCGTACGTGTTCAAGGCCTCCTTCGACAAGGCCAACCGCTCCGCCGTTCACTCCTACCGGGGCGTGGGGCTGGAGGAAGGCCTGCGCATCTTCGAGGAGGTCAAGCGCCGATTCGGCGTGCCGGTGATCACCGACGTGCACGAGGTGGCACAAGCCACGCCGGTGGCCG
>Ga0207873_1003144_pt1 | contig 12493 bp, 11 predicted proteins | sample BGWIniCompost_FD_187373 | JGI IMG/M metagenome (GOLD analysis project Ga0207873, IMG submission 187373) | Cellulose adapted compost microbial communities from Newby Island Compost Facility, Milpitas, CA, USA - BGW Initial Compost (SPAdes)... ... | reverse complement strand
GGCGGCGGCCGCCAGCTCGGCAGCCGCCGCCGGATTGCCCGTGTCAGGTCTGACCCGGCTCAGGCCTCCTTCTCCTCGTACTCGGCCTTGAGCCGCGCAACGACGGCCGGGTCCGCCAGCGTCGTCGTGTCACCCAGCGCGCGGCCCTCGGCCAGATCCCGGAGCAGCCGCCGCATGATCTTGCCCGAGCGCGTCTTGGGCAGGTCGGCCGTGAACAGGATGTCGTCCGGCCGCGCGATCGCCCCGATCTTGTGCGCCACGTGGGCGCGCAGCTCGTTCTTCAGCTCTTCGCTCGCCTCCACGCCTTCCTTGAGCGTGACGAACGCGGCGATCGCCTGGCCCTTCACCTCGTCCACGCGGCCCACCACCGCCGCTTCCGCAACCGAGGGGTGGTCCACCAGCGCGCTTTCCACCTCCATCGTGCCGATGCGGTGGCCCGCAACGTTCAGCACGTCATCGACGCGGCCGAGGATCGTGTAGTAGCCGTCGTCATCCAGCTTCGCGCCATCGCCCGGGAAGTAGATGTTCGGCCACCGAGACCAGTACTGGCTCCGGTAGCGCTCGTCATCCCCGTAGACCGTCCGCAGCATTCCCGGCCACGGCCGCGTGATGGCGAGGTACCCCGCGCGCACCGACTCGCCCTTGTCGTTCAGCACATCCGCGAAGATCCCGGGGAACGGCACGGTCGCGCTGCCCGGCTTCGTCTCAGTGATCCCGGGCAACGGCGTGATCATGATCCCGCCCGTCTCCGTCTGCCACCACGTGTCCACGATCGGGCACCGGCCCCTGCCGATGTGCTCGTGGTACCACATCCACGCCTCGGGGTTGATCGGCTCGCCCACCGTGCCCAGCAGCCGCAGCGTCGACAGGTTGTAGCGCCCCGGCCACTCCGTGCCCCAGCGCATGAACGCGCGGATCGCCGTCGGCGCGGTGTAGAACACCGTCACGCCGTACTTCTCCACCAGTTGCCAGAACCGCCCACGGTCCGGCCAGTCCGGCGCGCCCTCGTACATCACCACCGTCGCGCCGCACGCGAGCGGGCCGTACACGATGTAGCTGTGCCCCGTCACCCAACCGACGTCCGCCGTGCACCAGTAGACGTCGTCCTCCTTCAGGTCGAAGACCAGCTTCGTCGTGGCGTAGACGTGCGTCATGTACCCGCCCGTCGTGTGCACCACGCCCTTCGGCTTCCCCGTGGTGCCGGACGTGTACAGGATGTAGAGCAGGTCCTCCGCATCCATGGCCTCCGGCGAACACTCGGCAGACGCGGTCGCCATCAGGTCATGGTACCAGTAGTCCCGCCCCGTCTTCATCTCGACCGGCGCCTCCAGCCCGGCGCCCCGCTGCACGACCACGCATCGCTGGATCGACGGCGTCCCCTCCAGCGCCTCGTCCGCGTTCGCCTTCAGGGGCACCACCCGCCCACGGCGGAACCCACCGTCCGCCGTCACCAGCACCTTGGCCTGCGCGTCGTTGATCCGGTCCCGCAGACTCTCCGCCGAGAAGCCGCCGAACACCACCGAGTGCGGAGCTCCGATCCGCGCGCACGCCAGCATCGCGATCACCGCCTCGGGGATCATGGGCAGGTAGATCGCCACGCGGTCCCCGCGCTCCACGCCCAGGCCCCGCAGCACGTTCGCGAACTTCGACACCTCCCGGTGCAGGTCCCAGTACGTCAGCACCCGCGTGTCACCCGGCTCCCCCTCCCACACCAGCGCCGCCTTGTTCCGCCGCGGGCCCTTCAGGTGGCGGTCCAGGCAATTGTACGACGCGTTCAGCTTCCCGCCCACGAACCACTTCGCGTGCGGCGGCGTCCACTCCAGCACCTTCTGCCACGGCTCGATCCAGTCCAGCTCCCGCGCGAACCCCTCCCAGAACCCCTCCGGGTCCTCCGCCGCCCTCGCGTAGATGCCGGGGTCCGAAGCGTTGGCCGCCTTGCGGAACGCCTCCGGCGGCGGGAACCGCCGTTCCTCGCGCAACAACGCTTCCAGGGCCTGCTCACCAAGCGCCATGTCCAGTCTCCTCCGTGGGGTGTCGTGCGCCGCATGATACGACGCCCGGCGGCGTCGGAGCAACCGGCGCGCTCACCGCCCTCCCCCTCCCGGCCTTGACAACCCCCGAGAATTCGGTGAGACTAAAAATCGGATTCGCTTGGCTGAAAACTACGACCGCCACCACCATGACCTCGCCCGCCGCTCAGGACTACCTCAAGACCATTTACAAGCTCAGCCGCGACCGCACGGCGGTGACGACCTCGAACATCGCCGCGCGCCTGCGCGTCGCCGCCGGGTCGGTGACGGGCATGCTGAAGCGGCTCGCGGAGCAGGGCTTCGTCGAGCACGTGCCGTACTACGGGGCACGCCTGACGGCCGCGGGCGAGCGGGAGGCCGTGAAAATGATTCGGCGCCATCGCGTGCTGGAGGCGTTCCTGGTGGAACGCCTGGGCTACACCTGGGACGAGGTCCATGAGGAGGCAGAGCGACTGGAGCACGCGGCGTCGGACGAGCTGATCGAGCGCATGGCGCGGGCGTTGGGGGAGCCGCGTCAGGACCCGCACGGCTCCGCGATTCCCGCGGTGGCCGGCAAATTCGAGGAACCGCGCTACCCGGTGCTGGCTGAGCTGGAGGTGGGCCGGCCGGCGGTGCTGCGGCGGGTGCGGCACGACGACCCCGAGGCGCTCCGCTACCTCGCCGGGCTGGGCCTGGTGCCCGGCGTGGAGCTGCGGGTCGTGCAGCGGGCGCCGTTCGGCGGGCCGTTGGTGCTGGACGTGGCAGGACAGGCGCGGGTCCTGGGGCGGGAGCTCGCGCTTGCGCTGGAGGTCGAGCCGGTGGCCGGACCGCCGGCCGAAGGAGGCGTGGATGACTGAAGATCGCGAACGCCTGGAGGGTGCTTCGGGCGGCGGCGAGAAGGCCGCCGCTGCGGACGACCACCTCAAGCTGAGCCGCCGGGACCTGCTTCGCGCGGGCCTGGCGGGCGCAGCGGGACTGGCCGCGGCGGGTGGCGCGCTGGCGCTGCGCCCGGCCGGCGCGCGCGCCGCTCAGGATGGCCGTCCCGCCCACGGGTCGCACGACCTGATGGCGACGGTCGGGGACGTGCGGCGGGACCTGTTCGACCCGACCGCGTTCCTGACGCACTTCGATACGGGGCGCGTGTCTCGGCTCCCCTCGGGGCAGGTGCTCCGGGAATACGAGCTGGTGGCCGTGGACCGCGAGATCGAGGTGGCGCCCGGTGTGTTCTTCCCGGCGTGGACGTTCAACGGCCAGGTGCCGGGCCCCACGATCCGCTGCACGGAGGGCGACCGCGTGCGGGTGCGCTTCGTCAACGCCGGCTCGCATCCGCACACGATCCACTTCCACGGCATCCACCCTGCGAACATGGACGGCGTGTTCGAGGTCGTGGAGCCGGGCCAGCAGTACGTGTACGAGTTCGATGCCGAGCCGTTCGGGCTGCACCTCTACCACTGCCACGCGGTTCCGCTCAAGCGGCACATCCACAAGGGCCTGTACGGGGTGTTCCTGATCGACCCCAAGCAGGGCCGGCCGCCGGCGCACGAGATGGTCATGGTGATGAACGCGTTCGACACGAACTTCGACAACGAGAACGAGGTGTATGCGGTCAACACCGTCGCCTTCCACTACCAGCGCCACCCCATCCCGATCCGGCTCGGCGAGCTGAACCGGATCTACCTGGTCAACATCACCGAGTTCGACCTCATCAACTCGTTCCACCTGCACGGGAACTTCTTCCGGCTGTACCGGACGGGGACGGACCTGGAGCGCTACGAGTGGACGGACACCGTCATGCTCTGCCAGGGCGAGCGCGCGGTGCTCGAGTTCACGTACCATCATCCGGGGCCGTTCATGTTCCACGCGCACCAGAGCGAGTTCGCGGAGCTCGGCTGGATGGGCATCCTCGACGTGCGAGAGGAGCCGCATGTCTGAAGCGCCTGCACGGGTGGTGGTCGGGCGTGGCGAGCGGCGCGCCGCCGCGCTTCCGACCTGGGTCAAGGGAGTTGCGCCTCTCGTTCTGCTCGCGGCGGCCGTCGTGGCGTTCCTGCGCGTGGGCCCGGCGGGCGTCTTCCGGCAGGCGTTCCCGCCGGTCGAGGAGCTCACCATCGAGCGCATCACCCTGCCGCGGCCGGGCGAGATGGTGGTGAGCGTGGTGAACGGCGGGCCGGAGCCGGTCACGCTCGCGCAGGTCCTGGTCGACGACGCGGCCTGGTTCCACACGCTGGACGGCGATCGCCGGATCGGCCGCCTCGAGCGCCGCAACGTGACCATCCCCTACCCGTGGGTCGAGGGCGAGCCCCACGTGGTCACGCTGGTCACGAGCACGGGCTTGACTTTCACCGGCGAAGTCGCGGTCGCGATGCAGACCCCTTCCGTGGACGCACGTTACCTGTCCACGTTCGCCCTGCTCGGCGTCTACGCCGGCGTGATCCCGGTCTTCCTCGGCCTGCTCTGGCTGCCGTTCCTGCGGTCCATTCAGCAGCGCTGGGTCGACTTCTTCCTGAGCTTCACGGTCGGTCTCCTGGTGTTCCTGGGCGCGGACGCCATTGCGGAGGCGCTGGAGGTCTCGGCCCGGGTCCCGGGGGCATTCCAGGGCGCTGCCGTGGTGCTCATGGGCGTGCTGGCGACGCCGCTGCTCCTGGCCGCGCTCGGCCAGCGCCGCGCCGGCAGGGGCAAGGACCGCACGCCGCTCTACGTCGCAACGCTGATCGCCGCAGCCATCGGGCTACACAACCTCGGTGAGGGCCTCGCCATCGGGACGTCGTACGCGACCGGGGAGATCGCGCTGGGCACCTTCCTCGTGATCGGGTTCCTGATCCACAACAGCACCGAGGGGCTCGGCATCGTCGCGCCCATCGCCTCGCAGCGGACGAACCTCGGCCGGCTGGCCGGCCTCGGGCTCCTGGCCGGCGCGCCCACCGTTGCGGGGGCCTGGCTCGGCGCCTTTGCATACTCGAGCCTGCTCATCACCCTGTGCTTCGCGATCGGGGCCGGCGCCATCATCCAGGTCGTGCACGAGATCTGGAAGCTGCTGGGCACCCGCGGGCGCCTGACCGAGCCGCTCAACGCGACGGGCCTGGTGCTGGGGCTCGTCACGATGTACGTGACCGGGCTGCTCGTCGCTGTCTGATCCCATTACTGGCGGCGCGGGCAAGGTGGACCAGGCGTGAACGGTGGGAGCGCGCGGCCACCGGGGCGGCCGTGGTCGCGCTGGAGCGCGGCTGAGCAGGCGCCGGCTCGCATCACGGACGGCCAGGGGTTGTCACGCGGCGGTTGAGTTCGGTATATTATCAGACTAACCGCGGTACGGGGCAACCGCGGCGAATCCCCCGCCTGAAAGCCGCCCCGCTTCTGGCACGCACGATGGTGAAGGCGCCAATGGCCAAGGGAATGACGAAGAAGCAGATCGAGCACATCGAGCAGCGCTTGCTGCGGGAGCGCGAGCGCGCTCGTCGCTCGCTGGGGCAGTTCGACCAGCTCGCGAAGGTCTCCGCGGAGCAGGCGGACTCCGACCTGTACTCGTACTCGGACCACATCGCTGACCTCGGCACGGACGCGATGGAGCGCGAGAAGATGCTTCTCTTCGCCAGCAAGGAGGGGCGCTATCTGTATCGTGTCGAGGAAGCGCTGCGGCGACTGTACAAGGATCCGGAGAACTTCGGGCTGTGCCACAACTGTGGCAAGCCAATCAGCTTCGAGCGGCTGGACGCGCTGCCTCACGCGCGCTACTGCATCGACTGCAAGCTGAAGGAGGAAGCGGACGCTGCGTGAGCGGCGCCGTGACGCGAAGCGCCCCGCGGCTCACAGGCGAGCCGCGGGGCGCTCTGCTATTGGACGGTCACGCCAGCGACCATCGAATCGCGCGCTCTCGCTACCGCGCGCCACGCGGCGCGCGGCCCCGTGGGCTGGCGCGCCGCGTGGCGCGCCCTACTCCGCTGCCGGCTCCGCGAGCAGGGCGGGCAGCTCGCGCACGAACGCGGACCGCGCCAGCACGCGGGAAGCGCCGGCGGCGCGCGCTGCTTCGATCGCCTCGCGGTTCGTGTGCGAGGCGAACGCGACGATCGGAACCGCCGCCGTCTCCGGCGTGGCCCGTAGTTGACGAATCGCGCCAGGGAGGTCCCCGGCGCGGGCCTCGAGGTCGACGAGCACCAGGCGTGGCGCCGTCGCCCGCGCGCGCGCGATCAGTTCCTCCGCGGAGCGAACGATGTGGACGCTCGCGCCGACCGCAGTCGCCGTTGCGCGAATGCGCGAGGCGAAGATGAGGTCCGCCGCGAGGGCGAGGACGGGCGCCGGGGCCGGGGCGCGCTGTTCGTGAAGGTTCGTATCTGTCATGGGGACAGTGGGATACGTGGTCATCGGAAAGTGAGAATCGCTATTGACACCTGCGCTCGGCCGTTCCTATGTTAGTAGGCCGGACGGGTAACCGCGAGCCAGCTCCCTTCCGGAGAAGCGATGAGAAGTGCGTTGCAGGATGTGACCCAGGCCAGCGCGCGGGACATGAGCCCCGAAGCGGTGCTGCGGGAGGCGCTGGAGGCGAACGGTCAGCGGTTCACCGAGCAGCGGGCCGCCGTGTACCGGTACCTCGCCGGCACCGACACCCACCCGACCGCGGACGAGGTCTTCACGGCCGTGCGGGCGGAGATCCCGGACATCTCGCTGGCGACGGTCTACAAGGCGCTGGAGACGCTGGTCGGCTGTGGGCTCGCCGTGAAGCTCACGTACGGCGATGGCTCCGCGCGCTACGACGGCCGGACGGATCCGCACCACCATGCGCGCTGCCTCGCGTGCGGCGCGGTGCTGGATGTGCCGGGCCGACTGGCCCCCGATGCGCTGGCGGGGCTGGGGCCCGTCGATGGCTTCGACGTGCAGGGCTACCGCCTCGAGCTGGTCGGGCGCTGCACGGCGTGCGCCTGAGCCGCCCCCTCCTTTTCCTCGTTCTTCACCCGACGACGACGTCCTCGGTGGCGTAGCGGAGGTGGAGCCGCCGCCTTGCGGCGGCGAACGCCATTGACGCCACGAGCGTGAACGGCCCGACGCGCCCTACGAACATCAGCGCGACGAGGAGCAGCTTGCCCGCCGCGCTGAGGTCGGGGGTCACGCCCATCGAGAGTCCCACGATATTGAACGCGCTGACCGCCTCGAACGTGAGCGCCCAGAACCGCTCCGGCGCGGCCGAGTGCGGCACGCCGCCGAGCTCGGTCACCTGGAGCAGGAGCACGGCCGCGGCGGTGAGTGTGATGGCGAGGACGACGAGGCCGATCGCGCGCTGGATCGTGCCCTCGGGAATCGTGCGGCCGAACGCGTCCGCATTGAGCCTGCCCCGCAGGCGGGCGACGGCGAGGGCGACGAGCAGCGCGACCGTGGTGGTCTTGAGGCCGCCCGCGGTCGAGCCGGGCGAGCCGCCGATGCTCATGAGCGCGAGCGTGAGGAAGAGCGACGCCGAGGTGAGCGCGTTGTAGTCCAGGGTGTTGTAGCCGCCGGAGCGCGGCATCACGCTCAGGAACAGCGCCTCGAACGGCCGCTCGTACCACGGGAACTGCGCGAGCGCGTTGCGCCACTCGAACAGCAGGAACAGCACGGTGCCGCCGGCCAGCAGCGATGCGCTGGTGACGAGCACGAGCTTGCTGTGCAGCGAGAGGCGAGGTCGGGGAGAGCGCATAGGGAGACTGCGTAGCTCCTCGAGGACGAGGAAGCCGAGCCCGCCCGTGACGACGAGCGTGCTGAGGATGAGGAGCGTCGCCGGGTCGCCCGCGAAGCGCGCCATGCCGCCGGGGAACACGGAGAAGCCCGCGTTGCAGAACGCGGCGACCGCGTGGAAGACGGCCGGCCACGCGGCGCCGACGGCGCCGAGTTCCGGCATCCAGGCGAGCCAGAGCGCCACGGCGCCAGCCGCCTCGATGAGCAGTGTGTATCGGACGATGCTGCGCAGCAACCGGACGGGATCGATGTGCTGCGGCAAAGTCTCCGTTCCGCTCACCAGCGCCTCGCCACGCAGCGTGATGCGGCGGCCGAGCACGAGGATGATGAGCGTGGTGAAGGTGAGGATGCCGAGCCCGCCGAGCTGGATCAGGAGGAGGAGCACGGCCTGTCCGGCAGGCGTGAAGACGGTCGCGACGTCTACGACGGCGAGGCCCGTGACGCAGATGGCGCTCGTCGCCATGAAGACGGCGTCAACGACGGAGATCCGTTCCCCCGTGTAGAGGCCGGGCAGCAAGAGCAGCAGCGCGCTGCCCAGCAGGACGAGGCCGACAAAGCTGGCGACGAAGAGCTGCGATGCGGTGAGCCGGCGCCAGACGGAGAGGGATCGTCGTGTCTCGCGTTCGAGCGCCTCGAGGACGTCAGCCGGGGCGGGCATTCAGACCGAGGAACGTTCGGATCTGATCCTCGAGCGCCTCGATGTCCGCGCCGGTGTTCTTGCAGGGGCCCTCTGGTAGGGAGAGCGTGGTCCCGAGCACGGGCAGGCGGCCCGCGACATCGCGAACGCCGCTCACGAGGTCGCGCTCGCACGCGACCGCGACGACGGCTCGCGGCCGCTTGCGGGAGATCATCTCGCGGGCGTAGCGGCCCCGGGACGCGACGAAGAGCGGCACGCCGTAGCGGGCCGAGAGATCCATCGCCCGCTGCATGCTCTCCTTGTCGAGGCAGCGCGGCAGCAGCACGAGCAGCTCATCGGGACGGACGCCGGGCCGCGAGCGCGCGGCCGCGAGCGCGTTGTAGACGCGGAGGCCGGCGTTTCCGGCCCGGTCCCGCGAGATGCGGAACCAGCGGCCGGTGCGCTCCGCCACCGGCAGCGCAACGGCGAGGAGGCCCTGCTCCGCGAGCTTGCGAGGGAGCAGGTTCCGGCCAAGGCGGAGCGAGAGGGCGAGCGCGGCGATCCAGGTTGCGTAGCCGAGGACGCCAGCGAGGAGCGTGACGCCGAGGATGGACGGAAGCGGCGCCCAGACCTGGGCCAGCCGTGGCGCCGTGAGCCAGAGGACGGCGCCGGCCGCGAGCACCCACGCGCCGAACCTGGCCGTCAAGAGACGAAAGAACAGCCCGGGCGGCTCGTGGTAGACGCCGTCGCCAGGCAAGGGTTGGCCGTCCCAGTCATCCCACTCGTGACCAAGCCGGCGATCCGAGCGGAGATGGAGGATCTGGGGAGCGGCGGGCTCGCAGCCGCGATGGGCGTCAGTGGTGATCCGGGCCTCGTCCACGACAGGGACGATAGGCATGACGGCAGGGGCCGTCAAGCGCGCCGGCGATCGCCCGCGGCGCGTGCCGGGCGGCGCGCTTGACGCGTACGCGAAACGAACCCTAATCTCTGCGCCCGATACCGATCCAGCGACGGAGCGAGCCCCCGCATGGCGACGAAGGAGGAGCTGCTCGAGCGGTTGCGCGCGGAGAACGTGCGCTTCCTGCGGCTCCAGTTCACCGACATTACTGGCTTCATCAAGAGCGTCGAAGTCCCGGCGAGCCAGTTCGCCAAGGCACTCGATGGGGACATGGTGTTCGACGGCTCCTCGATCGAAGGGTTCGTGCGCATCGAGGAGTCGGACATGATCCTCAAGCCGGATCTCTCGACGCTCGCGGTTTACCCGTGGACCGACGGGGACGCTCGCGTCGCTCGCCTGATCTGCGATGTCCTCACGGCCGACGGCAAGCCCTTCGAGGGCGATCCGCGGCACGTGCTGCGGCGGCAGATCGAGGCGGCCGCCGCCATGGGCTACCGCATGATGGCAGCCGCCGAAGCGGAGTTCTTCCTGTTCTACCGGACTCCCGAGGGCACGCCGACGCGCCGGCCGCACGATGCGGGTGGCTACTTCGACCTGACGCCCGTGGATCTGGGCGAGATCGCGCGGCGCGACGTGGTCGAGATGCTCGAGCGGATGGGCATCGAGGTGGAGGCGAGCCATCACGAGGTCGCGCCGGGCCAGCACGAGATCGACTTCCGCGAGGCCGATGCGCTGGTCACGGCGGACAATCTCTCCACCTTCCGCTTCGTGGTGCGTAGCATCGCGCTGCGACACGGCCTGCACGCCACGTTCATGCCCAAGCCGATCTTCGGGCGGCACGGCTCGGGCATGCATACGCACCAGTCGCTCTTCAAGGGTGACGAGAATGCGTTCTACGATCCCAAGGCGCCCGGCCAGATGTCCCGCATCATGCGCTGGTACGTGGGCGGCCTGCTCGAGCACGCGCGCAGCTTCTGTCTCGTCACAAACCCTCTGGTCAACAGCTACAAGCGGCTGGTCCCCGGCCACGAGGCGCCGGTGCACGTGGCGTGGGCGCACCGCAACCGCTCGCCGCTCGTGCGCGTCCCGGCCCGCCGCGGCAAGGGAACGCGCGTCGAGCTACGCATGCCCGACCCCGCGGCCAACCCGTACCTCGCGCTCGCCGTGCAGCTCGCGGCAGGGCTCGATGGGATCCGGCGGCGCATCGAGCCGCCGGAGCCGGTCGAGAAGAACATCTTCACGCTGTCCGTCCGCGACCGGCGCCGCTACCGGATCCAGGAGCTGCCGCGCGACCTCGGCGAGGCGCTCGACGTGTTCCGCCGCAGTTCCCTGATGCGCGAGGTGCTCGGCGAGCACGTGTTCGAGCACCTGATCGCTGCAAAGGAACAGGAGTGGCAGGAGTACAGCACTCACGTGCACGGCTGGGAGATCGATCGCTATCTCGCCAGCTACTGAGCGGGCACGGAGTGCGGCGCGTAGGGGAACCGGAGGCGGACGTGCGTTCCGACCTCGGCGGGGATGTACTCGACCTGCCCACCCAGCTCACCGCGCACCACCGCGTCCAGGATCGAGCGGCCGCTGCCGATCATGTTCGGAACGCCGGCCGGCATGCCGATGCCATCATCCCGGACATCGAGCCAGTACTCGTCCTCGCACCGGGCGAGCCGGATGGATACGGTGCCGGCGCGCTCCTCGGGGAAGGCGTGCCGGAGTGAGTTGGTGAGGAGCTCGTTGAGCGCCAGGGCGACGGAGACGGCCGCGCGCTCGTCGAGCACAGCGTGATCGGCCTCCACCTCGAGCCGGATCCGGCCGTTCGCCTTGAACGCGTTGCGCAGCCGCTGGGCAAGGCGCTCGACGATCTCCCTGGATGGCACGCCGCGGTACTTCTGATGGCGCAGCACGTCGTGGACCATGAGAAACGCGTGCAGCCGGTTCTCGAGCGCGATGATGACGGCCTGCGCCGGCCCGTCGGTTGCGCGCTGGCGTGCCATCGCGACGAGGCCCGTGATCTTGGCCAGATTGTTCCGCACGCGATGGTCGAGCTCCTTGAGGAGCTGCTGGCGCTCCTCCGCGTCCCGGCTCGCCTGCTGGTAGAGCGCGTAGTTCTGCTCGGCCAGGGCGCGGAGCTGGTCGGCGGCATCCCGGAGCGCGCGTTCGGCGCGGTGGACGCGCAGGCGCGAGCCGATCCGCGCGGTCAGCTCTGCGACATGGAACGGCTTGGCCACGTAGTCGTCCGCGCCGGCGTCGAAGGTCCGGACGACGTCATCCGGCGCCGTGCGGGCTGTGACCATGATCACGGGGAGGAGCTGGTCGTACCGCTGCTTGATCTCGCGGCAGATGTCCCAGCCATCGCGGCCGGGGAGCATGGCGTCGAGGAGGACGAGGTCCACCTCGGGGAGATGAGGGAAGACCTCCTCGCCGCGCGCTACGCAGATGACGCGGAAGCCCTGCGCCTCGAGCAGGTCCCTCAGCATCTGGCGGGCGAGTGGCTCGTCATCCACCACGAGGATGGTCGCGCACTTCGCGTCCGCCCCCGGCCCAGTGAAGGCGGGGTCCGCGAGAGGCGTCGGACCGTACTCGCGCCGGCCCGCTGTTGGCCCCTGCAATGGGTAGTTCTGCGTGCTGCTCACGTCTCTTCAGTCTACCCGCGAGCCGTGCGACCGCAAGTGGTCCTACTCCTTCTGGAGCAGCGGGGCGGCGAGCAAGATCTTCCGAGCGAGCTCGACCATCGGGGTGTTCTTGTCCTGGCTCGTCTTCTGGAGGAAGCGGTACGCCTCGCGCTCGGTGAGGCCGCGCGTCTCCATGAGGAGGCCCTTGGCGCGCTCGATGAGCTTGCGCTCTTCGAGCTTGAGCTCGAGCTGGTCGCGCTGCCGCCGGGCCTCGAGCCACTCGTCGAAGCGGGCGCGGGCAACGGCGATCGCCGGCGCGAGGTCGTCGGGGTCCACCGGCTTGACCAGGTAGTGGAAGACCGGCGAGCGGGTCGCCTCCTCGACCGTCCTCTCGTCGCTGTACGCGGACAGGATGATGATCGGGATGGGCCGCTCGGTCGCGATCTGCTGCGCGGCTTCCGGCCCGGTCATGCCGGGCATGCGGATGTCGAGGAAGGCGATGTCGGGCTTGCTCTCGCGCGCGAGCTCGACGGCTTCCCGGCCGTTGGTCGCCATGGCCACGACGTGGTGGCCCAGGGTCTCGAGCTGGCTGGTGAGGGCGAGGTTGTGGAGGGCCTCATCATCGGCGATCAGGACGCGAAGCGACTCGGCCATTGCGGCAAGC
>Ga0207873_1003143_pt1 | contig 12494 bp, 7 predicted proteins | sample BGWIniCompost_FD_187373 | JGI IMG/M metagenome (GOLD analysis project Ga0207873, IMG submission 187373) | Cellulose adapted compost microbial communities from Newby Island Compost Facility, Milpitas, CA, USA - BGW Initial Compost (SPAdes)... ... | reverse complement strand
GCCCGCCGTGTCCCCCGACATCACCGCGACCCCGCCGGCGAGCGCCCAGCGAGCCCCCTCGGGGGCGAGGACCCCGTCGGCGACCGCCGCTCCACGACCCGGTGACGGCGCGAGCGCTGCCGGGAGCGACAAGACCCCGCGGGCGTCGGCCGCCTCTCCGGCGCCAGCGGCGGCGTCGCCACCGTCGAGCTCCTCGGCGGCGCCTTCTGGCCTGCCCGACCTGCTCTGAGATCTCATGTCGCCCGCACGTAGCCCCACTCTTGGCCTCTTCTGTCTGTTTTCGTTCTTCCTGACGAGCCCCGCCCACGCGCAGGCTCCCGCCGAGGAGGCACGCGCGTGGACGTCGCCCGTGACGCACGCCACGGCCGCGCCCGACGCGGCAGACCACGACGCGGAGGACGGCGTCGCGGACGCGGACCGCGAAGCGCGGGCTCTGCAGCTGAAGGACCGCGCCGACGAGCTGTTCCGGACCCGGGAGTACGTCCGGGCGCTGGAGCTCTACGAGCGCGCCCATCGGATCTTTCCGGATGCGCGGCTGCTGTACAACGCCGGCCGATCCCTGCAGGCGCTCGGTCGCTACGGAGACGCGCTGCAGACCTTCCTGGAGTTCCAGCGTGAGGCTCCGGAGGAGCTGCGGGCGCAGCTCCATGGCTTCGACGCGCTCCTCGAGGACCTGCGCGGGCGCGTCTGCGAGGTGCGCGTCGGTGTCAACGAGCCCGGCGCGACGATCACCCTGGGCTCCGAGGTGCTGGGGGAGAGCCCTCTGTCCGCCCCGCGCTTCGTCAACGCGGGCGAGGTTCGACTGCGGGTGAGCAAGGACGGCTACTTCCCCGTGGAGAAGAACGTCGTGCTGCGCGGTGGAGGGACGGCGAGCCTGGACGTCGTCCTCGAGTCCCAGGCGCGTCACGGCAAGCTGATCGTGCTCAGCAAGGTGCCGGGCACGACGATCAGCGTGGGGGATCTCGTGCTCGGGCAAGCGCCGACGGAGGTCGTGTTGCCGCCGGGCACCCACCGGGTCCTGGCGCGCAAGCGCGAGCACGACGACGCCAGCACTCAGGTCGTCCTGGAAGCGGGTCAGGAGCGGACCATCACCCTGAACCCCGCCGCGCCCGCGCTCTACGAGCGCTGGTGGTTCTGGGCGGGGGTCGGCGTGGTGGCGGCGGGGACGGTGGTCACCATCCTCGCCTTGCAGCCGTCGTCGCCGAGCTACACGGACGGTGACTTCACGCCGAGCGCGATCAGCGCGCCCCTCGTGAGCTTCTGACCGCGTCGAGCGCAGGGCGGAGCCTGCTCGGCGGGGAAGGGGGGGCGCCGCGGCGGCCGGTGTTGAGCCATGCGTCGTACGCATGAGATTCGGTCGTCCTATGCGTCGAACGCATGAATTGTCCTGGTGGTGTCGGTGAGAGCCGACACTTCGTGGTGGGGGATCGGGGGCGCCTGCGTGGCGGGGGTGAATCGAGGGACGGGCAGGAGGTAGCCGTGACCCCTTCCAGAAGTCGTGGATCGGGTCGCGTCGTGATGTGGGGGAGTGGGAAAGGGGGCGCGCGCGGAGCCTGTCGCGAGCGAGTGGATGGGGCGTGGTGCTGCGGGAACCATCGTGAGGGAGCGGGAGGGGCGCCGTCGTGAGCTGCGTGCTGCGAGGCGCCTGGAGAGCGGAGGCGCTGCATGCAGCGTGGCGCGTGCTGCGCGGAGTCAGCGTGGGGCGCGACGCCTGCGTGCTGCGCCGCGCGGGTGTTGCGTGCGCTGCTCACGCTTCGTGAGCGTGATGTGTGGAGGAGCGCCGAAGAGCGTGCGCGAGGGGAGCGCGCGGTTGGCGCGATGTGGCGAATTTGTCGATCGGGATAGTCAATCTTCGACTGAGGGGCCGGGCGATACGGGCCATTTAAGAGGGAGACAGCGCGGTGGGTTTGTGGTTATTCTCCGTGCCATTGGCCTATTCGAAACGGGACGATCGCTCATGAAGAGAAATCGGGGCGGCCGCACGGGCGGCTTGGGGGGTGGGACGTTGGCCACGGGGAGCGCACGGCGCACGCGGAAGTTCGCAGAGCGGCGAGCGGGAGGAGCTCTCCTGCTCGTGGGCTCGCTGGCGCTCGCTTGCTCACGTGATCCGGAGCCGGAGAAGGCGCCGGAAAAGCCGGCGGGCCAGGAGGCTCAGGAGAATGGAGCGCGGCGGGTGAGCCACGCGGAGGATGCGAAGGTCATGGCGGAGCACCACGTGGCTCACGAGACCGCCGATGGCGAGCTCGAGCAGATGCAGCACGCCTTCTTCCTGGTCGGCGACGCGCACCCCTTCCTCGTGCACATGACGAACATGTGGATGGACGCGCATCTGTACCAGATGGTGCTGCGGGTGAAGCTCCCCGAGGCGATGTGGCAGGCCTACGTCAAAGATCGTGAGAGCGCCGGTTCCGAGCACTGGTACATCGTCGGCAATGTGGCGGACGACGAGATGGCGCTCCCGGATCTGGCGCGCGGGGCGAAGCGCAGCTTTCGAGGTTCCCTGTGGCGCTCCTGGCCGACGACGCCGACGGAGGACGGAGCCCCTTGGCCCTGGGCGAAGACTCCGCCCGTCGTCGCGGACTTCGAGGTCCAGATCGAGCGGGTCGTGCAGTACCGCCATTTCGACTGGAACCTGCAGCGGCCGACCTCGCTCACGTACTTCTTGTTCGGGGAGGGCGAGGAGGCGCACATGCAGAGCTACCAGATCAAGCAGCCCGACTTCGATCACCTCCTGACGTTGAGCGCCGCGCCGACGTGGGTGGCTCCGGCGCTGCTCGAGGCAGGGGTCCACGTGAATTTTCCCCATATCCCGCCGCAGCCGGGTCCGAAGCGCCCGCAGGGAACGCCCGACGTGTACTGCGAAGCTCCCGTGGGACCGGGCAGCCACCGGGTGCAGCTCGCCGGGCAAACCGGGGAGCGGGTGTTGGAGATCAAACGGGAGGTCTTCTTCGGGACCTATCCGGTCAACGCCGACCACAAGCTCTGTGACGTGTCGGCCGGCGACGCAAAGGACGCGAGTCGTGGAGGGGTGAAGTGATGACGAGTAGCAAAGAGGAAGGGATCCAGCGGCTGAGGAAGAAGCATGAGGTGCTCCGCAAGAAGCTGCACCTCCGGGGCCACGGCAGCGCCTCCCTCGGCGCGTGGTTCCTCGGGCCCAAAGGAGAGAACGGTGATCTCCTGAAGGACCTGGTGAACCACGCCATCGACGTCCACGTGCGGGACCGCGGGCTGCGGACGTATCCCGAGGACCCGGAGTGGTTGACGCCGGCGCGCCGCCACTCGCGGGCGTATCGCCAGGCGGAGAAGCACCTGCGCGCGGAGCTGCAGAACCTCGTCGAGGCCCTCGATGGGTCGGTGCCCTTCTTCAGCTATCGCTACCAGGCTCACATGCTGTGGGACTGCACCCTGCCGGCCCTCGTCGGGTACTTCGCGGCGATGCTCTACAACCAGAACAACGTCGCGGCGGAGGCGTCGCCCGTCACGACGCACCTCGAGCGGGTCGTGGGAGACGATCTGTGCGGAATGATCGGTTATCGAGTGTCTCAGGACGACTCCGGCGACCCGCGTCCGCCGTCCTGGGGGCACATCACCTGTGATGGCTCCGTGGCGAACCTGGAGTCGCTCTGGGCCGCGCGGAACGCGAAGTACTACCCGATCGCCGTCGCCGCGGCTCTGGAGCAGGAAGCCGTGCTCAGGCCGGCGCGCGGGATCGTCGTGCAGTACCAGGGCGAGGAACGGGCTCTCGTCGATCTGGACGACTGGGAGCGCTTGAATTTGTCGCTGGACGAGGTGCTGGCGCTGCCCGAGCGGATCGCGGAGGCCTTCCCGGACAAGCAGAAGCTGCCGGACCTCGCGGAGATCGTCAAACCTTACAGCTTGCCGGAGCTGGGGTTCCCGGAGTTCCTCGCGAAGCACGAGTTGGAAGGCATCGGCGCTCCCGTCGTGCTCGCGCCGGCGACGATGCACTACTCCTGGCCGAAGGGCGCGACCTTGTTGGGCATGGGGCGGGGCGGCCTCGTGCCCGTCGCGGTGGACCGGGACGCCCGCATGGACCTCGCCGATCTACGGCGCAAGCTCGACGAGTGTCGGGCGAAGCGGCGGCCCGTGCTCATGGTGGTCGCCGTCGCGGGGAGCACCGTGGAGGGCGCCGTCGATCCCCTCGTGCGGATTCTGGACCTGCAGAGCGAGCTGCGCGGGGAGGGCTTCGATTTCTGGGTACACGCGGACGCGGCCTGGGGCGGCTATTTTGCGTCGATGTTGCGGGAGCCGAACCTCGCCGGTCACGAGCAGGACGCGGGACACGCCGGCGTGGACTACAAGATGGCGATGCACCACGACGAGCAGGACGCGGGCGCCGCGCTGTTCGGGCCGAGCGTGGCCATGAGCGACTACGTGGAGAAGCAGGTCGCCGCTCTCGGGCGGGCGGACTCGGTGACGATCGATCCGCACAAGTCCGGGTTCGTGCCCTATCCGGCGGGGGGGTTGTGCTACCGGAACTCCGCGGCGCGCAACCTCGTGACCTTCGCGGCGCCCGTGGTGTTCAAGGGGGACCTCGATCCGAGCGTCGGGATCTTCGGGGTGGAGGGCTCCAAGCCCGGCGCCGCCGCGGCGGCGGTGTACCTGAGCCACCGAGTGATCCGGACGGATCGGAGCGGTTACGGGCGCATCCTCGGGCGCTGCATGTTCAATCACAAACGCTTCTACGCGTCGCTGGTGACCATGGCGTCGCCGGAGGACAATTTCCGCATCGTGCCCGTGCAGCGCCTGCCCGTGGAGCGCTCGTCGGAGGAGGGCTCGTCCAAAGGGGGATCCGCCGAAGGGCGTCCCGCGGGGAGGCGTCCCACGCCCGAGGAGATCGAGGCGTGCCTGCGCTGGCTGCGGGAGGACATCGCCGAGGGGGACAACCGCACCCTGATCCAGAAGCTGCGTCGGGATCCGCAGTTCAAGAGGGCGTTCCGCGAGCTCGGCTCCGATCAGCTGATCATCACCTGCGCCATCAATTTCCGTCGGGAGGACGGGCGCTGGAACACGAGCCTGAAGGCGCTCAACGACCTCAACGACGAGATCTACCGGGAGCTCAGCGTGCTCAACCTCTCCTTCGAGCCGCCCACGACCCCCATCTTCGTGACCTCCGCCGAGCTCGATCCGCAGACCCACGGCGAGGAGATGGTTCGGGACTATTTGGTTCGTCTGGGCCTGGAAGACGCCCCCCTGGGCACCGTGAAGGTCCTGGTGCTCACCACCATGGATCCCTGGTTGACGGACACGGAGGAGGGCAACGTGATCCCGAGGTTGATTGAGGGGTTGCGCAAGGTGGTCCAGGACAAGATAGAAAAGGGAAGAGAAGATCAGCGATCGTGAAGGAAGGATCGCGAAGGAAGGAGAGGCGCGCCCCGAAATGACTCAGACGACGGATCCCGGATTCAACGCCGATCTCTGGCACCTGCTGTTCGGGGTGGGGCACCCTGCCCTGCTCGCCAAGCAAGGCGCGTTTCGGACGGAGGGGGTCCCGCCCCGCTGCAAGCTGTGCCTGGCGCCCTTCGGGGAGCTGCCGGAGGGGGGCTGGAGTGACGAACACCCGGGGCCCTCGAACCGCAACCCGCGCTACTGCAGCCTGTGCGACGTGTTCATCCGGGCCAACCCGGGGGGCGCGAAGGTGACGATGTCCGTCGTGTTCGCGGACGTGCGGGACTCGACGCGCCTCTCCGAGGAGCTGCCCCTCGAGGAGTACGTGCGGCGCATGAACGACTTCTATCGGCGGGTGACGGCGGTGTTCGTCGACGCGGACGGGTTCATGCTCGACGTGGTGGGGGACGAGGTGTTCGCCCTCTTCCCCGCGGGGTTCTCGGGGGTCTCTCCCGACGACGCCGGTAAGGAGGGCGCGGAGCTCGAGCGGGCGCGGGTCGCCCTCGCCGCCAAGAAGGCCTTCGACGCCGCCGAGCGCCTGGCGGCCGTGTGCCGGAGAGGGGCGGAGGGGGACTTCGCCTTCGGCGTCGCCGCCCACACGGGGGACATGTACGTGGGCACCGTGGGTGGCGCCGAGGACGGCATCGCGGACATCCGCGTGTGGGGCGCGGAGGTCAACAAGGCGGCGCGGCTCTGCTCCGCGGCGCGGCCGGGCGAGGCGCTGGTGTCCGAGGCGACCCTGGACGTGGCGGGCGTGCCGGCTCGGGAGTACCCGCGTGAGGTCCTCACGCTGAAGGGGTTCTCCCAGCCGGTGGTGGCGCGTCGGGTGGGCGTCGTGGCGCCCGCCGCCGCGCCCGTGTGATCGCGCGGGGGGCGCGGCGCGCTGGTCCGGTGGGCCGTGCTTGCGTGGGCCGTGCTTGCGTGGGCCGTGCTTGCGTGGGCCGTGCTTGCGTGGGCCGTGCTTGCGTCAGCCCTCCGGGGCGGCGGGGCTCGGGGTGCTCTGGCTCTCGAGCTCGGTGAGCTCCGCGTCCTTCTCCCGGAAGCGCTCGGCGAGGGCCACCACGAAGGCCCCGAGCCAGCGGTTGTGCTGGAGCTCGAGGCGCAGGGTCTTCTCCGTCACGACCTGCACCTCGACCTCGCCGAGGGCGACCACGCTGGCCGAGCGGGTCTCTCCGGTGAGCAGCGCGGTCTCGCCGAAGACGTCGCCGGCTCCCATCCGCCGCAGCACGGTGCGCGCGCCGTCGGGGAGAGTCTTGAAGACCTCACACTCGCCCCGCACGATGATGTAGGCGCTGTCTCCCCGCTCCCCCTCCGTGACGATGGCCTCCCCCGGCTCGAAGCGACGTACGGGGAACCAGCCTCCGCCCCGCAAGAAGTCCTCGACGGCGGCCTTCAGGGCGTTCGCGCTGGGGAAGCGATCCTCCGGGGCCGGAGCGATGGCCTTCTTCGTGATGGCGACGAGGCTCGGCGGGACGCAGTCCCAGACGAGGTGCCCCTCGGGATCCCGCGGGCGGCTGCTCTGAGCCTGGGCCAGCACGCGGTGGGGCGCGTCGCCCGCGTTGGGACCCCGTCCGGTGAGCAGGAAGTAGAGGATCCCGCCGAGGCCGAACACGTCCGTACGTTCGTCGACGAGATCGCCGCGGGCCTGCTCCGGCGCCATGAACTCGGGGGTGCCGACGATGCTCGGCGGGAACGTGCTCCGCCGCAGGAACTCGCCGGACTCCCGCGCGTCGAGGGTGGGCACGATCTGCAGGGCCAGGCCCCAGTCCATCAGGTACACCTGACCGAAGGTGCCGACCATGACGTTGTCGGGCTTGATGTCGCGGTGGAGCACGCCGCGGCTGTGAGCGAACGCGACGGCATCGCAGACCTTCGAGAAGATCTTCAGCACCGCCTCCGCCTGCTCGAGGTCGAACTGCTCCTGGTGCAGGCGCTCGATGTACGTCGTCAGGGTCTCGCCCTCGATGAGCTTCATGACCAGGCGCGGACCGTCGGGGCGCGCCTGCAGATCGTGGACCGGGACGATGTTCGGGTGATCGAGCTGACCGGTGATGCGCGCCTCGTCGACGAAGCGGGCGATCAGTTCGGGGTTGTTCGCCGCCAACGCGCCGTGCACCCGCTTCAGGGCGACGGGGCGCTGCAGCACCTGATCGAAGGCTCGCCAGACGCGCCCCATGCCGCCGCGTGCGATCTCCTCCTGGGTGAGGAAGCGCGGGGTGTCCTGCTCGAGCTCGGGGTCGTCGTCGAGCCCGCCGTCGAGCCCCAACTCGAGCCCGAACTCGGGCGGAGCGGAGCTCTCGCCCTCCGGGAGGGGGCCAATCCCGCGCGCGGTGGGCGGGCTCTCGAAGTCGCCGACGGGGAACTCTCGCTCGGAGCGGGGGCGCTCTGCCGGGGGGAGGAGCTCGTCCGAAGGTCCGGGGGGATGCGGCGTCCACGAGCGGTCCCGCGGAGCGCTCGCCGCCGGCTCGCTCGCCGCGCCGGGCGGCCGCGTCAGGGACACCTTCGTATCACTCACCATCGCTCCCGACTCGGCGAGCCTATCAGCAGACGCGCCGCGCGTCGCCCGTTAGCCGGTGCGAACGTTCCTGCGACGATCCGGTGCGCCGTCGCGGCGTGACGATCCAAGCGACGGCGGTGTGACGATCCAGCGACGATGATCTCCATCACTGGCGCGCGCGGGTCCTGATCGCGGCGTTCGACGACGCCGCGGCGCTCTTGTAGGTACATGGGGGAGAAGGTGCGGTTCGTCCGAATCGCAGCCCGCGACGCTGGCTTCGCGAGCACCGTGGCCACGACGCGAAGCCCCCTGGAGAATGCTGGACCATGCACGACACGCAGGCGCACACCCTGGCCCACGACATCTGGCGACATCGACGGAGGCCCCTGCAGGCGTTCTTCTCGCCGCGCACGGTGGCGGTGATCGGCGCGACCGAGACCCCCGGCGCGGTGGGGCGGACGATCTTCTGGAACCTGTTGAGCACGCCCTTCGGCGGGACGGTGTTTCCGGTGAACCCGAAGCGCCCGAGCGTCATGGGAGTGAAGGCGTATCCGACGGTGGCGGAGGTGCCGGCGGAGATCGACCTGGCGGTGGTCGTCACTCCGGCGAGCACGGTCCCGGGCGTGATCCGGCAGTGCGTGGACGCGGGCATCGGGGCCGCGATCATCATCTCGGCGGGCTTCAAGGAGCTCGGTCCGCCCGGCGCCGCCCTCGAGGCGGAGGTGCTGGCGGAGGCGCGGCGCGGGAGCATGCGGATCATCGGTCCGAACTGCCTCGGCGTCATGAACCCGCTGGGGGGGCTGAACGCGACGTTCGCGCGCGGCATGGCTCGCCCGGGGAACATCGCGTTCATCAGTCAGAGCGGGGCGCTCCTCACGGCGATCCTCGACTGGAGCGAGAGCGAGCAGGTCGGCTTCAGCGGCATCGTTTCCACGGGCAGCATGCTGGACGTGGGCTGGGGCGATCTGATCGAGCACTTCGGGGACGACCCGCGCACGCAGGCGATCATGCTCTACATGGAGAGCATCGGCGATGCGCGCTCGTTCGTGTCCGCCGCGCGCGAGGTGGCCCTCAACAAGCCGATCATCGTCATCAAGGCGGGGCGCTCCGAGGAGGCCGCGCGCGCGGCGGCTTCGCACACGGGCTCTCTGACGGGCTCCGACGAGGTGTTGGACGCCGCCTGCTGGCGGAGCGGTGTGCTGCGGGTGGACACCATCTCGGAGCTGTTCGACATGGCCGAGATCCTGTCGAAGCAGCCGCGTCCTGCGGGGCCCAAGCTGACGATCGTGACGAACGCCGGGGGACCCGCGGTGCTCGCGACCGACGCCCTGGTGAGCGCGGGCGGGCAGCTGGCGGAGCTCGGAGAGGAGACGCTCGCGGCCCTCGACGAGGTGCTCCCCGCCGCCTGGAGCCACGCCAACCCCATCGACATCCTCGGTGACGCGGACCCCGCGCGGTACGCCGCCGCCCTGGAGATCGCGGCGAAGGACCCCAACAGCGACGGGCTCCTGGTCATCTTGACCCCCCAGGACATGACGGATCCCACCCTGACGGCGGAGGCGCTGCAGCGGTACGCGCGCTCTCCGGGTAAGCCGGTGCTGGCGAGCTTCATGGGGGGACCCGGCATCGAGGCCGCCAACCGGATCTTGAACCGGGCGGGGATCCCGACGTTCCACTACCCGGACGCCGTCGCCACGGCCTTCTGTTACATGTGGCGCTACGCGTACAACCTCGAGGGGCTCTATCGGACCCCGGCGCTCACGGACGTGGAGATCGTCGACGCGGAGCGGGGGCGGGCGATCGTGGAGCGGGTCCGGGCCGAGGGACGTCAGCTCCTCGACGAGCACGACTCGAAGCAGCTGCTCGCGAGCTACGGGATCCCCGTGGTCGAGACCGTGATCGCCGTCACGCCCGAGGAGGCGGTGCGCGCGGCGCGGGACATCGGGTACCCCGTCGCGGTCAAGCTGCACTCACGGACGCTCACCCACAAGACGGACGTCGGGGGCGTGAAGCTCGACCTCCGCAGCGACGAGGCCGTGACCGCGGCCTTCGAGGCCATCCGTGAGGGCGCCGAGCGCGCGGGCGGCGCTCACCATTTCCAGGGGGTGACGGTGCAGCGCATGGTGGAGCTGGCCAGCTCCTACGAGCTCATCGTGGGCAGCTCCGTGGATCCCCAGTTCGGGCCGGTGCTGCTGTTCGGCGCGGGGGGACAGCTCGTCGAGGTGTTCCGGGATCGCGCCCTCGCGCTGCCGCCGCTGGACGGGCCCTTGGCGCGGCGGACCATGGCGCGCACCCGGATCTTCCGCGCCCTCGAGGGGGTGCGCGGTCGCCCGCCCGTCGCCCTCGACGCCCTGGAGCAGGTGTTGGTGCGCTTCAGTCAGCTGGTGCTGGAGCAGCGCTGGATCCGCGAGATCGAGATCAACCCGCTGCTCGCCTCGCCCTCGGGGGTGGTGGCCCTGGACGCCCGCGTGGTGCTGCACGATCCGGACACCGCGGAGGAGGACCTGCCTCGGTCCGCGATCCGCCCCTATCCCTCCCAGTACGTCGCCCCCTGGGTCTTGAAGGACGGCACGCAGGTGTTGATGCGCCCGATCCGCCCGGAGGACGAGCCCCTCATGGTCGACTTCCACCACCGGCTGAGCGAGCGCAGCGTGCGGCAGCGGTACTTCCAGGTGCTGCAGCTCGATCAGCGCACCGCCCACGAGCGGCTGATCCGCGTGTGCTTCACGGACTACGACCGGGACCTGGTGTTGGTGACGGAGCGCCGCGACGCGTCCGGGCGCCGGGAGATTCTGGCGGTCGGTCGACTCAGCAAGACCCTGGATCGGCGCGCGGCGGAGTTCGCCATCGTGATCGCCGACGACTGGCAGCACCTGGGGATCGGGACGGAGCTGCTCCGCAGGCTCGTGGACATCGGGCGTCAGGAGAACCTGAGCGCCATCTTCGCGGACATCCTCCCGGACAACCGGGAGATGCAGCACGTCTGCCGAAAGGTGGGCTTCCAGCTCGAGTTCGGGGACAGCGTCGTGAGCGCGCGCTACCAGCTGTGAGGCCCGCGTCGCGCGGCACCCGGCTCCGGGGGGGCGAGCGCGGCTGGGAGTCTCCTGGGAGTGTCCACGGGCCGTCGTCTCGCGGCGGCGGTGATGCGCCTTGCCAGATGCCGTGACCCTCGGCAGGGTCGTTCGGGATGCTCGCCCCCGCTGCCTGGACCGTCGCGCTCGCGTCGATCGTGCCCGGGGTCGTGAGCTTGCTGTTGCTCTGGCTGGGGTTCCGGTCCCTGCGGCGGCGGCGCTGGCTCGAGAACGTGCCCACGTCGAAGGTGGAGGGCGTCTTCCTCGGCCTGACGGAGCTGAAAGGGCGCGCGGAGCGCGACCCGCCGCTGCGGAGCTACCTGGCGGAGCGGGAGACCGTCTACTTTCGCTACAGCGTCGAGGAGCAGGAGCGCAGGACGGAGACGTACACCGACAGCAAGGGCCGCCTGCGGACGCGCACCCGGACGAGCTGGCGCGTGGTCCAGTCGGGGGAGGAGAGGCCGCCCTTCTTCCTTCGCGACGACACGGGCGCCCTGCGGATCGATCCCGAGGGGGCGCAGATCGAGGCCGAGCAGATCTTCAGCCACACCTGCGGGCGCAGCGATCCGCTCTACTACGCCAAAGGACCCAGCGCCGCGATCGCCGGCTCCACCCATCGGCGGCGCTTCACGGAGTCTGCGATCTCCTTGCACCAGGAGATCTTCGTCTTCGGGACCGCTCGTCTGCGGGACGACGCGCTCGAGCCGGAGATCTGCCGCGACCCCGACCAGGATCTGTTCCTCGTGAGCACCCGCTCCGAAGAGCAGATCCTGCGCGGCTACGGCTGGAAGGCCCTCGCGGCGCTCGTCGGTGGCTGGCTCGCGGGGTGCGCGGTGCCCGTCGCCTACGAAGTGAGCGCTCACGGAGAGACCATCCCCGACGCCATCGAGGGGGCCGCCGTGGTGCTGCTGCTGGTGACGGGCGGCTACTGGGTGGTCGCCTTGGGGCTCTACCTGCAGCTCGTCTACAACGGCCTCGTGGAGGTGCGGCACCAGATGCGGCGTGCCTTCAGCATGATCGACGTCGAGCTGCAACGTCGTCGAGACCTCATCCCGAACCTCGCGCAAGTGGTCGGCGCCGGGGCGGAACACGAGCGACGCGCCCACGAGGTGGCGGCGAAGCTGCGCGGCGGCTTCGCGGCGGAGGCGATGCCCGGCGCGGCCGACGCGCGGGCCCTGTCCGATCTGGCGAACTCCCAGACGGACGCCCTCGCGGGCATCTTCCTCCACGCGGAGGCCCACCCGGAGCTCCGAACGAATGAAGCGTTTCTGCGGCTCAGCGCGGAGCTGGCCCGGACCGAGCGGCGCATCGCCCTGGCGCGGAGCTTCTACAACGACACCGTCACCGCCTACGAGGACCGCGTGCACACCCTGCCGGATCTGCTCTTCGCCCGGGCCTTCGGGTTCGATCCCGTGGCGCTCCTCGAGATCGAGCCCTTCGAACGGAACCCCGTGGAGGTGCGCTTCGAGGGGGCCTCAGCGAGCACGGCGCCCTGAGCGGCGCCGGGCGGCCTGGCGCGG
>Ga0207873_1003142_pt1 | contig 12498 bp, 9 predicted proteins | sample BGWIniCompost_FD_187373 | JGI IMG/M metagenome (GOLD analysis project Ga0207873, IMG submission 187373) | Cellulose adapted compost microbial communities from Newby Island Compost Facility, Milpitas, CA, USA - BGW Initial Compost (SPAdes)... ... | reverse complement strand
GACCTGCGGGGCCTGCTGCCGCCTCCGTGCGCGCAGCGCGGCCCGCACCGCACCCGCCAGCGCCTCGCCAAGGGGCCGGGCGAGCGCCAGGGCGCCGCGCTCCTTGTGCGCGAGCAGCGCCGCCCGCACCTCGTCGGCGTAGGGGGCCGAGGCGTGCACGACGGGCAGGCCCGGAGGCTCGGGATCCGGCCGCACCGGGCGGGGAGGCGACCCGCTCAGTGCGGCGCGGCACCGCTCGCAGAGCACCGCACGGGGCCTGCCGCAGCCGCCGCACTCGGTCGGGAGCACCAGGTCGGTGAGGTCCTGCCACCAGCCCCGCATGGCCCCACTGTGCCAACGCCCACAGCACCCGGCCACCCCTGTGGAAAACCCCGCCCGTCCCGCCACGCCGGGGACGGCCCGGCGGGCGCCTCAGCGGCTGAGGCGTCCCGGGGGCACCAGGCCGGAATCACCCCGGATACGCCGGCGCGGAGCCCTGGGTCACCTTCTGCCACTGGGCGCCCGACGGGAGCCGGACGATGCCGTCGACCGAGTGGGCGACCAGGGGGACCTGGTCGTCCGCGGAGGCGGTGACGTCCTTGACGCCGGTGAGGGCGGCGGGCGCCGGGATGTCCGGGGTGGAGCCGTCGGCGTCGACGTAGCGCATCTGCTCGACGCCGCCCTCCTCGCGCCCGACCACCACCAGCCGGCTGTCGCCGGTCCACGACACCGCCGTGACCTGCTCCAGCTCGGGCGCCGGGGAGCGCAGTTCCACCACGGTGACGGTGGGCCGCTCGTCGGTCCGCTCCTGCGGCCTGGTGCGTTCGATCCGCCCGATCAGCAGGGAGCGCTGGTCGCCCTTCTCCACCACGAGCGCGATCCGCACCCCGTCGGCGGCCACCCGGACGGACTGGATGCGGCCGTCCAGGCCCGGCGTGCGCACCTCGAGCGGCTCACCGCGGCCCTTCTCCAGCAGATACAGGCCCGGACGCTCCCGGTCCCGGTCGGCCACCCACAGCCCGCCCTGGGCGTCCCAGCTCGGCGTGGTCAGCCGGTCCTTCTCCGACTTGCCCCGGCTGCGCAGCACGGGCTCACCGAGCGAACCGCCCGACACCATCGCCCCCACGTACAGCGACTTGCCGTCCATGGTGACCCCGGCCGCGGTGCGCTCGTCACGGGCGACCGCCACCGAGCGCAGCGCCCGCTCGCCCTCGCCCAGCGCGCCGGGCACCGGCTCGGGACCGGCCTCGGGGTCGCTCGCCGACGCCCGCACCAGCTTGTGGTCCTTGTCGAGGAAATACAGATACTCGGGGGCCCGCTGGGAGCCGCGCACCGCGACGCTCTCCGCGCCGTCCTGGGTGAGCGTGCACAGCTGCTTCTTACCGGCCCGCAGCTCGACCTCCTCCACGACCGGGCTGAGGTTGCGCAGGGTGAACAGCAGCTGGGTGGCCATCTCCTCGCAGCGGTTGAGGCCGGTGCCCGCCGCCCGGCCGTTGAGCGGCACGGTCAGCTTGCCCCGCTCGTCCGGGGCGAGCGCCCCGGCGTCCTTCGCCAGCGCCGTCCCTGTCGGGAAGCTCGACCTGACCACGTGCTTCAGCCAGGTGCTGGGCCCCTTCAGCAGCGAGCGCACCATCTGGGTGGCCGGATCGACATGGCTGCGGACGTACACGGGGTCGGCGACGGCCATCGGGGGCGTGCCGGGCGCGGCGTCCGCGGTGTTCGAGGCGAAGTAGTACTTGTTGACGGACATGAAGTTGCGCTCGAAGTCCGACTTGCCCATCACGATGCCCTGCGGCACCCCGTCGATGCGCCACTGGCGGTTCTCGGTGTCCCGGGTGAGATGCAGCAGCTGGTCGTACTCCCCGGTGGTGGGCGCGTAGGCGCGCTGGGCGTCCACGGTGGCGACCCGGGTGCCGGTGAGCCGGAAGGACCGCACATCGGAGGGGGAGTCGTCGCGCACGGGGCGGTCCTCCCGTGCGTCCGGTCCGTCGGCGAGCACCGTGGTGGACAGCTCCGGCCGCCAGGTCTTCGCGGCGTCCGCGGTCAGATACTGGCGCGCGGTCTTGTACTGCGGGTCGTCGCTGGTGAGCGCCTCCAGGAAGCCCTGCACGATCTGGGTGGGCGTGGCGTCCTCGCTCGGCGGGTTGGGGAACACCCGCACCTGGGTGTCCTGGCGCGGCGTGGACTCGACGTCCTGCAGGTCCCCGCTGTCGGGCATGGAGTAGCACCCGGCCAGCAGCATGGCTCCGAGGGCGGCGCCCACCGCTCGCCGCACCGGCCTGGCCCGGCCGGCCCGGATCCGGCTACCGCCCACGTGTCGCCTCCCCATGCCTGTCCTGTCCGTCGTGCCTGTGCGCCCCGGCGCCTCGCGCCGGGCCGGCCGCGGGTGTCTCGTCCCGGCCGGCTGCGGCCTCAGCGCCCGGGCCCGGTGCGTTCTCCGCATCCTCGGCCGGCGGCGCGGCCGCCGGTGGGGTCCCGTCCGAGGTGACGGGCCCCGCGACGGCAGCCACGGCCGAGGCCTGGCTGCGCTGCCTCTCCGCGGTCGCCTGCCGGGCCACCACGCGGGTGCCGCTGCCGGGCAGGGCGGTCGGGTCGGCGGTGGGTGCCGCCGCGGCCGCACGCTTGGCGAGCGGGTCACGGGGGGAGCGTGCGGTGACGCCGGTGCCCTGCTGCTGGGCCGGCAGCACGGCCCGCTTGGCGCCGTCGCCGCCGCTGGGCAGTCCCGCGTCGTCGAGGCCGCGGTTGCGGCGCGAGTCCTTGGGCTCCAGGGGTATCGGGGATCCGCGCAGCGGCTCGTCCGCCGTCCTCGGCAGTGTCAGCCGGAACTGCGAGCCGCCGCCCGGCTCGCCCCACGCCTGCAGCCAGCCGCCGTGCAGCCGGGCGTCCTCCAGGGCGATGGACAGGCCGAGGCCGGTGCCGCCGGTGGTGCGGGCCCGGGCCGGGTCGGCCCGCCAGAAGCGGCTGAACACCCGCGTCGCCTCGCCCGGCTTGAGTCCCACGCCGTAGTCGCGGACGGCGACCGCCACGGCCCCGCCCGCCGCGGCGAGCTTGACGACGACGTCCTTGCCCTCGCCGTGCTCGACGGCGTTGACGACGAGGTTGCGCAGTATGCGCTCCACGCGGCGCGCGTCCGCCTCCGCCACCACCGGCTGATGGTCGCCGACGATCTTTATCTGCGTGCCCTTGCGCTCGGCGAGCGGCTCGGCCCCGGTGACCACCCGGCGCACCACGTCGCGCAGGTCTATCGGCTCCGCCTCCAGCGCCGCCGCGCCCGCGTCGAAGCGGCTGATCTCCAGCAGGTCGGCGAGCAGCGACTCGAACCGGTCCAGCTGGTCGGCGAGCAGCTCGGCGGAGCGGGCGGTGACCGGGTCGAAGTCCTCGCGGGCCTCGTGGATGACGTCCGCGGCCATCCGCACCGTGGTCAGCGGGGTGCGCAGCTCGTGCGAGACGTCGGAGACGAAGCGGCGCTGCATCCGCGACAGGTCCTCGAGCTGGCTGATCTTCAGCTGGAGGTTCTGCGCCATCTTGTTGAAGGCCTCGCCGAGCCGTGCGATGTCGTCCTCGCCGGTGACCTTCATCCGTTCCTGCAGCCGCCCGGCGGAGAGCCGCTCGGCGATCCCGGCCGCCATCCGCACCGGCGTGACGACCTGCCGCACCACGAGCCAGGCGATGGCCCCGAGCAGCACGACCACGAACAGCCCGGCGGTCGCCAGGGTGCCCTTGACCAGGCTCAGCGTCTTCTCCTCCTGCGTCAGCGGGAAGAGGTAGTAGAGCTGGTAGGGGTTGTTGTTGGGGTCGTTGACCTGCTTGCCGATGACCAGTCCCGGCTGGGACTCGGCCTTCTCGTAGATGATGCGGGTGTAGCTCTGCACGGCCGTGGAGCTGGAGTTGACCCGCTCGCGCAGCTCCTCGGGCACGCTGGAGACGGCGATGACCTGCCCCGTGGCGCGCGGGCCGCGCCCGCCGCCGCTGCCGCTGCCGTCGTCGGCGGGCAGCGTGACCACGTGGAAGGCGCCCTGGCCGCCGCTGGCGAGCGACTCGACAAGGTCGCTCATCCACTGGATGACGCTGGTCGACGGTTTGCCGTCGACGGGCCGGGTGCCGTCGTCGCCGGCGACACCGGAGGCCTGGTCGGCCTTCTGCTCGGCCACCGCGAATCCGCCGACGGCCTGGCTCTGGGCGGCCTTCACCTTGGCGTCCAGCAGGCCGTTGCGCACCTGCCCGATCACCACGAAACCCAGCAGCAGCACCACGCCCAGCGACATCAGCAGCGTGGTCACCACGACCTTGAGCTGGATGTTGCGCCGCCACAGCCGCATCACGGGCAGCAGCGGCCTGCGCACCCACCGCATGAACAGCCGGATCACCGGGCTGCCCTGGACTCCGCCCTGCAGCAGCCCGCCGTCGAGCAGGGCTCCCCAGCGGGAACCCGACGGCTTCCGGCCGACAGGCCGCTCCGGACGGCCCCCGGACCGCCCGGGCGCCGAAGCGGCACTGTCTCGGGACATGTCAGCTCGGTCCTGCCTTGTACCCGACACCACGGACGGTCACCACGATCTCCGGCTTCTCCGGGTCCTTCTCGACCTTGGAGCGCAGCCGCTGCACATGCACGTTCACCAGGCGGGTGTCGGCCGCGTGACGGTAACCCCAGACCTGCTCGAGCAGCACCTCACGGGTGAACACCTGCCACGGCTTGCGGGCCAGCGCGACCAGCAGGTCGAACTCCAGCGGCGTCAGGGCGATCGACTGCCCGTCGCGCTTCACCGAGTGGCCGGCCACGTCGATCACCAGGTCACCGATGGCGAGCTGCTCCGGTGCCGGCTCCTCCGACCTGCGCAGGCGCGCCCGGATGCGGGCGACCAGCTCCTTCGGCTTGAACGGCTTCACGATGTAGTCGTCGGCGCCGGACTCCAGACCCACCACGACGTCGACGGTGTCGCTCTTCGCCGTGAGCATCACGATGGGCACCCCGGACTCGGCCCTGATCAGACGGCACACCTCGATGCCGTCCCGGCCGGGCAGCATCAGGTCCAGGAGCACCAGATCGGGCTTGGTCTCGCGGAACGCGGCCAGCGCCTTGTCGCCGTCGGCCACGAAAGACGGCTCAAAACCCTCACCACGCAGCACAATGCCGAGCATCTCGGCCAGTGCGGTGTCGTCGTCGACGACAAGGACTCGTCCCTTCATAAACGACATCATCCCATTCTCATAACGGTGGCGAAGGTGCAGGTGAGGCACGTCACTGCCCCGTGACGATAGTCGTACGCCACGGTCACTGTCTGCCCCCGGCCGCCGGAGGCAGCCGCCGGGCGGCGGAAAACATCCGGCCGCCGTTCAGCCGGCGGTGGCGGAGCGCGCCTTCGCGCACAGCTCCGCGAGCCCCTCCGCGGTCACCGGCGAGACCACGCCCTCCTCGGTGACGATCGCCGTCACCAGCTCCGGAGGCGTCACGTCGAACGCCGGGTTGTAGGCCTGCGTGCCCAGCGGGGCGACCGGGATCCCGCCGCCCGCCTCCGCGCCGGCCACCGGGACCTGCGGCGCGGTGATCTCGGTGATCTCGTGCCCGGGCCGTTGCTCGACCTCGATGGAGGCCCCGTCCGGGGTGTCCGGGTCCACGGTCGTCACCGGCGCCACCACGATGAACGGGACATGGTGGTAGCGGGCCAGCACCGCCAGCGGGTAGCTGCCGACCTTGTTCGCCACCGATCCGTCGGCCGCGATCCGGTCCGCCCCGATCAGCACCGCGTCCACCTCGCCCGCCGCGAACAGCGATCCCGCCGCGTTGTCCGTGAGCAGCGTGTACGCCATTCCGCTGCGGGCCGCCTCGTACGCCGTCAGCCGGGCGCCCTGCAGCAGCGGACGCGTCTCGTCCACCCACAGCCGCCGCAGCTGGCCCGCCCGGTGCGCGGCCAGCGCCACCGCGAACGCCGTGCCCTGCCCGCCCGACACCAGCGAACCGGTGTTGCAGTGGGTCAGGATGCGGTGCCCGCCGCCGGGCAGCAGCTCGGAGAGCAGCGCCAGCCCGTGCTCGGCCATCCGGGCGCTGGCCTCGGCGTCCTCCTGGTGCAGCCGGCGCGCCGCGGCCAGCGCGGCCCCGGCCGCCTGCCGGGGGTCGCCGGTACGTGCCAGCTCCTCCTGGTAGGCGGAGTGGGCCCGCCGGACCCCCACCGCCAGGTTCACCGCCGTCGGCCGCGCGCTCTTGAGGGCCGACGCCGCGTCGTCCACCTCGAAGCCGCGCACGGCGGCGAGCGCCACCCCGTACGCCCCGGCGATGCCGAGCAGGGGCGCCCCGCGCACGGCGAGCGAGCGGATCGCCTCCACCAGCGCCGACGCATCCGTGCAGACGAGCTCGACCTCCTCGGCCGGCAGCCTGGTCTGGTCGAGGAGGACGAGGACGGGGCCCTCGGGTGGTTCCTCCCAGCGGATCGCCGGGATCTCGGTCGGCCGCTTGGTGTCGCCGCTGTGCGCGTACTGATCAGCCATGCGGTCAGTCTGCCCCCTGAAGCGCGGACAATTGAAGCGGAGCAGCCACTACCTCGCCCGGTCACCCGATGACCACCCCATGGCACGATGGCTGCCAACCTGCCGCCGCGACCGCGGACGGGCACCGTGAAGGAGCGACGATGAACGACACTCCGGGCTGGGCCTCGCCCGGATCCGCCCCGTCCGAGGGGCAGGAGCCCGGCGCGTCCGGCCCTGCCGAGCCCGCCGACCGCAACAGCCCCGGTCCCGCCGGCCACCGGGACACCGGCGAGGTTCCCGCCGACCGGCCCCAGGGGCAGCAGCCCACCGAGGAGCCCCAGGCGCAGCAGCAGCCCGGCAACGCGCCCCAGCAGCCGCAGGAGCCCGGCGGGTGGCCGCAGCAGAACCAGCACCCCGGCGGGTGGCCGCAGCAGCCGGGACCGTCCCCGCAGGACGATCGGCCGGGGCAGACGCCCCAGGGCCCCGGCGTGCGGTGGTCCAAGGAGCAGCCGCCGCCCAGCCAGTGGTCCGCGCCCACCGGCGCACCCGGCTTCCCGCAGGCCGGCCCCGGACAGGCGCCCCCGCCGCCCGCCCCGCACGCTCACCCCGGCTGGGGCGGAGCCTGGGGAGCCGGCTGGGGCGGCCCTCCGCCCGCGGCCAAGCCCGGCATCATCCCGCTCCGCCCGCTCGGCGTGGGCGAGATCCTGGACGGCGCCGTCGCCACCATGCGCACCTACTGGCGCACGGTCCTCGGCATCGCACTGACCCTCGCGGTGATCACCCAGATCGTGATCCTCCCCGTCCAGCGCCTGGTCCTGGAGGCCTCCGGCAGCGAGGTGCTGAACGACCCGAGCCCCTCGCCGAGCGAGGCCGCCCGCGCCCTGGGCGACCTCATGCTCGCCAACGGCCTGATCTTCCTGATCACCCTGGTCGGCGTGGTCGCCGCCACCGGCCTGCTCGCCACGGTCACCAGCCGCGCCGTGCTCGGCCGGTCCGTGACCACCGGCGAGGCCTGGCGGGACGCCCGCCCACAGGTCCTGAGACTGCTCGGCCTGATCGGCGTGCTGCTGCTGATCCCCGCCGTGATCGTCGGCGCCGGCTCGCTGCCCGGCATCCTGGCGGCCGCCGCGGGCGCCACCGGCCCCGGAGTCGCCCTGGGCATCCTGGGCGTCATCGGCACCGGCGTCATCGCCCTGTGGCTGATGGTCCGGCTCTCCCTGGCCGCGCCCGCGCTGATGCTGGAGAAGCAGGGCATCATCCGGGCGCTGAAGCGCTCCGCCCGGCTCGTCCAGGGCTCCTGGTGGCGGATCTTCGGCATCCAGCTGCTCGCCTGGGTGATCGCGAACGTGGTCTCCTCCGTCATCGGCATCCCGTTCACGTTCCTCGCCGCGGCCCTCGGCGACGGCAGCGTCACCGGGTTCCTCGACAACCCGGGCGAGGTCGGCTGGACGTTCCTCCTCGTCAACGCCATCGGCGCGGTCATCGGCACCCTGATCATGTTCCCGATCGTGGCCGGCGTCATCGTGCTGCTCTACATCGACCAGCGCATCCGCCGCGAGGCCCTCGACCTCGAACTGGCCCGCGCCGCGGGCGTACCCGGCTACGGCTCCGGCGCCACCCCCGGGAGCTGATGCGGTGTTGACCACGGGGGGAGTCGCAGCACTGCCGGGCATGCCCGCCGCCGTCTGGCCGGCCCTCGGCTCCGTGCTGCGCGGAGACGAGGAGCCGCCGCTCAGCGTGCCGCGCGACCCCGCGCGGGAGGCGGCCCGGCGCGAGCTGTCCAAGCGCATGTACCACGAGAACGACCCCAGCTGGTTCCAGCGCGCGCTGGACGCCTTCTGGGAGTGGCTCGACGACCTGCTCTCCAGCGCCTCATCCGGCACACCCGGCGGCACCTTCGGACTGATCGTCGTCGTGGTGGCCGTCGTCGCCCTGCTTGCCGCCCTCTGGTGGCGCCTGGGCACCCCCCGCCGCGAACCCGCCTCCGCGCCCGCACTGTTCGACGACCGCCCCCGCAGCGCCGCCGAGCACCGCGCGGCCGCCGAGGCGCACGCCGCCCAGGGCCACTGGAACCAGGCCGTGCAGGAACGCATGCGGGCCATCGTCCGCTCCCTCGAGGAGCGCGCCCTGCTCGACCTCCGCCCCGGCCGCACCGCGGACGAGGCCGCCGCCGAGGCCGGCCGCGCCCTGCCCGCCCACGCCGACGCCCTGCGCACCGCCGCACGGACCTTCGACGACGTGACGTACGGCGGCCGCGCCGCCACCGAGGACGCGTACCGGCGCGTCGCCGCACTCGACCGCGACCTGGAACGCACCAGACCCCTGGCCGGCAGCACCGCCGGCACCACCGACACCCAGGACCGCAACACCCGCCAGGGAGCCGCCGGATGACGACCGAGGTCACGCTCCCGTCCACCTCGGCCTCGCCCGGCGCCCGCCAGGTGTGGACCCGCACGCGCGGCATCGTGCTCGCGCTGGTCGTGCTGCTCGCGGCGGCCGTCGCCATCGCCGTGGTCCGCTCCGACAGCCGGCACGGCCAGCTCGATCCGCGCTCCGCCGACCCCAACGGCAGCCGGGCCGTCGCCGAACTCCTCGCCGACCGCGGCGTGGACACCCGCGTCGTCACCACCCTGGAGGAGGCCGCCGCTGCGGCCGGCCCCGACACCACCCTCCTGGTCGCCGTCCCCGACCTGCTGACCCCCGATCAGCAGTCCCGGCTGCGCCAGGCCTCGGCGGGATCCGGCGGCCGCACCGTACTGGTCGCCTCCGGCAGCCCCTCCGTCGAACGCCTCGCCCCCGGCGTCACCGCCGCCCCCGCGATCAGCCTCGACACCACCCTGGAGCCCCGCTGCTCGCTGCCCGCCGCCCGCCGCGCCGGCCGGGCCGACACCGGCGGCGTCCGCTACACCACCTCCCACGTCGGCGCCGACGAGTGCTACCCCAGCGAGCGCCTGGCCACCCTGCTGCGCATCCCCGCCTCCTCGGGCGACGGCGACACCGTCCTCATCGGCGCGCCGGACATCCTGCTCAACGACCGCCTCGACAAGGAGGGCAACGCCTCCCTCGCCCTCCAACTCCTCGGCTCCCGCCCGCATCTGGTCTGGTACCTCCCCTCGCTCGCCGACAGCTCCGCCACCGAGGACGAGGAACGCGGCGTCTTCGACCTCCTCCCCTCCGGCTGGCTCTGGGGCACCCTGCAGCTGTTCATCGCCGCGGCCCTGGCCGCCCTGTGGCGGGCACGCCGGCTCGGCCCCCTGGTCCCCGAGAAACTCCCCGTCGCGATCCGCGCCTCCGAGACCGTCGAAGGCCGCGCCCGCCTCTACCGCAAGGCGAACGCCCGCGACCGCGCCGCCACCGCTCTTCGCTCCGCCACCCGCACCCGCCTCGCCCCCCTGGTCGGCGTCCCCGTCACCCGGGCGCACACGCCCGAGGCCCTGCTCCCCGCGCTGTCCGCCCGCCTCCACGGCGACGGACAACAAGCCCTGCACGACCTCCTCTTCGGACCACCACCCGGCGACGACGCAGCACTGATCCAGCTCGCCGACCGACTCGACGCCCTCGAAAGTGAGGTACGCCGTCCATGATGGACCCGACCACTGACAACGCCGCGCACACCGGGGACCCGGCCGCAGCCCGCGCCTCCCTGGAGGCCCTGCGCGCCGAGATCGGCAAAGCCGTGGTCGGCCAGGACCCCGCCGTCACCGGCCTCGTCGTCGCCCTGCTCTGCCGCGGCCACGTGCTCCTCGAAGGCGTCCCCGGCGTGGCCAAGACCCTGCTGATCCGCGCCCTCGCCGCCACCCTCGAACTCGACACCAAGCGCGTCCAGTTCACTCCCGACCTGATGCCCAGCGACGTCACCGGTTCCCTGGTCTACGACGCCCGCACCGCCGAGTTCTCCTTCCAGCCCGGCCCGGTCTTCACCAACCTGCTCCTCGCCGACGAGATCAACCGCACGCCCCCCAAGACCCAGTCGTCCCTCCTCGAGGCCATGGAGGAACGCCAGGTCACCGTCGACGGCACCCCGCGCCCCCTGCCCGAGCCCTTCCTGGTGGCGGCCACCCAGAACCCCGTCGAGTACGAGGGCACCTACCCCCTGCCCGAGGCCCAGCTGGACCGCTTCCTCCTCAAGCTCACCCTCCCCCTGCCCTCCCGGCAGGAGGAGATCGACGTCCTCACCCGCCACGCCCACGGCTTCAACCCGCGCGACCTGCGCGCCGCCGGCGTGCGCCCCGTCGCGAACGCCGCCGACCTGGAGGCCGCCCGCACCGCCGTCGCCAAGACGACCGTCTCCCCCGAGATCACCGCCTACGTCGTCGACATCTGCCGCGCCACCCGCGAGTCGCCGTCACTCTCCCTCGGCGTCTCCCCACGAGGAGCCACCGCCCTGCTCGCCACCGCCCGCGCCTGGGCCTGGCTGACCGGCCGCGACTACGTCATCCCCGACGACGTCAAGGCCCTCGCCCTGCCCACCCTCCGCCACCGCGTCCAGCTCCGCCCCGAGGCCGAGATGGAAGGCGTGACCGCCGACGCGGTCATCAACGCCGTCCTGGCCCACGTCCCCGTCCCCCGCTGATGGCACTCACCGGACGTGCCGCACTCCTCGCGGCCCTCGGCTCCCTCCCGGTCGGCATCTGGGAACCCAGCTGGACGGGCATCCTCGCCGTCAACGGCCCCCTGGCCCTGGCCTGCGCCTGCGACTACGCCCTGGCCGCCCCTGTGCGCCGCCTCGGCCTCACCCGCTCCGGCGACACCTCCGCGCGCCTGGGCGACCCGGCCGACGTCACCCTCACCATCACCAACCCGTCCCGCCGGCCACTGCGCGCCCGCGTCCGCGACGCCTGGCCCCCGAGCAGCTGGCAGCCCGGCTCGGAACTCGCGGCCTCCCGCCACCGCGTGGTCGTCCCGCCCGGCGAACGCCGGCGCATCACCACCCGCCTGCGCCCCACGCGACGGGGCGACCGCCACGCCGACCGTGTCACCATCCGGTCCTACGGCCCCCTCGGCCTCCTCGCCCGCCAGGGAACCCACAAGGTCCCCTGGACGGTGCGGGTCCTCCCCCCGTTCACCAGCCGCAAACACCTGCCCAGCAAACTGGCCCGCCTGCGCGAACTCGACGGCCGCACCAGCGTCCTCACCCGAGGCGAGGGCACCGAGTTCGACAGCCTGCGCGAGTACGTACCCGGCGACGACACCCGCTCCATCGACTGGCGCGCCACCGCCCGCCAGACCACCGTCGCCGTCCGCACCTGGCGCCCGGAACGCGACCGCCACATCCTGCTGGTCCTCGACACCGGCCGCACCAGCGCCGGGCGCGTCGGCGACATCCCCCGCCTGGACGCCTCCATGGACGCGGCCCTGCTCCTGGCCGCCCTGGCATCCCGCGCCGGCGACCGGGTCGACCTGCTCGCCTACGACCGCCGCCTGCGCACCCTGGTCCAGGGACGCACGGCCGGCGATCTGCTCCCCTCCCTGGTCAACGCCATGGCCACGCTCGAGCCCGAGCTGGTGGAGACCGACGCCCGCGGCCTCACGGCCGCAGCCCTGCGGACCGCCCCGCGCCGCTCCCTGATCGTGCTGCTGACCGCCCTGGACGCGGCCCCCATCGAGGAGGGCCTGCTTCCCGTGCTCGCCCAGCTCACCCAGCGGCACACGGTGCTGCTGGCTTCAGTCGCCGACCCGCACATCGCCGACATGGCCCGAGCACGCGGCACCACCGACGCCGTGTACGAGGCCGCTGCGGCGGCCCACTCCCACGAGGAGCGCCACCACACGGCCGACCATCTCCGCCGCCTCGGCGTCACGGTCGTGGATGCGACACCGGACGAGCTGGCACCGAAGCTGGCGGACGCGTACCTGGCACTGAAGACGGCCGGCCGGTTGTAGGAAAGGCGCGGGAACGGGGGCCGATAACCGGACCCCCTCTCGCTGTGCATGTTTCTCGCTGTGCAACCGGACCGCAAACGCAGAAAACCCCGCACCACAAGGTGCGGGGTTTCCCGGAAAAATTGTCCGGCGGCGTCCTACTCTCCCACAGGGTCCCCCCTGCAGTACCATCGG
>Ga0207873_1003141_pt1 | contig 12503 bp, 15 predicted proteins | sample BGWIniCompost_FD_187373 | JGI IMG/M metagenome (GOLD analysis project Ga0207873, IMG submission 187373) | Cellulose adapted compost microbial communities from Newby Island Compost Facility, Milpitas, CA, USA - BGW Initial Compost (SPAdes)... ... | reverse complement strand
GAATTAATTGGAGTCGGAGGGTTATGGGATTCGAGGGTGGGAGGGTGGGACCAAGCGGGCGGGGGTGGGCCGGCCCCGCTTACGTACCTCTCTTACATCAAAAGGTACTTTTTTCGGGTGTTAAGCAGTTAACACTTTTTTCAGGCAGCCTGACACCCCCACACGCTTGGGACCCCAGCATTACGGGAACCTAGCATTACGGGAACCTGACACCCCCACACGCTCGGAACCTAACATTACGGGCTCCCGTGATAATGGAAGCTGGGTGTTAGCAACCCAGTTGACACCGTTATCATGCTGGGGTAGACCTAGCGGCGTAGTTGTTGTGTTCAACCAGTCGTCCTCACTGGGGTAGCAACGACTGCGATCGCGAACAGGGACCCTTGGCGCTCGAGCAATCGAGCGCCTTTTTTGTTGACAGATAAGCTAACCAGTCCTATTGTTAGCATGTTCAGAGGTTGTGTTAGTCGAGAATCTATCAGCCAAGTCGGCTCAGTTGTATCCCCGCTCGATGGCGCAACCTCTGAACATAGTCTCCTTTGGGCCGAGATCCCCGGTGGGCAACCTCCCTCCCACCGGGGTTTTAGACGTGTCTGAAAAAATGACATTTACGTCCGCTTCGCTCCTTAAAGTTCCGCCCGAAATGATTGCCGAGCTCGCTTACGGGTTCGAGGAGCCGCATGTGGTGGGACAGCGGTACGGTTATTCCAAAGACGACATTCTCCAACTCTACAAGCAAAGCTGGTTTACAAAAGCGATCCAATCCCGGCGCGATCGCCTGGAGAAGGAAGGCGATATCTTCCGCGCCAAAATGCAAATGCTTGCAGAGGAGCTGATTCTCGAGGTCTGGGAATCTGCCATGCAATCGGATTCGTGCTCCTTGAAGCTCGACGTGGCGAAGTTCCTCACAAAAATCGCTGACATGGAGCCCAAGAACAACCAGCAAATCATTGGCACAGGTTCGGGCTACCAGATCATCATCCAAATCCCTGACAATTACAAACCGGTGGAGGATGCACACAGGTCCGTTGCGCCGTCTCAATCAGCAGATTCTCCACCCGTTATAGACATTACGCCCAACAAACCTGACGGGCTTCCAGGCCCTAAACCCTTCATTATCCCGGACTTCGACCTCACGAACGATCTGACGAACTACCCGCAAACTCCTGGTGGTGAGGGGGTGTAATGTTGTCATGCTCAACGTGGTCCCTATCGAGGAAGAAGACGATCTAAGAAAAATTTATACTCCACCCCCCTCGCTGGTGCCGTTCTTTTTATCTGACAAGTTCGTGACGCTTGTGGTGGGACCCATAGGCTCTACGAAGACGACTGCAGGAATCGTCAAGATCTTGAGGGAAGCCAAGCGTGTTGCTCCCTGCAGGGACGGCAAGCGTCGCTCGAGGGCTGTGTGGATCAGGCAGACCAGGGAGCAGCTGCGTGACACATCGATTCCCGACTTCTTGAAATGGTTCCCTGACGGCCAGGCTGGGATTTACCTCAAGACAGAAGGAAAATTCATAATTCAGCTTGACGACGTGGAGTGTGAGGTTCTGTTCAGGGGCCTCGATGACGCGAACGATGTCAGGCGACTCTTGTCGCTCCAGGCGAGCTTTGCCATTGCTGATGAGTTCCGCGAGCTCAACATGGAGATCTTCAACCAGATGCAAGGGCGTCTGGGGCGGTATCCTGACAAGTCCATGAACGGCGTCGGCTGTGCTGATGAGAACGGTAATCTCCTCAAAAAGTTTTGGGGGATGTCCAATCCCCCGGATTTCGACTCGGCTTGGGAGAAGTATCTGAGCAACCCTCCAGAGAACGCGGCGGTTTATTTCCAACCCTCTGCTCTCTCGCCGGAGGCCGACTGGCGGGAGTATCTCGACCCGGACTATTACGAGAACCTCATGGCCGGGAAGAGCGAGGAGTGGATCGATGTCTACATTCACGCGAAATTTGGGCGTTCGCTGGCGGGGAGGCCGGTGCATCCGAGTTTCGATCCGGCGTTCCACGTGGCGAAGGGACCGCTCACAGCCATAAGGCATCCTGAGAAACCGCTCATCTTGGGGTTCGACTTCGGGCTCACGCCAGCGTGTGCCATCTGTCAGGTTGACCTGCATGGGAGGTTTTTGGTGCTTGACTCTGTCCCGGCGTTCGGGATGGGGCTCGTCAATTTTATCCGTAACAAGCTTAAACCGCTGCTGATTCAGAGGTTTCCGGGGTATAGGTTCATTGCGGTGGGGGACCCCTCGGGTGTGCGGCGGCAGGATACCGACGAGAAAAGCTGCTACGATATCTTGAAGCAAGAAGGCTTCAGGGCTATTCCTGCACCAACAAATTCGCCAGTGGCGAGAATTGCGGCCTTGGATAAACTTCTTGCACGTCAGATCGACGGTGGGCCGGGGATACTTATCGATCCGAGGAACACATTCCTAATAAACGCGCTGAGAGGGCACTACCGGTACAAGCTTAAACCCAAATCGGGTGAGTACGAGGATAAACCCGAGAAGAACGAGGCATCTCATATTGCCGAGGCTCTGCAGTACGCGGCGCTCTACGCCGATGCAAACGTGTGGGGGAGCTTGATGGGCTCGAGGCGGCGAGAGATTAAGAAGGTCTCAGCGAAAGGGTGGACATGATCGAGGAGTGCAGCATCACAGTCCCTGAGGTGCTCAAGAGGGACCGACGCAGCCTGGCTGTCCGGTGGGCCATGAGCAAGGCCGGCATGCTGATGGAGAAGTGGGGCGTGGACTCCGTGCGCGTGACGCAGCTCCACCCGGAGACAATCCCTGTGATTACGGATGAGCTGGGGGCGAAGCACGAGATCTATACATTCGAGATCAGAGGAGGCGACGATGCCGCTCAAACGAGGGAAGTCCCGTAAGACCATCAGCGCCAACATCCGCAAGCTCCGCGAGGAAGGCTACCCGCAGGACCAGGCGGTGGCGATCGCGATGAATAAGGCCGGCAAGGGCCGCAAGAAGAGGAAGCGGAAATGAGCGAGAAGGTTGTGGCCTTCCCGGGGTGCATCGCCCCGGGGGAGGTGAATACGTATCTCGTGGAGATCCTCGAGAGAATGCTCGAGGACGCCAAGGCTGGCAAGCTCGAGGCAGCCATCATTGCCGGATTCATGGATGACGGCGTTGCGAGGTTCGCGTGGTCGCACGGGAGTCACTCCATATCAGAGATGGTTGGCCTGGCTGAGCGCCTAAAGCTTGAGTTTTTGAAGGATGCTTGACGCTGACTAACATACAACATAAACTTGCTAACTCCTGGCAGGAGTTAGCGATGGCCGAGATTGTGCCGTTCGGGTCAACCCCCGGTCAAAGTCCACGCGTTCTCAACGTCGGAGGTGTGCTCCGCGCAGCTAATCTCGCGGCCATTGAGGCACAGGAAGAGGAGCTACGGAAGGCCGCAATCCAGGTCCAAAACAGCCCGCCTATCCAGGGCCTGGCGCGTATCGTACGCAAGCATTGGGAAATAGCTCGAGACGCTAAGCGTAACACAGTAGAGCCTCGGCTCATCGCTAACCTCCGTGCCCGCCGTGGTGAGTACGAGCCTGATAAGCTCGCTGAGATCCGTCAGCACGGGGGTTCTGACGTCTACGCTATGCTGACGTCGGTTAAATGCCGTGCAGCGGCTGCCTGGCTGCGTGACACGCTTGGAGCGAGCGGCACAGAGAAACCCTGGGGGATACAGCCGACCCCCCTCCCGGATCTCCCCCCTGACATTGCTGAATCCATCATCCAGAAGGTTGCGACACACTTGCAGCAGTTTGAGGCTGCAGGCATCCCGGTGTCGGACGAGGAGCTCAAGACGGCCATCCTGGTGTTGAGGGATCGGGCGCTTAATGAGATCAGGGAGAAGGCCCGCGAGTTCGCCGCTCGCATGGAGAACAAAATGGAGGACCAGCTCATTGAGGGCGGGTTCCAGTTGGCTCTCCAGCAGTTCATTGACGACTTGGTGACTTTTCCGGCTGCCATCATCAAAGGGCCGATCGTACGGATGAAACCCCGGTTGCGGTGGGTTCAGACAGCTGGTGGATGGGAGCTGGTTACAGAGAAAGCCCCACACCTCGAGTGGGAACGGGTGTCGCCGTTCGACATTTATCCCTCGCCGGACTCGTCTGGGGTGGACGATGGCTTCCTAATTGAGCGTCACAGACTCAGCCGTAAGGACCTCCAGGAGCTCAAGGGGGTTGATGGGTACAACGAGGATGCGATCAACCTGGTCCTCGAGGAGTATGGACGAGGGGGTTTGCGTGATTGGCTGTGGGAGGACGTTGCCCAGGCTCAGGCTGAGGGTAAGCACTCTCTCGAGGTCATGACCAACCCGGATGAGCTCATAGATGCGCTCCAGTATTGGGGCTGTGTGCAGGGACAGACGCTCATTGACGAGGGGGTTGACCGCTCTCTCATTGATGACCCGCTGAAAGACTATTACTGCGAGGTTTGGCTCGTTGGGCGTTACGTCATCAAGGCGGTGCTCAACTATGACGAGCTGGGGCGCAAGCCTTACTACAAAGCGTCTTACGAGGAGATCCCTGGGTCGTTCTGGGGGAATGGGCCGCCTGATTTGATCAAGGATGCTCAAGCTGTGGTGAACGCCGCTATGCGGGCGCTCGTCAACAACATGGGGATTGCCTCTGGCCCACAGGTGGGGGTTAACGTCGATCGGCTACCCCCCGGGGAGGACATCACTGAGATGTATCCCTGGAAGATCTGGCAGTTCATCGATAGCCCACATGCAACCAATGGGGCGAATGCGCCGATTACGTTCTTCCAGCCCAATTCCAACGCGGCTGAGCTCATTGGCATCATTGAGAAGTTTATGAACTTTGCCGATGAGTGGTCGGGGATTCCCAAATATTTGCAGGGTGAGAATCCCGGCGGTGGGGCTGGCCGGACGGCGTCTGGTCTCAGTATGATGATCACCAACGCCCATAAAGGCATCAAGCAGGTGGTAGCAAATATCGACAATCATGTTCTCAAGCCTCTCATTGAGCGGTTGTATTATTGGAACATGAAGTTCGGGGATGACCCGGACTTGAAAGGGGATGTGCAGGTCTATGCCCGTGGGGCTGAGGCGCTTGTTGCCAAGGAGGCTGAGGCGATTCGCCGGAATGAGTTCCTGATGGCTACTGCGAACCCGATCGATATGCAGATCGTTGGCCTTGAGGGTAGGGCTGAGGTTCTCCGTGAGACAGCTAAGAATCTTAATATGAACACTGACCGGATCGTTCCGCCGAGGGAAGTTCTACGCCAAAAACTTCTCATGCAGGCAATGATGCAAGGGCAGCAGCCACAACAGCCACAACAGCTCAACGGCGGTAGTGGTCAGGAGCTACAGGATGGTACTCCGACGACTGATAATTTTACTCCTCCGCGTAAACCTAGAATCCAGTCGCAGCGATGAAAACCTGCAGAAAGTGTAATCGCTCACTTTCGGTCGAAATGTTTTATACAAATCCTCGCACTAAAGATGGGAGGTTTCATTTTTGTCATGAATGTTGGAGTAAGACATATGCAGTAAAGAACAAGCTCAACGGTATTGAGTTTGAGCAGCATACGTATTTAACGGTTCTTGACCCTCCCCGGACGTTTGAGGAGACCCGCGCGCGGGTGGAGGAGCGGCTGAAGTCTCTTCCCCCTAGACCTTAGATATGCTAACCTGACGGCCTACCTTGCTAATGAGGAGAGGTCGTTATGTTCGCGCTGGCGTACGGTCCCACCCTACCCATCTCAGAAGAAATCCATGCAAGTAAGTACAGGACACGAAACGAGACTTTCTACGACATGGTGTGCCGGATCGCAGCGGCACTGTCGGACAATGAGGACCACAGGCGCGAGGTTAAACGCATATTACTGAGGATGGCATTCTTGCCGGGAGGGCGGATTCAGCGCGCTATAGGATCGCCACACAAGGTTACGGCTTACAATTGCTATGTGAGCGGGACGATCAGCGACGACTCCACAGATATTATGGAGAAGGCCAAAGAGGCTTTTCTCACGATGCGTATGGGTGGGGGGATTGGGTATGACTTCTCAACTATTCGACCTAGAGGGGCGTTGATCAAATCGCTCGGGTCCTCGGCGTCGGGGCCGGTGAGCTTCATGGGGATTTTTGACGCTACGTGCCGGACAGTTGCCTCTGCTGGTAATCGTCGTGGTGCTCAGATGGGGGTCTTGAGGATAGACCACCCTGACATCGAGGAGTTTGTGAGCGCCAAGCAGAACACGACGAACCTTACAGCATTCAACATCTCCGTTGCTGTGACGGACGAGTTTATGAAGGCGATGATCGCCGGGAATTCGTTCCCGCTGCGGTTCAATGGGGAGGTTTTTGGGGAGGTTGATGCTGCCGCTCTTTGGAACAAGATCATGCGATCGACGTGGGACTGGGCGGAGCCGGGGGTCCTGTTTATCGACCGCATCAATGAGATGAACAACCTCTATTATTGCGAGACGATCGCGGCGACGAATCCATGCGGCGAGCAGCCGTTACCTCCTTATGGAGCATGTCTGCTAGGGTCGTTCAACCTCACCAAGTATCTAATCCGGCAAGGTGGCCGGTGGACGTTCGACCTCGAGGCATTCAGAGCCGACATCCCACCCGTTGTACGGGCGATGGACAATGTGATCGACAACACGATCTATCCGCTCGAGCAGCAAGAACTTGAGGCAAAGCGTAAGCGGCGAATGGGTCTTGGGGTCACTGGGGTGGCCAACGCCATTGAAGTCATGGGTTACGCTTACGCGAGCGAGGGGTACATTGAAATCCAAAATAAGATTCTTGAGACGTTGCGTGACGAGGCTTATAGGGCGAGTGCGAAGCTGGCGGCTGAGAAAGGCCCGTTCCCGATGTTCGACCGGGATAAATATCTCGACGCGCCGTTCGTTAAAGAGCTCCCTGGCGACGTAAGAGACCTCATCGCAGAGCACGGCATTCGTAATTCGCACCTCCTCTCCATCGCACCTACAGGGACGATCTCCCTCTCGGCTGACAACATCTCTAGCGGCATTGAGCCGGTGTTTTCCTACGAATATTCGCGCACGATCATAGGGGAGGAGGGTACTGTCGTAGAGCGAGTTACGGATTGGGCCTACCGCGAGCACGGGGTAAAAGGACGGACTGCAGAGGACCTCGATCCAGAAGATCACGTACGCGTTCTGGTGGCGGCTCAGAAATATGTCGATAGTGCTGTCTCAAAAACTTGTAATGTAGGCCCGGATGTTAGCTGGGAAAGGTTCAAAAACATCTACCTAGAGGCGTGGAAGGGTGGTGCCAAGGGTTGCACGACTTTCAGACCGACAGGAAAACGCGCTGGTGTTCTCGTAAAAACAGAGACGGCTTCTAAAGAGAAAGAAGAATTGGCGTGCAGGATTGACCCAATCACAGGTATCAAAACTTGTGATGCTTGACACGCTAACGACATAAGGATATATGCTAACTTACGGAGAAGTTAGGTGCTCAGCAAACCTGGGGTCGATTTTTACCGTGCACTACTGGTGACGACCAGGCAGCCGCATTGGAAGTCGATCGAGGAGGCGCTGAACACCGAGCTCCAGACTACCTACGAGTCGATGCGGGACTGCAAAGACGTGGTTTATCTGCATCAACTCCAGGGTAGGGCACAGGCTCTGAGTGATCTTCTGAAGGTGGCGGCAAATGCTCAGTCCATTCTTGAGAAGCTCACGAAGGGCCGAATGTAGGTTTCGCAGCTGACCGTCAGCACGTGCCAGACGCCGTGAGTCGGAGCTGAGTGGTGGGGTGCATATGGAGAATATCCCGGAGAGTGTTCGGCGTCAGTCTGAGGAAGCTGACAGGCTAATGCAGGAATATGTAGCGCGGAGAAATCCGCAGACGCAGCCGCAGGAAGAGCCTGAAAAACCCGAGGAACAAGAGCAAAAGACGCAGGAGCTCGAGGGTTCGGTTAATGGGTCACAGGAGCCAGCACCGCCTGCTCGAGAGGATTCTGAGCTAGAGCTTTGGAAGCAGCGATATAGGACCCTTCAAGGCAAGTACAACGCCGAGATAGGTCATGCAAATCGCAGGATTTCGGAGCTCGAGAGTCAGATCCAGCAGCTCTCCTCACAGCTGGAGGAGCTGAAAAATCAGCGGACGGAGCCGGAGCCTGAACTTCAGAAACCGCTGGTGCGCCCCGAAGACGTCGAGAACTTCGGGTCGGATATGGTGGACTTCGTCCGACGTGCGGTCCAGGAAGGAATGAGGGCCGAAAGGGCGGAGTACCAGAAAAAGATCCAAGAGCTTGAGGCGAGAAACGCCAAGTTGGAAGCAACTCTGGCGGGCGTTGAGGCGAAGACAGGGCAAACTGCGGTACAGGCTTTCTTGCAGCAGTTGGATGCGTTGGTTTCGGATTGGAGAGCACTCAATACGGACCCTGCATTCCTGCTGTGGCTCGAGGAAGAGCACGAGCTGACGGGTACACCGAGGAAAGTCCTATTACAGGCTGCAGAGCAATCCCTGGATGCCAAGCGTGTAGCGGCATTCTTCAACGCTTTCAAAAAAGAGACTGGTCGAGTTGCGCCGCCGCCGACTCCCAACTCTCAGACGCGTCAAGCTAGCCCAGAAGTCGCTCGGCAAGTTCAGCCTGGGAAATCTAAGGCTGCGACTACCCCGGCGAGTGAACCGGCGAAAAAGATCTGGACTGAGCGAGAAATCGCGCAGTTTTACGAGAACGCCAAGCTGGGGCGGTACAGCCGAGAGGACCAGGCACGGATCGAGGCAGAGATTGACCTCGCCGTTGCCGAAGGGCGTGTCAGGCCATGAAGCTCTAAAAGACGGCGAGGTCTTGGAAACGAGAGGAGCCAAGACCTATGGCCACTATTACCCCTGGTGTAGTAACGCCTATCGATTCAGGCGGGCCCTTTAATACAGCTACTCCGTATTCGGGTACGTTTATCCCGACGATTTGGAGTGGCAAGCTCAATGTGAAGTTCTACGCGACCACTGTCTTCGGTGAGATCGCCAACACTTCATATGAGGGCGATATCAAAAACCTTGGCGACAAGGTAATCATCAACAACGTCCCGTCGATCAACATCAAAGATTATCGAGTCGGCATGAACCTCGATTATGAGGTTCCCGAGCCCGAGACGATCGAGCTGTTGATCGATAAGGCCAAATACTTCGGCGTGAATGTTTCCGACGTTCTCGAGTTCCAGAGCCAGCCCGCGCTCATGGATATGTTTACGTCGGACGCGGCGAAGCAGATGTCCACCGCGATCGACCGTGACGTGCTCCTTGGCGTTTTTGACCAGGGCGCGGTGGCGAACATGGGGGACCAGGCTGGCGTCATCTCCCGCTCGTATAATCTTGGTACGGACGACTCCCCACTGCAGCTGACGGGGGAGAACGTCATCGAGACCATCACGGCGATGGCGTCTGTTCTCGATGAGCAGAACGTGCCTGACTCGGATCGTTGGTTGGTGATCAGCCCGTATGTCCGCAACATCATCATGGCGTCGGATCTTCGGGCGGCTTACCTGACGGGTGATCCGACTTCGCCACTCCGCAACGGTAAGATCGGCATGATTGACCGTTTCACGGTCTACGTGTCGAACCAGCTGCCGCATGCGCAGGCGAATAAGGACTTCGCTGGCGATCCAGATCCGGGTACCCAGCGGCGTCATGCGATCATCGCTGGCCACAAGACGGCGATTACTTTCGCATCTCAGATTGCGAAGGTTGAGTCGCTGCCGAACCCCAACGACTTCGGGACGCTCGTGCGCGGCCTGAACGTTTACGGGTACAAGGTGGTCAAGCCTGAGGCGCTAACGATGGCGCTGGTGGCGCAGTCGCCAACGTCTAGCTAATGACGGACTGAAGTGGGCCGAAAGGCCCACTTCTTTGGGAGATGACATGCTCACAGTTGTCTGCTGGAAATGGGCTGGGTGGAGAGCGATTTATTATCCGCAGCATGTGCATGCCTTGCAGCGCATGGTGAATAAGTATTTGCAGATCCCTCATCGGTTCGTGTGCGTGACAGATGATCCTAAGGGGCTCAACTGTGAGACGGTTCGGTTGTGGAGCGATCCAAAGGTGAACACTGAGGCTGGTTGGCCGAATTGCTATCGCCGGTTGAAGATGTTCTCCAATTACGCAAAGACCCTCCTTGGAGAGAAGATCCTTTCGATTGATCTTGATTGTGTGATCTTGAAGGACATTACTGATCTTATAACGGACGATGATCTCAAGATTCTCAGCGGTGGAGTGGCACCATATAACGGATCGTTGATCCTGCATAAACCAGGGACGCGTACGTGTCTCTGGGATGAGTTCGATAGTGAGTTCACTCCGCCCGAGATACAGAGGCATGCCAAGAAGACAGGTGTTAAATACTATGGAAGCGATCAAGCGTGGATAGCCTATCGCTGCCCTAATGAGCCGACGTGGACGAGAGAGGATGGGATCTGGCACTACACCGCCTTTAAGGGCAAACCGATCCCCGAGAATGCTCGGATCGTCTTCTTCTCGGGAAGAGAGAAGGTGTGGTCCTCTACAGTCAAGAAAGAACGCCCTGATCTTTGGAAACCATATTTGTGGGCTTTAGGTCATGGCAACGGCTAATGACATCATCGATCGAGTTCGCAAGCAGCTCATTGATACCGGCGAATTAAAACGCTGGTCCGATGAGGAGCTCTTGCAGTGGCTCTCAGATGGCCAGCGGACCATTGCGCTGGCGGTGCCTAGTGCTGCACGCAAGCGACAGGTTATACAACTCCAACAGGGCACGTTGCAAGAGCTCCCCGCTGACGCGCATCTTCTCCTCTCAGTTATCCGCAATATGGGGATGGACGGGCAGACGCCCGGTCGGGCGATCAGGCTCGTGAAGCGAGAGATCATGGACGCCCAGAACCCTGATTGGCATTCAGCGCCTAAGCAGCCGATTGTTCAGAACTACATCTTCGACACCCAGGAGAAGACGTCCTTCTGGGTATACCCGCCGAATGACGGACGTGGTTACGTCCAGGTAAATTATGCTTACGTCCCTGCTGAGTTAACAAGTCTCGAGGACGAGCTCGCAGTCAACGACATCTGGTCTACTGCCCTGGTGGATTATTTGCTCTTTCGAGCCAATCAGAAGGACAGCGACTTCGCTGCTGGCAAGGAGATCGCTGAAGGGTATCTGCGATCGTTTGCGTTGGCGGTTGGTGCTCGTGGTGATGGTGAAAGCGAGGAGAATCCGAACCTCCAGCTTGTCGGGTTTGATCCGTTGGTCAGGGGGGCAGCTAAATGAGCCAGGTAGAGTACAGGAGCTTCTTCCCTGATGTACTCCCTTATGTGCCGGATTGTCCTGATCTTACAGCTCTGGCGGCAATCAGGGATACCTGCATCGAATTTTGTGAGACGTCTTTGTGGTTGCGCATCACACTGGACCGGGATGATATCGAGGCTGGAGAGGCCGAATATTACCTGACTCCTGGACCGGGTTATGTACCGGTGATGGCGCTAAGTGTTGTCTATAGGGAGAAAACAATTTTACCTACTACGGTGGAGTGGCTTGACGGGCATTACGGGACTAATTGGCGCGAGCATAGAGGGGAGCCGCGGTACTTTATTCAAAATCGTCCTGAGACGATCCAGTTTGTACCTATTCCTGATAAGAGTGTGAAGGATGGCTGGTACGCCACCGTGGCGGTGAAACCTAAGTCTAGCTCAGATAGAGTCTCTAAGAGTTTATTAGAGCATTGGCATGAGGCTATAGGTTTTGGCGCGCGTGCGCGCATCCATGAGATCCCTAACCAACCGTTTTCTGATCCTGTAGCAGCCCAAAGGTTTCGTGCCTGGTTTGTTGCGAAATGCAATGAGGCCAGAGCACAGACACGTCAGGGGGTTGGGCGTGCGCCGTTACGTGTGAAATTCAAGCCATTCGGGGTCTGACGATGGCTGAGGAATACGATATCACGATCGAGCAGGGGGCTACCTTTGAACTTCCAATTGTTTGGAAGGATGAGGAGGGCACTCCTATCGATCTTACTGGATATAAGGCCCGCATGCAGATCCGTAAAAGGATTAGAAGCGATGAGATATTAGTTAGTCTCACTACGGAGAATGGAAGGATCGTACTAGGGGGTGCGGCTGGTACGATTGATATCGTTATTCCTGCAACTGAGACGGAGAAGTTTTCATTTTCGAGGGGTGTTTATGATCTAGAGCTCGAGGGTCCTGGCGGGTACGTCGTACGACTAATTCAGGGTTCTGTTTGTGTGAGCCCGGAGGTAACGCGCGATGACTAATAGACTTGTCGTTGGCGAGAGTCGAATTATCGAGATTGTTTCGCGCGGACCTCAAGGTATTCAAGGACCAGTTGGCCCTACGGGGCCGGTTGGTCCTACGGGGCCGGTCGGTCCTACTGGTCCTGCTGGTCCTACGGGTGCAGCTTCGACTGTTCCTGGACCGACTGGTCCTGCAGGTCCTACGGGACCAACTGGTCCTCAAGGGCAGCCAGGTCCGACAGGACTCACAGGTCCTACGGGACCAACTGG
>Ga0207873_1003140_pt1 | contig 12503 bp, 9 predicted proteins | sample BGWIniCompost_FD_187373 | JGI IMG/M metagenome (GOLD analysis project Ga0207873, IMG submission 187373) | Cellulose adapted compost microbial communities from Newby Island Compost Facility, Milpitas, CA, USA - BGW Initial Compost (SPAdes)... ... | reverse complement strand
GTCTGTCGAGGCGCTGGCTTGCTCTGGGTACCAGCCGCATCCGGGGCGAAAGTATGCATAGAATTGTTAGTTTTTTCCTCGATCTGCTGATTACTACAGTGGCGAAAAGGATGCCCGAAGTCATTACACCCTATAGGCCATGAGGTTGACCGGCTAGGGGACTCCTAACCCATAGGCCCGCTTCGCTCGAGCGGGTAAGTTTTAGCCGGTGGTTAATAATCGGTTAAAGCAAGGGTATCAATGCATCGACGAACCAGCACTCTCTTTCGCCTTCTCACTCTGCTCGTGCTAGGCATCGTTTCTTCGCTTCTCGCCCTCCCCAGCGCCCATTCCGCCCAGCAGGAGCAGGCCATCTTTGAGCCCCGGCCCCTCGACCCCGATATCGAGCTCGTCAACCCGATGCGCGGGCTCTTCCGCTGGAACAATCAGGAGGTTGCGCCGCAGCCTCGCCCTTCATACGACTCCTACCGCCGCTACTCCTGGAAGACGTTCGAGCCGGCGCCTGGCGTGTACGACTTCAGCGCGCTGGAGAAGGATCTGGTCGAGGCGGAGCGGGCGGGCCGCAAGCACGCCCTGCGCATCCGCTCGATGGTGCTCGGCAATGGCATGGACATCCCCGAACACCTCGCCGCCAAGCTCGAGCGCGGCTGGTGGAGCCGCAACACCTACATCCCCGACTGGAACGACCCCGACTACCTCGAGGCCGTTGATGCGTTCGCCAAGGAGTTGGCGCGCCGCTACGACGGCGACCCGCGGATCGGCTATGTGGAGATCGGCGCCTACGGGACTTGGGGCGAGTGGAACACTTACCCCTTCTCAGAAGATTACCCCGTGGCCAGCGGCGCCGAGCAGATCACGAACGAGAATGCGTTCCGCATCGTCGATAGCTACGTCGATGCGTTCAAGCAGACGCCGCTCGTGATGATGAGCGACCATAAGCCCGCGCTCTTGCACGCCCTGCGGCGCTCGCCGACGATCGGCTGGCGACGCGATAGCCTTGGCGCCCCTCACTTCGCCGATGGCATGAAGCGCCTGAAGGATGACCCGGAGGATTGGGCCCTCGTCAGCGAGCGCTGGAAGACCGCGCCGGTGATCGCCGAGTTCATCAACCCGGCCAACGTCTCCGCCCCTAAGGTCTACCAGCTGGCGCTAGAACAGGCGCGGGAGTTTCACGTCGCGATGGTGGGCAACGGCAACACCCTCAGCTGGGATAGCCTGAACTCCACGAGCAAAGAGGCGTTCTTGCTGCTCGGCCGCTCGCTCGGGTATCGCTACGAGCTAAGCCAGCTTCAGCTGCCAGCCAAGCTCGTCCCCGGCGAACGCTTCGAGGTGCGGAGCACCTGGCGCAACAACGGCATCGCCCCCACTTACGAGGATTGGGACGTGATGCTCCAGCTGCGCCCTTCCGGCAGCAAGGAGCTCGCCTGGGAGGGGCGCCTGAACCTGGAGCTGCGCACGCTCCTGCCCACCACGGAGGGCGCCCAAGCCGACGCTGGGGCGGATAGCTCATCGCTGCGCATCGATCGGGCTCTCACCCCTGGCACCTACGATCTCTTCGTGGTTGTGCGCGATCCAAAATCGTACCGCGAGCCCATGGCTCTAGCCATCGAGGGCCAGCTCCCCGACGGGAGCTACCAACTGGGGACAGTCACGATCGGCGAGGGCTCCAGCCTCGACCAAGCACTGGAGCCCCGGATCTACCTCCCTCTCCTCCAACGCTAGCCGCTCGCACACGGGTAGGCGCTTCGACACAGCTCTGTGGCCCCTCCCCATCTCTTTCAGCGGGAGAAGGGGATGCGGGCCACATGCCGCTTCCCCTATCGGCCACCGCTGGCGACACACGGCGATGCTAGAATAGCGCCATCGCACCCCATCAAGGAGATCCGTATGGCCGACACCGCCGTCCCAGCCGCGCCCACCGCGCCTGCCCCAGAACGTCTGCCGCTGCGCACGAAGCTCGCCTTCGGCGCCGGCGACCTCAGCCCCGGCATAGCCGCCGTGATAGTCGGCTTCTTCCAGGCGCTCTTCCTCACCACTGTGGCCGGCCTGAATCCAGGCGCCGTCGGCGTCATCCTGCTGATCGGGCGCGTCTGGGACGCGATCACCGACCCGTGGATGGGCCTGATCAGCGACCGCACCCGCTCGCGACTCGGCCGCCGCCGCATCTGGATGCTTCTCGGCGCCGTGCCCTTCGGCCTGATCTACTTCCTGCTCTGGTGGACGCCCCCGCTCGCCGAGGGGGCGAAGTTCTTCTACTATCTGGTCGTGATTCTGCTCTTCAACACGGCCTACACCGTGGTGAACGTGCCTTACACCTCGCTCACGGCCGAACTGACCAGCGACTACGACGAGCGCACCAGCCTGAACTCCTTCCGCTTCGCCTTCAGCATCGGCGGCAGCCTGATGGCCGGCATCGTCCACGGCATGCTGATCACCCGCTTCTGCGCCGACCCCAACCGCTGCCTGCCGGCCGAGTCGCAGGCCGGCTACATGCTCTCGGCCGCTATCTTCGGCGCGCTGATGGTGCTGCCGTTCCTCTGGTGCGTCGCCGGCACCCGCGAGCGCTACGTGCCGCCCGCCGGCGCGGCCTCGGCGTCGATCCTCGCGCAGCTACGAATCGCCGCCCGCAACCGGCCCTTCTTGTTCGTGATCGGGATCTATCTCTGCTCCTGGATGGCGCTCCAGGTGACGCAGAATGTGATCGGCTTCTATCTCACCTTCTACCTGCAGCGGGCCGATATGTTCCCGATCGTCCTGCTCGCCGTGCAGGGCTCCGCGATGGTCTTCCTCTTCATCTGGAGCGCGGTGAGCCGGCGCATCGGCAAGCAAGCCGTCTACTACAGCGGCATGACCTTCTGGATTCTGGTGATGGCCGGGCTCTTTTTCCTGCAGCCCCACCAGATCAACCTCGCCATCACCCTGGCCGCCTTGGCCGGCGTCGGCATCGCCACCGCCTACCTGGTGCCCTGGAGCATGCTCCCCGACGTGATCGACCTCGACGAGCTGGAGACCGGCCAGCGCCGCGAGGGCGTCTTCTACGGCGTGATGACCTTCACCCAGAAGACCTGCGTCGGGCTCGGCATCGCCCTCACACTCCAGGCGCTCCAGTGGTACGGCTTCGACCAGAACCTGCTCCCAGGCCAGCAGCCCCCATCCGCGCTTAACGCCCTGCGCTGGATGATCGGCCCCCTGCCCACGCTCATCCTGCTGGTCGGCATGCTGCTCGTCTATCTCTACCCGATCACCCGCCAGAAGCACGCCGAGATCCTCGCCCAGCTGGAGGCGCGCCGCGCCGCGTCGTGACAAGGTGATCGCCCTCGCTCCGCTCGCGGCTAGGGGACAAGGGGCCACCTATCGGCAGCCATCAGGATGTCCCCTTGTCCCCTTGTCCCCTTGTCACCTTGTCAGCCCGTCCGGATCACCACCAGCTTATCACGCGACGACTCGGCGCCCCAAACCTCTCCTGGCCGCCCGTGGATCTGCCGCACCCTGGCGTCCGGCGAGGGCAGCGGGAAGCTGCTGAACTCCTCGGTCGCCGGGTCGAAGCGCACGATGGCGTTCGCCCTGAAGTCGCTCAGCCAGACGATATCCTGGTCGTCAACATAAACCGCGTAGGCTTGAGGGCTGTCGCCCGGCAAGGGCCACTCGCGCCAGCTATCGGCGGCGGGATCGTACATGCCGAGCTGGCCCGCGTTCCACTCGCTCACCCAGATCCGCCCTGCGCTGTCGGACCAGACGCGGCGGGCGCCCTGGCCGGCGGTAGGCGGCTCGATCGGGATCGCCTCCAGCGTCTCAGGGTCGATCCGCGCGATGTGGCTGCCGGCCAGGGAGGCGTAGTAGATCTGGCCGTCGGGGGTGACGGTGATGCCGTAGGGGCCGCGGCCGCGGGGCGCGTCGAAGGCCTGCACCTGGCCCTCCCGCGGATCGAGCCGGCCGTAGACGCCGCTCTGCCCGGTGAACCAGAGCACGCCGGTATGATCGAAGACGGCCGTGTTGAGGTTGGCCCCCGGATGCGTGTCGGGCAGCGGGAAGACCTGCACCTCATCGGTCGCCGGGTCAACGCGGACGATCGCGTTCAGGCCGCCGTCGGTGATCCACGGGGCGCCGTCGGGGCCGAGGATCACGCCGTGGGGCGCCGAGCCCGCGCCGAGGGGGATGTGGCGCGTCTCGCCGCTCTCCGGGTCGAGCCAGCCGAGCTCGCCGCTCGCCTGGGCCGTATACCAGATGCCGCCATCGGCGGCGGGCGCGACGTCGTGGGGGTGCGAGCCGCCGGGCACCGGGTACTCCTCAAGCTGCGGGCGGGGCTCGGCGGTGGGTTCGGCCGTGGCCGTGGGCGGCTCCGCGGTGGCGGTGGGCGCCGTCGTGGCGGTGGGTGCCGCCGTGGGCTCTGGCGCGGCGGTGGCGTTCCCCGGCGCGAAGGCCGACTCGACGGGCGATGGTTCGGCAGCCGTGGGCGCGGCCGGGCTCGCTGTGGGCGCCATCGCCTCCTGCGTGGCGCATCCGGCCAGCAGCAGCGCGGCGAGCAGCGGCGAGAGCTTGCGGAAGAGGGCAGATCGCAGATTGTAGATTGCAGCTTGAGCGCTGCGACAAGCCGTGCCCATCCGCGAGCTGCGGATCAGCGAGGAGCTAGCCGTTCGGAGCCTCATTGGCGTCCTCATGTGTCAGGCTACACTTGCGCGAGATGCAAGGCGGTCGGTGACAGCATTCTACCAACCCTCACCGCCCCACGCCGCCCGCATATGTAAAGCCGCTGTAAATCCTCACACCACGGCCGCCATCTACAATCTGCAATCCTCTCTAGCGGCTCCGCGTCACCCCAACCTTGGCGCAGGCCCAGCTCACGGGGCAGATCGAGCAGCGGGGCGAGACGGGGTGGCAGATATTCTGGCCGAGCGTCACGAGCAGGCCGTTGATCGGAATCCAGTGCTCAGGCGGCAGGATCTCCCTGAGCGCCAGCTCGGTGGCGTCGGGGCTCTTCGTGCGTAGATAGCCCCAGCGGTTGGTGATGCGGTGGACGTGGGTATCAACACAGATGCCGGGCAGCCCGTAGCCAGCGGTCAGCACCAGATTGGCCGTCTTGCGGCCGACGCCGGGGAGCGCGAGCAGGGCGTCGAGATCGGCAGGCACCTGGCCGCCGTGCTGGTCGAGCAGGGCGCGGCAGATGGCGATAATGCTGCGGGCCTTGGTGCGATAGAAGCCCACCGGGTAGATCAGTTCGGCGATCCGCTCCTCGCCGAGGGCGAGCATGGTGGCGGGCGTATCGGCCTCCGCGAAGAGGCGCGGCGCCACCACAGCGGTGAGTGTATCCTTCGTGCGCAGGCTGAGGATCGTGGCGATCAGGATGCGGAACGGCGTGGCGCCCTCCTCACCCATCTGATCGACCAGCGGCCGCTCGTAGCTAGGCATCTCGCGGTGGAGCGTCGCCATCACCGCATCGATCGGGAAGGGCGCCGGCTGATGAACGGGAGGTTCGCCCACTGTCATTTGAATGTTAGTTTCATCCTGCATAACAGGAAATATCTGGGTGTTAGTATCTCATAGTACCACGGCTAGAGCGCTGAGCGGTGAGGAGCCATAACAATGCCGAGGATCCTGCTGGTCGAGGACAACGAGATGAACCGCGACATGCTGTCGCGCCGCCTGCAGCGCAAGGGGTATGAGGTGCTGATCGCCATCGACGGCGCGCAAGGCGTAGCGATGGCCCGCACCGAGATGCCCGACCTCATCCTGATGGATATGAGCCTCCCCGTGCTCGACGGTTGGGAGGCGACGCGCAAGATCAAGGCCGACCCGAGCGTGGCCAGGGTGCCCGTGATCGCTCTCACCGCCCACGCGATGGCCGGCGACCAGGAGAAGTGCGTGGCGGCCGGCTGCGACGACTACGACACCAAGCCGGTGGACCTCGCCCGCCTGCTCGGCAAGATCGAACTGTTGCTCCAGCGCGCTGTGTGAATCGAGCATGGAGAATTGAGAAAGCCGGATAGCTTCATCTCACACCAAGCTTTCCATTCTCAATGCTTATTCTCAATTCTCCATCATGCTTCGCTACCCACAGAAGTTCCTGCTGATCAGCCTGCTCTTTCTGCTGCCGCTGGCTGTCACCATGGGCTTCATGGTGTCCGAGCAGAATGTGCGCATCCGCTTCGGCCAGCGCGAGATCGCAGGCACGCTTTACCTGCGGGCCCTCGGCGAGGTGTACGCCGGCGCCCTCCGCTACCGCCACGAGGCCCTGCGGGGCATCGCCAGCGGCATCCCCGTTGATGCGGAGCTCGCCGCGGCCCGCAGCGCCGTGGATCAAGGGCTCGCCGATCTGGCCGCCCTTGAGGCACAGGTAGGCGCCGACCTCGGCACCAGCCGATCGTTCGCCGAGCTCCAGCAGACCTGGCGGCTGCTACGGGACGACCCGCTCACCAGGACGCTTGAGGTCGGCTATGTGCGCCACGGGCGCTTCATCAACCAGCTGCGAGGGCTGATCACCCTTGTCGGCGACCGCTCGAACCTTATCCTCGACCCTGAGCTGGACAGCTACTATGTGATGGACGCCGTGCTGCTGCGGCTCCCCGAGGCCCAGGCGCTGATCGCCCACACGCTGCTGCTGAGCGAGGGCCTGGTGCCGGAGGCGGCCCTGCGGACCGACCCACGCACCGAGCTGGTGATGAGCGCCAGCTTGCTCCGCGCCAACACCGATACGCTCCAGCGCAACCTGATGACCGCCTACACCAGCACGAGCTCAGAAACCCTCGCGGCGCAGCTAGAGCCGGCGGCGGCGGCGCACCGCTCGGCCGTGGCCGCCATGCTCGCCCGCTACTACACCGCCTCGGCCAACCCCTCCCGGCAACTTGGCACCCCCGAGCTGTCGGCGACGGGCCAGGGGGCCCTCGCCACCGCCAACGCGCTCTCGCAGGTGGCCTCGCCCGCGCTCGAGGCGCTGCTCCAGAGCCGCATCGAAACCCTGCAGCGCCGCCAATCCTTCACCGTGGCCTTCGCCATGCTCCTGGTGGCCGTGGCCTTCTTCCTGGGCCTGCAGCTGATGCGCAACATCAGCCGGCCGCTGGATCGGCTACTGAAGGCCACCGGGCGGCTCGCCGGCGGCGACCTGACGGCCCGCGTGCAGATCGAGGGCGAGAGCGAGGTGGCCCAAGTGGGCCGCGCGTTCAACCTGATGGCTCAGGAGCTGCAGACGGGCCGCGAGCAGCTCGAGCAGCGGGTGACCGAGCGCACGCGGGCCCTCGCCGCCGCCACGCGCGAGGCCCAGGAGGCTCGTATCGCCGCCGAGGCGGCTACAAGAGCCAAGAGCGCCTTCCTGGCCAACATGAGCCACGAGCTGCGCACGCCGCTGAACGCCATCATCGGCTACTCAGAGATGCTCCAGGAGGAGGCCGAGGAACAGGGCTACGGGATGTCCACCTCCGACTTGGAGAAGATCCGCACGGCCGGCAAGCATCTGCTCACGCTGATCAACGACATCCTCGACCTCTCCAAGATCGAGGCAGGGCGCATGGAGCTGCACCTGGAACGCTTCAGCCTCGCCGCCCTGCTCGACGAGGTGCTGAGCACCATCGCCCCCTTGGTGGAGCGGGGCGGCAACACCCTCGAGGTACGGGGCGAGGCCTCGGGCGAGCTCTACGCCGATATGACAAAGCTGCGGCAGGCGCTGTTGAATCTGCTCTCCAACGCGGCCAAGTTCACCCAAGGTGGCCGGATCACCCTCACCATCGACAGCCTGCCCGGCGAAGCCGGCGAGCTGCTGCGCCTGCAGGTGAGCGACACCGGCATCGGGATGAGCCGCGAGGAGCTGGGCCGGCTCTTCCGCGAGTTTACGCAGGGCGACACCTCGACGACCCGCAGGTACGGCGGCACAGGGCTGGGCCTGGCCCTGAGCCGGCGCTTCTGCCAGATGATGGGCGGCGACATCACGGTCACCAGCACGCCTGGCGTCGGCTCGACCTTCACGATCGTGATGCCGCGCGAGGTGGGCGCGTTGCAGGACGATCTGACCGCGGCTGAGAGCGAGCTCCACGATCTCGCCGCCGAACTCGTTGGCCCCACCCGCGGCATGGTGCTGGTGATCGACGACGACCCGGCCACCCAGGATCTGCTGCGGCGCACCCTGGCCCGCGAGGGGATGCGCGTTGCGGTGGCCGCCACCGGCGAGGACGGGCTGGAGCGGGCGAGGGCGCTGCGACCGGATGTGATCACCCTGGATGTGCTGCTCAGAGGCGCCGACGGCTGGCAGGTGCTCGCGGCGCTCAAGGCCGACCCACAGCTGGCGGCCATCCCTGTGGTGATGCTGACGATCATGGACGAGCGGAACACCGGCTTCGCCCTCGGCGCCGCCGATTATCTGACCAAGCCGATCGACCGGCGCCGCCTGGTGGAGCTGGTCAAGCGCCACTGCAACAACGGGCAGCCAGGCGAGGGTGCCACCGGCGATGTACTCATCGTCGAGGACGACCAGCCGACCCGCGAGATGCTTGTCCGAACCCTGACCCAGGCGGGGTGGCGAACCCGCAGCGCGGAGAATGGCCTCATCGGCCTGGCGCAGGTCGCCGCCGCCCACCCCGGCCTGATCATCCTCGACCTGATGCTACCGGAGCTCGACGGCTTCGGCTTTCTCGCCGAGCTGCGGACCAACCCGGCTTGGGCCACAGTGCCAGTAGTGGTCGTCACGGCCATGGAGCTCAGCGCCGAGGAGCGGGCGCAGCTCAGCCACTCGGCCCAGCAGGTGCTCCAGAAGGGCAGCTACGACCGCGATAGCCTGCTTCGCGAGGTGCGAGCCGTGGTGGCGGCGCAGCTTCGCCCCTCCAGTTAGCGCTGAGGGAGCGCGGGAGCAGGCGAGCCAGTCTAGCCTTCCACCAGCGCGTCGCCCGGGCCGAGGGCGAGCTCGACGGAGCCAGCATCGCAGGCCGCCGCTATGGCGCGGATCACCACACGGCTCACCAGGGCCTCCTGGTCCGCCCTGTCGCGAGTTCCTTTCAACATCGTCAGGTGGAAGATTGCGACGCCATTGTCCGAGGCCACGGCGACAAAGGCGTGCTCCGCGCCGCGCCGCGTTCTGTCGGTGGCGATCGCGGCCGTGCAGGCCACGCCGAGCAGCGGCCAATCGTCCTCGGCGAGAGCGGCCGCCCGCGCCCTCGCCCACAACGACATCGCCTTGGCGGTGGCCTCGCTCACCGCAGACGCCGCGCCCAAATCGGCGAGCTCCGCCAGCGAGCGGGGCGCGTAGCAGTCGCGGGCCTCAAGCACCGTGCGCGACGAGCCGGCCACGGCGTGGAGCCAGTGCAACGCCAGGCTGCCCGCGCCGGCGAAGGCGTACACCAGGCGCGGCGGCGCGGCGTGGATCGCCCGGATCACCGCCGCCAACTCCTCGTCGGGGGTTGCGAGCGCGCCTGACATTGGCGACGCCTGCTAATCCACGCTCGACGAATCGCTCGACGAATCGCCCGAGCTCGACGAGTCACTCGAGCTCGACGAGTCGCTCGAACTGGAGGAGCTGTCGTCCCAGGAGCCGCCCGCGCTGTGCATCGCGCCCCAGCTCGGGGTCTTGGTATCGTCGTCGGCGCTCCCGGCCGCGCTGGCCGCGCCGGCGGCCCCGCCGAGCGGCAGCAGCGAAGAGCCGCTGTCATCCGTCGTTGAGGTGTATGGGCGGTCATCCCGGACTGAGCTAGCGGCCGCGCCCGGGCCAGACCGCTGCCGGCCCGCGCTGATCCGCAGGGCGAGGACGACCAGGGCGATCAGGATCGCGGCGATGATCACAATTCCGAGCATGTCGAAGGATGCCATGGAAGCTCCCGGTATTGTCTGTTGATAGGGCTCAAAATAGAACCACGATTGTTCGCCGGTAAAGGGTCGGCTGGCGTATTCCAAGGGGCGGCCACGACGGGCCCATACCGAGAGCTTGCAGTGGTTCCATGTAGACGACAGGCCACGGTCGGGCAGGTCGCGGGCAATCGTCGGTCGTCTCTACCAGCGAGGGACGACGCGCTTCCAGCCGGGCTCGATCTTCTGCATCTCGGCCTCGTCGTCGCGATGGGTGAGGCCGCAGGCCAGGAACTGCTCGTGCATGCGGGCCAACTGGTCGCGGTCGAGCTCCACACCAAGGCCGGGCGCCGTGGGCACGGGCAGCGAGCCATCCTCGAAGCGGAGCTTGCCGCCGACGATGATCTCCTCGCTCTGCCAGGGGTAGTGAGTGTCGCAGGCGTAGGTGAGGTTCGGCACAGCCGCGGCCAGGTGGGTCATCGCGGCCAGGGAGATGCCCAGGTGGGAGTTGGAGTGCATCGAGAGGCCGATGTTCCAGATCCGGCAGATGCGGGCCAGCTCCACCGACGGCCGCAGGCCGCCCCAGAAGTGATGGTCGCCGAGGATGATCTGCACGCTGCCGAGGCTGATGCTCTCCGGCAGCTCGGCGAAGCTGACGCAGCACATATTGGTCGCCAGGGGGATGGAGAGCTGCTTCGCCAGCTCGGCCATAGGCCCCCTGCCGGCCACCGGGTCCTCGTAATACTCCAGCAGGCCCTCCAGCTCGCGCCCGCAGCGCAGCGCCGTCTCCAGCGACCAGTTGGCGTTGGGATCGATCCGCAGGGGCGTGTCGGGGCCGAAGGCCTCGCGGAGCAGGCGGATCGTCTGCACCTCCTGGTCCGGGGGCAGCACGCCGGCCTTGAGCTTGAGCGACTTGAAGCCGTACTCGGCACACATGGCCTGAGCTTGGGCCACGAGCGCCTCGGGCGTGAGGGCCTCGGCCTGGCGGGCGGCAGGCCAGCCGGAGGTGGCGGTAGGATCGAGCTCGAAGCCGAAGGGGCCGCCGGCGCCTTTGTGCTTGTAGAAGAGGTAGGCACTGAAGGGCACGCTGTCGCGCACACGGCCGCCGAGCAGGTCGCACACCGGGCGGCCAATGGCCTTCCCGATGATGTCGAGGCAAGCCACCTCGATGGCGCCGAAGGTGCGCGGGGCCGAGCTGAGCTTACCCTCCCAAGGCGTGGCGGTGGCAGGGGCGAAGCGCTCGCCCGAGGGCCAGATCAGCGCCTCGAGCTCGGCGAGTTGGAAGGGATCGCGGCCGATCACCAGCTCGCGGATGGCCTCGAGGTCGGCTACAACGGCGGTGCCGCCGTGAGTCTCGCTCACGCCAGTGATGCCATCGTCGGTGGTGAGCTCAACGATGGTGCGGAGGGCGTACGGGGCGTGGAGGCCGAAGGCGGCGCGCAACGGCGGATCGCCGAAGGCGATCGGCGTGACGCGGTAATCAACGATTTTCATTTGGGGCGTGTCCTGGGATCGTGAGGCGTGTGGAACGACCGACCACAGACGACCGACCACCGCTCGAGCGGTCATCCGTCGTCGGTGGTCGGTCGTCGTAGCTGGCGTGCTCACACAGAACGAGAGTTACCCCTTCACAGAGCCGGCGGTGAGGCCCTCGACCATGTACTTCTGGGCGTAGATGTAGAGCGTCACCACAGGGATGGCCATCAGGAGCGAGGCGCTCATCAGCTGGCCCCAGGGGTAGATATCGCCGAAGACGAGCTGCTGCAGACCCACAGGCAGGGTGAAGAGCGTCTCGCGGGTGATGAAGACGAAGGCGAAGAGGAACTCATTCCAGGCGTTGGTGAAGGCGAAGAGCGTGACCGAGAGCAGGGCGGGCGCCGCGAGCGGCAGGGTGATGCGCCAGAAGGCACCGAAGCGGGTGGCGCCGTCGATCATCGCGGCGTCCTCCAGATCCGGCGGGATGGAGCGATAGTAGCCGAGCAGCACCCAAGTGGCGAAGGGCATCAGGAAGGTCGGGTAGGTGAAGATCAGCGCCCAGTAGGTGTTGATGATGCCCAGCGTGGTGAGGATGCGATAGAGCGGGATGAAGAGCAACGAGCCCGGCAGCAGGTAAGTGATCAGCAGGGCGGTGGTGAGGGCGCCTGCGCCGGTGAAGCGCAGGCGGGCGAGGGCGTAGCCGGCGAGGGCCGCGAGCGCCACCGAGAGGGCGGTGGTAGAGACGGCGACGATCACCGTGTTCTTGAACCAGTCGAGGTAGGGCGTTTCGAAGATCAGCGTCCGGAACTGCTCCATCGTCCAGGGCTCGGGCCAGAAGATCGAGCGGAACTGCTGGATCTGCAGGTTGGTCTTGAACGAGGTGATCACCACCCAGTAGAAGGGGAAGAGCACAAAGACGAGCAGCGGGATCATCAGCAGCCACTGCATCCCCAGGGTGAGGTTCTGGCGCTGGCGGCGGGTAAGGGCCGGCCGATCGCGCTGGTCGGCCGGGCGGGTGGAGGCGACGGCGCGGCCGATCGCGCGGCTGAGGGCGCCGAAGCCGTCGGCGATCAGCTCGAACGGCCACATCAGCAGGTTGAAGAGGGCGGCGAGGCCCCTGCCGAACCAGGCGAAGGCCCGATCCACCACCGTGTCGTTGGCTCGCACGGCGCTCTCGTCACGGCGCATGAAGCGGGCGAGGACGAGGATGAAGAGCGCGAGCACCGGGGCCATGCTGAGGGCCACGGCGGCGCCGGGGCCGAAGCGCA
>Ga0207873_1003139_pt1 | contig 12506 bp, 10 predicted proteins | sample BGWIniCompost_FD_187373 | JGI IMG/M metagenome (GOLD analysis project Ga0207873, IMG submission 187373) | Cellulose adapted compost microbial communities from Newby Island Compost Facility, Milpitas, CA, USA - BGW Initial Compost (SPAdes)... ... | reverse complement strand
GGACGGAATGATATCAACAATACGGCAATGCCGATGAGAACCGGTGCGAACGCCCTGTACCCGACAAAGCCATTCGCTAGTCGCACTCTTGCTTTCATGTAACTAATGTACGAAACTAACCGGCTTTCAACGCCAGAGAGATGCGGGATATTCACCCTTGTCGACAAGTGCTCTGATCCGCGATGCTACCATATCCTTGTCTTCCTGGTATGTTACGCCAAACCAAATGTTACCCCCGGAGATGATCCGAACCTTGCCCCGACCTTCCTTTACCATGCGGTTGATAAAAATCGGAATGAAGAATTCTGCTTTTGGCTCCTTGTGTTTCTCCTTGAGAAAGTCGATGAACATCTCTCCTGCAAGGGGAAAAATTGAGGGATAAAATCCCCAGAAGTTCATGGACGTAGGTGTTTCGGGATCCATGACAATATCACCATCGGGTTCGCGCGCAATGATCTTGCCGTTTTCGCGTACGATCTTGGTCCGCTCAACTACGGACTTAAGGTACCCATTATCATCCCGCTCGCCGCAACCCCGGGAAACGCTGCCGTGCTCAGACAAAACATCCTTGAGTGTATAGCCTATAAGCGCGTGAGCGCCTTCCTTGTCCTCAGCAAAATGCTGCGCTACTGCGCGAAACGCCTCGCTCCCATAAAAATCGTCGGCATTGATTACGGCAAATGGTTCATTGATCACGTCTTGCGCGCAAAGCATAGCATGCCCGGTACCCCAGGGTTTCTGGCGGTCGGGATTCCTGTATTCCTCCGGCACCAGCTTGTCGAGCGATTGGATCACGAATTCAACTTCTATCTTGCCCTGCAGACGCGGCAGGAATATGTCTTTCACCGCCTCCTTGATTTCATCCCGAACGATGAACACCACCTTGGTAAAGCCTGCCCTGATCGCATCGTAAAGCGAATAATCCATAATCGTTTCGCCGTTCGGGCCGAAGCCATCGATCTGTTTAATGCCCCCATAACGGCTGCCTATCCCCGCGGCGAGTACGAGCAGAGTTAACTTTTTTTGCGTGCTTTTTGGTGTGTCCATACGGTTTTCGTTTTTTTCTTACCAGTATCGAAATAACGGCTTGCGTTAATATAGCCTCAAAATTATAGCTTTAGCCGGGATTTGCTTAATTAACCAGGTGCATGGCCCAAATAAAACCTAACCTTCATTCGCATGAGTGACCAGAAGAAGCAGTATGTCCTTTCGATGACGATCATCGGGGCTTTGTTTTTTGTGTTTGGGTTTGTTACGTGGGTCAACGGTACACTCATTCCTTACCTGAAAATCGCGTGTGAACTGGAAACTGAGCTGCAATCCTACCTGGTGGCGACAGCGTTCTTCATTGCCTATACCGTGATGGCGCTGCCATCCTCGGTGGTGCTGCGCGCTACAGGCTATAAGAAGGGCATGGCGCTCGGACTTCTGGTGATGGCAGTGGGCGCGCTCGTGTTTGTTCCCGCCGCCAATGCTAGGAGCTATAACATGTTCCTCTTCGGACTGTTCATCATCGGAACAGGTCTTGCCCTGCTTCAAACCGCTTCAAATCCGTACGTGTCCATAATCGGCCCCATCGAGAGTGCTGCCACACGCATTAGCATTATGGGTATCTGTAACAAGGTAGCGGGAATCCTGGCGGGTCTGATCTTTGGCTATATCGCACTGAAAGATGCTGATGCGCTTGAAGCAAGCCTCGCGACCATGGATTCGGCCTCGCGCGCGGCTACTCTGGACGAACTCGCAGGTAGAGTGGTGGTTCCATATATAATCATTGCAGGCGTGCTGGTGCTGCTGGCCATCGCAGTGGTTCTTTCGTCGCTTCCTGATATCAACGATGAAGGCGATGAAGCGGGAGCAGTCTCCGGCGTGGAACAAAAGAAAAGCATCTTCAATTTCCCTCACCTCTTCATTGGTGTGATCGCGCTGTTCCTTTACGTAGGCGTTGAGGTTATGGCCGGCGACACAATCATCAGCTATGGTAAATCGCTCGGCATCGAACTTTCGATCGCCCGGTACTTTACCCAGGCAACCCTGGCCTGTATGCTGATCGGATACGTAATTGGCATCTTTACAATTCCGAAATACATATCACAACAGGCCGCTCTCAGTATCTGCGCTATATTAGGGGTAATATTTACGCTGCTGGCATTGGTGACAGATCGCTATGCATCAGTGGCGTTCATAGCGCTGCTAGGGCTGGCAAACTCGCTCATGTGGCCGGCAATTTTCCCATTGGCCATCAGCGGACTGGGACGATTTACCAAGATCGGATCTGCCCTGTTGATCATGGCTATCGCAGGTGGCGCATTGCTTCCGCTCGCCTATGGCTGGCTGCTCGATCAACCCGGCTGGAATTCACAGCGCGCTTACGCTATGATGATCCCTTGCTACCTGTTTATCCTGTACTTTGCCACGAAAGGATATAAGGTTGGAAAGGCGAAAGCCTAGGCACCGTAACTCCTGTACTCTCGCGACCAATTATACCACCCGTATGCGGAGATCAGGGTGTAGACGAAGTACTGCACGCCGACGAATTTGATTCCCTTGACAAAGTAAATGTAGGTCGCCGTGAGGTCGACAATAATCCAGACGATCCATACTTCAATTTTCTTTTGAATCGCGGCATAGGTAGCAGCTATACTCGTGACCGTCACGAAGGAATCGAGATACGGAAACGCGCTGGGTTCGGTAAATAACGCAGGAAGTATTTCGTGAAGTTTGCTGGCGAATGTTCCCATGAGAAAGGTTCCCACGACAGCAATTCCTGCAATAGCGGCCACCTCGGAAAGCCGCATGTGACTCACCTTTAATTCCTTCCTGCGATCTTCTTCCCCTGGCTGCGGATGCGACCACCGCCACCATCCGATAATGTTGGTCACGGTGAAGAAGCTGTACAGGAACATGTCCGGATATAACTGAACCTGATAAAAGAGAATTATGAACAGAATGTTGTTCACTATTCCTACCGGCCAGTTGAGGATGTGAGCGCGTGCTGACAACACGACGAAAATGAAACCCGCTATCGTTCCGAAGAACTCCAGGTAACTCATCTGGTAGCCCCAGATTTCGAAAAAAATGGCGTCGATGTCGAAGAATTCCAATGCCGGGGAAGGAACGTGGTTATTAATTGAACATTTATAACGTCGGTGTCCTTCCGCCATCTACCGGAAGATTGATTCCGTTGATGTACGATGCAGAAGGTGAAGCGAGGAAGGCCGCGGCCGCAGCGATTTCACTCGGATCGCCAATTCTTCCAACGGGAATCTCACGGATCATGCTCTCCAGGATTTCCTCTTCCGTCCTGCCCGATTCCTTAGCGCGTGTCTTCACCAGATCCCTCATGCGACCAGTCTCAAACGATCCGGGCAAAAGGTTGTTTACCGTTATTCCGTACGATCCCAGTTCAGAAGCGAGTGTCTTGGCCCAGCTTGCAACGGCGCCACGAACGGTATTGGAGACACCGAGTCCGCGAATGGGAACCTTCACCGAGGTTGAAATGACGTTGATAATTCGTCCGTATCGCGCACGCTTCATTCCCTCAAGACATGCCTTCACGAGAATTTGGTTACACACTACGTGCATCGCATACGCCTCGGCGAACGCTTCCGGGTCAGCGTCAATAGCGCGACCTCCCGGAGGACCGCCGGTATTGTTGACTAAAATCTGGACGTCGTGATTTGACGTGTAGGGATGAATTGCCGTCCTGACCGTTTCAGGCTGTGCAAAATCAGCCACGAGGAAATGATGATCCTGACCCGCGTTCCGCGGCAATTCATTCATCACCGCTCTTAGTCGCTCTTCATTCCGCGCCAGCAGTGTCACCGCTGCGCCTAGTGACGCCAACTCCATCGCGATGGCCTTTCCTATCCCCTGTGTGCTGCCGCATACAACAGCCCGCTTTCCCGACAGATCGAGGTTCATAATATGGGAGTTTGTAAGGGGCTAAGATAGGCAAATTGAAGAGGGTAAGAAGTAAGAAAGTAAGGAGGGGGCGGATTGGCAATCGGTAATCGGGTAATGGGTGGTGGTTCTCTACTAGTATTAATTCTATCAATTCGTCAGACGACAATCGCTCGGTCTCCCGGGCCCGTCGATGGGCTACTTCCCCGCAACAGGTAATCCGCTAATATGTGCCGCGTACATGTCATACCGATTAAGGACATCGCGCACGTAGTTGACGGTTTCTGTGCACTTGCAATAGCCAAGCTTAACGACGGGATCGCTGAAGTACTCTGGTTGGGATTTTCGCGTCAGCATTTCCTCGACGTTGTAGTCCCAGGTGACCGTGTCTTTTCCGAAACGTGCCGCCAGGTTGCGTGCGTCAAGGATGTGACCCAAGCCGGCGTTGTATGAGGCAAGTACAAACTTTTGTCTCTGGAGTGTATCAGAAATGTGTCTGGCCCAATAATCGTCGAGATACCTCAGGTATCGTACGCCGGCGCGCAGGTTTTGTACCGGGTCATTTGGGTCCGTTGCGCCGAAGCGTTCGGCGGTTGCCGGCATAAGTTGCATCAGTCCACGCGCTCCTGCCCACGATTCATCGACTTCACCAAAGTGCGATTCCTGGTAAACAACGGCGGCAAGCAGGCGCCAATCCCAACCGAGCAGGTCTGCACCCTCGCGGATCAGGTCGTCATACGGCGACAGCTTATTGCCACCCAGGGAGGAATAGTCGCTGTTGCGGCGAATACGCGAAGAGTTGGGACTCTTGTAATACCGGTTGTAGATAACCATGAATGTGGGCTCTTTCTTAATTTGATCCATCCACGCGTTGAATGCTTCCAAAAGCTGTGGTGAATTGATGCGCATGCCCCAGGCGATCTGCTGTGGAAGACTAAGAATGGTGTTCACGTCGATGTCGGGGTAATAGGCGGCATTGACTGCGGCAAGAGAATGGTTGGCAACAGTCAGTTCGATTTCTCCGCGTGCAACCTGGCGGATTAGTTTTTCGCTTTCCGAATCTGCCGAATCAACCTTGATGATGATGTCGCCTCCGATTTCTTCTGAGAGATTTTCAAGACGATGGATAAATGTCGAATTCCTGGGTACATGCACCTCTCTGCCAATGAGATCGACCGGATTGCGGATCATTGCCTGTTCGATCTGATCGGCGGTAAGCCGTCTCCATCCCTCCGGTTTTCGCTGTACGAGCACCTGGTATGAATTGAAGTGTGGCCTCGTGAAGGAAAGGTATTGTTTGCGTTGCTTTGTTATGGTCAGTGGATAAGCCAGGATGTCGCCTTCTCCCTTGTTGAGTTTGTCAATCGCCGATCCGAGGTCTTTTGTTACGTTGATCTTCAGATCGACCTTCAGGTGATCTGCAAAAAGTTTGAGCAATTCATAGTCGTATCCCATAGGCTCTCCTTTGTAAATGAAATAGCTTATGGAATTATTGTCGACCAGCGCGTTGATGTAGCCGCGACGAAGGATGCTGTCGAGATCTATGGATACAGGGGTAGGGGGGTGAATGTTGGTGTCGAAAGCCGCCTGTCGGCAGGCCGAAAAATGCAAAAACGCGATTAAAACCAATAAAACCTGACGCACTCGTACCGGCATAAGTCAATCAAATTAGTGAAAATACGGCAAATAAAAAAGGGACCGATTTGCCGGTCCCTTTCGTGCTGAACACCAATTTTTTAAACGCTAGAACCGCACCCTCAGGCCCGCGTTCCAGGTTCTTCCGAAGCCATAATACACGCGGTTGCGCACGCTTCCGTTTTCCGATCCCGGGATAAGAGCGTCTTCACCATCAGACGGATCATACAGTATGTTGGATTCCGATTCGGCGATGTACTCTTCGTCGAATGCGTTGTTGACATTCAGCCTGGCCGTTACATCCAGGTTGGCAAGCTTGAAACTATAGGCGACGCCCAGATCGACCAGATTATACGCGGGGAGTTTCCACGCCTGATGATTTTCCTCGAGATACGATTCCACTTCATCCGCCAGGTCGAAGTTCGCGTACAGATTGTCCGCAAAGTAGTATGCACCGTATACGTTTAGTCCGTTGATGACTTCATATTCGATACCGAAACTGAAGACGGTTTGTGCCGCATCAGGAATTTTCACATCCTTCATTTTCAGAGTCACCTGTTCAGCGTGTTGCGCAAGGGATACATCTTCAGGCGTCCAGATGGCGTTGAAGTCGTCCTTATACCTCCAGTTAGCGAGTGTCAACATTCCAGTGATGCGGAGTTGATTGACGGGGCTCGCCACGAAGTCGATCTCTATGCCCTGGTGAAGTTGTGAGACGTCGGTGAAGTTCACATTTCCATCTGTTTGCGTTGGTGTTCCGTCGATGTCTATCTCCCGACGCAGACTTTGTGAGATCTGACGATTACCCCACTGCGTGTTGTACAGGTTTACATTAGCGCTGAAGTATTGACTGCGATATCCGTACCCCACTTCGATGGCGCTGACCCGTTGATTGCTTGCATCGGGATTGATGTCATTCCTGAAATTGATAAATACGTTATCGAAAATGGGCTGCCGCGAAAAGACGCCACCGTTGACAAAAATGTTGTGGTTGCCATCGATATTGTAATTGAGTCCGGCCTTGACCGTTCCGCCCAGGAAATTCTGCCAACCGGTTTCCTGTTCCGGATCGTCATCTTCATAGATAAAGTAGTCAATGCGTTTGAATCCCTGGTTGGAACCCGAGAAGGATATGAACGCTGACAGCGGGCCCGTGGAGTACTCTACCTGTCCGAACAATCCGATCCAGTTAACGAGGCCGTCGTTGTTATAGTCGATTACGTTTCCTGATGCTCTTCCTTCGTCACTTACATACTTCTCAGGTTCGTTGATGTCGTTGTCATCAAAGTAGGCATCGAGTCCCAGCAAATCTTCAACTCTTCGATAGTGCAATCCCTTGTAGTATCGCGCGTCGATGCCGCCTGTGAGCGTTATGCGATCCGTCGCACGGTGCGTAAGATTAGACAGGATTCCGTACCAGTTGTGTTCATTCATGGATGATCGCAGTATCATGCCGTTGCGCGATGATTCCGATACATTCTGACCTGCAAATGGACCGCTGTAGTTGGGATCTTCTGTGGTGACGCCGGGGCCGGACCACGGAACGCGATTCGCGCCGAAATCGGCTACGGTGCCTCCCTGGTTCCATGCGGCAATATCATTCCAGCGCACGCCATCCGGGCCACGGAATTTCGGGTCAGTCCGGAATGCTCCGTTGATTCTTCCTAAGTCACCCGTTCCTCCACCGCGTCCGATAGACGCATACACCGATGTCGATAGCTCGGTCCTCTCGGAGATGGTCCAGTAGTGATTCAGAAATGCTTTGGGTTTGTGATAAAAATTCTTGCGCCATGAGAAGAGGTTGTCCTTGTAGTCGCTGTCGTCGTAGTAGCCCCATTGCGGATTATGGCGAATGCCGGTTTGTTGAAGGGTTGCGTAGGTCACGCCATCAAACGCGCCGTATTCCCGCTGAAAGTGCCATTGTGGTGCGCCCACTACCGTGAAGTGAAGAGAATGCTTGCTGTTGAATTCACGGGCCAGAGAAGCAAAGTATGAGTACGCACGGAACAATGTCCCGTCAGCGTAGCCATCACCGCGTGTGTGCGAAAACATTGCTGAAAAGGCCCATCCTTTTTCAGAAAGTCCTGTTGAGTACGATGCGCTGTATTTCTGATAGCCATCGTTGCCGAACGTCAGCGACGCGACACCTCCGCGCTTCAGTTGTGCTGCGTTGGTCACAATGTTAATAGAACCTCCCACGGAAGCGACGGCAAGCTTTGACGCGCCCAGTCCGCGCTGTACCTGGATGGAACTCGACACATCAGCTAACCCTGCCCAGTTCGACCAGTACACCCACCCATTCTCCATGTCATTAACCGGGATCCCGTTGATCATCACAGCCGTGTTGCGCTGATCGAATCCCCTGACATTGATGCGCGAATCGCCAAACCCGCCACCTTCCTTGGTGACGTATACCGACGGTGTCGTCTTGAGTATTTCGGGGAATTCCTGGTTGCCGACTTTCGCTTCGATCTCCGAGCCTTTGATGGTAGAAACGGCTACCGGAGTCTTCCGGTCTATTGCGACAGAAGCGATGACACTGATTTCTTCCAGTCCCATAGCCTGGGTTTCAAGTAAAATTCTGCCAAGATCCAGCGTTGTGCCTGCCTGAATGCGTACTGGAAGTTCACGCGGTGCAAAACCGATGAAGGAGATGGCAATCACCTGGTTGCCTGCCGGCACACCACTGAGTTCAAAAGAGCCATCCGCACCTGAGATTGTACCTGTAGCAGTTCCTTTGAGGATGATGTTTGCTCCGGCAACACCCTCGTTAGTCTCCTGTTCCCAGACAATGCCCTTTACGGAACCGGTTTGTGCGCTGGCAAAACCGGCCGCAAACAGCATGATCACCAACAGCATGAATTTTTGCGGTAGACCTTTGCGCATATAATTGTATTTAGGTTAATGCAAGTAATTGAGGAGGCTTCTTGTCAAAGGTAATAGCATTTCGCCGCACAACCAGCGACTGTGCAAGGAGTTTACAATAAGTTAATGGGAGCGTATCGTCGATCGGCGACAGCTGCTCAAATGCAATCGAATGCAGTAACTGGTCAGTGAGGAACGATCCCCAGCGATGCGATCCAGGCGACGATACGCTGTGATTCTTCCTGCGTTACCGCGGCATCTCCATGCATCCAGAGGTACGATTTCAAAGGCATCGTGCCTCCCTCCAGGACTTCAATGATCTCCTCGAGCTTGTGATCTGCGCGTTCCTTCGGATAGTCGGCAAACGTTGAGAAGTTCAGCTCGTCCTTTCCTTCCCTGATGTGCCAGTCGATCCACCATCCAATGGGTTGAATGTTGGTATACCAAGGGTAAGTTGTGTTGTTGCTGTGACAGTCGTAACACTTTGCCTTCAACACATCGTGCACACCGTCGGGCAATGCGTAAATGTTGGCAATATCTCCGGGTTGAGGTGCATCGTCGATGTTGCGGGCAGGACGTATAAATTGAATGATGATCAATACCGCGAGGAGGCCGAAGACAATCTTCCTTTGCATGAAGGTAAGGTTTAGGGATTAGGTAGCTTCAATTATAAGTATTAGCTGCCAGATACTAAAGAACAAGTTTTCGGAAAATTTGCTGGCTGACCAGTTCCGGTGTGAGGCGATAGAGGCAGGCAAAGTCGCCGCGCAAGCAGGTTTCCTTTCCGTAAACGGAACACGGCCTGCATGGTAATTCATCGCGGCCTATCTGGAGGATTGCAGAAGCATCGTAGAGGTACGGTCCGAATCCTGTGTACGGATGTGTGCCTCCCCACAGTGACAGCAACGGAGTACCGGCCAATGCCGCCAGGTGCATGTTGGAGGAATCCACACATACCATCACATCCAAAAGCGTCATGAGTGCGATTTCCTGTTGCATCTCGAGCGCACCAGCGACAATCGTGCATTTAGCGGGAAATGCGGCCCTGACTTTTTCAAAGAATGCAATTTCTTCGCGGCCTCCCCCAAAGAGAAAAAAGTGACAGTCGGTTCTCTTTAGCAACAATTCAATAAGACGGTTCACATATTCCCCCGGCCAAATCTTTGTTCGATGATTGGCAAAGGGTGCGATTCCAATCCATTTTTGCAGGCCGGGCGTTAAGCCGTTACCGATCAGCCATTGGCGCGTATCGGCTACAGTAGTTTCGTCGGGCACAAGAAATGGCCCCGGTAGCATTTCAAAACGGAGTCCATAGCGTGTAAAGGCTTCGCGGTATCGGTCCACCGTATGCGGTAATTGTCGGACGACTTTGTTGCGTGGACGTACGAGCTCTTTCTTTTCATGCCTTCCTTTCTTAAAAACGATAACGCGTAGTCCTGATAGTCGGAGGATTGTTCTCAGGATCATTGTCCGAAGATGGTCGTGCAGGTCGAACGCAACTTCAAAGGGCCCGCGCTTGATAAGCATGCGAGCAAGTCCGTACATGCCTCGCAGGCCGCGATAGGTCACGTCAACATCGGCACCCACTACTTCCAGCCTGGGTATTCCAGCAAAAAACGGTGCGAATCGCGGACGGGTAACGACGGTGACGCTTATATCCCGGTAAGCGTGCAGAAGTGATTTTAGCACCGGAACGAGCAGGACGACATCGCCCATCGCAGAAAAGCGAATGACCAGCAGTTTCCGCGCAGTCATCCCCTTGAACTTCCCTTGCCGTACAGTACCGGATTCAGCGACGCGTCGTTGTACATTTTCATTTGCCGGTACACCTTAAAGCGACGGACTCCCTTCGATATATCTTCGAGAAGCTCATCGAATGCTTGCCGCATGTCTTCCTTCTGTTCCATGAGTATGTTGAGTTTCGCTGCGCACTGCTGCCGGTGCCGCTCATCGGCGTCTGTTCGGTGTACCTGCTCGTCCATGTGGTAGATCTTGAGCACCAGGATGCTCATCCGGTCCAGCAGCCAGGCCGGCGTTTCCGAGTTGATGCGCGCTCCGGGCACTGGTATGACGCCGGCAAATTCCTGTACGAAATAGTCATCGATACGCTCAACCATGTCCGTGCGTTTTTGGTTGGACGTATCGATCCTCCGTTTCAATTGCATGCCTTCAACCGGGTCGATATCCGGATTGCGGATAAGATCTTCGAGGTGCCATTGAACCGTATCTATCCAGTTCTTGGCATACAGCATATGTTCAAGGCTATCAGCAGGAAAAGGATTTTGAATGGCCGCGTCGATATTGTCAAATCGATGATAATCATCCACCGACCTCTGAAAAACTGCATAGCACGCATTGGCCTGTACCATAGGCGCGCAATTTACTGAAATTGGTGGAAAGGGGAGCCTCAGTTTGCTTCAGCTGTCAACGGCTTTCTTCCCAAATCGCGGAGAAGCCGGCCGTGACCTGCTAAGGCTTGCAGGAAGGTGGGCAGTGCCCGGTAAGGTACGTTGAATTCTTCCGCCGTACGCCGCACGATAGCAGACAGATGCCTATAGTGCACATGGCAAACATTGGGGAAAAGGTGATGTTCAATCTGAAAGTTTAAACCACCAACATACCATGAAAACAGCCGGCTGTTGTTGGCGAAGTTGGTGGTGGTAGCGACCTGGTGGATGGCCCACGTGTTTCGCATGTTGCCGGCACGATCAGGCATAGGGAACGATGTGCCTTCCACGACGTGTGCGGGCTGGAAAATTGTTGCCAGTATAAAACCCGCCACATAGTGCATGACGAAGAATCCGATACATACTTGCCACCACACGAAAGGCAGAAATATCAGCGGCAAAATGAGTGTGTAAGACAGATACAGCAGTTTGCTCGTAAGAAGGATCAACCACTCTTTAGTCACCGTCGTGTGTTGCTTCCGGATTAGTCCATCCTTCTGATATCGGATCAGACGATTAAAGTCCTTGGCGAACACCCAGGCGAGCGTCATGAAGCCATAAATAAACCATGCGTATACAAACTGAAACCGGTGGAAGGGCTTCCACGCAGAGTGGGGCGTCATTCGAAGAATACCGCGAGGGCTGATGTCTTCGTCGGCGTCAAAGATGTTGGTGTACGTATGATGAAGGACGTTGTGCTGAACCTGCCAGTTGAAGGCGTTACCTCCGATGAGATTCAAAGAGAAGCCTAACAAATTGTTCACCCACTTTCGATTGGAATAGGCACCGTGGTTCGCGTCGTGCATGATTGAAAGCCCGATGCCCGCAATGGCAGCGCCCATCAGCAGACACAATGGCAGTGCGACCCAGACTGAAGTGATTACTCCCGTAAAAAGAAGTACCAAGGGAACTATGTAGAGCGAAAACATGAAAATGGTCTTAAACACCATTTCCCGATTGGCATGGCGCGTGGAGCCTACGGTCTTAAAATGCTCATTGACCCTCTTCTTCAGGGTGTCATAAAAATTCTGGTCTTTCGAGGGAAAGCGGATGTTCGTGTTCTTTTTCATGCAGGGTAAGCTTGAATGCCTTCCCCGACACTACCAGGACCAGGAAAAACAATAATAAAACATCAAGGTAGCGATTGCTTACCGCGTATCCTAGGGCATGCAAGAAATCAGGCGACTTAGTTCAATTCGGCAAGCACTGTCTTCCCTGCGACCGTCCTGTCGCCGACTGCGACACGGACCTGTGCGCCGGTGGGAACAAAAACGTCGACACGCGATCCAAACTTGATGAAACCGAACTCCTGACCCTGGTTTACGGGTTGACCCTCCTTCACATAGCAGCGTATTCTTCGCGCCACAGCGCCAGCAATTTGGCGGACCAGAATCTCCAGACCATTAGCCATGCGTACGACCAGCGTGGTGCGCTCGTTCTCCGTGCTCGACTTGGGATGCCAGGCTACGAGATAACGACCCGGATGATACCGGTAAAAGCTTACTACACCTCCGACGGGCAGACGGTTGACATGGACGTTTATGGGCGACATGAAGATCGAAATCTGCGTACGTCGCTCCTTCAGATATTCCGTCTCTTCGGTTTCCTCGATGGCGACTACCTTACCATCAGCCGGTGCGAGTATCTGCTTGTCGT